>JAEEGG010000821.1_pt1 | contig 90410 bp, 69 predicted proteins | sample 9134161 | NCBI WGS metagenome assembly JAEEGG01 (sample SAMN16246543, study PRJNA631951) | gut metagenome | biome: gut microbiome; feature: rumen; material: CR-attached | host: Bos | place: Iran: Karaj | collected 2018-10
CCGGTACGGGAACCCGTACGGCAGTTTAGCAAACTGCTGGTTTCAGCCACTCACCCATCCTTCCAAAAGGAGGTTTTAAGCTTCAACCGTGGGGTTATCTCCTTGATTGCGGGTGCAAAGGTACTACTTTTTTCTGAACCCTGCAAATTTTTGAGCTACTTTTTTTTGTTTTCACTCATTTTTCTCGTTTCCAGAGCGGATTACGGGACTCGAACCCGCGACTCTCGGCTTGGGAAGCTGATGCTCTACCACTGAGCTAAATCCGCTTGGATAAAAAAGCCAGGCTTTCTCACGAAGACCTGACCCCAATAATATTATGAAAAAAGGAGCCGATAGCCGGACTCGAACCGGCGACCCACGCATTACGAATGCGTTGCTCTACCAACTGAGCCATATCGGCAACTATATGAAAGAACGATTTGCTCGAAAGCGACTGCAAAGGTACTACTTTTTTCTGTAACTACAAAATATTTTTGCCTTAAAGTTTCGCTTTGAGGAATTTTCCTGTCAGGCTCTTTTCGCATTGGGCTATCTCCTCGGGTGTTCCCACGCATACTACTTCGCCTCCACGATCGCCTCCGTCGGGTCCCATATCGATGACGTGGTCGGCCGATTTGATGACCTCCATGTTGTGCTCGATGATGAGTATGGTGTGTCCGCGTTCGATGAGTGCATTGAATGCGGAGAGCAGTCGGTTGATGTCGTGGAAATGCAGTCCCGTGGTGGGTTCGTCGAAAATGAAGAGGGTAGGCTCCTGCTTCTCTTGTCCGATAAAGTAAGCCAGCTTGACGCGCTGGTTCTCACCTCCGGACAGCGTGCTTGAGTTCTGACCGAGGCGGATATATCCCAAGCCGACGTCCTCGAGCGTGCGCAGTCGGGCTACGATGGTCTTGCAGAGTGTCGCAATAGCCGTGCGGCCTTCGCTCTGTGTGTATTGTCCGAAGAACTGGATGGCCTCGCTGATGGTCATGTTCAGCACGTCGTCGATATTCTTGTCGTGGAAGCGGACATCGAGGATATCGTGCTTGAAACGGTGTCCGTGACAGGCTTCGCACTCGAGCACGAGGTCGGCCATGAACTGCATCTCGACGGTAATGACGCCCGCACCCTTGCACTCATCGCAACGGCCTCCGTCGGTGTTGAACGAGAAATACTGCGGCGTGTAACCCATCTGTTGCGACAGCGGCATCTCGGCAAAGAGGTCGCGAATGGCATCGTAGGCTTTCACATAGGTGGCAGGATTGGAGCGTGTAGACTTGCCGATGGGGTTCTGATCGACAAACTCGACATGCTTGACGGCCTTATAGTCGCCCTCCAGTGTACGGTATTCGCCAGGCGCATCGAATACTTCACCCAAATGGCGCTTGAGGGCGGGGTAGAGGATGCCCTTGACGAGCGACGATTTGCCGGAACCGGAAACGCCGGTAATGACGGTCATCACATTGAGCGGGATGCGCACGTTGATGCCCTTGAGGTTGTTCATGCGGGCACCGGTGATGTCGATGGAGCGGTTCCAGGGGCGGCGCGACAATGGAACGGGTATCTGGTCGAGGCCCGCGAGATAGCGCACGGTGTGGCTCTTGGAATTTTCTGATAATTCGGAATTTTCGGATAATTCTGATAATTCGGAAACAGCCCCGGCATACACGATTTCACCGCCCAATCGGCCTGCATCGGGACCAACGTCTATCAGATAGTCGGCCGCGCGCATGATTTCTTCGTCGTGCTCAACGATGACGACGGTATTGCCCACGTCGCGCAGTTCCTTCAGCACCTTGATGAGTCGGTCGGTATCGCGCGAATGGAGTCCGATGCTCGGCTCGTCGAGGATATAGAGGCTGCCCACGAGCGACGATCCTAACGATGTGGTGAGGTTGATGCGCTGGCTCTCGCCTCCCGACAGCGTGTTTGACATGCGGTTGAGCGTGAGGTAGCCCAAGCCGACGTCGAGCAGAAACTGCAGGCGCGAATTGATTTCCGTAAGCAGGCGGCGACCAATCTCCAGCTCCTGTTCGGTGAGCTCCAGGTGGTCGAACCATTCCTTCAGCCGCACGAGTGGCATCTGCACCAGGTCGGTGATGCTGCGACCGCCAATCTTCACGTAGTTGGCCTCGGGTTTCAAGCGTGTGCCGTGACATTTCGGACACGTGGTCTTGCCGCGATAACGGGCCAGCATGACGCGATACTGAATCTTATACTGGTTGTCCTTGAGCATCTGGAAGAAAGCATCGATAGACACCTGATCGCTCTTGGGGCGTTGCTTGTCGGAAGGCAGACCGTGCCATAGCTGGTCTTTCTGCTTCTGCGTGAGGTTGTAGTAGGGTTCGAAGATGGGGAAATCATCGTTGGCAGCACGGCGGCAGAACTCGTCTTTCCACATGCCCATCTTCTCGCCATGCCAGCATACCACGCAACCATCGTAGACAGAGAGCGACGTATCGGGGATAACCAGGTGTTCGTCGATGCCGATAATCTTACCGAAACCCTGGCACTTAGGGCAGGCTCCGAAGGGCGAATTGAACGAGAACATCTGGTCGGAAGGCTCGTCGAACGTCATGCCGTCGGCCTCGAAGCGCATGGAGAAATCATAGCTGATATTCGAGGGCAGGAACATGATCCGCAGCTCGCCGTGCCCTTCGTAGAAAGCGGTCTCGGCAGAGTCGGTCAGTCGCGCGATGGCATCCTTGGCATCGTCGACAGACAGGCGGTCGATGACCAGATAGAGGTCTGACGGCTGTTGGTCTGGGGTAACGTTTTGTTCGGCCAGATAGTCGTCGATGCGCACGATATTGCCCTGCGCAAACATGCGCGCATAGCCGTTTTGAACGTAGATGTTCAGTTGCTGTTGCAGCGTGCGACCATCTGCGGGACGGATGGGCGACATGACGACAAACTTAGTGCCGGGCTGGTATTGGCGGGTACACTGGATGATGTCCTCGGTAGAGTGTTTCTTAACCTCCTGACCACTGATGGGCGAGAAAGTGCGGCCGATGCGGGCATAGAGCAGTCGCAGATATTCGTATATCTCGGTGGTCGTACCCACGGTGCTTCGCGGATTGCGCGAGATGACGCGCTGCTCGATGGCAATGGCGGGTGGCAGACCTTTGATGAAGTCGCACTCGGGCTTGTGCATGCGCCCCAAAAACTGGCGAGCATAGCTCGACAGACTCTCGACATAGCGGCGCTGACCTTCGGCGTAGAGCGTATCGAAGGCAAGACTCGACTTGCCGGAACCGGAAACGCCAGCCACCACCACGAGTTTGTCCCGAGGTATCTTGATACTGACATTCTTCAGGTTGTTGACCCTGGCTCCCTTGATTTCTATGTAGTCACTCATGCGCGCGTACCTTTTATTATATATTATTGATAGTCCTTTTCACGGAAGGTGGTGTCAAACAGCTTCTGACCCCGCTGCTTGGCAGAATAGTAGGTGTAGCGGAAACTGTAGCCCGCCTCTTTGTAGAGCTTCAGATGGGGCGTGTTCTTCAGCGATTTGAGCAGTGACTCGCGCGGGTTGCTGCGATTGATGGCGGCCGTATCATCCACCACGCCGCTCAGCGTGTAGATGTAGGCAATGGTATGTGTGGCAGCATCAAATGTCATGCTGTCCATCACCACATTCTCACCAACAGGCAACGGGCAGTTCTTGGCGGTGTAGTCGCGAGCCTCCCGTTGGCAGCGCTCTTCCAATGACTCTTGGCAGGCCGCGAAGATCAGCAGTGCCAGCATCGGTATCAAGATTTTCTTCATTTCCAGACTCAATATTGTGTTAATGTACATCGACGAAAAAAGACCTCGCAAGGGCGGGGCCTTTCATGTTTTGGCGGAAGGTGAGGGATTCAAACCCCCGATACCCGAAAGGGGTATACCGGATTTCGAGTCCAGCGCGATCGATCACTCTGCCAACCTTCCAATAATTTGGGAACCTTCCTTGAAATCGGATGCAAAGATAATACAATTTTCCGATACCACCAAAGATTTTGCGGGAAACTTGCAAAAATTAGCCGAAAGATAATTTCTGTAATTTAGACTTGAGTTGTTCGGCCTCGCTTTTGCGGATGCTCAATACGATTTCGCAGGTGTTGTCGAACTGTTGGCTGACAATGCGCGGCTGCATCTCCTTGACAATACGCATCACGTCGTTCATGAGCGGGTAGGCGAAGCTATACTTGATTTGCTCTTCTACCTGGCGCGTCTCAATGGCAGCATGGGCCAGTGCATCGGCTGTGGCTTCGCGATAGGCTACGATGAGTCCGCTGGTGCCCAGATTGACACCGCCATAGTAGCGAACGACGACCACCAGGATATCCGTCAGCTCCTGCGAATTGATCTGCCCGAGAATGGGTTTGCCGGCTGTCGATGAGGGCTCACCGTCATCGTTGGCACGGAAATCCTTGCGTTCGGCGCCCAGCATATAGGCATAGCAAACGTGGCGGGCATCGTAGTATTTCTTGCGATAGCCGGCTATCAGTTCCTTGATGTCATCGACCGACTCGACATGATGCGCAAAAGCGAGGAATTTACTCCGCTTTTCAGAGTAAAAGCCCTCGCTTGTTGCTGCTATTGTCTTGTATTCGTCGGTCATCAGCTCAACTTATGTATCACCAGCCCGCTACGCAGCTTTGGCTCGAACCAAGTAGCCTTGGGCGGCATGATTTTTCCGCTGTCGGCAATATCCATAATCTGCTGCATCGAGACGGGATAGAGCGCCAGTGCGGCACGCATCTCACCTGAGTCGACACGGCGCTTCAACTCGCCCAATCCACGCAGACCGCCTACGAAATCGATACGCTGTGAAGAGCGCAGGTCGCCGATGTTCAGAATCTCATCCAGAATCAGACGGCTCGAGATGTCCACATCCAACACGCCGATAGGATCGTTGTTGTCGTAAGTGCCCTCCTTGGCCTTCAGGCTGAACCAGTGCTGATCCAGATAGAGCGAGAACTCGTGGAGCTGCTGTGGCTTGTAGATCTCAGTACCCTTGTCTTCTATGATGAAGTTGACTTGGAGCGCTGCCAGGAACTCTTCTGACGACATGCCATTCAGGTCCTTCACCACGCGGTTGTAGTCGAGAATGGTGAGCTGTGATGCCTGGAAACAAACGGCCATGAAGAAGTTATACTCCTCGTCGCCCTTGTGGTTGGGGTTCTGCTTCTGTTTCTCGGCGCCGACAAGGGCGGCAGCAGCACTGCGGTGATGACCGTCGGCAATATACATCGATGGCATCTTGGCAAACTCGTCGGTAATGGTCTGCATGTCCTGATCGTCGTCAATAACCCAGAACTGATGGCGGAAACCATCGATAGGAGCAATGAAATCGTACTCCGGCTCGGTCTGTGCATAGCGCATAATCAGGGCGTTGAGCACGGCATTGTCGGGATAGGCAAAGAACACCGGCTCGATGTTGGCATTGTTCACGCGGACGTGCTTCATGCGGTCTTCCTCCTTGTCGCGGCGGGTCAGCTCGTGTTTCTTGATGCGGCCTGCCATGTAGTCGTCGGTATGAGCACAGACAACCAGTCCGTACTGTGTCTTGCCGTTCATCGTCTGCGCATAGATATAATAATGTTCGCGCGCGTCTTGAACCAGCCAACCCTTATCCTGGAACTTCTGGAAATTCTCAGCAGCCTTCTCGTAGACGCGTGGATCATACTCCGATGTACCTACGGGGAAGTCGATTTCGGGTTTGATGATGTGATAGAGGCTCTTCTCGTTGTCACCGGCTTCGGCACGTGCCTCTTCGCTGTCGAGCACGTCGTAGGGGCGACTCTCTACTTGCTCCACCAAGTCCTTTGGCGGGCGGATACCTTTAAATGGTTTAATGATAGCCATAACTTACAAATTCTCTTTGATTTTATTGATTAACTCAGTATATTCGGCATCAGTAAGATATACCTTGCCCGGGTTCATTTGGAATGTGCCGCCATAATCGGGACCATCCACGTATTTGGGAGCCAGGTGGAAGTGCAGGTGTGACAGCTTGTCGCTATATGCACCGTAGTTGATTTTCTCGGGATTGAAAGCCTTCTGCATGGCGCGGGTTACACGAGCCACATCAGCCATAAAGGCATTGCGGTCGGCGTCGCTCAGTTCATTGAGGTCGTTCACGTGGTCTTTATAAGCCACGAGGCAACGGCCACGATAGGTTTGCTCCTTGAACAAGAAAGCACGCGAAACGGAGAGTTGGGCAAACTCGATCATCAGATCGTGAAGTGTCTGATTATTCGTGCAGTAGAGGCACTGCTTAGGGTCACTTTGCATAATTATTTGGGTTTTAGTGTTAATATTAGGTGCAAAGGTAATGAAAAAATCGGGAACTGCCAAGCAATTCCCGAGATTAAAAGTTTTATCAGTAGATAAATGTTTACTTGTTGACCTGGAACTTGGTGTCGCCATCCTTGAAGAAGGCGTTGATCTGCTTGGCAGCAGCGATACCAGCATTGATGTTGGCCTCGGCTGTCTGAGCACCCATCTTCTTTGGTGTAGAGAAGTAACGACCTTCGAACTTAGCGAACTCATCGTTGGCATCGGGCATGATGTCGGTAACGAATTTCAGGTCTTCACGCTCTGCCATCAACTTGATCAGCTCAGGCTCGTTGATAACCTCCTTGCGGGCTGTGTTCACCAAAATGCCGCCCTTCTTCATCTTGCCAACCAGTGCATAGTTGATGCTCTGCTTGGTCTCAGGTGTAGCAGGGATATGGAGCGAAACAACATCACAGGTCTCGAACAAAGCGTCCTGATTTGCTACGGCGTGAACACCAGCCTTCTCGATAACCTCTGCAGGGCAGAAAGCATCGTAAGCATAAACGTCCATACCGAAGCCCTTGGCGATGCGAGCCACGTTGCGACCAACGTTACCGAATGCCAGGATACCCAGCTTCTTACCAAGCAGCTCGCTTCCGCTCTTACCGTTGTAGAAACCACGAACGGCCATAACCAGCAGTCCGAACACCAGCTCGGCAACTGCGTTAGAGTTCTGTCCGGGAGTGTTCTCAGCAACTACGTTGTGAGCTGTAGCAGCAGCCAGGTCGATGTTGTCGTAACCGGCACCAGCGCGAACCACAATCTTCAACTGCTTAGCGGCATCCAGCACCTCAGCGTCAACCTTATCACTACGGATGATCAGCGCGTCGGCATCCTTAACTGCGTCCAGCAGCTGAGCCTTCTCAGTATATTTCTCGAGCAGCACCAACTCATTGCCGGCTGCCTCAATCTCTGCCTTGATACCATTAACAGCAGCTGCTGCAAATGGCTTCTCTGTTGCAACTAATACTTTCATTGTTATTATAATTAATGATTAGCTTCGAACTCCTTCATGCAAGCTACCAGAGCGTTGCAGCCCTCGATGGTCTGGGCGTTGTAGCAAGATGCGCGGAAACCACCAACTGAGCGGTGACCCTTAACACCTACCATACCCTTTGATACTGCGAAGTCGAGGAAATCCTTCTCCAACTCCTTGTACTCGTCGGCCATCACGAAGCAGATGTTCATCAGTGAGCGGTCCTCAGCCTTAGCTGTACCCTGGAACATCTTGTTGCGGTCGATCTCACCATAGACGATCTCTGCACGCTGCTGAGCCAACTTGTCCATAGCCTCGACACCACCGTTCTTCTTGATCCAGCGGAGGGTCTCAAGAGCGCTGTAGATAGGAACTACAGGAGGAGTATTGAACATAGAGCCCTTGTCAACGTGTGTGCGATAGTCGAGCATGGTAGGAATCTCACGAGGTGCCTTACCCAGAGCATCATCCTTCACAATCACGATGGTAACACCAGCCATAGCCAGATTCTTCTGAGCACCAGCATAGATGGCATCATACTTAGCAACATCGATAGGACGGCTGAAGATATCCGATGACATATCGGCAATCAGACGAACGGGAACATCGAGATCCTTACGGATTTCAGTACCGTAGATGGTGTTGTTGGTGGTGATGTGCAGATAGTCAGCATCTGCGGGAACACTCCAGTCCTTAGGAATGAAAGTGTAGTTGGCATCAGCTGAAGAAGCCACCTCAACTACCTCACCGAAAAGCTTTGCTTCCTTCATAGCCTTCTTTGCCCAAACACCAGTGTTCAGGTAAGCAGCCTTCTTAATCAGGAAGTTATAAGGAATCATGCAGAACTCAAGACTGGCACCGCCACCGAGGAAGATGACTGAGTAGCCCTCGGGCACCTCAAGAAGCTCTTTTACAAGAGCCACAGCCTCGTCTACTACAGGCTGGAAATCCTTTGCACGATGGCTGATCTCCATCAGAGAGAGACCTGAGCCGTTGAAATCAAGACACTGCTGAGCGGTCTTCTCAATCACTTCGCGTGGAAGCATCGAGGGACCTGCGTTAAAGTTGTACTTCTTCATTGTTCTAATGTTGATTTAGTTATATGTTATACCTTATTTTTAATTCTATTCTGAAATGCGGTGCGAAATTACACTTTTTATTTCATTTAACCAAATATTTGAGCAAAAATTAAGCTAAATAGATGCTTTTGCTTGCTTTTTGTCAAGTCTGAGTGGCAATTTATTGACCAATGGACATCAGCGGACAGATTCGATAATGGTTTTGATACCCTTAATCTTTTGCCCTTGAACACCCTTGAGCACTTGTTTCAGCTTCTCCCTTCGGACGGCAGCATAGGCATAGCGGTCTTTGACATCGATGCGTCCAATCTCGTCAGCCTTCAGGTTGCCATTCTTGCAGAGAAAACCTACGATGTCGCCCTTGGAAATCTTATCCTTCTTACCCTTTCCGATGTAGAGGGTCGTCATCTTTGGGGCTACTGGTTCTTGGTTAACCACTATTGGCTCAAAGTTCTCGACATCACCTTCGACATAGTCGGGTATTGACTCGTCGGCAGAGAGAATAAAGAACGAGCGTCCTTTGGCATCCCAGCGCGCTGTTCGGCCTACGCGGTGAATATATCCTTCTTCACTTTCAGGTATGTGATAGTGGATGATATTTTGGATGTCAGGAATGTCGAGACCGCGAGATGCTAAGTCGGTGGATACCAATATGTTGGCAGAACCATTGGAGAAACGATAGAGTGCCGACTCGCGCTGCTGTTGTTCCAATCCACCGTGGAAGCAGCTGGTTGTGAATCCCTGTTCCTGCAGATAGCCATTAACACGTTCTACAGCATCGCGATAGTTCAGGAATACGATACTGCTCTGGTTGTCGAAGCTTAACAGCAATTGGCGTAGCGTCTCCAGTTTGTCTTTCTGTGGACTGCGCACCTCGTATAACGTGATACGGTCGGGTGTCTGCTCTTCTTCAGGCAGGAAATCAATCAGCGTGCCCTTCTTGGCCATGTTGACAAACTGCGGAATCTGCTCTGCATTAGTGGCAGAAAGCAGAATACGGCGTTTGAGACCTGGCAGGCTCTTGATGAGTTTCTGCATCTCGTTGTGGAACCCCATTTCCAGACACTTGTCAAACTCATCGATGACCAGATACTGGATATGATAGCGCGAGATGTTGTCTTTGTCCAAATGATCGTTTAGTCGACCTGGCGTGCCAAAGACAATATGCGGATGCACCTCTTTCAATACACGATGTTCATCCATGGCTGCTCGTCCACCGTAGCAAGCTGTTGAACGGATGCCGCACTTCATGTCCTGTAATACCTGATGCGACTGGAGAGCCAGTTCACGACCAGGGGTAACGACTAGTGCCTGAACATCGTTGCTGTCGGCGTCAATCAGTTGGATAAGCGGCAGAAGATAGGCAAGGGTTTTGCCGGAACCCGTAGGAGATAGTAAAACAACATCACCGTCAAAGCCAGTGATGGCTTCAACGGCGTGTTGTTGCATCTCATTCAGTGCTGTGATGCGGAGCTTGCTTAGTATATTCTGAATGTCCACACCCACTATTCGTTATTTCTTCTCTTCCTTCTTCTCTTCCTTGTTGAGAGTAGACTTATAGCGCTTGTTCAGACCATTGATGACATCGTTGGTGATATCGAAGCGCTTGGCTGCCAAGAGGATGTTGTCGCCCTGCTTGGTGAGGATGAGGTCAAACTTCTTGTCTTTGTTGTAGTCGTTGAGGAAGTGGTTCAGCGAATCGCGCAGAGCATCGTTGTACTTACCGGTCTCGGAAGCCAGCTCATTCTCAAGACGAGCCTGCAGCTCTTGCAACTGCTGCTGCTGACGCTGGATGGCAGCCTGCTGACCCTCGGCCTGCTCACGACTGGTGAAACCATTGTTCTGCAGTTTCTGCTGGAAGTTGGCCATTGCGCTCTGCAACTGCTGTCCCTTCGAGTTCAGGGTGTTGCGGGCATTGGTGCTCTTCTTCTGAAGAATCATGGTGAACTCCTTGCAGAATTCATACTGAGTCATCAGTGAGTCAACCTCAACGTAGGCAATCTTAACGCCTCCCACAGAAGCTGAGTCGTTAGCGGTGGGCTGTTCGTCCATTTTGGGTGCAGCGTTGTTGCACGAAACCAGAGCTACTACGGCAGCTGCGGCCATAAACATGTACTTTTTCATTTTTTGTTTTCTAATTATTATTTTGTTATTTCGTTATTCCGTTATTCCGATTTCTCATCGACTGCAAATCTGCTCTTCGTGCGCATTTCCCGATCTTGGTCTATGACGCAGTGAATACCACGTTCTTTCATAGGCTTACTATCGTGAATATGTTGCGAAGAAAAGGCTCCGTCCTTGCGAAAAAGCACTTTCACAAGCAAAAAAGCCATGCCTATAGCAATTATTAACGCAGTTAATAGCAGTACTTTCATCATAAATGATTAATTTTGCCCTGCAAAGGTAAACAATTAATTTAGAACAACCGATAAAATAAACATTAATTATGAATAAAAATGAGTTAAAACCTACATCTGTGTTCGAACAGTTCGCTAAGATTAACCAGATTCCACGTCCTTCGAAGCGTGAAGAGAAGATGATTAAGTACCTGAAAGAGTGGGGTGAAAGCCATGGTTTTGAGACCAAAGTCGACGAGACGGGCAATGTGATTATCCGCAAACCGGCTACGAAGGGTATGGAAGACCGCAAGACCGTCATCCTGCAAAGTCACATGGATATGGTGTGCGACAAACTCGTGGATGTTGAGTTTGATTTCGACAACGATCCCATCAAGACGTATATCGATGGTGAGTGGTTTACAGCAGAAGGAACAACGCTGGGTGCCGACGACGGAATAGGCTGTGCGATGGAGCTGGCATTGCTGGATAGCGATGATATTGCCCACGGTCCTATCGAGTGTGTGTTTACCCGTGACGAAGAGACCGGACTGACAGGCGCTGAAGGCATGAAGGCCGGATTTATGACAGGCGATTATCTGATTAACCTCGACTCTGAGGATGAGGGCGAGATATTCGTTAGCTGTGCTGGTGGTCGTAATACAACGGCGAAGTTTACTTTCAAGAAAGAAGAAGTACCCGCAGGTTCATTCTTTATGCGTGCGCAGGTGAAAGGCCTGGTGGGTGGTCACTCCGGTGACGACATCAATAAACAGCGTGCCAACGCTATCAAGTTGCTGGGTCGTTTCTTGTTTGCGGAGATGAAGAAATATGATGGCATCCGTCTCGCTCAGTTCAATAGCGGAAAGATGCACAATGCCATTCCTCGCGACGGTATGTTTGTCATCGCTGTTCCTCACGATGTTAAGGAGAATGTGAAGGCCGATTGGAATGTCTTTGCTTCGGATGTGGCTGAGGAGTTTTGTGTCACTGACACACAGATGGTGTGGGCGATGGAGTCAACAGATGCTGAACCTGTCATAGAAAGTGGTGTGGCCCGCAACTTCGTCTATGCCTTGCAAGCTGTTGACAATGGTATTTATGCCATTTGTCAGGATCCCGCTCTGAATGGAATGGTAGAGACATCGAGCAATATTGCCAGCATCATCACTAGCGACACCGAGATTAACATCGTGTCATCGCAACGTTCTAACGTGATGTCTAATCTTGATAATATGTGTTCTACCATCGAGGCTTGCTTCGCATTGGCAGGTGCTGAGGTGGAGCACAGCGATGGCTATCCTGCTTGGAAGATGCGTTCTAACAGCGATCTGCAGCGTATCGTGAAGGAGTCGTATGTGAAATTGTTCGGCAAAGAACCCGTAGTTCGTGGCATTCATGCTGGTTTGGAGTGCGGCCTCTTCTCTGAGCGTTATCCTAATCTCGACATGGTATCGTTCGGTCCTACGTTGCGCTTTGTACACACGCCCGAAGAGCGCTTGCATATTCCTACCGTTCAGATGGTTTGGGATCATTTGCTGGATGTCCTGCGTAACATTCCTAAGAAATAAGTCTTTCTCTATATATAATAATAAGGTGTAAGTGTGATGAGATTTACAACCAATCAGAAAGGCGAGTATGATCATTATGAAGTTCAGCGGGAACAACCCCTGCTGGACTTCCTCTTGGAAAACGTCAAGCAGACAAAGACCAAAATCAAGCTGACGCTGCAGGGGCAAGGTATTAAGGTCAATGGTAAGACTGTCACTCAGTTCGATTATCCTCTGCTTCCAGGTATGAAGGTGGCAGTGTCGAAGACTAAGCGCAACCAGCAACAGTTCAAGAGCCGTTATGTGAAGATTGTCTATGAAGACCGCTGGCTTATTGTTGTTGAGAAAGCCGTTGGTATACTCTCGATGGCTGCTGGTCATTCCACGCTCAATGTCAAGGCAGTGCTCGACGATTATTTCAAGAAGTCGCGCCAGAAGTGTACGGCCCATGTGGTTCACCGTCTGGATCGTGATACTTCAGGACTGATGGTTTACGCCAAAGACATGGAGACCGAACAAATCTTGGAGCATAATTGGCACCAGATCGTTTATGACCGCCGCTATGTGGCAGTCCTTTCAGGTGAGATGGAGCAGGACGAGGGAACGATTGCCAACTGGCTGAAAGACAACAAGGCCTACGTCACTTATTCATCGCCTGTCGATAACGGCGGCAAGTATGCGGTGACTCATTTCTATGTGTTGGATCGCACGCCCGACCTCTCGTTAGTGGAGTTTAAGCTGGAAACAGGACGTAAGAATCAGATTCGCGTGCATGCTGCAGATATGGGGCATCCCGTTTGCGGCGACAGCAAATACGGTGATGGTAGCGACCCTTTACACCGTCTCTGCCTGCATGCCTTTCTGTTGTGCTTCAACCATCCTGCTACGGGCGAGCCCATGGAGTTTGAGACGCCTATTCCCGCCCAGTTCAGACATTTATTCAAATAAACAAAAAGAATGGAACAGAATTTTATCTATTATATTGCCCTGTTGCTGCTTGTCATCATCGGATTTCTGGTGGTGAAGAAGATGGCCTCGTGTCTTATCAAGTCCATCATCACCGTTGTTCTCATTGCAGTGGCGGTGGCTATCTATTGGCTCTATCTCCGATAGGCTTTATATCAGCAAGAGACCGATGGCGACGCAGAGTCCGTAGATAAACATGTTGCGGGCTGTCTCGCCCAAGCATTCGTTTAATCTTCTGCCTTCATGTATTCTCCGCATCTTCAACCATGTGAAGATGTGGAGCAGCAGGTAGATGAATGGCAGTACGAATGCCAGCACGTGGCCGTTCATCCAGAACACAAGCCCTAAGAGCGAGGCCGCAATGCCTAATCCCAGATAAAGCCATTCCGTAGCCTGTGCTCCTATTTCCACAACCAATGTTCGCTTTCCGTCCCGTTGGTCGTTGTCTCTGTCGCGATAATTGTTGACGATTAACAATCCGTCGATCACCAGTCCGCAGGCGATTGAAGCAAGAAATACCTGCCAGTTGCAGGTGTGCAGCTGGATGTAATATGTGATGCAAACAGGCACAATGCCGAAGAATAGCAACACAAGGACGTCGCCCATGCCGACATACGACAGATGGGTGGTATAGAGGAAACAGAATACCACACAAAGGGCGCCGATCAGTATCATTTCCAAACCTCCAAACCATACTAGCGGTAGTCCGACGACACAAGCCAGACAGGTGGTCAGTGCGATGGCTTGCTTCATAGCCTCGGTGCTGACCCAGCCCTGAGTGCATGCTCTCAACGGTCCTAGTCGGGTCGAAGTATCATCGTTGCCACGTGCGTAATCGAAGAAATCGTTAATCAGGTTGGCATCAATCTGCATGATAAAGGCAAACAGCAGACAGAGCACTGCCGCTGTCCAGCTAAACACGTCGTCGGCATACTGCTTGGCATCCACGTATGCCAGTGCCAAACCGATCATGACGGGTACTGCCGCTCCGCTCAATGTCTTCGGTCTTGCGGCCAGTATCCACGCCTTCAGAGAGTTCTGTTTTACGTTTTTTTCATCCATAACGTGGGCAAAAGTACAAAATAATGCTGAAAATAACACATATATTTGCATATTTTTTAGTAAATTATTATCTTTGCAAACGTAAACTAGCCAATAGCCGACATGATGACAAATAATCCCAGCCTTGATTTAGTTGAGTTCATTGAGACTCAAATTCTGCCTCAGTATGCCAATTTTGATAAGGCTCACAATATGGAGCATGTCACTCGCGTGATTCGCCGTTCGTTGGATTTAGCCAGACAAACGGGCGCTGATATGGATATGGTGTACGCCATAGCTGCTTATCACGACTTGGGACTGACGGGCCCGCGCGCCATTCATCACATTACAAGTGGCAAGATTCTGAAGGCCGACGCACGTCTGAAGCGCTGGTTTACGGCAGATCAGTTGACGATAATGAAAGAAGCGGTGGAAGACCATCGTGCTTCTGCCTCCCGGGCTCCCCGCAGCATCTATGGTAAGATAGTTGCCGAGGCAGATCGTGATATGGATCCCGAGGTGGTGATTCGCAGGACGATTCAGTACGGCTTGTCGAACTATCCGGAGATGGATACGGAGGGCCATTGGAAGAGGTTCATGGAACACATGGATGAAAAATACAGCGTGAACGGCTATATCAAACTCTGGATACAGGGATCAGAAAACGAGCGCAAACTCAATGAGCTGCGCTCGCTTATCACGGCTCCTGCCAAGATGCGCGAAGTGTTCAACCGCATCTTTTCAGAAGAAACCAATCAATTGTAGAAATTCCACGAGACACCCATGTGCAAGACTCGGGAATTGGTGGGGTAGTGTGGTGCCAGGAAATAATCCTTGGTTCCTGAGCCGGCATTCAGGTGTGTCATTGCAATGAAGAAGCGGGCGCGCTTCAGGTGCATGTTGACATAGACGTCTACCCAAGGATATCCTCCTATATTTACGCGGCTGTCGGCATTCTGCTGAATGGCAAACTGTCCGATGATCGGCAGATAGTCGGGTGCATCGTATTTAGTAAAGAAAGTAACGCTGCCGCCCATTTCAACGCTGAGCACGCGAGCAATCTTGAACTTCAGATAGAGATTAGAGAAGAGATTCAAGTCGGGCAATGGCAACACGTCCTTATTGCTGGAGTTCTGATAGGTTATCACATTCTCCCAATTGAGGATGCCCAGACGGACATGCTGCATGAGCTGCGCTGTCAGTACGCTGATGTTACCTTTCTCCTGATACACACCGCCCGTCAGTCCAACGCGGTTTGATTCGATATAATCGTACTTCATGCCGAAGTAGGTGTAGTTTTGTATTTGGTCGACGGCAATGCGCAGCAGCGTGTTGGTCTTGTCATACTTGAAGCGTCCCTCGATATGAGTACGTGTCTCTCCTTCCAGGTCTTGATCCCACCACAGATGCTTCGAGTGGTATGACTCTTGGAAGAAGGTAGGCATACTGCGATGGAAGAATGCCGATGCGGCCAGGCGCACGGTGTCGCCAAACAGGCGGAAATTAAGATCGGTATCGAAATCGAGGGCCAGCGATCCAGCATCATATCCCGTGATACCTACATCTGCAGATGCATTGAAATGGAGCGTCTTACCCTGCGTCTTCGACAGCTGACCGCCCGCATGCAGACTGTGCTCAGTCCATTTGTTCATGTAATACTGTGTGGCTCCTTCGTTTAAGGCAGGCATCTTATATGTGCGGTTCTCATAAGATACGAAACCCTTCAGACCGGCCTTCATGTATTTGTTGAAGCCTTCGAGCAGTGCTAGGGCAAACGTGTTCTTGATAGACAGATATTGTGTCTTGTCGTAGATGGAGTCGCCGGAATACGTTCCCTCGTAGCACGTGTTATAGTATGTGTTCAGATAGTAATCTATGGGCGAATCGTAAGCCTGGTAGATACGATTGTGATTGTTCACTTCTAACGTATGGATAAAGCTGGTGACGGGCACGTACTCCTTTTTCATCGTGGCCTCCAGCGAGTCCTCGCGAGCCTTGACAGCCAGCAGACTATCCCTCTTTTCGTCGGTATCTACTTTGATGCGCGTGGTGTCGGCTTCGAAACCTGCTTTTTTCCTGTCGGGCTCCATGCCGGCAATCTTCGCACCCTCAGGGCGTCCCATTGGTTTTGGCGCTTCCTCACGCATACGATCGTTATTCCTTTGGATGTCGCCCTTCGGTCCGTCGCCTATTTCCTCGCGCTGTTTCTTTTGCTTAGCCGATTGGGCTGCAAATGCTCTGGCTTTGATTTCCTCCTCGGTCATTGGCACCTTACGGTAGAAACCGATGTTGTAACGATGGCTTAAGTATATCTGCTGCCCGTCGTTTCGGCTCCAGTTATCGTCCAACACGGTGGGAATCTCCTCCTCAGAAAACTGTGTCTCCTTCATTTCCGGATGCGTGATAAAGGTGTCGTCGATGATACCTCCGCTCTCCGTATGCTTGCGGTGATAGAACGATGTCAGCAGATGCATCTGGTAGCGGTCGCCAATATATGAACCATAGAGCGAGGCTCTGAAGTTTGAGTTGTTCTGGTTTTGGAAATAGCCGCGAGCGTAATGGTAGTCCAGGTCGAAACCCAGACCGATGCGCTTGCCGGCATTAATGGCAAACTTACCCTCCAAGTGGTCATCACCATGTTGTTGGTCACCACAGTTATCATAACTGATATTGGTATAGGGCGACAAGGTCCTGGTAAACAGAAACTCGTCTGGTTCGCGGTTGGTATAGTCCAAAGGCTGGGTAAAGAAAAATTCGCTGGTAGCCTTTCGGTCAATGAAGATACGGCTCAGTCGTGGTGTGTAGTTGTTACCCGTCGTGTTATATTCCCCGTAGAGTCCCGTGTTGTAGATGGAGTTCTGATAGAGGTGCGGCATGGTGTCCAGAGGGGCTGGCTTGACATCGCCAAACCTTCTGTCTACCGTCCACGCCCAAACGCCTCTTGGAATCTCTTTCTTAGCCTTGGTCGAGTCTCGGTTGTTGGGATTGAAATTCCTGTCGTTTCCGTATTCATCGCGTTGGGTAATATTTCCGTCGGCGTCCATTTCGTTATAAACCTGGGCGTTGACAGTCGTTCCTACGATGAGGAGTAACAGGGTAATGAACGTCTTACTTTTCATTATTAAACATGATGCGCATGCATACGTCCATAAACTTGAAAGCCATGCCTGCGATGATGATATACGTACCCGTCTGCTTGCTCACCTTGGCATAGTAATACATGCCCACCGCTGCCAAGACGATGAACAGGGTGTTGAGCACATTACGGATAAGTTTGGTGTTCATTTCAGCAACGATTCGATTTTGTTGAACAGGAAGTCCTTGCGGTCGATGGTCTTTCTGCGGAACTTGGCAGAAACGGGATACAGACGCGTGTTCTTCTTGTTGACGGCATTCTTGTCGGTAATCCATTCCTCGGCCTTCAGACGCTGCGGCTTGCGGTTCTCATCGTACAGATAGCGTAAGTGGCTCATCTTCAATTCTACCTTGCCGTCCTGACAGAAAGCCTGGAAAGTGTAGAGGAAGCGCGTGCGGTCCAATGCCAGTGCGGCACTCTTGAACACCAGCCACTCTTCCATAGCTGCGCCCAGTTCGTGCTTCTCTGTGTCATTAATAGCGATGCGGCTGTTAATCTGATTGCTCTCCGACACCATTCTCGTCATGTATTTATGCACGATGTCGTAGATTTCGCTGGCGCTCTTTCCCGGCGCTTCGATGGTTGTGCTGAACACCACCTTACCGTCAACCTCAGGTACTGCGCCGCGCAGGTATTTCTGGTCGGGGTTCACCTTTTTAACCTTAACCACTTGCTGTTCCTGTTCAAACTCGGGCTGTTCCCATGTATTGTCCTGAGCCCACAGAGTCAGCGGGGTCAGGGCTATCGTCATCATCAAAATCTTCTTAATCATAGCGTTTGTTGTTAAAATTTTGTGCAAAAGTACAAATAATATTCTTTATTCGTGCAGTCTGCAATCGTTTATTACCTATTTTTTATATATTTTTATTCTTTTAGTTCCAGTTCTTTCTGTAGTTTCACTATCTCGTCACGATATTGTGCTGCCTGCAGGAAGTCGAGTTTCTTGGCTGCATCCTTCATCAGTCGGGTGGTCTCGGCAATGCTCTTCTCCAGTTGTTGTCTGGTCATACGCTGTACGATAGGATCGGCTGCTATCGTTGCTTCCGTCGGACCGATGTATGCCTTGGCTGGTGCCTCGCTTTCACCGCCGGTCTCTATGCTCAGGTCGCTCTGTTTCAGGGCTTTCTCAATCTGTCGCGGCGTGATGTGGTGCAGTTCGTTGTATTGCATCTGCTTGGTTCTTCTGCGCAGCGTCTCGTCAATGGTCAGCTGCATCGATGCCGTGATGTTATCGGCATACATGATGACTTTTCCGTTGACGTTTCTGGCAGCTCGTCCCGCTGTCTGTGTCAGCGAGCGGTGACTCCGCAAAAAACCCTCCTTGTCGGCATCCAGGATAGCGACGAGCGATACCTCGGGCAAGTCCAGACCTTCGCGCAGCAGGTTGACACCTACCAATACGTCGAATGTGCCGTTTCGCAGATTCTCCAGTATTTTCACGCGTTCCAGCGTGGTCACCTCGCTATGTATGTAAGCTGTCTGTACACCGTGGTTCAGCAGATATTCGCTCAGTTCCTCGGCCATGCGCTTGGTCAGCGTGGTTATCAGTACACGTTCCTTCCGTTCGATGCGCTGCTGTATCTCATCCATCAGGTCGTCTATCTGGTTCTCTGTAGGCCTCACCTCAATCTCCGGATCCAGCAGTCCCGTGGGTCTGATCAGCTGTTCTACCACCACACCTTCTGCCTCGTTCAATTCGTAGTCTGCGGGGGTTGCCGATACATAGATGACCTGATGCGTCATAGCCTTAAACTCGTCGAACGTCAGCGGGCGGTTGTCGAAGGCTGCGGGCAGTCGGAAGCCGTATTCCACCAGATTGGTCTTTCGGGCCCTGTCACCACCGTACATGCCGCCGATTTGGGGCACCGAGACGTGGCTTTCGTCAATGACCAGCAGGAAATCGTCGGGGAAGAAGTCCAGCAGACAGTACGGACGCTCGCCAGCCTGCCGCCCGTCGAAGTAGCGGCTGTAGTTTTCGATGCCCGAACAGTGACCTAACTCCTTGATCATCTCCATGTCGTATTCCACGCGCTCCTTGATGCGCTGGGCCTTCATCGTGTCGCCCAGCTCTTCGAAGAAAGCCACCTGCTTCACCAGGTCGTCCTGAATCTGTCGGATGGCCATGTTTGTCTGCTCCTGCGTGGTCATAAAGAGGTTGGCAGGGTAAAGCTTGTATTCGTCGAATGAAGCCCTGCGCAGCATGGTGTCGCAGTCCATCTCTTCAATGCTGTCTATCTCATCGTCCCAGAAAGTGATGCGCAGAATGACCTCGCTGTAGGCCATTGCGATGTCGATGGTGTCGCCTTTCACACGGAAGCATCCGCGCTTCAGTTCCAGGTCGTTACGGACGTAGAGTGCTGCTACCAATTTTCTTAACAATACATTCCTGTCCATCACCTGTCCTCGGCGAATTTCTATGATATTCTCGTTCAGCGCTATCGGACTCCCCATGCCGTAGATGCATGAAATAGAAGATACAACGATGACGTCCTTACGTCCTGACATTAAGCTACTTACCGCTCTTAGTCTCAGTCTGTCAATCTCTTCGTTGATGGCCAGGTCTTTTTCTATGTAGACGTCGGTGGTGGGCAGATAGGCTTCCGGCTGGTAGTAGTCATAATAGCTGACATAATATTCTACGGCATTATCGGGGAAGAAACCCTTCATTTCCTCGTACAACTGGGCTGCTAACGTCTTGTTATGACTCAATATCAGCGTCGGTCTGCCGGCGTTGGCTATCACGTTGGCAACGGTGAAGGTCTTGCCCGAGCCCGTCACGCCCAGCAACACCTGCGCCCGGTCACCTCTTTCCAGTCCTTCGGTCAGCTGTCGGATGGCTTCCGGCTGGTCGCCTGTCGGTTTGTATTTAGATGTTAATTGGAAGTTCATATCGTGCAAAGGTAGTGAATTTCTTGGTAAAAAACGTTATCGGAGGGCATAAATTGCTAAAAATCGTTCTTTTTCTTTTGCATTTCCATTAAAAATGTGTACTTTTGCACGTCAAAAATGTATAAGATGAACAAAAACTATATCATAGGCGTTCTGTTGTCGGTGCTTCTTACGGGTTGTGCTTCCGAGTTCAATAGCGTTTATAAGTCAACCGACAAGACCTATAAATATGAATATGCCAAGCAGTGCTTTGCTATGGGTAAATTCCAGCAGGCTACCGCACTGTTACAGGAACTGGTAACCGCTCAAAAAGGTCGCGAGAATGGTCAGGAGAGCCTCTATCTGCTGGCTATGTCGGAATACTGCAACCGCGACTACGAGTCGGCCAGCGCCACGTTCCGCAAGTATTATCAGAGCTATCCTAAGGGCATCTATGCCGAGCAGGCCTGCTTCTATATCGGACAATCGCTCTATGCCAGCACGCCCGAGCCCCGTCTGGACCAGACTCCGACGATAGGTGCCATCAATGCCTATCAGAACTTCATCGACTTCTTCCCCGACTCCAAGCTCCGCGAGGAGGCCCAGCAGCGTATGTTCGTGCTTCAGGACAATCTTGTGCAGAAGGAGTTCCTGTCGGCTAAGCTCTATTATAATCTGGGCGGCTACTTCGGCAATATCAACAGCAATACCGAGAGCAACTATCAGGCTTGCATCATCACTGCCCAGAATGCGCTGAAGAGCTATCCCTACTGCGACCGCCGCGAGGATTTTGCCATTCTCATCATGAAGAGCAAGTTTAAGCTGGCCGAAAACAGCTCCGAGGAGAAGAGGGTAGAGCGCTATCGCGATGCCGAGGACGAATGCTACGGTTTCCTGAACGAATTCCCCGAGTCGTCAGAGTGCGCCACAGCCGAGAAATACATTGCCAAGTGTAAGAAATATACAAACGATTAAATAAACACAGAAATAATAAAGATGGATTACAAGAAATCAAAAGCTCCGGTGAATACCGTGACCCGCAACATCATGGATCTTTGTAAGGATACCAACAATATCTATGAGAGTGTAGCAATCATCTCTAAGCGTGCCAACCAGATCAGCCTGCAGATTAAGGACGATCTGTCGAAGAAACTGGCTGAGTTTGCTTCTTATAACGACTCTCTCGAGGAGGTATTCGAGAACAGAGAGCAGATAGAAATCTCACGCTACTACGAGAAGCTGCCGAAGCCATCGCTGCTGGCTACTGAGGAATTTGTAGAAGACAAGATCTACTGGCGCGATCCATTGCGCGAGCAGCAGGCAGCTCCTGCCGAGGAAACACTCTAATGTTGCATTTATGATACAACGCAAACAGACTCTTTATCTCATGGCGGCCATCATTCTGACCGTCATGTGTCTTTTTATGCAGATTGGCGCGTTCAAGGCCGCCGGCATCAGCTTGGCCCGTGTCTATAACCTCTGGTTTACCGACCCACTTGGTGGTCATCATTACGACACATGGCCCCTGCTGGCTATCCTGGCGCCTACCGTCGTCATTGCCGTCTATACCATATTTATATATACGCGTCGTCGTCTGCAGGCCAAGCTGTGTCTCATCAATGCCCTGCTTTGCCTCCTGTGGTATAGTTGTTATGTGGTGGTTGGCCAGACCGTTGGCCAGAAGACGTGGGGCACCGTCGATTTCTCGCCCCGCTGGCCCGTCGTACTACCGGCTATCGCCCTTGTCCTCTACCTGTTGGCTCGCAAGGCCATCATTGACGACGAGAAGTTGATTCGTTCCATTGACCGTATCCGATAGAAACAGACTGAAAAGTCAAATCATCGACGATGAATTCTCGTTCATCGACAATGAATTGTCGTTCATCGTCGTTGAATCAACGTTCATTGACGATGAATCAACTTTAGAAGCAGGCTTAAAACATTTCATCTTACTGCAAACAACATTTTTGCCGTAAGCAGAAAATGTTTTAGCAGTAATGAGAGATTACTTAATTGATTACCCTGAGCTTACCCTAAGGTTACCCTAAGGTTACCGTAAGGTTACCCTAAGGTTAGCTTTGGATATAAACGGTTAATACCAACTGACTTTAAACCCTACGGCATGCTGACTATTTGTCAAGTTCCATTGCTCATTATCTTCCTGTCCTGAGAAGAATGGTTGCCCCCAATACCATTGATTATAATAGAAGTCGTATCCCAGGGGCAGGCCGTCAGAACCATATTGATAGTCGATTTTTACCTGATATTTGGTTTTTATATTTAGTCTTTCAATGACTATTTCTGTTAGCTCGTGCTTGGGCAACACACCGAAATATCCCATATTTGCAAGCACGCTGATATATGTCCGTTTGGTGTCGAGTAGGTACTCGAATGACATATAGGGAAGAAACGCTGTGAATGCGTGGGTATTGTAGGCAAAAGTCGTTTCATAAAGCGTCTCAGAATCCTTGACTGCCGACATGCTTATCAGGTCGTCGTCTTGCCATTTCAAAGTTTGAACATAGCATAAGCTGCTGGTCGGCCCGTTTTGGCTGCCCGACACTTCATAGACTTCATAATTGGATAGCTTGTCACCATCGTAGTGGTAGATGATACTATCTCTTACTTGTTCTAAGTAGCCAATAGGAATCGAGGCACAAATTATTTTCCCATCCTTGAGGTAGAACCTACCCGTCAACTTCTGTTTGGTTTTCAATCCATATTGTAGATCCTTTAAGAAACTCATTCTTGTGGTAATCCTTTCAGGCTGATAGTCGAAAGCAATAGAATCTGCGCCGTAGATATTGTCCCAGCCATTTGCAAACCAATAGTCCTTCACCTTGTTATCCGAATTATAGTTGAATTTAAATGTAGCAGGGTCTTCAGGATACAAGGAAATGCTATCGATACGAGCTTTGGCACCGTCTGTTTTCTGCGGCGGAGCAACTTCATTATTCTGGTCGTTGCTACAACCTATGTTGCAAAGGACGGCAGCAAGGATTATTAAAATGATATTCTTTTTCATAATTGTTTCGTCTTATATTCATATCAGGCGACAAAGGTACAAAAAAAATCCACAACTGATTGCTGTGGATTCTTTTTTTTTTATGAATAATTACTTATTTTGGTGTTCGTTTCATTTTTGTTCCAGATATTGTAATGCTTTCGCTTAGCTGACACGCAGACACATCATCGTCAGGTCGTCATTAGGCTCCGCACCGTTACGATGCCCATCGACAGACGCTTTTAGCGTCTCGATGACTTGCTGTGCACTATCGAAGTGCGTGTTACGCAGGATGCTGATCAGTTTGTCGTCGCCAAACTGCTCCTGTTGCAGGTCCTCCGCCTCGTTCAGTCCGTCCGTATAGAGGAAGAAGGAACGTCCCTTGATAGAGTCAATCTCCTCGCCCTCGTACTGTAGGTCGGGCCACAGACCAATCGGTGCGTTAGGCAGCATGTCGAGGAACTCGCCCTTGTTCTCGCCGCCTCCGATAACAGGCGGATTGTGGCCTGCGTTGCAGAAGTCGAGGTGGCCCGTCTGCAGGTCGACAAGTCCGAGCCAGAATGTCACGAACATGCCGTTTTGGTTGTCATCGCCGCTGAGGGCGTCGTTCATGTGGGTACATATCTCGGCAGGCATCATGCCCTGCTTGGCCAGCGTCATGAAGAGTCGCGTGGCCTGTGCCATGAAGAGTGATGCGGGGACACCCTTGCCTGAGACGTCGCCTACGGCAAAGTAGAGCTTGTCGCCGATGAGCACGTAGCCGTACAGGTCGCCACCGACCTCCTTGGCAGGTGTCATCGAGGCGTACATGTCGAGGTCCTCACGTTTTGGGAACATGCTGGGCACCATCGACATCTGGATGTCGCGGGCTATCTGCAGCTCATTCTCAATACGTTCCTGAGCGGCCCGCATCTTTGCCATTCGCTTGGCCGAACGGTAGCGGTAGTAGGCAAACAGTGCGCCGCCAATCAGCGCCAGCAGGATAATGGCGATGACGAGGTACAGCTGCCGGCGCTCGGCCTGCATCTGCTGGCGTTCCGACTCCATCTTCAGCTCGTTCACCTCGAAGCGTTTGTTCAGCTCGTTCAGCTCGTCGCGGTTGTCCGCCATGATAATCGAGTCGTTCTTGGTCTTTGCTGTCGCCAGATTGTCGTAGGCTTCACGGAACCGGCCCAGCCCGTACAGTGCCTCGCAACGACTCACCAGCGCATTCACAAGTCCTACATCACTATCTAAGCTGTCTTTAAGCTGGTAGTTGAGTTCTGCATCTTTCAGTGCCAGGGCATAGTTTTTCTCTGTCAGGTCTATGTCCACTACGGCCTGTTGTATTAGTGAGATGTTAAGGAGAATGTTGCCGTCAATCTCCTCGTAGTATCTCAGCGAGTCTATCAGCTGACGCGCTTCGCGTGTCTTTCCGGTTTTTGTCAGGTGGTGGACGCGGTCAAACAGGTATAGCACGCGCCAGTTGGCATAGACGTCGGCATCTTTTTCACCCACCACGACGGGATAACGGTTCAGCAGGCGTTCCCATTTGTTCAGCAGCGAGTCGATGGCGGCGTGGTCGCCTATCTGTTCCAAGGCCTGGAAATAGTAATAGTAGATATTTACCAGTTCGCCAGGGCTCTCGTCCTTCGGATAGAATGCCAGTGCCTTTCCAAACTGCTTGGCGGCCTCTTTGAAGTTGTCATGAAAGAGGTAGAGATGTCCCATGCTGGCAGACGCCAGAGCCAGACCGAAGTCGTTCTTCTGTTGCGAGGCTTCCTGGAACATGGCGTTGGCTTCTGCCGTTGCCTGTTTGTAGTCGTCGTGCCACATGAGTATCACCACTTTCCTGCTCCACGAATAGTAGTACCAATGCCAGACCCCGTGTTCTCTGCATAACTGTTGCAGTTGTGGCAGAGCCTGTGCAAACGAGTCCAGCTCGTTATTGAGATAGTAGGGCTCTATGCTCTTGAATACTTTGAAAGCCGAGTCTTTCCACATGCTGTCAGTCATGTTGCCGGTGTTGTCAGACTGGCTGCTGCCGGTACCGTGTTGGCAGGCTGCCATGCTTGCTATCAGTGCAATGAAGATAAGAATTTTACGCATCGTATATCTATAGTGTTGATAAAATTGAGTACAAAGATACGAAAAATTTCGCAATCTTGTATCGTTTTGGGCGATAAAAGTGCAGGAAATTTGGAGAGTCCCCCAATTTCTTTTCGTGAGAGCAGCCTTTGAAAGGCCTGAGGGAAAGGTACGGGCAAAAAGGGGAAGAGACGTCATGTAACAGGGAGAGAAACGGCATCTTGACAGATTCGGGCGGGTGGCCGCATCAATTAGGGCGGGCGCCCTTATATATTGGAGCGCCCGCCCTGATAAATCCGAGCGGTCGGTAGAAACCGATTTTATTTCTGTACAGGAATCTTGTCTACTCGCTTCTGATGGCGGCCGCCTTCGAAGGTTGCAGTAAAGAACTCGTCCATAATCTTACGCGCCATGTTGTTGTCGATGAAACGACCTGGCATCACCAGTACGTTAGCATCGTTGTGCTGACGGATAAGATGTGCAATCTCTGGAATCCAGCACAAGCCGGCACGTACCTGCTGGTGCTTGTTAAGGGTGATAGAGATACCCTCGCCAGAGCCACAGATGGCTATGCCGGGATAAACCTCACCACTCTCGATACCCTCAGCAAGAGCATGACCGAAGTCGGGATAGTCTACTGAGGCATCGCTCCAGGTACCATAGTCCTTTACAGGATAACCTTTCTCCTCAAGATACTGGAGAACGAACTGTTTTAATGGGTAGCCTGCGTGATCACAGGCTACACCTACTGTCTTTACTTTCATGCTTAAAGATTAAACGTTAAACATTAAACGTTAAAGATTAAGCAAGAAGCTTCTTAACCTGGTTGTACACGTTCTCGCCTGTGAAGCCGAGCTTCTCGTCGAGCACCTTGTAAGGAGCAGAGAATCCGAAGCTCTCGAGTCCCCAAACGGTACCATCGGCACCTACCAGACCCTCGAGGTTTACAGGCAGACCTGCGGTAAGACCGAATTTCTTAACGCCAGCAGGCAGAACGCTCTGCTGATACTCCTTGCTCTGGCTGCGGAACAGGCCCTCGGAAGGAACGCTAACGATGCGAACCTTTACGCCATCCTCGCGAAGCAGCTTAGCACCAGCCTCGAGAGTAGAAACCTCTGAACCAGAAGCCAACAGGATAACATCGAACTTCTCATCAGATCCAGCTACAACGTAAGCACCCTTGGTAGCCTGGTTGTAGTCGTTGCCCTCGGGCAGCATCTCGATGTTCTGACGAGAGAAGATCAGAGCTGTTGGAGTATCAACGTTCTCCATTGCCATGCGCCAGCAAACGGTTGTTTCCTCAGCATCAGCAGGACGAACTACCAATACAGAGTTCTTGCCGTGGTGGTTCTTCAGCTTCTCCATCAAGCGGATCTGTGCCTCCTGCTCTACAGGCTCGTGGGTAGGTCCATCCTCACCAACGCGGAATGCGTCGTGGGTCCAGATGAACTTAACAGGCAGCTCCATCAGGGCAGCCATACGTACGGCTGGCTTCATGTAGTCAGAGAATACGAAGAAGGTACCGCAAGCAGGGATGACACCACCGTGCAGAGCCATACCGATACAGCAGCAAGCCATAGTGAGCTCAGCTACACCAGCCTCGAAGAAAGCACCGCTGAAGTCGCCACGAACGAGGTCCTTGGTCTTCTTCAGGAAGCCGTTGGTATTATCAGAGTTAGAGAGGTCGGCAGAAGCACAAATCATGTTGGGCACCTGCTCAGCCAGCTGACCCAGAACAGCTGCAGAAGCACTACGTGTAGCGCTGCCAGCCTTCTGCTCAACCTTGCTCCAGTCGATCTTTGGGGCCTTGCCAGAGAACCACTCCTCGAGCTGCTTAGCCTGCTCGGGATGACCCTTTGCCCACTCAGCCTTCTCAGCATAACGCTCAGCGCAGATCTTCTTCAGCTCTTCAGCACGCTTTGCATAGAGCTCCTGAACCTCTGGGAAGATCTGGAATGGATTCTCAGGATCAGCACCCAGGTTCTTCATGGTGTTGATGTAAGCATCGCCACCAAGAGGAGCACCATGAGTAGCGCAGTTGCTCTCGTATGATGTGTTGTCGGCCTTGCGGGCACCCTTACCCATGATGCAGTGACCGATAATCAGACTTGGACGCTCCTTCTCGGCCTGAGCCTTCTTGATAGCCTCACGAATCTGATCAACATCGTTACCGTCGATCTTCTGAACATACCATCCCCAAGCCTCGTACTTCTTGGCTGTATCCTCGCAGGTTACAACCTCTGTCTTAGTAGAGAGCTGGATATCGTTAGCGTCGTAGAACATGATGAGGTTGTCAAGACCCAGGTTACCAGCGATACGACCTGCACCCTGAGAGATCTCCTCCTGCACACCACCGTCAGAGATGTATGCATAGATAGTCTGATTCATCACGTTGCCCAGACGAGCCTTCAGGAACTTAGCAGCGATGGCAGCACCTACTGCGAAGCAGTGACCCTGTCCGAGAGGACCAGAGGTGTTCTCGATACCACGCTCAATCTCGCGCTCGGGGTGACCAGGAGTTACTGAACCCCACTGACGCAGGTTCTTCAGATCCTCGAGGGTGTACTTACCGATAAGAGCCAGCTGGCTGTAGAGCATTGGAGCCATGTGACCTGGATCGAGGAAGAAACGGTCGCGACCCTCCCATGCGGGATTCTCAGGATCGTAAACGAGGAATTCTGAATACAGCGTGTTGATGAAATCAGCACCACCCATAGCACCGCCTGGGTGACCAGACTTAGCTTTCTCAACCATTGAAGCAGCAAGGATACGGATGTTGTCCGCTGCCATGTTCATAACTTTGTTGTCGTTCATAAAAATAAAATAATGTAATTTAATTAGATGATAATAATTGTCGTGATTAGATGCCCAGCTTCTTGCGGATAGCAGCGGGGATGGCCTTCTTGTTGACGAGGAAGTCCATGGTGTTGGCAGCAATGAAGGTCTTGGTCATATACCAAGTGCCCTTGTAGTCGCCACTCTCGCCCCATGAGTTCTTGACCATGTAATACTCCTTGCCGTTCTGGTCCTTGGCAACACCGTAAATGTGCATGCCATGGTCGTCGGTCAGTTCCCAGTTGTCGAAACGCTCCTGACGCATCTCCTGGGTAGGAACAATCTCGGGAACGGTGCAACCCAGCGAGTCGATGACGTCGCGCTTCTTGGTGGTGGTCATTTTCAGCCACTTGGCCATATCGCTGCCCTGCAGGCTCTGCTGTGTCTTGGTGGCATCGACGGCATAAGCCAGACCTTTACGGGTGAAGCCGTCCTCCGACACGTCGCCGCCCCAAGCGATGGTGTAGCCATTCTCTACGGCATTGTCGATAATCTGCATCATCTCGTCCATGGGCACGTTGTAGCTCAAGGGGAAACGCCAGTTATCCTGCACCTCTACAGCAAAAGCGGTGTAGAAGGGGTGGTGGGTATAGCTGGTGATGCTGACATAGTCGTTGAGGTCGATACCCAGCGAAGCCATAAAGCTCTTCGGGGTGTACTGCTTGCCCTCGTAGGTGAACTTCTCAGGACACTTGCCCAGATAGGCGTCGAGAATGCCCTGCAAGCCGTTCTTCCAGGCACCGCTGATCTTCTTGGCATCGCTCTTGGCGATAGCAGCCACATAAGGCTCCAACACTTTGAAGAATTCGTTGAAGTTGTTCAGGGAGTCGCCATAGAGAGAACCCGGGAAAGGCATGGTACCCTCGGGAACAATGCCGTGGGTCTTCATCGTAGCCAGCACGTCCTCAGCGCTACCGCCCTGGGCAAACTGGCAATCTCCGTGGAAACGAACCACCTGAATGGCGCGCTCCATATAGGTCTTGTTGGCAACAAACGACTCGCAGAGGTCATACTTCTTACCAGTAGCCTTGAGAATCTCGGCCTCGAAGAAAGAGAGGGTAGAGTAGTCCCAGCACGTGCCCGAACGGTTCTGGTCCTTGACGCTGGTCACAGGAATCTCCTTGATGACGGTGAATACGGGCTTGTTGTCGTTCTTCTTTGCAGGTGCCTTTTTCTTGGCTGCTGCAGCACCTAGACACACGAGTGTCATCAGTGCGAATGTCAATAGTTTCTTCATGATTCTTTATTCGTTTTATTAGTTGTTTGTATTCATAAATTCTTCCAGTTCGGCAGGGTGGTAGGGGATGCGCTTCTGTCCGAGGAAACGGCAACCGTCGCTGGTGATGAGCACGTCGTCTTCGATGCGGATGCCGCCAAAGTCCTTGTATGTCTCGATTTTGTCGAAACACAAAAACTCCTTACAATGTCCCTTGGCGCGCCACTCGTCGATGAGTTGCGGAATGAAATAGATACCGGGCTCGTCGGTCACCACAAAGCCTTCCTCCAAACGGCGACCCATGCGCAGGCAGTTGGTGCCAAACTGTTCGAGGTTAGGACGCGTCTCTTCGTCGAAACCGACGTAGATTTGACCTAAGCCCTCCATATCGTGCACGTCCATACCCATCATGTGTCCAAGTCCGTGAGGCAGGAACATAGCGTGAGCACCGGCGCGTACAGCCTCTTCGGTGTCACCCTTCATCAGACCGAGCTCTTTTAGACGCTCTGTCATCATGGTGCAAACAGCCATGTGGACATCCATGTATTTGACGCCAGGCTTGGCTACTTCTAATACGTAGTCATGACAGGCTTCGACGATGGAATAGATTTCCAACTGGCGCTGGCTGAACTTGCCGTTGACGGGCATCGTGCGGGTATGGTCGGAACAATAGTCGTCCAGTTCGCAACCGGCATCGCAGAGCGCCAACCGGCCTTCCTCCAATCGGGCACCGGAAGGATTGCCGTGCATGATCTCGCCATGCTGCGAGAAGATGGTGGCAAAGCTGGTGCCGCTAGCCAGAGAACGGGCAATACCGTCGACCTGTCCACCGATGAAACGCTCCGTCACGCCGGGCTTGATAAGCAGCTGAGCCGTTGTGTGCATGGCGTAGCCGACATCGCAGGCGCGGTCGATAGCAGCAATCTCCTGCAATTCCTTGGTGCTTCGCATTTTCACCACCGCTTTGATAAGCGCCAGCGATGCAGCCTCTTTCTGCTTGGAGGGATGGATGCCCAACAGGTCCATGATTTGTATCTTGGTATCGTGGCGGTAAGGGGGGAGGAAATGGATGGTTCGGTTTGTTGCTGTGTCACAGCAACAAACGGAACTGAGCTGTGACATGGGGGCGGTTTTTTGTACGCCAACCTCGGCGGCCAGATCGGCCACCGAAGGTGTGAAGCCCATCCACACGATATCCTCTACATCGATATCATCGCCAAAGAGCCACTCTTCGTCCTTGTCAATATCAATAACACCGACCAGCCCGTCACGGTGCTGTCCGAAGTAGTAAAGGAACGAAGAATCCTGACGCATGGGCGCGTAGGCGTTGGCAGGATAATTACAGGGTGATTCGTTGTTGCCAAAGAGTATGATGACTCCTTCACCAACTAGTTTCTTGAGTTCGGCACGGCGCCGGATATAGGTCTGTTTATCGAACATAAATCAATAAATCAACTTAAAGTATTGCAAATATTTTGCAAAGATACGCATTATTTTTAGAAAAGTTGTAATTTTGCACCCTAAAAAGTATTAAAAATGCATATAACTGCAAATACAGGTCTGGTTCTTGAGGGAGGAGGCATGCGAGGCGTGTTTACTTCGGGTGTTCTTGATGCCCTGATGAAGCATGAAGTCTACTTCCCGTATGTCGTCGCAGTATCGGCCGGAGCGTGCAATGGATTATCGTATATGAGCCGGCAGCCGCGCCGGGCCCGCTACTCGAATATCGACATGCTGGAGAAGTATGATTATATCTCGTTGCGCAGTCTGTTGCAGCATGGCAGCATCTTCGATCCGGACATTCTCTACGAGCGTTTCCCGGAAGAGATAGTGCCCTTCGATTACGATACTTACGAGAAGAACCCTGCCGTTTTTGAGATGGTGACTACCAATTGCCGAACGGGTCGTGCGATGTATCTCTCCGAGAAACACGACCACCAGCGGTTGACGGCTATTGCCAAAGCGTCGAGCTCGTTGCCTTTTGTGTCGCAGATTACCGAGGTTGACGGCATTCCGATGTTAGACGGTGGTATTGTTGACAGCATCCCCATTGTTCGTTCCATCGACACGGGCCATCATGAGAATGTGGTGGTGCTGACGCGTAACAGAGGCTATCGGTCGAGGGAACTGGAATTCAAGATGCCACGGTTTGTCTACAAAGAATATTCTCGGTTGCGCGTGGCGTTAAGCCGTCGTGTGGAGGAATATAACAAGCAGCTGGAACTCATAGAACGGATGGAAGACTGGGGCGAAGTAGTTGTCATACGACCTGAGCGCCCGTTGGAAGTCGGGCGTATTTCGCAGGATGTCGACAAGTTGGAACGCCTCTATGAGGAAGGCTTTGCTTTGGGTGAGCGCTTTTGTCAGCGTCTGCAAAGCAGGTTGTAAGGACACGTATCGCATACCTTCATGTCTTGGGTAGGACGGAAGGGCTCTTCGGTATTGAAAATCTCCGCTACCGTCTGGTTTAACAGTTCGTTGAACCGTTGGCTGTGTGGTGCGATGTCTCGTATCGGTTCACGTCCGAAGCGTAATGTGGGGTCGTAATCCTCGGCAGCGGCATGCTGGATAAAGAAGAGGGCAGGGGATACGGGCTTGTGATACATGCCACTAACAATGTCCGCATAGACAAACGTCTGCAGATAATAGTCTGAGTGTTCGTGCACATTCTCAGGTTGGAAGATGGCATCCACATCGGCCAGTGCCTTCAGCTGTTGGCTGCCCGTCTTGTAGTCGACCACCCTGATGCGTTCCTCTGCTGTTCCTTCGCCCACCAGATCCAGGCGGTCTATGCGGCCACCGATTCTCAATTCTGACGACAAGGGCCGCATGACGTCTTTCTCCAAGCCAAGAATGGTGAACGGTGCCAGCTGCATGTCGATGCTGATAAGCTGTCGCAGGTAATGGATAATCACCTCGCGGTTGATGATATGCAGGCCGCTTTGTGGTGCAAAGGGCATGACGCGATGGAAGGCTTCGTCGACGGCCCTTTCTATCTCTACTTTCTGCTTCAGCAGGTGAACCAGCAGCTCACGTTCGATGTGGGCAGGCAACTGGTGATAGATGATGTCGGCTGCCTCGTGGAATACGGTGCCGAAGATGCGGTTGTCCAGCTCCTGTTCATCGTCGGGGATTTCCGGTTCGCGGATGTTGGCAGCATAGTGATAATAGTATCGCAGCGGACAGCGCAGGTAGTAGTTGACAGCCGTTGGCGAGATGATGTTTTTGTTGCCTCTGATATAGCTCGTGATGGCTTCCATGACTGCCGGCGTCTTCTCGATAGCGGCGGGTTGCCAGTGAGGTGCCGTCTGTCCTGACTGCAGGGTGTGCTGGGTGATTTTCTGCCCGCTTTCCACGAGCAGTTGCAACATGAACCGGCTCATCTCTCCACGTTGTCCGTCTTCCGTCGAGCTGTTATAGACCAGCGTGACGTCAGAGGCTCGTTGCAGCAGGCGATGGAAATAGTAGGCAAAGATGCTTACCTTGTTGTCGACAGTCGTCAGTTCGTAAGCTTTCCGGATGCTGTGTGGAATCAGAGAGCTGTCATTGACACCACGCGGCAATTGTCCTTCGTTGCAGGAGAGCAGCAGGACGTGGTCGAAGTCGAGGTTTCGTGTTTCCAAGACTCCCATGATTTGCACACCCTCTGCCGGTTCACCATGGAACGGGATGCTTGTCTGCTGGATGAGTTGTTGGGTGAGGCGTTGCAACGTGGTTGGATCAACACGCAGGTCACCGCTTTTCATCAGGTCGTCAATCCTGTTGAGCAGGGTGTAGGCGCGGAATATCGACTCCTGGAACAAAGGGTCGCTAATGGTGTCTTTAGCTTGCGTGGCTATCTCGCGGAGCAGGTGTAACAGTCGGGGGATGACGAGCATTGGCTCCGCCTCTTTCCATTCGCCTTCTTCGTTCATGAAACGGGTATAGGGATGCCGCAAAAAAGTGCGGAGCAGACGGGGAGAACCTCCGCCCAGGCAGTATTCGAAGTAGAGCTGGATGAAGGAGGCTGCCGCTGTTTGCGACAAAGGATAACCCGTGGTGATGTTCACCTTGTCGACCTCCGGAGGCAGGCAGTGGATCACCGTTGGCAGCAACTGTTCGTTGCAGAGTACGATGGCCGTCCGCCGTCCGTCCTGATAACGCTGCTGTTGCTGCAGCCAGGTACTGACGTAGCGTGCCTGGATATTCTCCGTATGAGCGGTAATAAAGCGTATGTCCTTGGGATTCTTGAAATTGCCGTAAATGTCCTCGCGCTCCGTCGGCAGCTCGTTGGGGAACAGCTGCAGATACTGTGCGATATAGTGGCCGGCCTCGTGACGCTTGATGTAATAATGGTCGAAGTCCCAATAGAAGAAGGCTTTGCCCTGCTGTTGCAGATAGGCAAAGAGTCGCTGTTCAACCTTTTGGAGCAGGTTGAAACCGACAAAGAGATAGATGGTGTCGTCGTCATCTGAAGTATCAGGAGTGGCGGACAGTGATTCCACGACGCTACGATAGAGGGCGCCCTCGTAAGCAAGCCCTTGCGATGCTAGCCGTTGGTTGAAGTCGTGGTAGATGTCTGCAAAATGACTCCAGAGATTCAGGAACCGTTGCTTCAGCTCGGTGTTATGATCGTCGGTGAAATGCGAGAAGAAGCGACGGATGATGGCGCGCTGTTCGTCAGTGAGGTACGACACGTCGTCTAACTCGTGGATGTCCCTTACATTGGCAAAGACACGATTGGCGTCCGCCATGTTTTTATCGATGTCGTCAAAGTCGGTCAGCATCAGTTGCCCCCAACCGAAGAATTTGTCCAGCGTCTCGGTCGATCCCGTCTGCTGGCAAAACGACTGATAGAGTTCACAAACCAGCTTGATGGAATCGGCTACTTGTAAGGATGACTGGCGACGGAAGAGGTCGCTGATAGTGATGTAGGACGGACTCCACAAAGGGCGTTTTGCGATGCGTGCAAGGTGCTCGTTCAGAAACAATGAGGCACGTTTGTTAGGGAACACTACCACGATGTGTGCCAGATTTGTGCCGTATTTGTTGATGATGTCTTGTGCGACGTGTTCTAAGAAACTCTTCATATCCTTTTTGCTCCTATATCACTTCTTCTATTTTGTTGCTGTAGACATACCACAGCCATCCCTTCACTTGAGGCATTCCCATCTCCTTGAGCAGGTTGACATACTCTTTGACCTGCTCCTGGTGTTCGGGTTGCGGACGTCCGAATTTGAAGTCTACTACCTGCGTCTCCTGACCATTGGTCATCACGCGGTCAGGGCGTCGTTCTTCTACCTTTCCGTCTTTGTTAATTCGGAGGATGCTACACTCGTTGTATAGATTCCAACGTCCTGAGAACCAGTCACTAACACGTTTTGATTCAAGACGCTTGCGCAACATTGACGATACCTTCTCACGTGTCACTTCATCGTCGTAGAGTACACCGTCGTTCTGCAATTGTTGGAGTGCTTTTTCGATATCAGCGGTGGTGCGAATCGTAGAGAAAATCTGGTGCAGCACGCTACCTATTTTAATATAGCTCAGCTCTGCCTGTTCGTCTTCTCCTTCAATGAATTCACGACTGCGATTACTCTGTCTGAACTCCGTCTTGGCCTCGAAGGTTGTCATGCTGACGGGCAGCGGAGTGACAGGTTGCATGAAGACGTTTTCCGACTGCTTCTTCTTCACTTCCTGTTGGTTGTTACTGATGGGCTCGCCGTAAGTATACTCGAGAATAGCCTCTTGGTCTTCTTCTCCTTCCAGTATGCCACCCTCCAGTTTCAGTTCGGGCAATACTGATTGAACCAGTACAGAACGGGACGACTTGGTGTCGCGTTTACCGATGACGAACAGACTGCGCGAAGCACGGGTAAACGCCACATACAACAAGTTCAGGTTATCTACCGTGTTTTGTAGATGTTCGTCCAGATAGTCATGTTCGTAAATGGTGCCACGCATTTGTTTCTCGCTATAATCAATAGGCGCAAGGGGTAGTGCGGCGAAGGGGTCTTCCTGGGGCTTGCACCACAGGATGTCGGAAAGCTCCATACGCCAGTCGCTGAAGGGCAGCAACACATGGTCGAACTCCAGACCCTTACTTTTATGAATGGTCAGGATGCGCAGGCCGTCACTCTCTTCTGCCTGTATCGTCTTGCTGCCAATGGTCTCCTCCCATTCGCGGACAAAGGCGTCGATGTCGGTAGAGTTGTCCTGTGTGAACTTCAACAGCTGGTCGAAGAAAGCACAGATGTATGCACTTTCCTCCTCCAGTTTTTCCAGACGGAAGAGCGTATACAGTCGCTCTGCCAGTTCGTAGAGCGGCATCTGCTGGAGCTGTTCCTGTTGGCTGACGTATTCCTCTGGCAACAGCTCGTCGAGGGGTTGCTGCCGAATCAGCAGTTCGTTTTCTGCCTTTTCGCTTTTCAGCACCTCGCGCTGATAGAGTTTTGCGAGAGTGGCTTTTGCCAACGTGTCGTCAGGATGTGTCAGCAGATGTAGGGCCTGAACAATGATCGACGTTGCAATGGATGCATCCAGTCGGAATGCTTCGTCACTCACAATGCTTACTTTGGGCAGCGCGTTGGCAAAATACTCTGCAATCTGCGGTATCACCTTGTTCGTTCGTACCAGTATGGCAATCTGCTTGGGCTTGACGCCTTTCTCCAGGAGTTCTTCCGTTGTTTCGGCCAGCAGTTGCAATGTCCGTTCTTGATAGTCTTCGCTTGGCAGCAGACGGATATTGACATAGCCGCTGTTGTCGCGTTTTGCGGGAATCAGTTGTGCCACATCCAGATACGCGTTGCGCAGTTGCTCGGCACCTTCAGGATATTCCTCACGTTGCTGCTTGTATTCTTGTCGGGCTGCCTCCGTAAAGAAAGCATTGTTAAATTCGATGATGCGTCGCAACGAGCGGTAGTTGGTTTCCAAGGGACGGATATCCAGCATCTCCTGAGGCGTTGGGAATTCCCTGTCGATGGCATTCAGCAACCGCCAGTCGCCCGAGCGCCAGCGGTAGATGCTCTGTTTCACGTCACCGACAATCAGATTTTCGGTGTCCACATGACTCATACACTCCTGCAGCAACACCTTGAAGTTCTGCCATTGCACGGTACTGGTGTCCTGAAACTCGTCAATCATGATGTGTTCCAGTTGCGTACCGATCTTTTCGAAGATAAAAGGCGAGTCGCTCTCTTCGATCAGCGCATGCAACAGCTGCTGCGTATCGCTCAACAGAAACCTGTTAGCCTCTTCATTCAGCTCTCTGACCTTTTGTTCGATATTACCCAACAGTCGCAATTGGTTCAGATGACGCAGGGTGAGATCGGCCGATTTGAAGAGCTTGTATTGATGGGGGCGTACGTCCAAAGCATGCCGCAAGAGTGGTATCAGTGTGCAGTCTGCAAGCATGATGATTTTATCGCGGAACGGCCCCTTCTTGCTGCTCCACTTCTCGGGATCCTCACAACAGTCAACTACGCGCTTGCCCTCGATGCTGGCATCAAACTCGCCTCGTTGCAGCTTGACGAAGAATGCTGCGATACCCGTTTTCCCGTAGGCCAGATTCTCTAAGCCAAGCCCTTCAGAATGCAGGATGTCAAAGAACTGGTCACCCAGCTGTTTCATGTGCTCTTGCGCATCTCTTCTGATGTCGCGAAGCTGCTTGGAGTATTCCGTGAAGAAGTGTTCGTCGCCGGTTTTCTCCTTCAGGGCATCGCTCTGTTCTTTATAGTAATCGCGGAAGATGGTGCGACCGAAACTCTTCACCTTGCCGATGATATTCCACGACTGGTTTTCACTAATGGTTTCCATAATGTATTTCAGAATCCATTGCAGCAGCACGTCCTGGTGAGTCAGGTGGTCAATCAACCTGTCTACAGCCTGCTCTTCTACCTGAACATCATTCAGACCGATGCGGAGGTTTGCTGTCAAGTCCAGTTCTCGCGCCAGATTGCGCAGCACACTCTGAAAGAACGTGTCGATGGTCTCCACGCGGAAGTAGTTGTAGTTGTGCAACAACAGTTGCAGGGCTATGGCCGCCTGTTTTCTTACCTGCTCTTCGCCCATCTGCGTCTCGTCCATAATCTTTTTCAGATAGTCGTTCGAGTCCTCCAGCTTGTTCACAATACCGTACAGCTGACTCAGAATACGCATTTTCATCTCCTCAGTCGCCTTATTTGTAAAGGTGACGGCCAGAATAGTGCGATAGCTCTGTGGGTTGCGCACCAGCAGCTTGATATATTCTGTTGCCAGCGTAAAGGTCTTTCCCGAACCGGCGCTGGCTTTATAAATGGTGAGTGGTTTTACCATCGTCTGAATAATTCTATAGTAAACTTACATTCTATCTTTTCGAATTTTGAATTCATGAAACTGGCAAAGATACCAGTTGAGAACCAGCGGTTTGTAAATCCATAGCCTATCTCGAAATAGGGTCGGGTATGTTCAATGCTCAGCGCACTTAGGTAGAGGCGTTCAGTTTCTACCATTTTTCCAACTAGTGGAATCCATCCCAGCGCCAGCAATGGCGATTCAAAGGAGATGTGTCCGCGCAGATAGTAGTCCGATTCGTTATACAATCGGCTGTCCAAAAGTTGGAACTGTCCGCTCCAGTCGTCCTGCCAGCCCGTTGGCAGATTGTTGTCACGGAAGTTAGCGAAGTCAACAAAGTAATCAGAATTACGGGTAGTATAGAAACCTGCTCCTGTACGCCAGTTGATGATTTGCAGTGCTCCGAACTTGATTAAGTGGGACGCATCGAACTCCCACCGCTCGTAATTGAGGTTCGATTGCAGCACATTCTTGAATCCGCGTTCGTAGTTCGTGGTCAGCGTCGGTCCTTTGCGCCAGGGTGTCAGATGTATGCTGATATTCGGGGCAAAGCTTCGGTACTCTTCGGGCATCTGGTATTGGCGCATGAAATTCCGATCGGTGGCGCGCCGGCGGTGATAAACCAGTCCGCTTTTGATTTCCAGCCAGTCGAAAGCCACGACGTTGTTAAACATCTGGACATGCTCGTCTGTAAATTCCGGAACAGTGATGTCCTTCCCCACCTTATCCCGTATATCGTCTATCAGCGCTCCACTCGAAATCCGGTTGCCGTTAGCCCAGAGTAATTCAACATAACCTCTGCGCTTCGGGTTGTAATTCATTCGCAAAGGAATCGTGTAGTAGAACTGGCGCTGCTTGAAGTTATAACCAAACTGCGGGTTGAGTGTCAGATAGCGGTGGCTGTTCCATGTGTACTGTAAACCCATGGTGATTTTATAGCTGAAACCACGACTGTGGCTATAGCTGACGTATTGCGGGTTGAGCAGAGGCGACAGCGTCATTGAGAAAGCCCCTGCATTAGCTTGCTGGGAACTGATCAGGTTTTCGCCGATGGCATCCCACAGAATGGCTTTTGTCTTGTTCGATTTCTCCAGCTCCGTCGTGTCTGCCTTCAGGCTGTCCGCCTGCTGGTTCATCAGTTCGTGTTGTTGGTAGAGTATTTGTTCTTTATGCTTCAGCGGGATAGGTCTCAGGCTGTCCATCATCGCTTTGTCGGATAGCTCATTGATACTATCGGGAAGTGAGGTGGGGCAGTTGTAGACCGCTGAAAACGTGGAATTGATTTTGTTGCCTAGAAACTTAAAGCTGGCTTCGGTGAAGCATCGCTCCGGCAGCGGGTTCTGCGTCTGCATTCGCCCCATTTGAGCAGACACGGAAAAACGTATCATGTCGAATTCGGCATCGAATGTCGTCTCGATGACGCGTCCAGTCTTGGCGTCGACCATTGCCCTTCCTTTCACCAATTGCGTATTGCTCACGCGCGGACGGAATCTGACGATGGCAAAATCACCGTATTGCTTGACGCGATACTTGTAGTAGAAGCGGTTACGCCTATGGAAGGGCGACAGTATCTTCTCTGAATACATGGAAATGCCGTAGAGATTGGGTGTCAGGTATTCTGTCATGACCGACATGGCCAGTCGGTTATGCGGAATCGTGCCGCTCACCACTTGCCGGTTCAGGTCGTAGTCGCTGATGCTTCTGAAATTCATCTTGCAATACGATTCACCCACAAAATCCCTTTCGCCCTTGGCAATGGCGTACATCGTAGGAACGAGGAAGAGGGTAGGGTTGCGGCGCTCCGTGTTCAGTGTATATCGCAAATACATGTTTTGCTCCAGTCCGTCAACCTCCTGCATGTAGTCTTGGCTATAGCTCCATATACGGCTGATGAGCAGCGAGTCGTCGGTACGACTGGCAAAACAGACAGCGGGCATGAAAATCATCACGTCCGCCGTCACTATATAGTTTATGATGCGTTGCTTCAGTTTCACGCCCCCAAAATTACAAATAATTTTTGGAGCGGCAAAACTTTTAGCCCAAATATTTCATCAAAATGCGAGCATTACCCGAATCACGCAACTTTGCAATGCTCTTTTCGCGGATTTGTCGCACGCGCTCACGTGTCAAACCGAGCTGGTCACCAATCTCCTCCAGTCCTTTCTCGTGACAGCCAATGCCGAAGCACTCGCGGATAATCGTAATCTCGCGATCTTTCAACACCTTCTGCAGCACGTTATTCAGCTCCATGGCCATCGACTCGTGGTCTACCTGTCGGTCGGTACGGCTGTCGTCGCCTGATGCCATCACGTCGAGCATACAGTTATCCTCACCGTCCTGGAATGGAGCGTCAATCGATACGTGGTGGCTGTCAGCCTGCATTGACTGCGAAATCTTGTCTTCGTCCAGTGCGGTGGCGTCGCTCAACTCCGAGATGGAGGGGTGGCGCTGATTCTCCTGCTCAAACTTGTTAATCTCGTGGTTAATCTTGTTCAGCGAACCAACCTGGTTCAGTGGCAGACGTACGATACGGCTCTGCTCGGCGATGGCCTGCAGAATGCTCTGTCGAATCCACCAAACAGCGTAGGAGATAAACTTGAAACCACGTGTCTCGTCAAACTTCTGTGCGGCTTTTATCAAGCCAATGTTACCCTCGTCAATCAAGTCAGTCAGCGTCAATCCCTGATGCTGATACTGCTTTGCTACAGAAACTACAAATCGCAGGTTGGCTGTTACCAGCTTATCCTTGGCGCGCTCGCCTTCGGGACCGCCCTTGCGTATTTTCTGAGCCAGCTCGATTTCCTCGTCGATGCTGATCAGAGGGGCGCGTCCGATTTCCACTAGATATTTGTCCAATGCTTCACTTGAGCGATTCGTAATACTTTTTTGAATCTTTAATTGTCTCATCTTTTATACCTTAAATTTTCCTAAGTGCTTGAAATTCAATACGATGCTCGTATTCTCTTAACAAAAGCGGTGCAAAGTTACGAAAAATAACGATACGTTGTTCTCTTGACACCCAAAATTTTATCTTAAAAAACATTAACTGACCTTAGGTCCCTTGGCTTTTGGCTTCCGCTTTTGATTCGGCTTCTGTTCCGGCTTTTGATTCGGCTTCTGATTTTTCTTTCCTCCTTTGGACTTGCCATAGCGTTTTCTTCCGCCCTTTCCCCTGCTGCTCTTGTGTGGGGTGTTGGTCTTATATTCAGGCCCTTCGCCCAGTCCTTCGGGCAGCGGGTTTTTCAGGATGTCGCGTCCGAGGAACCGTTCGATGGCGGCAAAGGAGCGCATGTCGGCTTCTGATACGAAGGTGATAGCCACACCATCCCTCTGCGCTCGGGCGGTTCGACCGATTCGGTGTACGTAGTCTTCAGCGTCGTGAGGTACGTCGAAATTGATGACACACAGGATGTCGTCGATATCGATGCCTCTTGCCACGATGTCCGTAGCCACCAGCACGTCCACTTGTCCTGCCTTGAATTTTAGCATCACCTCGTCGCGCTCCTGTTGTGTCAGGTCGCTGTGCATTTGTGCGCAGTTGATGTGCATGTGTTTGAGCTCGCGGGTGATGTCCTTCACCTTGTCTTTCTTGCCTGAGAAAACGATGACGCGATTCAGCTCGCCAGCCTTGAACAGATGTCGGATGATGCCCAGTTTCTGCGGCTCGTAGCAGACGTATGCCGACTGTTGTATCTTCTCCGCAGGTTTCGATACGGCAATCTTCACCTCTACGGGTTTATATAATAAGGTGTGTGCCAGCTGTTGTATCTTCTCGGGCATGGTAGCCGAGAACATGATGGTCTGGTGCTTGGCGGGCAGTTGCTTGGCAATCGACAGAATGTCGTCAGAGAATCCCATATCCAACATTCGGTCGGCCTCGTCGAGGACAAAGAATGAGAGCTTCGACAGATCGAGATGTCCCATTCTGATATGTGAAAGCAGTCGGCCCGGAGTGGCGATAATCACGTCGGCACCCATTTTCAGTCCGCGTGTCTCCTGTTCAAAGCGGTTGCCGTCGTTGCCACCGTAGACAGCTACGCTGCTGATGCCGTCGAGATAGTATCCGAAGCCCTGCATCGCCTGATCTATCTGTTGTGCCAGCTCGCGTGTGGGCGACATGATGATGCAGTTGACGGCGTCCTTGGGATAGCCTCCGTCGTCCAACAGCGAGAGGATTGGCAACAGATAGGCAGCGGTCTTTCCCGTACCCGTCTGTGCGACACCAATCAGGTCGCGTCCTTCTAGAATTTCCGGTATGCAACGTTCCTGGATGGGGGTCATTTCATCGAAATGCATGTCCCAGAGTGCATCCAGAATATTGTCGTTTAAATATGTCTCTTCAAAAGTCATTTAATTCGGTGCTTGTCTGTAACAGAAGTAGGCGATAAAACTATAGAGAACATTTGGAATCCACGCGGCCAACACAGGCGGCGTATTCGCATTGATGGCGAAGGTGGCGCTGACGGTCTCCAACAAGATATAAGTGAACGACAGTGCCAGTCCGATACCCAGATAAAGACCCATGCCGCCTTTTCGTTTTCTCGACGACAGCGACACACCGATGATGGTGAGGATGAACGATGCGAAGCTCGATGCTATGCGCTTGTGATACTCCACCTCGTACTGCACGACGTTCGACGAGCCGCGCGCCTGCTGTTTCGAGATGTATCGTTTCAGTTCGGGCGATGTGAACGTCTCCTGCTGACCTCTCGAGAACACCAGGTCCATCGGTTCCATCTGAATCAGCGTGTCTATCTCGTTGCCGCTGGTTATCTGTTCGCGCATACCCTTCAATGTTCGTATCTTGTAGTTGCGGGCCTTCCAGTGATAGCGCTCTTCGGCAATGGTGTCATACTGAATGACGTTGGCATTCATTTGGCTCACCATCTTCTTGTTTTCAAACTTGTAGAGCGCGAATCCATAGCCGGTCTTGCGCGTGTCATCGTATTGCGACATGTAAGCCACAACACCCTTGTCGACCATCAGCTGTATGTTCGATGCCGACGTGTTCTTCTTGTTGTTCTTGTAGAGCGCCTCAAAATCGTGACGCACCACCGTACCCTTCGGAATGACGTAGGCACCCAGCAGGAAGTTGAGGGCGGCAATGAGTGCTGCCGATATCAGATACGGGCGCAGCAACCGCTTGAAACTCATGCCGCATGCCAGCATAGCGATGATTTCCGAATTGCCCGCCAGCTTCGACGTAAAGAAGATGACGGCAATGAATACGAACAGGGGCGAGAACAGATTGGCAAAGTAGGGCACGAAGTTGGCGTAATAGTCGAAGACGATGGCGCGCAGCGGTGCGTGGAAATTGGTAAACTTCGCCAGGTTCTCATTGACGTCGAAGACAATGGATATCGATATGATGAGCAGGATGGAGTAGATGTATGTGCCGATAAACTTAGAGATGATGTATCGGTCTATGCGTTTGACGAACTGGAAGGGGTTTACCTTGCGCAGCCACTTGCCAACTAAACGCAACACGGGCATCAGCCGTTCTGCAACGGGCTTCAGCCGCTCCTTCAGCGGACTCAGCACGACCATCATCCTGAGCCACCAGCGTCTGATCTTCGCCGGCATGCTTTTTATCAGCTTCAGTATCTCCTTCAGTTTCTTCATCTTCTGCGTCCTAAGTCTTCAATGACACTACGTTTCCATTGGGTGAAGTCGCCCGCCTCGATATGCTGTCTGGCATCGGTCACCAGCCGCAAATAGAAGGCCAGATTGTGGATACTGGCTATTTGTAGGGCCAGCAGCTCCTGCGCCTTGAACAGGTGGTGCAGGTATGCCTTCGAGTGCAGGCGGTCGATGTCGCATCCGTCGGGGTCGATGGGCGAGAAGTCGTCCTCCCATTTTTTATTGCGCATATTCATCGTCCCTTCGTAGGTGAAGAGCATGGCGTTGCGTCCGTTACGCGTTGGCATGACGCAGTCGAACATGTCGACACCGCGTTCGATGGCCTCCAGAATATTCTGCGGCGTACCGACGCCCATCAGGTAGCGCGGACGGTCTTTGGGCAGTATCTCGTTCACCACTTCTATCATGTCGTACATCACCTCGGTAGGCTCGCCGACGGCCAGTCCGCCGATGCTCGCACCACCGCCGTCGTTCAGCTTGCCCAGCGTGTCGACAACGTGCTTGGCGGCATCCTGACGCAGGTCTTTATACGTACATCCCTGCACGATGGGAAACAGCGTCTGATGGTGTCCGTACAACGGCTCGGTCTCGTTGAATCGCTTCACGCACCGCTCCAGCCAGCGCTGGGTCAGCCGCAGCGAGTCGTGTGCATACCGATAGTCGCTCTGTCCGGGCGGACACTCGTCGAAGGCCATCATGATGTCGGCGCCGATGACGCGCTGTGTGTCCATGACGTTCTCCGGTGTGAAGATGTGCTTCGAACCGTCGATATGTGAGCGGAACTCGCAACCCTCTTCTTTCAACTTGCGGATGCCCGTCAAGGAAAAGACCTGAAAACCGCCTGAGTCGGTCAGGATCGGACGGTCCCACGTATTGAACTTGTGCAGTCCGCCCGCCTTGCGCAGCGTGTCGAGTCCCGGGCGCAGATACAGGTGGTAGGTATTGCCCAGAATAATCTGAGCCTTCACCTGCTCGCGCAGTTCCGAGAAGTGCACACCCTTCACCGAACCACACGTGCCTACGGGCATGAAGATCGGTGTCTTGATCTGTCCGTGGTCGGTGGTGATGAGGCCCGAGCGGGCGCTGCTGTATGGGTCGTTATGTTCTACTTCGAACTTCATTAAACATTGAAAATTAAAGATTAAATTCGCTTCGCTCAGGATTTTTCATTTTTCCCTTCCTCCGGAATCGTGAAGTCCAACGGATTGTCTACGATTTCCTTGGTGAGCGCGAATTTCCATACGTCCTGCACGTTTTCCACATAGTGGAACTTCACGCCCTTCAGATACATCTCTGGAATTTCGTTGATGTCCTTCTCGTTCTCCTTGCACATCACGATATCGGTGATGCCGGCACGCTTGGCAGCCAGTATCTTTTCTTTGATACCGCCTACGGGCAGCACCTTTCCGCGCAGCGTTATCTCACCGGTCATCGCCGTGTTTTTGCGTACCTTGCGCTGCGTGAGCGCCGAGGCAATACTGGTGGCGATGGTGATGCCTGCCGACGGGCCGTCCTTCGGTGTGGCACCCTCGGGCACGTGGATGTGGATGTTCCAGTTGTCGAAGATACGGTAGTCGATGCCCAGCGTGTCGACGTGTGCCTTGACGTATTCCAGTGCGATGACGGCCGATTCCTTCATGACGTCGCCCAGGTTACCCGTCAGCGTCAGCTTAGCACCCTTGCCTTTCGACAGCGATGTCTCGATGAACAGTATCTCGCCGCCTACGCTGGTCCATGCCAGTCCTGTCACCACGCCGGCATAGTCGTTGCCCTGATAGATGTCGCGATAGAAGGGGGGCTTGCCCAGCAGGTCCTCAATCTCCGTCGGCGTAATCTTCTCGTAGGGCAGCTCGCCGGCCTCCGCTTTCTTGAATGCCATCTTGCGCAGCGCCTTGTTGATCTGCTTCTCCAGCTGTCGCACGCCGCTTTCACGTGTGTACTGCTCGATAATCTTCTCGACGGCGGCTTTGTTGAACGTCAGCTTCTTGTCGTTCAGTCCCGTGTTCTCCTTCTCCTTGGGAATCAGGTGGCGCTTGGCTATCTCGTATTTCTCCTCGGTGATATATCCGCTCACCTCGATGATTTCCATACGGTCCAAAAGAGGGCGGGGGATAGTGCCCAGATTGTTGGCAGTGGCGATGAACAGCACCTTCGACAGGTCGTAGTCAACGTCCAGATAGTTGTCGTGGAACGCTGTATTCTGCTCGGGGTCCAGCACTTCCAGCAGGGCCGATGCAGGATCGCCGTTGTGCGTGTTCTGCGTCACCTTGTCTATCTCGTCCAATATGAATACGGGGTTCGACGAGCCTGCTTTCTGGATGTTTTTGATGATACGGCCGGGCATGGCTCCGATGTAGGTACGGCGGTGTCCGCGAATCTCGGCCTCGTCGTGCAGACCGCCCAGCGATACGCGCACGTACTTACGCTTCAGGGCGTCGGCAATCGACTTGCCCAGCGATGTCTTACCCACGCCTGGAGGGCCGTACAGACAGAGGATGGGGCTCTTCAGGTCGCCACGCAGCGCCAGCACGGCAATGTATTCCAGGATGCGCTCCTTGACCTTCTCCATACCGTAGTGGTCGCGGTCCAGAATCTTCTGGGCGCGCTTCAGGTCCATGTCGTCCTTGGTATATTCGCCCCACGGCAGGTTGACCAGCGTCTGCAGATAGTTCAGCAGCACGTTATAGTCGGGCGAGTTCTGGTTCAGCGTGTCCAGCTTGTCGGCCTCCTTATAGAAGAATTTCTCTATGTCCTCGGGCCATTTCTTGGTGCGCGCCTTCTCCAGCAGCTCCTTCTTCTCGGGCGTGCTCTCGTTGCCCATCTCGGCCTGCAGGTTCTTGATCTGCTGCTGCAAGAAGTAGTTACGCTGCTGCTCGTCGATGTCGTCGCGCGTCTTGTTGCGAATGTCCAGCTTCAGGTTCTGCAGGTTGATTTCGCGGTTCACGATGCGCAGGGCCGAGAACAGACGCTCCTTCAGCGAGTCCATCGCCAGCAGGTTGATTTTCTCCTTGATGGTAAACGGCAGGTTGGTGCAGATGAAGTTCAGCGCCATGAAGTCGTTGCTCACGTTCTTGATGGCATACGTGGCCTCCTCGGGCATGTCGTCGCTCATCTGGATATACTGCGTCGTCTGTTGGCGCAGGTCATCCATAGCCGTCTTAAACTCCATGTCGCGCTTCGACGGCTCGTCCTCCGGTATCAGCTTCACGTTACCGGTCAGATAGGGATTATACCTCGTCAGGTCCAACAGACGCATACGTCCGATGCCCTGAATGATCGCCGTCATATTGCCGTTGGGCAATGTCAGCAGTTTCAATACCTTGGCCACTACGCCATAGTCATATAGGTCTGCTCGGATGGGCAGCTCTACTTCGGGATCTCGTTGGCATACCACGCCAATGAAAATATCCTTCTTCTCAGCTTTCTTGATGAGTGCGATGCTCGATTCACGGCCAATCAATATAGGAGTCACCACACCAGGGAATACCACCATATTGCGAACGGCCAGAATGGGTATTTCGTCTGGCACTTTCACGCGTGTCAGGTCGCCATATTCGCCGTCGACATCGGCAATCATCGAAAACGACCCCTTTTTACTATCCATGTACATTATATTATCCTTCATAATTCTAATTGGGCTGCAAAATTACAAAAAATCAGCCGAACTACCAAACATTTCACCTTTTTTTATTATCTTTGCACGCACCAAAACCTAATTGAAAGAAAATGAAACAGACCATTTTATTCGTGACCATGCTCCTGACGGGCGCACTAACAGCTCAGGCACAGGACGCCAAGCAGACCATACGTCAGCATTATGCCGACATCAAGGCGCAAATACAGCAGATGGAGGAAAGCGAGAAGTCGGGCGCACAGTATCCCGTGCCCCAGACCTTCACCGTTGTCACCAAACAGAACCTTCCCGCCACCGGCTATCACGAGGAAACGCTGCAGATGTTCTATCGCGAGGAGCGCAAGACCGATGACCAGATATATGCCGATCTCCGTCTCGACTTCGCCACACAGAAGTATAACTTCGCCGTCCGCGAGTATTATCAGGAGTATCTCTACGACCGTCAGGGACGCATCCAGTTCATCTATTCCCTTGAGCCCGACGTCATCAACAACCTCGAATACGAATACCGCTTCTATTTCCATCAGGGCCGTCTCATCGACGTGCTCATCAAGCAGCGCACACTGTTGCAGGGCGACTTCAAGACCGTCTATCAGGGCAAGACCGTTCCTGCCAAGTATCGCAGCGAATACGACAGCCGCATCGCCTCGTCCAAGTCTATCATGACTATCTTTAAGTCAATCGACAACAACCAACATTTGTAATGAGCTTTGAATTCAAACGGTTTACGGTGCGGCAGGAGCGGTGCGCCATGAAGGTGGGCACCGACGGCGTGCTGCTGGGTGCCTGGGCGGAAGTGCCCAGGGGTGACGCTGGCGGCGCGCGGGTGCTTGACGTCGGTACCGGAACGGGCGTGATAGCGCTGATGATGGCGCAACGCTACGACAGTGCACTGGTGACGGCTCTGGACATAGACGAGGGGGCTGTGATGCAGGCGCGGGAGAACGTGGCGGCATCGCCCTTTGCGGCACGTGTCAGTGTGGAGGAGGGTAGTGTGCAGCAGCACGAGGGACTGTATGACGCAGTGGTGAGCAACCCGCCCTTCTTTATCGACGCGCTGCACGCGCCTGACGCTCAGCGCAACATAGCGCGGCATGCCGAGACGCTGACGTATCGCGAGCTGATGGAGGCGGGATGGCGGCTGCTGACGGACGGAGGTGAGATGAGTGTGGTGGTGCCGTTCGACTACCGCAAACGCATGGAGGACGAAGCCATCATCCGCGGGTTCTTCCCCAGCCGTGTGTGTGCCGTGCGCACGACGACACGCAAGCCGCCGAAGCGCTATCTGCTGGCATTCCGCAAACGGCCCTGCGAATGTGTGAAGGAAGAGATGACGATTGGTGACGAGCGCTATAAGATGCTGACGGGCGACTTCTATCTCTACTGATGGAAACCGGTGCGGACGAACTCGTCGAACTGCATCTGATAACCATTAAAAACATTGATATCGACTAATGTGTTGATGCCGTTGACGCGACCGTCGGGGCACAACTGCCAGTAGACCAGCTTGACGTCGGGCTTGTATTCGCCATAGCGTGCAATCCAGACATTGTAATGTTTTTTGACGTCATCGGCGTTGGCCATATATTTATTGATGAACATCTGGCTGACGTAGAGAATAGGGCGCTTGTTGGTGCGCTGTTCGACGATCTGCAACCAGATGCGCACGCGGCGCAGCAGCTCGTCGCCACCACCGATGGCCTCAATCTGGGCATCGGAGGGCTCGACATCGAGCACGGGCGGGAAGTCGTCGTGACGGATGATGCTGTTCTGCAGGAAATACTTAGCCTGATCCTGAGGCGACGTGCGCAGCGAGAAGAAGTGGTAGACGCCTACGTGGATGCCCTGCCGACGGGCGTTGGTATAGTCCTGTGCAAAGTAGCGGTTGCGAATGCTGGTGGCCTCGGTGGCCTTGATGTAAACGAAGGAGACGGGGTAGGTGCGACCCTCGGTGTTGTGGCGCTTGCCCAGCGACGTGATGCGCAGCTGACGCCAGTTGATGCCGAAGCGGTGGCGTCCCTGTTCGTGCTGATAGCGCGAGATGTCGATGCCGTAGATGCGCTCGTTGGTGTACTTGAGTTTCTCGCCCAGGAACTTGTCACGCCGCCACGTGCCCACGCGCAACTGATGGTGGGGCGACGACTCGAAACCGAATCCCTGGCGCTGGTCGTCTTCGTAGAATCCCTCGTAGTGTGAGCCGTCGCGGGCGTCGAAGGTGCCCTGACCTTGTGCCATCAGCCAGCGGTCCATCTGTCCTTCGTATGTGCCCAGCGAGTCGATACGGATGGCGCTGATGATGCTGTCGCGGTCGAGCACGAGGCTGACGATACGCCCTTCGTGGTCGCGCTGGATGGCTTTGCCGGTGAGCGGGCCGACGTGGAAGTGGCCTGCCCGCCAATAGCCCCCGTTGGTGCGGACGGCAACGAGTGGACGGTCTTTGGCCGCTATGCGCCGACGGGCGATGAACTGTCGGGCGGTGTCGGTCTGCTGAGCCAGTCGTGAACGCTTCCGGCGCAGTTGTGTGGCGTGTTGTGCCACGAGGTTGTAGCCGTCGTCGGTTACGGTGTGGACGCGCAGATAATAGTCGGCTTCGGCTATCTCCTTATCTAATAAGGTGGTGTCGCCCTGAAGGGGTTGGCGATAGAGAATCTCCACCTTGTCAGGAATACAGGGTAGGTGACTCTTCCAGGGCATCAGCGGATGGATGACGGCGAGGAAGAGTACGACGAGAATATCCGAAATGTAAATTTTGTTCTTCAATGTTTTGCGTGTCCTTTCTTCATTGTTTTTCCAACCAGTCGTCGATGAGATGACGGGCAATGGAGAGTTTCTCAGGGATGTGCGGCAGGTGGTCGCGGTCGAACCACGAACCCTTGGACAACTCGGAGCGCTGCAGGTGAATCTTTCCTCCGTCGTAGTCGGCGGTGAAGCCAACCATCAGTCCGCAGGGATAGGGCCAAGGCTGGCTGGCGAAGTAGCGCAGGTTTTTGATGTGTAGTCCCGTTTCCTCCATCACCTCACGATGGACGGCCTCCTCCAGCGTCTCGCCTGTCTCTACGAAGCCTGCCACCAGTCCGTAGTGGTTGTCGCGAAAACTGTTGGCATGCACCAGCAACACTTCTTCGCGTCCGTCGTGACTCTGACGGCGGATGAGCACGATGATGGCGATGGCCAGTTGGGGCCACCACTCCTTGCCGCAATGGTCGCACTTCTTGGAGATGGGCGTGTCGAAATGCATGGGTCCGCCACAGACTCCGCAGAAGCGTGTATTCTGGTCCCAATAGAGCAGTTCCTGACACTTGCCTGCCTGCAGATAGTCGGACTCAGGCAGCTTATAGTAACTCTGGCGCAGCGGGCACATCTCGTAACGCTCGGAACCCATAATCGGCTGGTCGATACGATAGGCCTTGTTGCCGTCGATATTCATGACTGTTGTCCAGGCCTTCGTCTCGACGGGAGGTTCCTGTGGAATCTGATAGCTGTCGCCCACTTTCTCCAACACGAGGTCGGTCTGGCAAAAAACGAAGTATTTCACAATTTAATGTTTAATTTTTAATTCTGTTAGTCCGCTTTCAGCGGAGAAATTGTTCAAAATTTAATTCAAAATTAATCAAAATTTTCTTTTAATTTTGTGGTCAATTTTGTTTAATTTCTGCCCCGCAAGGGGCACTCCTGTTTTCTTAATTTTTAATCTTTAAAAATCAGTTTGCGGTCGCGCTCGAGTGCTGGCTTAGCCCAAGCTTCGGGCACGAAACGCCAGTTGTTGAGGGCCTTGGGCGTGATGTTTTTCTCGCGCTCAATCTTCTGCGTGAGATAACGGCGCTGGTCGTACTGACTCATATATTCGATGCGTGACTGGATGCTGTCGTGCGGAATGCCTGCACCACGCGTGAGCAGCTCGCCGCCACCGTTGCCGCGATAGCTGTTCATGGCCACACGGTACCACGCACGTTCGTCGAAGGGGCGTCCGTCGGTGAACTGCAGGATATGTACCTTCTGTCCGTCGGGCTTGGTGACGTCGACCTCGTAGTCGATGCCTGCCGCAGAGTCGAAGTTAAACGTGAGGTTCTTGAATCCCATGCGCTGCGTGTCGATATTCGTCTTGGCCGACAGCTGCATGATATGATCGTCGGCACTCGTCATCGTGTTGACCCAGAGGTCGTAGCTCATCTCCAGATGGCGGCGGATTTCGGCACCCGTCATGCGAAGCACGTAGATGGAGTTCTCGTAACGGTAGAGCTTGAACATGTCGCTCATGTAGACCGGTCCCGCCTTGATCTTTGTGTCGAAGACGAGGGGTGCATTGAACGATACGTCGGCATGCGTCTCTTCCAGTTGCAACTGGTGAATATAGTCGGTAAACGACGACGAACCGAAGAAGGCGTCGCGTGAGTTCATATCGCATGTAAAGGTACCGATCTGACGCTCTACATACTGCTTCACGCGGTCCATGTGCATCTTGAAATGATCCATATAGTCGGGGTCGGTATCAAGACCGCGGACGTCGACGATGGCGCCCTCCTTCTTGCTGACGCGCCAGCCCTTCTTCTTACCGTAATAGGTGAGCGTGAGTGTTGCCTGCGACACCTTGAGCGCATTGTTCGAAGGGTCGAGACACAGCGTGCCGTTAGCCGTCTGCTCCATACGCTCGCGGTGGTCGTGACCGAAGAAGATAACATCGAAGCCCTCTACCTCTTCAGCGATGCGCTTGGTGGCATCCTCCTCGTATTCGGGTGTGACGATACCACCGTCCCAGCCGCTGTGGAAGAGACCGATGATGACGTCGGCATGCTCCTGTTCCTTTAGTATCTTCACATACTCGCGTGCGCAACTGACCATCTCCTGAAAACGGAGTCCCGTCCACAGGCTGACGGGCAACCAGTTGGGAATGGCGGGGGTGAGCATACCTAAGACGGCAACGCGAACACCTTGGCGCTCAAGAATGATATACGGCTTGACATAAGGCTTGCCCGTCTTGGTATCGATGATGTTAGCGCCCAAGGTAGGACACTGAACCTCACTGATCCACTTGTCGTAGACGGGATGGCCTGTCTCAACGTCGTGATTGCCAAACGTCTGGGCGTCGTATTTCATGTAGTTGACCACCTCGGCGGCAATATTTGTCTTTTGTGTGTCGATGAAGTTGGTGAAATAGCACGTCGGCTGACCTTGCAGTATGTCGCCGTTCTCCAGCAGGATGACGTTCTTGCCATACTTCTGGCGCTGTTGATTGACGTAGGTGCTGACGCGAGCCATAGAACCAGCCATCGGACGGCGCTCTACGAAATTATAGGGGAAGAAGACACCGTGAACATCCGATGTCTCAAGCAGTTGCAGAGTGACTGTTTGCGGTTTCTTGGCCGTAGCGATTGTTGACAGACTCATCAGGGCTAACAGGATTAGTGTGACTCTTTTCATTATCGTAAGGATTTTTTAGTGAAAAATTGTGATGGGTTACAAAGGATGGATTCTGCACGGGCGAGATCTTCGGGCGTATCGATACCGACGGTCTCGACCTCAGTGAGTCCTACGCGGATGCGATAGCCGTTCTGCAACCAGCGGAGCTGTTCGAGACTCTCGGCACACTCCAGCGCACTCTGTGGCAGCAGCGTAATCTCGCGCAACACCTCGCGGCGGTAGGCGTAGATGCCCAAGTGTTTCAGGTAAGGGAAATCGGCAAACCAGTCGGCACGCTCTTTTCCCCTGACGTAAGGGATGACGCTGCGGCTGAAGTAGAGGGCGAAGCCACGCAGGTCGGTGACGATTTTGGGGGAGTTGGGATTCTCGACGGCCTCCATCGACTCGAAGCGCTTGCCCAAGGTGCCGATTTGTGTTGACTGTATATCGAAGAGGTGCATCAGCGTCTCAATCTGCGAGGGCTGGATGAAAGGCTCGTCGCCCTGCACGTTGATGATGACGTCGGCATCGGTCTGCACCTTATCTACGGCTTCCTGAATACGGTCGGTACCGCTCTTATGGTCGGGGCGCGTCATCACGGCACGGCCGCCAAACTGCTCGACACACTGGAAGATGCGGTCGTCGTCGGTGGCAACATATACTTCGTCGAGCACGCGGCTCACCTGTTCGTAAACTCTCTGGATGACAGTCTTGCCACCTAGTATGGCCAGTGGCTTGCCTGGAAAACGCGTTGAGGCGTAACGGGCTGGAATGATAGCGATAAATTTCATGTTGTTTTCTTAATTTGCTTGCAAAGATAGTAAATAATTGAAAAAAATACCAATAGTTTGAATAAAAATTTGGAGGTCTCGAAAATTTTCCATACTTTTGTAAGGTTAAAAATGAACAAAGCAATGAATCTAAGATATTTTTTATTGAGTTTTACCGCTTTCGCAACCTTCTCTGTGCAGGCCCAGAAGATATCGTTGGGTACGTGTCACACGAAGGACGGAGGCGAATATAACGGCGAGATGCAAGCCGGCAAGCCGCAAGGCAAAGGTAAGACCGTCTGGAAGAACGGCAACACATACGAGGGTGAATACGTGAAAGGCAAGCGTCAGGGCTTTGGCATCTATACATTTCTGGATGGTGAGCGCTACGAGGGCCAGTGGTTTCAGGACCAGCAGCACGGACAAGGCACCTATTATTTCCTCAACAATAATAAATATGTAGGACTCTGGTTCCGCGACTATCAGCAGGGACACGGTGTGATGAACTACTACAACGGCGACGTGTACGATGGTGAATGGAAGCAGGACCAGCGTCACGGCAAGGGTCGTTACACGCACAAGAGCGGTGCCTACTACGAAGGCGACTGGCAGGCTGACAAGAAACACGGCAAGGGATTCTATGACTGGGGCGACGGTTCGAGCTACGAAGGTCAGTGGAAGGAAAACCAGCGCTGGGGCAAGGGCACTTTTAAATATGCCAACGGTGATGTTTACATTGGTCAGTTCCAGAACGACGTGCAGCACGGCAAAGGTATCTATAAATTCCAGAACGGCGATACCTACGAGGGCGACTACGAGAACGGTGAGCGCACGGGGCAGGGTGTCTTCCGCTTTGCCAACGGTGACAAATATACGGGTCACTTCCAGAACGGCGACAAGTCGGGCAACGGCATGCTGGTATGGAAGAACGGCAACACCTATCAGGGCGAATGGAAGAACGACAAGCCCAACGGCAGAGGTAAGCTGACGATGAGGAACGGCGACCTGTTTGAAGGCCAGTTCCGCAACGGACAGATTCACGGCGAAGGCATCGCCCGCTATAGTGACGGCTCGAAGTTCAAGGGCCACTTCCGTAACGGTAAGCGTCACGGACCGGCTATCGAGGAAGATAAGGAAGGCAAGCGCTTTGAGGGCAGCTACGTAGATGACCGTCGCGACGGCCGCTTCGTAGAGAAAGACCGTAATGGTAACATCATTGCGCAGGGCTCATATATCAGAGGCAAACGACAGACAGACTAAAACAAACGTTTAACTTAAAAATACAAACTATTATGATTATCGACAAGATCGAAAACTTAAAGAAGTACACATCGGTAAACCCTTTGTTTGCTAAGGTGGTGGAATTCCTGCAGCACAACGACCTGAACGCGTTGGAGCCAGGCAAGCATGAGATTGAGGGCAAGGACCTCTTCGTCAACATTCAGATGGCTAAGGGCAAGACACCCGACGAGGCCGTCATCGAGACGCACAACAAGATGATCGACATCCAGATACCCATCACGGCTGCCGAGACCTTCGGCTATACCCAGCGCGACCAGTTGCCCGATGCTCCCTATAACGAGGAGAAGGATATCACCAAGATTCCCGACTTGGCCGCCGACAGCTATGTCACTTGCCAAATTGGTATGATGGCAATCTTCTTCCCTGAAGACGGACACGCACCCTGCATCGCCGGTGTTCCTGAATTAAAGAAAGCAATATTCAAAGTAAAAGCATAAGTTATTATGGCTACAACAAAAAAGACTACTACAGCCAAGAAGGCTACCACCAAATCGGCTCCCGCCAAGAAGGCAACCGCAGTAAAGAAAATCACTGCCAAGAAAGCGGTAAAGAAAGTGCAGGAGCCGCCCCATATCGGACTGGTGATGAACGACTCGTGGCTCGAGCCCTTCGAGCAGGCTATTCGTGGTCGTCACGATCATGCTCTCTGGAAGATTGCTCAGCTGACGCGTAACGGCAAGCAGTCGCTCTCGCAGTTCGCATCCGGACATTTGTTCTTCGGACTCCACAAATTGGCTAAGGGTTGGGTGTTCCGTGAGTGGGCGCCCAACGCCACCGACATCTATCTCATTGGCGACTTCAACAACTGGCAGGAAGACGAGAAGTATCGTTGCAAGCGCATCGAGGGTACTGGCAACTGGGAACTGAAGCTCAGCGAAAAGGCCCTGAAGCACGGTCAGCTGTACAAGATGAAGGTGAAGTGGAATGGGGGAGAAGGTGAGCGTATTCCCGCCTGGTGTCGTCGTGTTGTTCAGGACGACCAGACGAAGATATTCTCCGCTCAGGTGTGGAATCCCGAGAAGCCCTACGAGTGGAAGAAGAAGACGTTCAAGCCCAACAAGGCCCCCCTCTTGATCTACGAGTGCCACGTGGGAATGGGTCAGGATGCCGAGAAGGTAGGTACCTACAAGGAATTCACGGAAAACGTGCTTCCGCGAGTCAAGAAGGACGGCTATAACGCCATTCAGGTGATGGCCATTCAGGAGCACCCGTATTACGGCTCGTTCGGTTATCATGTATCGTCGTTCTTTGCGCCCTCCAGCCGTTTCGGTACACCCGAGGACCTGAAGGAGATGATTGATACCGCTCACAAGATGGGAATAGCCGTCATCATGGATATCGTTCACTCGCACGCTGTGAAGAACGAGGTCGAGGGCTTGGGCAATCTGGCCGGCGATCCTAACCAGTTCTTCTATCCCGGCGACCGTCACGAGCATCCCGCTTGGGACTCGCTGTGCTTCGACTACGGTAAGGACGACGTACTGCACTTCCTGCTTTCTAACTGCAAGTACTGGCTCGAGGAGTTTAAGTTCGACGGTTTCCGCTTCGACGGCGTTACCTCGATGCTCTACTACTCGCACGGTTTGGGTGAGGCCTTCGGCGGTTACGACGATTACTTCAACGGTCACGAGGACGACAATGCTATCTGCTATCTCACGCTGGCTAACTGTCTGATTCACGAGGTCAACCCGCAGGCTATCACCATTGCCGAAGAGGTGTCGGGTATGCCCGGACTGGCCGCTAAGTTCGAGGACGGTGGCTACGGCTTCGACTACCGTATGGCGATGAATATTCCCGACTATTGGATCAAGACCATCAAGGAGGTTCGCGACGAAGACATCAACGTCTGCTCCATCTTCTGGGAGGTTAAGAACCGTCGTCCCGACGAGAAGACCATCTCGTACTGCGAGAGTCACGACCAGGCACTCGTGGGCGATAAGACCATCATCTTCCGACTGATCGATGCTGACATGTACTGGCACTTCGCCAAGAAGGATGTCAACGACCTTGCTCAGCGCGGTATCGCCCTGCACAAGATGATTCGACTCGTGACAGCTGGTGCCATCAACGGTGGCTACCTGAACTTCATGGGTAACGAGTTCGGTCATCCCGAGTGGATCGACTTCCCACGCGAGGGTAACGGCTGGTCGTATAAGTATGCCCGCCGTCAGTGGAACCTCGTCGACAACAAAGACTTGTGCTATCACTGGTTGGGCGATTTCGACCAGAAGATGTTGGAGGTCATCAAGTCGCAGAAGAACTTCCAGGCTACACCGGTGACGGAAATCTGGCACGATGATGGTGACCAGGTGCTGTGTTACATGCGTGGCGACCTCGTGTTCGTCTTCAACTTCTCGCCGACACGCTCGTATACCGACTACGGATTCCTCGTGCCCACAGGTTCTTACGAAGTGGTGCTCAACACCGACTCTAAGGACTTTGGCGGCAACGGATTCGCCGACGATACGGTGACACACATCACCAACTACGACCCGCTCTACGTACAGGACCACAAGGAGTGGCTCAAGCTCTACATCCCTGCCCGTTCGGCAGTCGTGCTTAGAAAGTTGTAAACGCGTGTGGCAATGACGCTCAATGTGAAAATCAATTATCGCCGCGTTTGGCAGATATCTCTCGCAATGGCTGTGCTGGTGTTCTTCATCGGCATAGCCATTGATCATACCGATGTGCGCCGCTATGCCACACAGATGGAGAGTCTGATGGCAAAAGGCGACTATCAGGGGGCACTGGCTGTCGGCGAGCGTTCCGACAAGACCGACCAGCGGCTCCTTAACCTTCGCATAAAGGCTTTGGCTCACGAGAATCAGTTGGGCGAGCGCCTTTTCAGCTATCCCATCAAGGGTTCCGGCCGTCACCTCATTACCCGCAAAGGCGACTACGAGCTCTGCGGCTATCTTATCGACAAGCAGCTGGACCGTTTTGCAGCTGCCTTGCCACATTATTATAATATAGGTGAGCAGCGCCTGCCCCGATACTATCGCGAGGCGTTGGTGCTCTACAATCATCTGCGCTCTAATCCCCACATCGTCTATCACAACAACGTGCTCGATACCGACTATCGAGACATGCGGGAACTGGCTCGTCGGTATAGTGATCCGAAGGCGCGCCAGATGGCTGTGTTCAGTAACTATGAAGACACCTATTGGTACTATTATGACTACCTGAATAAGGGTAAATAGTACATTTTTCCTGCATTTTTCCTTATATTTAAGGAATATAGATGCATTTTCAGTATTTTTTTTCGCTTTTTGATACTATTTTGCTGATTTTTTTGTACTTTTGCATCCATAAAAATGTAGAATTCTTATTTTTTATGGTACATAATGTGTTCAAAGGACTCGGTATTGCGCTGATAACTCCTTTCCAGGAAGACGGCTCAGTAGATTACAAGTCGCTCATCCGCTTAGTGGAATATCAGCTTGATAACGGTGCTGATTTCTTCTGTATTCTCGCCACAACCGGCGAAACTCCCACACTGACAACTGACGAAAAGCAGAAAATCAAGGACCTCGTCGTCAACCTCGTTGGCGGACGCGTGCCCATCCTGATGGGTTGCGGAGGTTATAACACCGCTGCTGTCGTCGAGGAGCTTCGTACGGGCGACTTCAAGGGTATCGACGGAATACTCAGCGTTTGTCCTTACTACAACAAGCCCTCGCAGGAAGGTCTCTATCAGCACTTCAAGGCTATTGCTGCTGCTACCTCTCTGCCCGTTGTGCTTTACAACGTTCCCGGCCGCACGGGTGTCAATCTGCAGGCCGCTACGACCGTCCGCCTGGCCCGCGACTGCGAGAATATCGTGGCCATTAAGGAGGCTTCTGGTAATCTTGAGCAGGTCGACGAAATCATCAAGAACAAACCCGCTAAGTTCGACGTCATCTCTGGCGACGATGCCCTCACATTCCCGATGGTCAGCTGCGGTGCCGTAGGTGTCATCAGTGTGATTGGCAACGCACTGCCTAAGGAGTTTTCAAAGATGATTCGTCTGCAGATGAAGGGCGAATACGATCCAGCCCGCAAGATTCATCACCGTTTCACCGACCTCTTCTCGCTGCTCTTCGTCGACGGCAACCCCGCTGGTGTGAAGGCTATGCTCAGCGAGATGGGATTTATCGAAAACCGTCTGCGTCTGCCGCTGGTGCCAATGCGCATCAGTAACATGCAGCGAATGAGTGAAATTCTGAAGGAACTGAAGATTTAATGGAGTCCTCGAAGGTCATACACGAAATCACCCCTCTGATGGGTAAGGACAGTCTTTATATTGCCGACCGTCGGAAGAAGGAGTTTACTTACCCCATCCATAACCACGAAGTGTTCGAACTGAACTACGTCGAGCACGCCAGCGGTGTGCGACGTATTGTGGGCGACTCCAACGAGGTGATTTCCGACTTCGACCTTGTGCTCATCACCAGTCCCGACCTCGAGCATGTCTGGGAGCAGAACACCTGCACCAGCGAGGATATCCGCGAGGTCACTGTGCAGTTCCATCTCGACCTTTCCGACGAAGGATTCCTCTCGCGCAAGCCCTTCTATTCTATGCTGAAGATGCTGCAGCGCGCCCGCAAGGGTCTGGCGTTTAGCCTCGACGACATCATGCGCGTCTATCCGCTCATCGATTCGCTCAGCTCCGTCAAGGATTCCTTCTATGCCGTCACCCAGTTCTACTCCATCCTCTACGAGCTCTCCAAGAGCACGCAGTGTCGCGAGTTGTCATCGTCCAGCTTCGCAAAGGTTGAAGTAGAGAGCGACTCACGCCGTGTGCTGAAGGTGAAGAACTACATCGCTCAGAACTACAAGAACGAAATCCGCCTGTCTACACTTGCCGATATCGCCGGCATGAGTACGTCGGCCTTCAGCCGTTTCTTCAAGCTGCATACCGGTCGCAACCTCAGTGAATACATCATCGAGATGCGTTTAGGTTATGCCAGCCGCCGTCTCGTCGACTCTTCTGATTCCATTTCCGAGATCTGCTTCTCCTGTGGTTTCAACAATCTCAGCAATTTCAATCGAATCTTCAAGAAACGCAAGGGTTGCTCGCCCTCTGAGTTTCGCGACAACTATCATAAAACGCGCATTATCGTATGACGATTAGAAAGACCATACTGCTACTGATCACTCTTCTGCTTCTGGGAGGCATTCTTATGCCGCTCCAGTCTAAGTCGAAGGTCGAGGAGCTGCGCGAGATGCTGCCCCGCATGCATGGAGCCGCCCGCCTGAAGGTGCTCGACCAGTTGCAGCAGCTCAGCGTCGATTCCAACGATAATGCCTACCGCGTGCGTTGCATCAGCGACCTTCTTGACGAGAGCTACAAGCAGGGCGAAAACGAGCTCTATGCGTCGTGTGCTATCTCGCGTACCGTCTTTTTCTATAATTCCGACATGCAGGACTCCCTGTTCCGCTATGTCCCCATTGATATTGATCGTCTGCGCCACTTGAAGATGTACGACCGCATGTACGAGGTGTGGAGCTATAAGGTCAACATGCTGGCCTTCAGCCAGAAGTGTAATATGGCCCTCCGCGAGGTGCAGACTATGATGAACGATGCCCGACTCAACGACAACAAATACGGCGAAGCTACAGCCTATTACATCATGGGTAATGTCTACGCCAACATGCACAATCTCGACGAGAGTGCTGCAGCCTATCGTAAGGGCCTCGATCTGTTTAAGCAGGTGACTCCGACACCACCCACTATTCCCGATGTCTACAGCTATTATGGCGATTTGCTGAACGACAAGAAGGACTATGAGAAGCTTGAGAAGCTGACGGTAGAGTGGAAGGATTTCCTCGACCGTTATATCGTCGACTACAAGATTCGCGAGCGTGATGCCGCCATTCTCCGTTCCTATTACTATCTGGCTTGTGCACAGGCCGCTTTGGGCTTAGGCCATATCGAACAGGCGTCGGAAGCACTCAGCGAGGCGCAGAAATATATCCCTTCGGAGGGCGACTATGTGGGGCAGTCGTGGCTCTTCTACAGTGCCCAGCTCGACTTGCAGCGTGGCGACTATCGTCATGCGCTCGAACTGAACAGTCGCCGTATGTTCTACGATGATGGTGACGAGATGGCGACACAAATCCAGGTGCTCTCTCAGCGTGCTGAGATTATGAGCAAGATTGGACGCTTCGAGGAGGCAGCCAACTGTCTGCGCACCATCGTTGCCGCCAAGGACTCTATCAGCAGTGCCGAGACGCGCAACCAGCTGAACGAAATGAACACCCTCTTCCGCGTCGACGAACTCGAGCGTGAACAGGAGCGTGCGCAGTTCCGCAACACGATGATTATTGCCGCTATCATCTTCGTGGGTTTGGTCATCTTCACCTTCTTCCGCATCCGCTCGGCCCGCCGCCTTAAGAAGGCGCACAACGAGTTGCTGGTGGCCTACGACCAGCTGGAGGAGACGACAACCGCCAAGGAGCGTATCGAGAGCGATCTGCGTATCGCCCGCAACATACAAATGGGTATGGTACCCAGCACATTCCCCGACCGTCCCGATCTCGACCTCTTCGCGTCGATGACGCCCGCTAAGGAGGTTGGTGGCGACCTCTACGGCTATTATCTCGACGGCGACCAGCTGTATATCGCTTTGGGCGACGTCAGCGGCAAGGGCGTGCCCGCCTCACTGTTTATGGCACAGGCCACCCGCTTGTTCCGCACGCTGGCTGCCCAGCACATGATGCCTGCCGAAATTGCGACGAGCATCAACAATGCGCTGTCGGGCGAGGATAACGAGACCAGTATGTTCGTCACGATGTATCTGGGACTCATCGACCTCAAGACCGGTCATCTGCATTTCTGCAATGCCGGACACAATCCGCCCGTATTGCTGCGCGACGGCAAGGCGGAGTTCATCGAGATGATACCCAACGCCCCCATCGGCCTGTGGCCCGAACTGGAGTACGAGGGCGAGGAGATAGAGGATATCAGCAACTGCCCGCTGTTCGTTTATACCGACGGACTCAACGAGGCCGAAAACCGACAGCAGGACCAGTTTACCGACGAACGGTTGCTGGAAATCCTCGAGACCACACCCTTCGAGAGCTGTCGCCAGACGGTCGAGCTGCTCAAGGAGGCTGTAGAACAACATCGCGACGGCGCCGATCCGAACGACGACCTGACGATGCTCTGCGTGAAGGTAAACAAGGAAGCAACGAATAACTAATATAAAACCAAAAGAAATGAGAAAGGAACTAAGACTGAAAAACCAGATGCAAGAACTGGAGCGCGTCAACCAGTTCGTCGAGGAGATCTGCGAAGAGCTCAATCTCGGTATGGAGCTTCAGCTGAATCTCAATCTGGTGATGGAGGAAATGGTGGTCAACGTCATTTCCTATGCGTATCCCGAAGGAAAGGTTGCCGACATCGAGCTGGTGGCTGAGTCCGACGGGAAAGAGCTGACGTTCGTGCTCAGCGATCAAGGCAAGGAGTTCGATCCCACCTTGCGCGAGGCTGCCGACATGGACGTCAATCCTGCTGAGCGTGATTTGGGCGGTATGGGCATCTATATCGTTAAGAACATCATGAATGAAGTTAGCTATCAGCGTCTGGAGGGCAAGAACCTTCTGACGATGAAAAAAGACATTTTAGAAAGCAAAAACGATTAAAAATAACAACTTAAAAATCATTTACATTATGACACAGATTATTAAAGAAGGTGGTAAGACCATCATTAAGACCGGACAGCGTATTGACACTATGAACGCCCCTCAGTTCGAACAAGACATTCAGCCTGCTTTGGCCGACGGTGGAGTAGATCTCGAAATGGATTGCAGCGAGCTCACCTACATGGCTTCTTCGGGTCTGCGTATCATTCAGAAGACCATGCGTACTGTGATGCAGCAGCGCGGCCAGTTCAAGATGACTAATGTAAGCTCTGAAATTTATAAGGTGCTGGCAATGACCGGTTTCACCAAGTTTATGAAAGTAGAGAAGAAAGCTGAGTAACCTCTAATCATTCTGCTTTATGACATACGCATTTATTATAGCTTTGATTGCTGCCGTCATGCTCGGCATCGCCTTCTACTTCCAGATGAAGGCCAGCAATAAGCAGACCGAAGAACAGAAGCAGCTGTTGGCCGACTATCAGCGTCGTGTTGACGAGCAGCAGAAGTTGCTTGATGACTACCGTTCGCTTGAGAAGAATTTTGACAGTGTTGGCGAGGGTTACGAGCAGGCGCTGCTGGCTTTCGACAAGATGAATGAAGAGCAGGATAAGGCTCGTGCAGCCAACGAGGCCCTGCAGCAGAAGGTTGGTGCCCTGCAGACCGAGAACGGCAAGCTGGCCGATAAGGTAAAGCGCCAGTCCGACTCGCTCGCACAGGTGGTTACTGATCTGAAGGATATCGCCGCCGAGGCTGGCAACAGCAAGATTTCAGCCCTCATTGGCAAGCTCTCTGATATCGACGACCTCGATGCCGACGCACCTATCGATCGTACTGATAACGTGATGGTTACCCAGATTGTCGACGATGCCGCTAAGGCTGCCGGTGCCGACAAGGTGACCTATATCCAGTTCACTAAGGACGTCGCTCCCGATGCTGCCGCCACGATGATTTCCACCAATGCTGCCAAGGCCGCTCGTGCCTTGACTCATCTGTTGGACAATGCCCTCAAGTTTACCACCGAGGGTAGCGTCAAGGTCAGCGCCGCTGTCGATATGGCCAAGATGCAGGCTACCTATACCGTCGAGGATTCCGGTTCAGGTATTGCTGCCGACGATGCTGAGCGCATCTTCGAGCCCTACGTCAAGCTCAACCAGTATTTCGATGGTCAGGGTATCGGTCTTACCGTAGCTCGCAACATCGCCCGCCGTCTGGGTGGCGACCTCGTGCTCGACACCGCTTTCGCCGGTCCTGGTGCCCGCTTCGTGCTCACGCTCCCCATCTAGGAGCCCAAAACAGATAAAACAATCGGACCCACCTCAATTGGTGAGTCCGATTTTTCTTTTGTGTGCTTTAACAAACTTTAAGGTGTGTCGGAAACACCTTTGCGTATTTCTTCGTATATTTGCACCCATAATCAATCAATACAATTATTAATCAAATGAAATCGCTTAATCTTAACTACTTGCGCACCTTTACGATGCTTGCAGTAATGATGCTCATCGCCTCGACGGCATGGGCAGAAACCGTGAATGTCGGCTACAAGGATGCAGACGGCACAACAAAGTATGTGGATGCCACTGTGCTCAACAACACGATGAATAATCTCGCCGCAGGTTGGTATGTGGTGAACAGCGACGTGACCTACAACGGTGATCTCGAAACCAATGGCAATGGTGACGTAAACATCATCCTCTGCGACGGGGCGACACTCACGGCGAACAATATAACCCCAACCCTGAGCGATCACGAAGACCGACTCATAATCTACGGCCAAAGCCAAGGAACCGGCACCGCCAATATCAGTGGTACACTTGCAGGCTGCAATTGTCTCACGATCTATGGTGGCACCATCAATGTAAATACACTCGATGGTTACAAAGGCAGCGTAGGAATTAACGGCGGCACGGTCAATGCCGGCAGAATCTCTCCCTACGGTGGCGTAAGCTTTAACGGCGGCAACGTCATTGTCACTGACGAAGTTGAGGCTAGAAACTACGGCAATATCTTCCTTTCCGGCGGTACTGTGAAAGCCAGCAGCTACTCCGCCAGCGGCGGCTATGTTTGCATCTCTAAAGGTTTAACCTACTACGACGGCACGGGAGCCAGCTACACCGGCACGGAGGAGCACTACTACGGCTTCCTCAACCTCACTGACGCTGAGATTACCGCCATTGCGGGCAAGACGCTGCGAACGTTCAACTATGGGTCATGCGGTATTCAAACCGTGAATGATGGTAATGACGTAACATGGATGATGTCCGACGGAGATAACAACGGTTCGTACGAGACCCTAATCATCAGCGGATCTGGAGCGATGGCGGATTTCTCTGGTGTTGACGCCCAGCCTTGGAAGGCCTCTCGCGCTGACATTAAGAAAGTTAAGATAGAGCCATATGTAACGGGCATCGGCAACAATGCCTTCAAAAACTGCACTAACCTGAAGACGGTTTTAGTTTTGGGCAAAAATCTCCCATCACTCGGGATGAATGCTTTCGATGAGTGCACGTCTCTTTCAAAGATCTATTTATCGCCATCTGCGTATGATGAATATGGGACAGCTGCTAATTGGAGCACCTATTCTGCCAAAATAGATCAATTATTCTATTGCGGAAAAAAAAGTGAGAACGATGGCAAGAATGTGATGTGTTATTTTACCGACGATGATAATGACGACAAAATAGAGACGCTCACCATCATAGGCACGGGTGCAATAATGGATTGTTCTAGTGCTGCAGCTATCTGGGATGATTTTCGGTCGACTATTAAGAATCTGTTCATTGAGGAAGGCGTAACGGAAATCGGCAACTCTGCCTTCAAAGACTGCACCAGTCTCACAACCGTTGACATTCCTGCCAGCGTAACCCATATCCGTCCTTATGCTTTCAAAGGCTGTACCAGCCTCACGACGGCTCCAATCGGTAGCGGTGTGATATACATCGGAAACAGAGCATTCGAAGGTTGCACAGGGCTCACATCTGCTACCATTCCCGCTGGTTTGGAGGAGCCTGTCTATGACGGAATAACTCAATATAACGGCAATTTTGGTTTGAATGCTTTTGAAGGCTGTACCAACCTGACAACCATCACGGTAGCAGCAGATAACCCGACATTCAAGGATGTGGACGGCGTGATGATGAGCAAAGACGGCACCGCTCTCGTCTTATATCCTCAAGGCAAGACTGCTACAAACTACATCGTACCAGACGGCGTAAAAAGTATCATACAGCAGGCCTTCAAGGGCAGTTCGCACTTAACTGATGTTACCTTACCCGACGGTTTGACAACGATTTGTATGTCTGCCTTTCAAAGTTGCACGGGACTGACATCCATCGTGATTCCCGCCAGCGTGACAAATATCGAGACTATGGCCTTTCGCTATTGCTCCAACCTGAAGACGGTATTGGTTCAGCGTTACGATGCTGATGACGAAACCAAGATTATGACGCTCGGTTCTTCTGATGTCTTCGAAGGCTGCCCTAACGATCTGGCCATTTATGTGCCCTATGTTGCCTTAAATGTCTACAAGGAGGCTACAAATTGGTCAACATACTCCGACAAGATAAATGCTTTTCCTGTTAGCGTGACCATCGGCGACGAGACGACCAACTATACATCCTTTGCCGAAGCCGTCGCTTATGCTGGAGAAATGTATGACCCCGAAACCCCTGCTGTAGTGCCGACAGTGACACTTTACGATGATATCAATCTTGGAGGTTCTGGCTTCGAATTCGGCGATGACGAAAATGCGATTGTCGCAACGCTCGACCTGAACGGGCATACGATTAGCGGCAATGCTGAATACCTCATTACAGTGGCTGAAAAGAGCACACTGACCGTTGCGGGTGATGGCTCTATCGTAGATATTAATTATTTAGGCTGTCTCATTGAGAACAATGGTACGCTAAATATTACAGGTGGTACTTACGGTAATAGTAGTTGGATGACGAACAATGGTACGATGACCGTCAGTGGCGGTACTTTCACAGCTTATGGCGGGTTCGTCTCTATTAACAATTACGATGGATCATTGACCGTCAGTGGTGGTACATTCAATGTATACGACGGCGGCTGTGCTATTAATAACAGGTCATTTAGTGGAACTCCAGTATTGACTTTATCCGCTCTGCCTACTTTTGTACACCCTGAAGGTGCTATGAAGGGCACGGATATCGATTTGAACGAGAATACAGTCATCACCTTCGACAAGGCCATTACAACATTCCCGACTGCTCCAATCGTTGTTAAGACGAAGAATACAGCACCGTATGTGTTTACCAGCGGTTACGGCACTTATGTGAAGGACGGCGACGACAATGTAGTCGATCCCGCATCGATGTTTACGGTGACTGCTGATAACTCATTGCTTGATAACGCGGTGTTGGGCATTCACGCCTCTGAGGCAGCGCTCTTCGCCACCCAGACAGTGTCATTCCCGGAAGGCAAATCGACGTACTACAGCGCCAAGGGTTTGAAGCTTCTCGGCGAGAACGACAAGCTGAAGTTCTACACCGTCACCAACGCTGTCGACGATGTTGCTGAGGTTACGGAGATTGCGGGCAAGACATTCGGCAAGGAGACACCGCTCATCGTGAGCAACGAGAGTAGTGCGGACATCGATGCCGTCATGGTGCATGCTTTCGACGATGCTGATGATGCCGTCTTTGCAGCCTCGTGTGCCACCGACCTGGGCGAGAAGTCCGTCTTCAGCGGCTTCAAAGGTACGGCTGTTGCCATCGACGAGATCGGCTTCAATAACTACAAGGCTTACTTCGGATTCACAGGTCACGACTTCGTAAAGATTAGTAAGGACGGTCCGGTATTAGCCCACCGCTGCTGGCTGGAAATGGGCGGTTCGAGCAACAATGCACCGCGACTGACCATCAGATGGAATGAAGAAGAGGTGACAGGAGTTAAGGGCCTCACCCCAACCCTCTCCGAAGGCGAGGGAGCTTGGTATACTCTTGATGGACGCAAGCTGAACGGCAAGCCGACAGCTAAAGGTATTTATATTTATAATGGTAATAAGCGTGTGGTTAAGTAATGGGAGTGCCCCTTGCGGGGCAGAAATTAAACATTTAGAGTCCCTTGATAAGGGACGGCTATAATGCAGGGATAAATTTATTTTGATTAATTTTGAATTAAATTTTGAACAATTTCTCCGCTGAAAGCGGACTAACAGAAAGAAAAGAAGAAAAAAAGAACAAGATATGAAAAAAGTACTGTTTACATTGCTTGCCCTCGTGGCTATCATGAGCGAGGCAAATGCACAAGTAGGTTATACCATCAGCCTGATTGAACAAGGGTATGATGATTACAACTACACCAAGAGCATCGCCCTAACGGCGCTGAACCCGGGAGTTACTGAAACCGAGGATGTCTATGCGGGCATCGTGGGCGGCGAGTGTCCTCCCATCTATCCCGGTGCCACAGTGACGCTGACCATCGGGGTGGATGAGGGTTGGTTCGTCCATGAGGTGAAGGCCTATACGTCGATAGAGACCGATCAGATGCAGTCGCCACGTCGCAGCTCTGATGTCAGTCTGCTGACTCAAGTACCTGTGACGAAGGGCGACGACAACACGTGGACCTTCACGATGCCTGAGGCCAATGTGCAACTCTACATCAAGTACCTCAACACGCCTCCTTACTTTGTCGATGCTGAAAACATAAAACTGGTTGTCCCCGAAAACACTGTAAGGGCAACAGCTGGCACCATCAAGGCAAAGGACGATCAAGATGATGCGTTCGCGTTTGAGATCATGGGCGGAACAGGCAAGGATCTGTTTGATATCGGCCTTAAGACGGGCATTGTGACGATGAAGGCTGGTGTCGAGCCGTTCGATTATGAAGCATGGAAAGACGCCGGTGGAGTAGGGTACACGCTTGAAGTAGGCGTATGCGATACAAGAGCGGCACAGTTCGATGAAGTATTTGGCACCAGTCATACCTTCACAGTGACCATTAGCGACGTCAACGAGAAACCGTACTTTACGAACGAGACCGACGTCATCTATATTGCCGAAGGTGCTGCTGCCTCGACTGATGTGGTGACATACGCAGATATCGACAAGTATGCTACAGGCGAGTTTGTCAACAACGAACTGACCATCATCAGTGACGAAAGCAATCTCTTTGAGATCAGTGCCGATGGGCATATCAAGACCAAGGAGGGTGTCGTGCTCGACTACGAAACACAGAAGGACAAAGTGTATACCATCGAAGTGAGAGTGCGCGATGCCAATAAGGACACCGATGGCCAATATGTCTATCCTGACTTTTACGAGGACAAGACCTTTAAGGTGAAGGTGAGTGATGTGAACGAAGCTCCGATATTCAAGGCCGAAGCCTACAACTATGAACTGCTGGCTACTGAACGCACTGAGCAGGTGCTTGGAACCGTAGAGACGACCGATCCTGACATCTACACCACCGACTTCAGCACCATCACCTATTCGCTTGAAGGAGACGATGCTGCTAACTTCAAGATAGATGCAACTACTGGTAAGATCAGTCTGAAGGACGGCACAGCATTCAACTATGCCGAGAAGTCCGTTTACAGCTTCACAGCCGTAGCGAACGATACGAAGAATAAGGTAAGTGTTCCTGTCACCGTTACGCTGAAACGCAAGCAGCTGACCATTACGGCTGACAACAAGAGCAAGACTTTCGGTGCTACCGATCCTGAGCTGACCTATCAGGTAGAAGGACTGGTGGGCAACGACCAGCTGACCGTTGAGCTGTCACGCGAAAAGGGTGAGGAACTCGGTTCGTATGTCATCGACGCAACCATCACGGTCAGCAGCAATTACGACGTTCAGTTCACCAAGGGTGCATTCACCATCACGGCCTGCACTGATGCCATCATCGTGACCATCACAGGTAACACCCTGAAAGCTGAGTTTGACGGAAAGAACCAGACGGTCAGCGGCTACACCGTTGCATGCAATAATGAGCTATACGACATTAACAAATATGTTTCATTCTCTGGCGACAGCATCGTGTCGGGTACTGACGCTAAGACTTATGACATGGGTCTGACGGAATCACAGTTCGCAAACACCGCTGCGGGCTTCACCAACGTGACCTTTAAGGTGACGGACGGCAAGTTGACCATCACACCGAAGGCTGTCACCATTACTGCCCAGAGCCACACTTTTGCCTATACCGGCGAAGCTCAGAGCTGGCCTCAGTATGATGTTGAGGGACTGGTTGGCGACGATGCCATCAAGGCTGTTGTAACCGGTAGCATCACGCTGCCTGGCGAGAGTCCTGCGGCTAACAAGATTGAGAGCTACGAGTTTACGAAGGGTACTGCCGGCAACTACACCGTGACGACAGTAGACGGCGAGCTGACAATGACTGCCGCCAGTGTGGCCATCACCCTTACTGCCGCCAGCGGCGAATGGACCTACGACGGCACGGCACATAGCAACACCGCCGTGACCATTACCTCTGGTGAACTGCTGGCTGGCGACGTGCTCGTAGCCGAAGCCTCAGGTGCTGCCACCAACGTGGCCGACACCAAGACAGGCAACAACCCAGTAGCGGAAGGTTATAAGGTGATGCACGGTGAGACCGACGTCACCGCCAACTACGCCATTACTGCTGTAGCCGGTACACTGATCGTCAAGCCGAAGGCTGTCACCATTACCGCCCAGAACCGTGCGTTCATTTATAACGGTTCGGCTCAGAGCTGGCCACAGTATGATGTCGAGGGTCTGGTGGGCGACGATGCCATCAAGGCTGTTGTGACCGGTAGCATCACGCTGCCTACGGAGAGTCCTGTGGCTAACAAGATTGAGAGCTACGAGTTTACGAAGGGTACTGCCAGCAACTACACCGTGACGACCAAGGACGGCAATCTGATAATTTCGAAGGCCAGCGTTTACATTACCGGTGGCATCACGGTTAGCAAAGAATTGAATAATGGCGAAGCCACCTATACCGTCGATTGCTCGCATGTCGAGTTTGATGGCCTTGTCGGTGACGACAAGATTACCGTCAGCGGTGTCACAGTCAGCGGGATCGAAATAAATGAAGATGGCTCAGAAACCGTCACCCTCGACTTTGCCGACATGAAGTGCGAAGGCGACCATGTTGATTGCTACGATATCTTAGTAGATTCCAAAGCTAAACAGGTTACTGTTGCAAAGACCACTGAAACGACCGCTGAAGTAGCCGCAGACGGCACGAAGACCGAAACCACCGTTTCGAAGGAAACCAACGCTGATGGCGGTACTACAGAAGTCACCGTTGAAACTACGAAGGAAGCATCAGGAAAAGAAGTAGTCACCGAGACCAAGACGGAGACAGATGCCGATGGTAATATTGTAGCTTCTACAGAGAACAAGACAGAGAAGAATACCGATGGTAGCACGACGGAGACCTCAAAGACCTACGCAACTAGTGGTGGTGCTTCTAGCGGCGGTGGCGGAGGAGGCGGAAGCTCTTCTGGCGGCGGAAGCTCTTCTGGCGGTACCGTGACGACTGAGTCCAAGACCGTGACGAATGCCAATGGCGAAGTCACCAGCTCCACCACATCCAGGGAGGAGAAAGATGCTGATGGTAAACTCATCAGCTCGGAATCTTCCAATTACCAGGTGAATGAAGATGGCTCATCATCCGAATGGGATAAGAAAGCAACGTGGGACGAAGAAGATTATAAACACGAGACAGAAAAGCTGAAAGAAACAGATCCAGGTGCCACTGCTCCTTGGCACGCATCCGAGTCTGAAACAATCTATGATGACTATGGTCGGGCTCTTGAAGAAACCAAGACTGAATCGTGGAGTGATGAAGAAGAAGGCCTTTTACTGAAACGCGAAAATGAGGGCTCCAGAAACGATGATGGTGGTTGGAAAGAAACAACCAGAGAAACATTAACTGGTGCGAATGGTGAACCTTGGTTCGATTCCAAGGGTGAAACAATGACTGATGAATTTGGTGTAGTTACTGCGAGAACGAGCCAAAGTGACTGGACAGATCCAGAAACTGGAAATAATACTCATACTGATGAATGGATGGCATATGGTTCCGCAAAAGGCAAAGAAACCTATAATTGGACCGATGAGGATGAGAACCATTACGAGGCATTTGGCTTAGTCTCTGATGGTTCCGATGACTCTTCTTTGTCTCAATTCGAAAAGGCTTGGAATGATAATGCTGCCGATAATTTCAATGCTGACCTCGCTCTCCGCGCTGGCGACCAACAGAATGTCGACCTTTGTGTGACAGCTGTAAAGAATACGCAGGGTGCAACCATCAGCAAGAACTCAAGTATCAATGTCAGACAAAGCGTAAATACTACGAAATTGGGTTTGAAAAAAGATGCCTTTAATGGTTCAAAAGCTAAAACACTTAAAGTAACAAAGGCCGAAATCAAAAGGGCCGCTTTCAATAAAACAGCCAAGGTCAAGCGTATACAAAATAGTATTAATACAAAAGCCAAAATATATGCCCCGGAACGCAATTTTAGAAAGGTCGTCAAAAAGCAAAGCCCCAGCCGTGCTCCTGAAGAAGAAAGCGGCGATGTGCCCGAGGGTTACATCGAGATAGAGTCGGGTGAGGAGTACGAGGTGCTGACGGACGAACCTATCGTGCTGACCATCGACACCGAGGGTGAGCCACTGGAAATCACCAGCATCATGGTTACCCAAGACAACATCTCTACCGCCATCCGCACCATCGACACCGCCAGCGGTAAGACAACCGACGAGTGGTACACCATCGATGGCCGCAAGCTCGACAAGGCACCGACCGCCAAGGGCATCTACATCGTGAATGGTAAGAAAGTCGCTGTTAAGTGAAAAATGAAAAGTGAAAAATTAGCTGTTAGCTGTTAGCAAAAAAATCGGACCCACCTCACGGTGAGCCCGATTTTTCTTTTCTGTTAGTCCGTCTTCGACGGAGCCCCGCAAGGGGCACTCCCATTTTTCAATTCTTCAAAACGGACCGTGCCCCATGCACGACGTCGTTCCCATTGCAGTCAAAGCTGCGGTCAAGATGCTTACGATTACCTGGATAATCGCCTTCCACGTCTCCTTCTTCATACGCCTTTAATCTCCTTCACCTGGTTCGTCACCATTGTTGGTGGGCGTTTGGCTTGAGCCGCTACCGCTGCCGCTGCCGCTTCCACTGGTGCCTGCTGGCGACAGGATGAAGCTGATAGGCGTCTTGTTCTGGAATCGCTTCTCCTTACCGTCTACGGTCTGCTTGATGCTCTCCACCACGTAGCCCGCATCGAACACGCACTCCTCTTTCAGAGCCCTTGAGGTCAACTTCTCGCCCTTGGTGTTCTCAGGAGTGAAGTTCATGTGCACACCGTCGATCAGCTTGTCGAGACCAGTCTCCATAGCTGCCTGCACCGAGTTGGCACCGCCCTTCACGCTCTCGATAGATGGTCCGAAGGTTCCCAAGCCCTCCAGCTTGACGGGCTGACCCTGCAGCACCAGTTCCTTCATACACTCCACCACCTGCTGCACCACGAGCACCACCATCTGATAGTCGGCCAGCTTGCCGTGCTCCGTCATGTGGCTGCAGAAGCCCTTCAGGTCGAGCGGCGTCTTGGTGTCCACCTCAGGATACCACTTGCCGAAGTACGTAGACGATTCATTTTTGTTCTGTCGCAAATTCACGACCATTGCAATTTTTCTTACTGCCATAATAGTTAATAGTTTGTCGAAAGGTTAATTAATTTAGTTCTTTTCTCTGTTCTCTCAAGGCCCGCGCGTTGGCCTCTCAATCACATTGCAAAGGTACGAAAAAAAACCGACATGGGCAAGAAATTCATTCTCACAGAACCGTTAAAAAGTGTTTAATGCTGGCACCGTCGCGCGCGCGAACATTTTACTTTAATTAATCCCGAGTTTTAATTTTATTAAAGCCTCATTTTAGTCGCCATCATTTTTGGGCGTCTCAGATTTCAGATTTCAGTTTCCATTTCGCATATATACCATCCAGAGAACTTGTCTTATGAATAACTACTATTATATATATAATATATTATATATATAATAGTAGTTATTTTAATACACATCCACCATCCGATTTCAAAACTGAAATCTGAAATCTGAGTCGCTTAACTCCCCTTTGATTACTTTCAAATTATCCATCAAAACATTTGGAGTTTTACTTTTTATTTCTTACCTTTGCCTTCGAAATACAGTAAAATGGGTTATTATGACAACAATAGAATTAAGAACATCCATTGCAGCGGAACTCGACCAGATGAGTGTTGAGATGCTGGAGAGTGTGTCGCGCTACGTGAAGCGACTTCGCCACCATCCCCGTCCCGCGAGACGTACTGTGCAGAGCCGCCGTGCCGAGAGTGCCGATGCCGTTGCTTCAGGCCTTTCACCTCGTGTGTTGCAGTTCCAGCGTGGTAACCCATGGTATGCCACCGACGAGGAAGTTGACAAATTGCGTCAGGAATACTTAGCTGAAAAGTACAAATGAAACGAGTATTCGTTGATGCCAACATCGTTATCGACCTGCTGTGCGAACGCTATCCTTGGTTTCCCAAGGTGCTGCGCATCTTCAGCATGGGCGACCTGGGGCAGATAGACCTGTTCTGTTCCTCGCTTTCGCTGGGCACTGCCAGTTACATTATGGAAACCCGCAAGCTGAGCACCCAGGACATCTTTGATGGTATTGCCCTGCTCTGCAAGATGTGTACACCTACCACCGTCGATGAGTCGGTGGTAAAGAGCGCCCTCGCTTCTGGTTTCACCGACTTCGAGGATGCCCTCCAGTATTGTTCTGCCCAAACTGTCGATGCCGACTGCATCGTGACTCGCAATAAGAAAGACTTCTCTGCCTCCGAGATTCCCGTTTATGAGTTGGACGAGTTTCTGGATATGATGGAATTGAAGTCAGAGTAAAATATTGAATAGCAACATGTATCGCGGGGACAGAGACCACATGATACATGAGTATTATCGAAAAAAAAAACTTTTGAATGATATGAAAAAGATTTTGTTATGTTTGTGTTTTATCATTTCTTCTTTAAATGTATCTTCACAGATACAAAGGACATTCTTGGGTTTAACAATAGGAGAATCAAAAAGAAATGATGTAGTGAATTATGCTAAAAACCAAGGAAAGGATTTTGAAGAAAGGAATGATAAGATTTATATAGCCAATGCTCGCTTTGGTGGATTACAATGGAGCTATGCCGTTTTTGGTTTCTACAAAGATGTATTATATATGGTAAGTTTTTCAAATGATGAAAACAATGTGTCTAAAATGTATTTGGAAAAAACATGGGAAAACTTAAAAAAGACATTGACTACAAAATATAGCGAATATCTCTTGAATAATATGCCCTCAGAAGATATGCTTGGCTTTTTTGATGCCAAAACTGCAATCATAGCCAAATACAATAATTTTATGGATTCATCGGTTAAAGACTTGCTTCTGATGTACTATGATTATGAATTGAATGAAATGCAATCTAAAAGTGAAGAGGACGAATTTTAATTAAAGAGGTCATGTGCACTCTCCGCTAAGTTATTTGGTAATTTCCTCAACTATATCTACTTTTGCCCCAAGTGCAGATGCTATTTTTGCGAGGATATCAAGGCCTACAGAATAACGCCCTTGTTCAATACGACTAAGATTTGAAGCATCAATGCCAATACGTGAAGCCAGGTCTTTGGCGTCAATTCCTTTCTTTTTCCTCAACTCCCTTATTCGTTCACCTATTCTTTGACGCTCTTCTGAACGCTTTGGTTCCAAAACAATATAAAACATCATTTCGTACCCATCGTGGTAGATTCTTTCATTGACACGCCTGTAGTCACCTTCCAAAGATCCAGAAAGTCCCCAATACATATCGAAAGCAAATCCAAGCAACTTAATAAAATGCTCACCTGAAAGATAATTGAACGGTGTCGGAAAGCCCATTATCCATGTTTCGCCATTCTGAAGTTCCACTTTGGCTTTTCTCTCATCAAGAAATGTTACCTTGCTTTTAGGGATATAGTGAATTCTTGTTTTCATACTTAATTATATATGATTTCACTGCAAAGATAAGCACTATTGTTGATTACACCAAATTGATAATTGGTAAATTAGTAAATTTTAAGATTGTTTTTTATTGCAATAGAACTTTTTTTACTACTTTTGCAAACGACAAATTATTTATTTAATTTTTAAAAGTGGCAGCAACACTTAAAATTTGGCATCTATTTTATGGAAAAAACAATTGATTTCTCTTTGGAGATTAAGGAGTGTGTGTACAAAGGTGAGCATTATTCTGCTCGAGAAGATGGTGCTATTATGCGTCATCGTCGTAAGGGGATGGTAAAACGTAAACTTGATGAGATTTGGAGTTTCGGGAAACAAAATGTTTCTACGGGTTACATGGATTTTTGTGGTGAACGTGTGCACAGGATTGTTGCGACAGCCTTTCATGGTCATGCACCATCTGAACAACATGTAGTGGACCACATTGACACTAATCGCTGCAACAATCGTCCTGAAAATCTACGATGGCTTACAAAACTTGAAAACATTCTTTGTAATGATATTACACGTAAGAAAGTCGAGCTAATCTGCGGAAGTATCGTGGCTTTTTTAGAGAACCCACAGTTGTTGTATGGTTATGAGACGGAAGATTCAAATTTTAAATGGATGAAGAACGTCACAAAAGAAGAGGCAAAGAATTGCTTGGAGAATTGGCAGTACTGGGCTAAGACTATTGCACCTGACCCCAACTACAAAAGAACGGAACATCGAGTTGATGAGAGGATTTATACAAAGCAATCACATAGTGATGATAATCCCTTTTTAAAAATTGTTCCCGATGGGCATGGTGGCTATAAAATGGTTGATACTCAAACGCCTTCTAATACACTTCAAGAAGAAATAGAGGCAGAAGAAGAAATCGATTACTTATTCGATTCATTAACACCAATAGCCAAACAACGATATTGGAAAACTCCAACCAAGTTCCCGTCTTGTCCTAATGAGGTAACTACCGATGGACTTAATAATTATATGAGCAATTTGAAAGTAGGAAGCGTGTTCTCTTCTAATGTGTATGACTCTTATTTTGTAGTAGATAAAGGCTTTAATAAAGACAATACTGAACTATATGTTCTCACCACAAATAATAAAGACAATATGATATCATGGGCTATTTCAACAATAACCATTAAGAATGGATTCTTCGTACACGAAAATACTAAAGCTACTGCGGGAAAAGAACTGACGGAAAAATTTTTTAAGGCGTTAACAGGTAGAGAAAAAATGAGTATTGAAGATTTTGAATTTTTTGATTGTCTATAGTATTATTGTCTGATCACAGTGTCGGTTATCCTAATCATAAATTTTCCCGAGATTCTTGGCGAGTCTCGGGATTTTTCTGTCTATACACAAAAATAGTTAGTAAAATTGGCGATGTCGAAAATAATTATTATCTTTGCAGGCTGAAGATGAAGTTGTATAAAAATAACGCGTGCATAAGCGGACGTCACCGTGAGCACTTTTTGGAACAAACGAATATATATGCGAAACATAAAAAAAGAAAGAGACATTGAATTCTGTCTCCTGAACAAAAACCGTAACGAAATACGGTCGAGCTTTGAATACCTTCAAAGGGAGATAGAAAGAATTGGCAAATGTAATGATAAGTCGTTGTTTTTTCAAAATCCGCAAATCATTGAAAAATGGGTTGTGTTGGTTAATGCCATACAGGATGATGAGGTTTGGGTCCGCTCTCATAACATCATATTAAAGGGGAAATGTACATATACCAGACTTGCCTACCTTGTCAATCAATTAGCGTTTATAAAGAATTACAAAGCTCTCCATCGTGCGTATCGATGGGAACTATACTCGTTACTGAAAGACTATAATGAAAGGCTAGCAGAAGATGGAATTTTACCCGAAGTAATTGATATAATATCTGCTGCCGATTATTGTCAACAACTGACTAATACAGAAAATGTCAGCCAGTATTTTAGTGAACTGTTTGGCAATTCATTAAAGGCCCGTACAGCATTATACTCTGTCCTTTCTGAAATCCAGCAAATCTTATTGCCTATTATGAATCAGGGGATGGAAAGTATCTTGAGACTTGATCTCACCTATGAAGAACTGGGGAGCGCCTTTGACGAGGATTTAAGAGTGTGGACACGCATTTTTGGGAAAAGGTTATTGCGTGAAATTAAAGAAGACATGAACAGATATTACAAAGCCAGACGTACCGATCCATATACACCTGAACTTTGGGGAGAAATGTTGAATGCGGAAGAGGATGCTCTAATCATGGCTTCAAGGCAAGAACTGTCAACTTGTGAATCTCCTAAGCAAGAACACTGGGGAGAGGAAATGAAAAGTGAAATGGAAATAAATGGTGAACTAATGTATAAGATTTATTCTTTGTGCTCCACTGATAAACATTTCGATTTTTTAAATGCAGAAAGAGAAAGCTCGTTTATTCATTTGTTAACTCCCCAAAACCTCAGGATATTCTATGAAATCATCGTCAGACGTAATCTCATTCAGTGTGAAATGTATCCAGAGCTAAAGGCACAACACGATGCATGGCTGGGAGGTAATAAAGAAAGCAATGAAAGCACCAGTATTAATGATACCGAACGCCCTGAGCAGGAGAATAAACTTAACTATTTTGCACCAAAGAAATCTTTGCAGGAATTAATAAAAGAAGCGTGGTTTGATCGTGTTTCTTTAGATAAGCAAAAGTATAGTATCATTTGGCGGTGTTCTTTGGTAGAGGATTTGATGAAGTCTGATTACGGGAAGGATATAGCAACAGAATGGGCAGAAGAGAGCAAACAGTTAAAATTGAAGTTTGCTTTTATCGGTGCCCTCATAGATGCTGGTGTTTTGAAATCCAGTTATAATGCTCTTGCGTCCGCATTTAGCATCGCCGATGTTGATACTGCCACGTTGGCAAAATACATGGGCTTAGGCAAAAGAAAGAAATATTTCGAGTGGCTTAAGCAATACGTAAATCAAGGATAAAAGAGTAAAAATCCGATTATAACCGTCCGATTGGCAAAGTCCCAGTCGGACGGCTTATTTTTTTTATATTTTTTTTTGCTCGTGTTTATCGGCGTTTCGTGGGTGTTTGTTGAATCCGACTGACGAATCGGATTTTTTATTATTTGCAGTCGGATAATCGGATTTTACCTTTGCAGCGTGATTCAATCACAAACGTTCTTTGACTTATTGATACAATGGAAGCAAGATTATTAAAGGTAGTACGCCAGGGCGAGGCCTTTAGCGTACAGAGCTCGAAACAGGAGTCGGGGCAGATCAAGAAGTGCACGATAGTGCTTCGCGAACTGGGCGGCTCGAAGTTTGAAAACGAGTATGTGTGCACCATGCTGGGCAATCTGGCTGGGTGCAGGTTCTACGAGGGCGATGTGGTGATAGCCACGCTCCGTTTCTCTACGCACGAGTATCAGGGACAGACTTTCCAGGAAGTGCTGGCCACGGATATCGTGAAAATTTAATTAATAACCCTGAGTTGAAGTGAGGGAATCAATTGAGCGTCAACAGTTGACGTAGGGCCCTTTCTCAAAACTTCTCTCGCTTAGAAACAACTCAAACAACAATGGAAACAACAATTCAGATTTTTACAAACGACATGTTCGGCGAGATTCGTACTTGCCAAGTTAATAACCAGATTATGTTCGTGGGCAAGGATGTGGCCCTGGCATTGGGGTACAAAAATCCTTCGAATGCGCTGCAAGTGCACGTTGACACTGAGGACAGAACCACATACCCGATTCAGGTATCTGGTTCTAACTACAAGACAAACACGCTGTTTGTCAACGAGAGCGGTCTCTACGCTCTGATTCTCTCCTCCAAGCTGCCGCAGGCCAAGGCCTTCAAACGGTGGGTGACCAGCGAGGTGCTGCCCTCTATCCGCAAGACGGGACGTTACGAACTGCCACAGCGTATTCCTGCATTGGCCGTGCTCAACTCTGACGCCGAGGACACGCTGACGGCGACGCAGGTGGCCAAGACGTTCAACATGACGGTCTTCGACTTCAACCAAGTGCTGCGCGACATGGGTATCCAGTACCGCCGCGACGGCCGCTGGAACCTCAGCGACGACCTCGAGGGTCGCGGACTGACGGCCTTGCGCACGCACGTATCTTATTCATTAAAGGGTGAGAAGAAGATTCGAACCTATATGACGTGGACGATGGCGGGACTGCACTTCCTGAATGCGAAACTGGGATACCCGAATTTTTAGAAGTTAGAGAAGTTAAGACAAATGTCTGAGGGTAGAATTAAGCGCAAAGAGTATTTGATGTATCTGGTGGCCGTGCGCGAACGGGAGACACTGGCCCGACAGCTGAACCTGCATGTCAGGAAAAAGAGGTTGCGGGAAATCAGGGCGGCGTTTGAAGCGGAATTTGGATCAATCTACGTTGAGATGTAGAAAACGAACACGAATAACCACGTTTATTTTATTTTAAACACGAATTACCACGAATTGACCACGAATTATCACGAATTTTTTATTAATAATTATATGAGAAATTATATGGGTAATTATATGGTCATTACATGTTAAAAGAAAAATTATGAAGACAACAGATAATTTAATTGAGAAACTGATGGAGATGGAGGGTTGTAGGCTGGAGGCTTACTTAGACGCTGCAGGCGTACCAACCATCGGATACGGACACACGAAGGGTGTGCGTATGGGTGATAAGATCTCGGAATATTGGGCCAAGGAGTATCTGAGGCAGGATATCGACGAGGTGGAGCAACAGGTGAAGGAGCTCAATGTGGCTCACACCGAAGGACAACTGGACGCATTGGTGTCGTTTGCATTTAATCTGGGCATTGGCCGGCTGAAGGCTTCGACGCTGCTGGAAACGATTCGCCGAGGTGGCTCGAAAGCGCAGATCCAGCGGGAGTTTAAGAAGTGGGTGTATGCTGACGGAAAGAAGCTCGCGGGGCTGGTGAAAAGGAGAGAATGGGAAGCGAAGCGATTCTGCGAATAAAATTAAACATTAAAGATTAAACATTAAATTTTGATTAATTTTGAATAAGATTTTGAAAGATTTTGAGCGAAGCGACCAAAAAAAACATGGAACAATTAATAGCAGTAAACACACAACACACCGGCAACCGCAAGACGGACCATCGCGGATTTGCCGAATCCTGGACTTCGGAGCAGCTCGACGGGCTGCTCTCCGAAGACTGGCTGAAACGGATGGTGGCCGACATCCGGGCGGGCAACGAGGCGCTGAAGGACCGGCTGCCCTACATCTGTCCGCACTACGGTGCCTTCCGCAACAACCACCGGGCACAGGCCGACATCATTCCCGAGACGTTTACGTTTATGACGTGCGTCGATGTCGACGAACCCGAACTCGTAGAGGGGGCTATCAAGCGGGCGCTGGAGTTGAACAGCGATGAGTATTCCGACTGGCAGGGACAGATACTGCGCATAGAATATTCGGCTCGCAAGAAGGTGCACATCTATATCCGCATACCCAAGGGCATGACCATTGGCGAGGCTCAGGATGCCTTCTGCAGCGAGATAGGTATTCCGAAGGCCAACGACGAGAGCTGTACCACACCCGAGCGTTTTATCTACCTGACGGGACGCGACGAAGAGGTGTATCGGTCGGAACACTGGTTGGAGGCGCTGTCGGAGGAAGAGGTTGCGGAGCGAAGAGAGGCGTATCTGCAAAGAGGGTTGGATGTGGATGGAAGAAGGTTGAAAGCCTCCCCAAGCCCCTCCGAAGGAGGGGATGTTGTGCCAAAATCTGGGAAGGTGTATCCGTCGGAATATCACGGGATAGCGTTTGCGGAAATACTGAAGCGGTATTGGGAACTGAATAATGACGGCTATGAACCGACGGAGGGCGACAGAGACACGCTGACATTCCAACTGGCCAGCGACCTCAGACACATCTGCGGCAAGAACTTCGAGTGGCTGGACCAGGTGATTCCCTGCTACGACGGATTTCCGTTGGAGGAGAAGCGGCAGAAAATCAAGAATGCGCTGGCGTCGAAGTATGAAGGGTTTCCGCAGAGGTTGCGAGTGGTGCTGGATTCGTTTAAGGCCTCCCCAAGCCCCAAGAATCAAGGGGACAGGTTGCTTGATTCTCGACAGAATCATGAACCTGTCCCCATTGATTCTCGGGAGGCTCCCACGATGTCATCATCGCTGTCGGAGATCTACGCCAGCGACCAACCGCCGAGGATGCCCGATGCGCAGCCGAAGCTCATCAAGTTGCTGACGAAGAACACGCCCGAGGTGTATAAGCCGACAGTAGCTCACGCGGTGTTCCCATCGCTGGGCGCTCATCTGCGGAAGGTGCAGTTTCAGTATACCGACAACGTGATGCACGAGGCGACGCTCATGAATGTGGCAATGGCCGGAACGGGAGCCGGCAAGGGTTGCATCGACGAGCCCATCAACCGCATCATGGCCGATATCCGCAAGCTGGACGAGGAGAACGTGAGGAGGCTGAACGAGTGGAACAAGGAGAACAACCGCAAGGGTGCCAACAAGGACAAGCGGGAGCGACCCGACGACCTGGTGATTCAGGAGATAGACGCCGACGTGACGCATGCCGCCTTTGTGCAGCGCATGGACGAGGCCAAGGAGCGATTCCTCTACTTCAAGCTGAACGAGATAGAGCTCTTCGACAAGCTGAAGGGGTCGGGCGGTCAGCAGTTTGTCATCATGTGTCAGGCCTTCGACCCCAACAACCGCTACGGTCAGACACGAGCAGGTGCGCAATCGGTGAATGCGAAGGTGTGCATCCGGTTCAACTGGAACGCAGCGGGCACGATAGGGGCCGTGACCAAGTACTTCGCACGGGTGCTGACGAAGGGTCCTATCAGCCGTATCAACTTCTGCACGATACCCGAGTTGGAGATTGGTGCCGAGCAGCCTGTCTACGGCGTCTACGACGAGGATTTCGACAATCAGCTGAAGCCCTACATCCGCAACCTCTGCGAGGCGCAGGGTGTGATAGAGTGCCCACAGGCCCGAAGGTTAGCCAAGCGGCTGATAGCCGAGTGTGCCGAGTTCTCGCGCCTGTCGCAAGACCGCGTATTTGAGAACCTCTCGTTCCGCGCCAACGTGATAGCCTATCTGAAAGCCTGCGTGCTCTACGTGGCCAACGGTTGCAAGTGGGAAAAGACGATCGAGGAATTCATCCGCTGGAGCCTGCATTACGACCTGTGGTGCAAGATGCAATACTTCGGCGAGGCCATCCGTAACGACGAATATCAGAGCAACCGTCAGGGTAAGCGCGGACCGGTCAATCTGCTGGAGCTGTTGCCCGACACCTTTACCGTAGACGATGCCGCGCAGGTAAGACGTCAGCAGGGGATGGGTGACGACAAGACGCGAAAGATGATCCGCACGTGGAAGAGCCGCGGCTATGTGACTCAGATTTCAGATTTCAGTTTTCAGAAGAGCGAGAGGTTCAGTGGAAAGTGATATTTACGAACACGAATTACCACGAATTAACCACGAATTTTTCATAAATAATTATATGTGCAATTATATGGGTAATTACATGGCAATTACATGTTAAACGTAAAAAACTGCGAAAATTGAATTAAAGAATTGAAGAAAATTCGGGCTCACCGTTTGTGGTGGGCTCGATTTTTTTCGTTCGAAAAAACTTAAAAAATATTTGGTTTTTTGCTCACTTATTCGTATCTTTGCAGCTGAATACTAACTTAAATCTAAATAATAGGCTTATGAAGAAAATTTTACTTACGTTTGTACTCACGATGTCAGTGATGGGTGCGTGGGCTGACGACGTTACATTCAGCCCCTTGCAATACGAAGCACTACCTGACTTGAAAACACCGCGAAGGGGGCATGTCTGCATAGCGACTGCCAATGGAGATGTCGTTGTGACAGGTGGTCATACCACAGATTTCGCTCTGACTACAACTGCCGAGCGATTTCACGACGGTCAGTGGGAGTATGTCGACATCGCCCATGCACACGATGGTGCAGCCTATGTCACGCTGTCAGACGGACGGGTGCTGATATGTGGCGGCATGAGCTCCGGCTATGGAGTAGGGCAAAGTAAGGCATGCGACATCTACGATCCTGCAACCAATAGCTTTACGACTGCTGCCAGCATGACTATCGATCGGGCGTTCTGCGCAGGCGTGGCCACTGGCGATGGAAACAATGTGCTGGTGAGCGGAAACTGGTATAACAGCGACACAACCTTCGACCTGTGGGATGGAACCACATGGACGTCGTTTGGTACTAAAGAGGTGGAGCTGAACAATCCGCTGATGGTCAGTGCGGGCGATGGCATCGTCTATGTCTTTGGCTGTTTCGGTAATTACGGTGGCACTAATCCTGCAACCGTTTGGAAGGTTGACACCAAGAACCTGACAGCTGAGACGGTGGCTGATACGGGCTTGGAGGGTTATCAACCGATACACGGCGACTACAATCCTGTTAAGTCGCTATACGGCGACCGCTTCTTCATTGCCAAGAAAGACACGAAAATGCTACTGATGGAGTTCGATGCTGCTACGGCAAAGGCGAAGGAGCTGGCCGAGCTGTCTTCGAAGACGCCAGAAGAATATAGTATCAACTATACTTCCGGCGTGCTGTTTAATCCGGACAGAAAAGAGGCCTACGTCATTGGTGCCTATGGCGGAACCCAAAACAAGGGCCTTGTGGTGGTCAACTACAACTACGAAACGCAAAAGATGGCAGCATACTATGCCAGCGGTTTTGTAGGCTATCCCTACTGGGGTGTGTGGGCCCTGCAACCTGTCACTGGCAAGATAGTCTTTACAGGCGGTTCATTAAGCGACAATTTTGATGCTGTGGGCATGTCGCTCATTGTGACGCCATTTGGTGATGGCGATGCCGGTATCAGTTCTGTAACGCTGTCGAAGCAGAAGGACAACAAATACTACACCATCGACGGCCGCAAGCTCGACAAGGCACCGACCGCTAAGGGCGTGTATGTCGTGAATGGCAAGAAAGTCATAGTTAAGTGAAAAGTGAAAAGTGAAAAATTGAAGAATTGAATAATCGGGCTCATCGCGAGGTGGGCCCGATTCTTTTTTTTCTATCTATAGATAGAATTAACATCTTTTTTGAGACTAATTCCAACTTTTTTTCGTACTTTTGCACCAGAATAGGTAGTAATAGGGTAGTGATACCCTCCAACCATAGCTAAACATTAAAAATTTAAATACAGTAAGATTATGAGAAAAAAACTACTCAAACAACAATTTCTATTGGTGCTCCTCACCATGCTGATAGCTATTCCGCAGGGGGTGTGGGGACAGATTACAGTTGCGGGTAATGAGCCGAATGATGCTGGCAACTTTGAAGATTTGTCTGGTGTGACGTTTAATTCCCAGACGAGCACGTTGACGCTGAGCAATGCTACGATTAATGGTAGTATTTCCATTTCTTCTGCCATAGAAGAACTGGCTATCAATTTGGTTGGTTCAAATACGTTGAATGGAAATATTACTGGTAGTGTTATTAACGACGGATATACGTCGCTATCGTTTACTGGAGAGGGAGAGTGCTCTTTAAAAATAACAACAGAGAATAGTGCACTCAATCTTATTTCATATAAACTCGCCAGTGGTCTCTATTTGGCTTCTGATGATCCAGCTCCTTATATTGATGACAATGGTTCATTAAGGGGGGGTGATGGTTCTGCCGTGTCCAGTATAACTATCAGCACTACGGAAACATATCCAATTTGGGTTTACACGGGTGCTCAAAGTACTACTACTGGCTATACTCAATTAACCGCTGAAAATTCTTCTGTTAATGGAACAGAAAGTGGTACTGCAAGCTATAATGGAAGCATATTAACTTTGACTAACTTCGCTTGTATGACAACAGGTGATGGTACTGCATTCTATATTGGTCAAGAGATAGAGAATCTGACAGTTAATCTTTCAGGAGAAAATACAATTAACGGTAGTGGTATCTCATTTGTTAATGCGAATGCTTCTCTTGTTCTTTCTGCTGACACACAAACTCCAGGTTCATTAACAGTAAATGGCTCTTCCTTTACAAGTTCAAACACTCTGACGTTGAACAATGTTACCCTTAATGGTAATGTCCTGTGTGGACTGGGTGATTTAACCTTAAAGATAATTGGTAATAACACTATCAATGGTGATGCAAATGGATGCCTTAAGGCTAATGGTTATGATAAAACTCTGAAATTTGAGAAGGGTGGCGACAATAGCTCATTAACTCTATCGTGTACAGGTGATGATCGCAGCGTTATACAAGGTTTCTCCGGAGTCTCCTACAATAACATGTATCTGCAAACTTCTGATCCTAACATATATGATATAGAGGATAATGTACTAGTGACCCAAACTTCCGGAGCTAAAATTAATTCGGCAACTATCACATCAGAAGTTAGCTATCCCATTTGGATGGGTATCAATCATACGCAATTGACAGCAGCGAACAATCAAGAATCTGCGGTTTTTGATGGCACGAACAAGTTGACATTGACTGATTATAATGAATCAGATGTAACTTATGCATTCTATATTGGTCAAGGAATTAAAAATTTGGAGGCTCACCTCGTGGGTACGAACCATGTTTATGGTAGCGGCTTCTATTTCGCAGAAAATAACCCCTCTCTGACTTTCACCACCGCTGATACTCCAGGCTCTTTTGAAGTAAGTGGCAATATAGCTGTATGTAATAATGCAGGTATAATAAATATAGCCTGCGAAAACGGACTTGTCCTTAACGACAAGAAGGTATCAGCTGATGGAGTCCGTGTTAAGATAGGTAGTGTAAGTGTTAGTAGCACAACTGAAGATGTGTTAGGTGACGGTAACGTTTCATTTGTTGCATCTACAAACACGCTGACGCTGAGCGGTGCTTCTATTCCATATGAACAAGATAAGGAGGTTATGGTTTACGTGGATAATCTGAAAGTGAATATTAGTGGAGAAAATGCGATTGATGTTAATATACGATATTCTGGACAGAATCACAATACCTCTTCGATTCAAATAAACAAGGCTAGTAATGAAGGAACTCCTCGTCTTACTGTTCCAAATATTCAAGGCTTTGCAAGTTGTACTTGTGGTGAAGGATTGTATCTCACTGGTCATGATGCTCAAGACAATGTAATTGACGTGCACTATGAACATTTTGAGAATGGAGGAGGATCGATGCAATCCTATTTTGGCACTATCTCTGATGTAACTTTCTCTACTACTGAGTCTAATACAATATGGGTTGCTGGTATCATGTCTGCAGGAGGAGATATTACAGGTGAAGGTATTACTACCGAAACTAATGGTACGGTGACATATAATGCAACTGATAGAATCTTGACGCTGACTAATGTTTCCTTATCTACGAGCGAGACGAATCCTCTTATTATCTGCAACGGCAATTTGACAGTAAATCTGGTTGGAAAGGATAATAATACCTATTTCAATAATTGTGACGAAACATATATCTTTAAGAATAACGGAACTACGGGCACACTGAGGTTTAAAGGCACAGGTATTCTTGGCTTAAATTCTTCTTATAGTGCAGGAACGTATAAAGGTCTCTGTGATGGATTCACTGAAGTCGAATTCAATGATGATTTAGGATTATTCAATCAAGCAGACACTAAGTATGTAAAGAATATCACTGGCGAGGCACCAGGATTTTCCCTTAGTGATGGAGTTAACTACTGGGCAGCAGAAAATGGTCTTTTGTTAAATGCTACATATCATTATAAGATTGATTATGTTGACACGTCAATTGAAGGCAGTGGTGTTGAAGTTGACTTGCCACTCGATCAAACGAATTATAATTTTAATGGTGCAACTTTAGATATCTCAGATTTAACTCCCTGCACGATTACATCATATGCTAAAATGAATGGGAATATCATAGGTAGCAAGAAAGCCAAGCTGTTCGGTCCTGCTGCAGAAACGCAGAGAATAGTCTGTGGCGAAGCTTCTTCATTGGCACTTGTACCCGCTATTGAAGAGGGTGACGGTATTAAGATAAGTGGTATAGATTCAGCTATTGAATTTGATGAAGAAACTCAAAAAATTACAGCATCGGGACTTGGTTCAGAAACACTGTATGTTTCTCTTCAATATGTAGATGAAGAGTACACACCAGGTAATACAATCATCCTGAATAGTGAGAGTATTCGAATGCAAGTGGAGGTTGTTCGTGACCTTGGCATTGAGTTCGTTGGCAGCAACCTTTGGGCTTCGTATTACGCTACAGAAACCCTGGCTGTTCCTGAGGGACTGACGGCATACGTAGTTAGCGCCGTCAACGAAAAAACTGGCGCAGTGACTGTAGAGTCTGTTGACTACATCCCTGCAAACAATGCTGTATTGTTGCAACGTGCCGCAAATGGGGCTGCCAGTGGATATACGGCTGCAGCATATACAGGCACTACAGGAACTGTTAATAACCTGTTGTCAGGTTCTACACAAGAAACTGCGGTTAGCTCTATTGCAAACTCTCCCGTCTATGTGCTCTTCAACGATAAGTTCAAGCGGGCTACGAGTGGAACGATTCCTGCACGCCGTGCATATCTGGCTCTTGGCGCAGCCGTTGCGCCATCAGGTGCTCCACGCTTTATGAACATTAGCATTGGCGACGGCTCAGTCACTGCTATCAAGACGGTGGCTGTTGACGACAACAGCAATGACAGCTGGTACACTATCGACGGACTCAAGCTGAACGGCAAGCCCCAGCGAAAGGGTCTCTATATTAATAAGGGTAAGAAAATGTATATCAATAACAACAAATAAGGAGGAGATATGGTTATGAAACACAATATCAAGTATGTGATTTCTCTGGTGTTCATGTTCCTGTTAACACAGGGCGCATGGGCAGATCCCGCCGTGACAATCATCAAGCAGTTGAATGGTTCGCCCGCTGCTACCGCATCGCCAGGAGAGGTGACTTCTGAAATTGCCAACGGCAAGTGTACCCTGACGGTGACACCAGCAGAAGGCAACTATGTTACTAAGGATTTCATCACAGTCTATTCTGTGGTGACGGGAAATGTGGCACAGGGTCCCAGAAGAACTCCTGATCTGGACAACACGCCCATTGCAGTTAGCAACAAGGGTGAAAACACCGACCCTACAGGTACGACCACTTATGAGTTTACGATGCCAACAGACGGCAGCGATGCGGAGGTAACGGTCAACTTCCATTCGATTACGACCTACAACCTCTTTATTGGCGAGACTCAGGTAACGGTGCTGAATGCCGCTGACGTCTTAGGAAACGGCAAGGTGTCGTTCACTTCTGTTCTTAACAATCAGGTAATCACTAACACCCTGACGCTGAATGGTGCCACATTGACCGTTCCCGTGAAAGTAGGTTTGGACAATCTGACCATTGATATTCAAGGCGAGAACTCCATTACAACGACAGAAGCTTGTATTCAGAAGATGGACAATACCAGTCCTTCGCTGATTTTCAGGTCGAATAGTGATGAAGTGGGAAGCCTGACGCTGAAGGGTTCTTCAGGTGTTTATGGTGTCGGTTATGGAACTTTCTCAATTAGCGACCAGTTTGCCGTGATTTTAAAGAAAGATGGTTTATATTATTCCGATCAATATTTTATGACGGACGGCTCTACCAAAGAGGTCATATTAGCTCCATCGTATGGCCTTACTGTAGGTGGAATGCAGATATATGAAGGTAATGCCACCGATGTCAAAGGTTATGGAATAGGCGATGGACAACAAGGCGGAATGGTTAGCTTTAATAAAGCAACCAGCACGCTGACACTGAAGAACGCAAATCTTTCAGGTATCATCAGAAGCTCATTGCCTAATTTGATCATCGAACTTGTTGGCAATAGTTCAATTTCTTCTGGTGGGGATCGTACAATTCAAGCTGGTAGCGCAGTAAATATGACTATTCAGTCTACTGCTGGAAATGGTAGTTTGAGTATGCATAAGTCTTATTCTTCTTCTGAGCTGGGCAATTTCGTTGATGGCAATGTGAATTTGACTATCGCTACGCCATTATCAGTCATTTCTGGTAGCTTAACAAGTGATGCGACTGAAAATGATTATTATGCAACCATTGGTGTTTCGTACGGCCTTACCGTAAACGGCGTTGACGTAACAAGTGCTAATGCTACGAACGTGTTGAATGGTGATTACGATGGTCAAGTGAGCTACGATGCCAAAAACAACGTATTGACACTGAATAGCGCGGATTTATATGGTGAAGGAAAGAATATTGTTTATTCTGGAACAGCTGATTTGACTATCGCACTCAATGGATCGAGCTATGTTAATAGTATTAATTACGGAGGCCAAGGTGCTGCTGTACCTGCGTTGACATTCACGAAGGTTGAAGGAGCTCTGCCTGGTACTACGATGAGAACGCCATCGGATTTCAGAACAAAATTCTCAACCGTCAATTACGAGGATTGGCTGGGCTTGTATGTCGACGACTCGTATGTTAATGATGTTTTCTATGATGTCATGTCGAAGACACCAACTATTTCTAGCAATTGGAATGGTACAACAAATAAACGGGAAGTAACCATTGAAAGTAAGTTTGACGGAACGGTGAAGTATTCACTGACCTACGCTGACGAGAACTTAGCAGAAAATAACAAAACGAATGAAACGATCACTAAAGATGATAAAATTGAAATGCTTGGCCCTGCTACCATCACGGCGACAATAACTATTGGCAGCGAGACCAGTCCTGAAGAGACGGCTTACTATTTCGGCGTGATGCCTAATCCGCTGAAGTTCGAATATGATGGTGGTGATACAAAACCGGCCTTTGCTGCTACATTGTATCCAAGTGTTGAGGGCGTATCGTTTACTCCATATTCTTCTCCTGGAAGCTTTGCAACATTCTCGGAGGAAGGTGAAGTGACTATCAACGGGTTTGGTAGTGGCTTGGCTTATGCCAGCTTAAATCTTCCTGAGGAGAGAACCTTCAGCGTAATTACAGACTCCATCGGATTCAGAATGGAGGTGTTGCCGGTAAAGCCAACAATCACAAAATCTGATAAGATAACATTGTCGGTTCCTGAGACATTAGGTGGGGATAATACCTCTATCTATTATAAGTGGGAAGGTGACGATGCGTATACTCAGTATACGGAACCATTTGATGTTGAAGTAGGAACACTGTATGCACAGACTCGTGTCAGCGTTGCTAGTACGGTGTATGCCAGTGAGGACGCTACTGCAGAATATCTTAAGGACATTGCAAAGGCTACAGTTGTTGGTTTGGAAAATCCAGCCACAGCCACCTATACTGGTGCAGCAATTACTCCTTCGTTCACCGTCAAGGCTTCTGCTGAGGCAGAGGACAATCTGGTAGAGGGTACTGACTATACGG
>JAEEGG010000822.1_pt1 | contig 90404 bp, 61 predicted proteins | sample 9134161 | NCBI WGS metagenome assembly JAEEGG01 (sample SAMN16246543, study PRJNA631951) | gut metagenome | biome: gut microbiome; feature: rumen; material: CR-attached | host: Bos | place: Iran: Karaj | collected 2018-10
CGTCGCCAATAGTTTGACTGACTTGGGCTTTAAGATTCTTAATGTTATTACTTGGGCAAAGACTAACCCTCCGCCCAATATATCTTGTCGTTATTTCACATATAGTACTGAATTCATTATCTGGGCACGCAAATGGCAAAAGCGCCCCCATCAATATAACTATGAAATGATGAAGCACTTGAATGGGGGTAAACAGATGACTGATGTTTGGCGCCTGCCTGCCATCGCACCATGGGAAAAGTCGTGCGGCAAACATCCAACACAGAAGCCACTTGCTATCATGACGCGCATTATTTTAGCATCCACCAATCCTGGGGCGTGGGTTCTTGACCCATTTGCAGGATCTTCTACTACGGGTATTGCCGCCAACTTGTTGAATCGCCGTTTCCTGGGAATTGAACGTGAACAGGAATATGTAGAAATTAGTCGAAATAGACGGTTCGAATTAGAGAATTATCAAACACGACTTACCTATCGCAACAAGATAAAGGACATTAAATTGAGCGAAGTATTTGAACCCACAGATTTAGTTTGTGAAGACGTCGATGCAAGAGATTTGCCATTTTAATTCCGTGAAATTAGCGTTTCTGCTATTTGAAAGAGGAGCACGAGCACTTTTCAAATTTTGTATTTTTTGTCTTTCTTGTCTTCAAAATGTGGGCAAGGCATCAGTCGTTGTTGTTACCTATCGGGATACGCTGTTAGGGAGCGTTTTCAAGTAGTTTTTCCACATTTTTCCACTGTTTCCACCCTGTTCACATGCATGCGGGTTTTCCACTTCGGCGGTGAAAAGTGGAAAGGACGCGTGCGTGCGAAAAAAAAGAAAAAAAAGAAAATCTATTGATTCTCTACCGTCGTTGCCGGCAGAGATAAATAAATAATAATCATGTTAAAGCTTGCGATAACATGGTATTTTTCATTTTTTCTTTTTTTCGTTATATATATAATAGCGAAAAAACGGAAAAACGAAAAATCCTTATTGGCTGATTTCCAGGAGATTAATGCCAATTCTCGCTGTATCGGTTGTCGTGGGTGTTGTTTTTCTTGTCTTTGTTGTCGTGGATGGGTGCGGAGGAAGGGCTGATTCAATTCCTAACTCCTAACTTCTAACTTCTAACTGTTTAAGAGGTAGGGGGCGGTGACGGATTGGGGGCAGGTGAGCATGTCGCGGGGGATGCCCTGGTAGATGATGCTGCCGCCCAGGTCGCCGGCACCGGGGCCGAGTTCGATGACGTGGTCGGCTGCCTTGATGACGTCGGTGTTGTGCTCGATGACATAGACGGTGTTGCCCATGTCAACCATCAGCTCGAACAGGTCAATGAGGTGGCGCACATCCTTGAGGTGGAGGCCGTCGGTGGGCTCGTCGATGACAAACACGCCGCGCTGGCCGCCTGCCTCGACGGGCATGGTGTACTGCTGGAGATAGGATGCTATCTTCAAGCGTTGCAGCTCGCCGCCCGACAGGGTGCTAAGTGCCTGGTTCAAGTGCAGGTAATGCAGACCGACGTCCATCATGGGCTTTAGTTTTTCCTCGATGACGGTGCCCTTGAAAAACTCGCTGGCACGGCGCACCGACAGGTCCATCACCTCGGCGATATTCTTGCCGTTGAGGGTATATTCCAGCGCCTCACGCGAGTAACGCAGACCGTGGCAAGCCTCACAGGTGGTCTCGATGTTGTCCATGAAGGCCATCTCGGCGATGACCACGCCCTTGCCGCCGCACACGGGGCAGCCGCCCTTGCCGTTAAAGGTGAAATACTGCTCCTTGATTTTGTGAGCCTTGGCGAATCGCTTGCGGATGTCGGGGGCGACGTCCATATAGGTCGCCGGCGTGGAGCGCAGACTCACGCCGATATTCTTCTGGCTGACATACACCACATTGCCGTGCTCGCGACGGAAGCATTCCATGAGCGAACTCTTGCCCGATCCCGCGACTCCGGCCACGGCGGCAAACACGCCCAGGGGCAAGTCGATGGAGATGTCCTTGAGGTTATGCAAGGTGGCATGCTGCAGCGGGAAGGTCTCACTGGCCTGTCGCGGTTGCGCCTTGAAGTCGCCACGCTGGCTGAGCATCTGTCCCGTGCTCGTGCCGCTGTGCAGCAGCTCCTGATAATTGCCCTCGAAGATGATGTTGCCGCCCTGGCTGCCAGGTCCAGGGCCCAAATCGACGATGTGGTCGGCGATGCCGATCATCTCGCGGTGGTGCTCGACCAGCAAGACAGTGTTGCCCGCGTCACGCAGACGGCGGACGGAGTGTTTCATCTTTTCGATGTCGTGGTCGTGCAGACCTGTGCTGGGCTCGTCCAGGATGTAGAGCACGTCGGCCAGCGACGAGTTGATGTACTTGGCAATCTTGCATCGTTGGGCCTCGCCACCCGACAGCGTACCCACAGCACGTTCCAAGCTGAGGTAACCCAACCCGATTTCCTCGAGCGCCGTGAGTCGCGCGCTGATGGCTTGCTTGATGTCCACCGCCAACGGTGCCGTAAGCGCCTTGACCCACTCGTTGAGGCGGGTGATGGACATGGCGCAGGCGTCGGCGATGTTGATGCCCTCGATTTTGCACGAGAGCACGCGAGGGCTCAGGCGGGTGCCGTGACAGTCGGGGCAGACGCCCATGTTGAGCATGGGATTGAGCACAGCGGCATGCAACAGGCCCTCCTCGCTGTTGATGATGCTGCGGTACATGCGCGGGATGATGCCCTCATACTTGGCCGATTTCGGCCAGTTGGCAGGGGGATTCTTGAGGCGGATCTGCGGACTGTTGAGGAACAGGTCGAGTTCCTCGGGGCTGTAGTCCTTGATTTTCTTGTCCAGGTCGAACAAGCCGCTGTGGGCATAGCGTATCCAGCGCCAGCCGCCCTTGCCGAAGGCGATGTAGTGGATGGTGTCCTCGTCGTTGAGGCTCTTGTCAAAATCGACCAGCTTGTGGATGTCCAGCTCGCGGATTTCGCCCAAGCCCGAACAGCGCGGACAGCTGCCCTCGGGGTGGTTGAAGCTGAACGACTCGGCATAGCCCACAAAGGGCTGACCCACACGCGAGAACAGCAAGCGCAGCAGGGCCGCGATGTCGGTATAGGTCGCAACGGTCGAACGAGAGTTCTGGGCGGGCTTCTTCTGGTCGATGACGATGGCGATGGGCAGATTCTCGATGGCATCAACGTGGGGACGGCCGTACTTGGGCAGGTACTGCTGCACAAACGACGGGAAGGTGTCGTTCAACTCCCGACGCGACTTGGCCGCGATGGTGTCGAGCACGAGAGAACTCTTGCCGGAGCCCGACACGCCTGTGAACACTGTAATCTGATGCTTGGGAATCTCCAGCGAGACCTCCTTGAGGTTGTTCTCGCGCGCCCCCTTGATAATTATCTTGTCGCCATTCATGGCTGCAAAGGTACTGCTTTTCCCGATGCTTTTCGGCTGCGAGCCGAAGAAAAAGAAAAAACTGAAGCCTAAAACCCGAGGCCTAAAGCCTTTTTTATTATCTTTGCATTTTAATTGAAATGTCACATGCAATGATTGAGGCTCGTAACATAGTCATGCGATACGGCGACCTGGAGGTGCTCAGGGGTGTTGACCTGGACATCGCCCAAGGCGAAATCGTCTCGATTGTCGGCCCCAGCGGTGCCGGCAAGACGACATTGTTGCAGATTATCGGCACTCTGGAAACGCCGCAACAGGGCGAGGTGCGCTACGAGGGAAAGAATGTGCTCACCCTCAAGGACCGCGAATTGGCCAGATTCCGCAACCGCAACATCGGTTTCGTCTTCCAGTTCCACCAGCTGCTGCCCGAGTTCACCATGCTCGAGAATGTCGCCATCCCCGCTCTGCTGGGCGGTGACAACCGCAAGGATGCCATGGAGCGTGCCCGCAAACTGCTGGAACGCATGCATCTGGGCAACCGTTTGAGCCACAAGCCCTCGCAACTGTCGGGCGGCGAGTGCCAACGTGTGGCTGTGGCCCGTGCCCTGATTAACAGTCCCAAGGTCATCCTCGCCGATGAGCCGTCGGGCAGCCTCGACAGCCAGAACAAGCAGGAACTGCACCGCCTGTTCTTTGAGTTGCGCGACGAGTTGGGCCAGACCTTTATTATCGTGACGCACGATGAAGGCCTTGCCACACAAGCCGACCGCACGCTGCACATGCGCGACGGCATGATCGTTGACCAAACCTCCCGTTCATGAAAGCGCTGCGACTCTTACCCATATTACTGCTCACGGCACTGATTGCCATAGTCTCTTGTGACAAGCAAGAGGACATCGACCGTGCCTACACCGATTACCGCTACGACATCGTGACCTATCTGGGCGAGAATGACAACGGGGCGGTGTTTGAGTACCTTGGGCGAGACGACTCGGCGGCCATCAAGCTGCAGTCGCGCGTGACAGTCAGCGATGTCAAGACACAGCAACGCGTGTTGCTGCGCTATGACTTCGTTGACAGGACCAGCACAGGCTCGACACGCGACATCGACGTGTTTGGCTGCAACGCCATCTTCAGCGACTCGCTGCGCATGATCATGGAACCCGACAGCCTGCCACAGCACCAGGTGAAGTTGCGCAGCCTGTGGCGAACAGGGGAATTCATCAACCTGCATTGCCAGGTGGAATACACGGGTAAAGCCCGCACCCTGATGCTGGTTGCCGACGGCAACACACTCGGCAACGACACGGTGCACTGCTACCTGACGCACAGCCTCAGGGGCGAGCAGGCTTCGTTTTGGCGCGACTGCTATGCCTCGTTCAACGTGGGTGCGCTGTGGAAACGGCCATCGTTCCGCTGCCTGGTTGTCCACCTCAACGATGTGACATTCCCCGACACAAAACACTACGACTTCACTAAATAATCAATTTATAAAAACATTTCATAATCAGAAAATTATGGCAAACGAGAAACAGAATCAACAGCAAATCAAGATTGAACTTCCCAAGGAAGAGTTGCAGGGCCGCTATGCTAACATGGCAATGATTGCCCACGGTCCCAACGACTTCTTCATCGATATGATCCTGCGCGGTCCCAACATGCCCCAGGCACGCGTGCAGAGCCGCATCATCATGGCTCCCCAGCATGCCAAGGAACTGATGCTCGCCCTGCAGGACAACATCCGCCGCTACGAGAGCAACTTCGGCGAAATCAAGATCAACCGCCCCACCGGCAACAGCAACATCATGGATTTCCCCCTGCCCAAAGGTCAGGCTTGATCTCCAATGAAGTCAATTATTCTAGACTATCTAGAGCATCTAGTTCATCTAGAGACCAAAGACTAAGGACCAAAAACTTAGAATCATGGAACATCCTCTTTTTATCTACAACACCCTCACCAGGCGCAAAGAGCAGTTCAAGCCGTTGAACGAGCCGATGGTGGGCATGTACGTCTGCGGCCCGACGGTCTATGGCGACCCGCATCTGGGTCACACCAGACCGGCCATCACCTTCGACGTGCTGTTCCGCTATCTGAAAGAGCTGGGCTACAAGGTGCGCTACGTGCGCAACATCACCGATGTGGGCCACCTGGAGCATGATGCCGACGAGGGAGAGGACAAGATTGCAAAGAAAGCGCGCCTCGAACAGCTCGAGCCCATGGAAGTGGCACAGTATTACACCAACCGCTACCACGCCGCCATGCAGGCCCTGAACGTGCTGCCTCCCAGCATCGAGCCGCATGCCACGGGCCATATCATCGAGCAGGAAGAGCTCGTGAAACAGATTATCAAGAACGGCTATGCCTACGAGAGCAACGGCAGCGTCTATTTCGACATCGAGGCCTACAACCGCGACCACCGATACGGCGTGCTCTCGGGACGCAACCTCGACGACATCCTGAACGCGAGCCGCGAACTCGACGGTGTGGGCGAGAAACACAATCAGGCCGACTTTGCACTGTGGAAGAAGGCCCAGCCCGAGCACATCATGCGCTGGCCGTCGCCCTGGAGTGACGGTTTCCCCGGCTGGCATTGCGAGTGCACCGCCATGGGACGCAAGTATCTTGGCAAGCATTTCGACATCCACGGCGGTGGCATGGACCTCGTATTCCCGCACCACGAATGCGAGATTGCGCAGGCCGTTGCCAGCCAAGGCGACGAGATGGTGCACTACTGGATGCACAACAACATGATCACCATCAACGGCCAGAAGATGGGCAAGTCGCTGGGCAACTTCATCACCCTGGAGCAGTTCTTCACGGGTGACCACCCCGCCCTGACGCAGGCCTATTCACCGATGACCATCCGCTTCTTCATCCTCCAGGCCCATTACCGCGGCACGGTGGACTTCAGCAACGAGGCCCTGCAGGCTGCCGAGAAGGCCCTGGAACGCATCCTTGACGGTTGGCACCGCCTGAATGCCCTCGCTGCAGCACCGCAGTCATCGCTCTCGCTCGACAACTATCGCGGACGCTGTGCCGACGCGATGAATGACGACCTGAACACTCCGACGGTCATCGCCACCCTGTTCGATGCCTGCAAGGTCATCAACCAGGCCAATGACGGCAATGCCAGTCTGTCACAAGCCGATATCGACGAGCTGAAGGGCGTGTTCCAGACCTACCTGTTCGACGTGCTGGGCATCCGCGACGATGCTGCCGGCGGCGACAGCGTGAACTTGGAGCCTTACCGCCAGGCCGTTGACCTGCTGCTCGAGATGCGCCGCAACGCCAAGGCCGCCAAGGACTGGGCAACCAGCGACCTCATCCGTGACAAACTCGCTGAGTTTGGCTTCGAGGTCAAGGACACCAAGGACGGCTTTGAGTGGAAAGTGAAGTAACATAACGGGGTGTGTCATCATCTGCTACTGCTACTTTATCGGCCTAACAGCCGAGAAATTAAGCAAAAATTATAAATAAAATTAAGATAAAAAACTAATTATTTAATTTTTATACAAATTTTTGTTTAATTTCTCCGTGCGCAGCACGGACCTGTTTTTGCGTGTAGCAAATGATGACACATCCCTTTGATTAAAGATTTGTGATTAGAGAACCGCTCATATCGGTCATCGTGCCAGCCTATAACGCTGAAGCGTTTCTGGACCAATGTCTGCAGAGCATTGTTGCCCAGAGTTATCGCCGGCTTGAGGTCATCGTCGTTGATGATGGCAGCACCGACGGCACGGGTGAAATCTGCGACCGATGGGCGGGAAAAGATGAGCGAATACGCGTCATCCACCAGCCCAACGGCGGGCATTCAGCGGCACGTAACACGGCACTCGACGCCATGACCGGTGAACTGGTCATGATGGTGGACAGTGACGACGTGCTGCACAGCGAGTTTGTCACCACTTTACTCGAAATCATGTCGAGCTACGATGCCGACATCGCTGTGGCCGGCTACATCGCCTTCGAGGGCCAGGAGCCCCAATTCCCCCAAACCGCAGGCGGCCATATCCGCCAATATGACCAGCATGAGGCTCTGATGGCCGTGTTCTATCAACAAGGTCTCACCCACTCACCCTGGGGCAGACTGTTCAAAGCCTCCTTGTTTCAAGACATTCGCTTCCCGCTGGGCATTATCTACGAAGACCTTGCCATCATCTATCCCTTGCTCAAGAAATGCCGGTGTGTGGTTGCCACCGACCGAGTCCTCTACGGATACCGCCAGCACAGCAGCAACAGCATGAGGGTGTTCTCGCCTCGAAGGGCCGACGTCCTCAAGGTGTGTGAACAGCTAGAGCAGGAGTTCATGATTAAAGATCAACAATACTTGAAAGCGCTGCACAACCGGCAGCTCAGTGCCTACTTCAACATCCTGCTGCTCAGCCACCAAGACAAGAGCAACGACTATACAGAGTTGCAAAACCGTTGCTGGCAGGGCATCAAACGGCTGCGGCGCGACTGCCTTTTTGACACTGAGGTTCGAGCCAAGAACAAATTGGGCATCCTAGTTTCCTACTTGGGACGCTGGTTCCTGTGCTCTGTAGTCGGGCGCAACTATCAACCCAAACCTTAACCACCCTACCGACACTGGTAGTCCGCTCTGTTTTTACCGAAATAATTCGGCCATTGGTAGAATATATTTGCATGGAATATATTCTTCTTTTATTTTTGTAATCAGTAACGAAACACTAACCAATCTTTTACCATGAACATTTGGGTTTAGTATAAAGTTTTTTAGGCTTCACAACACCACAAACGAAAAGACAGGATGCGAATCCTGTCTTTATCTTTAGTCTCGAATGGGAACGGAAATCAATTCGTGATCTAGGCGTTAAGCAGCAAGTCGATGAGGGTGGTCACATCATCGATGCTCACCTCACCATCGCCATTAATGTCACCGGTCACCATTTTTGTTTCGGATCCGAGGAGCATATCAATGAGTGTGGTCACATCATTGATGCTCACCTCACCATCAATGTTCACATCGTTGGGAACATGCATGGCCATGATATTCTGGTCAAGCCAGGTGAAGCGATTACTCTGCCAATTGCAATGGTTCGTTATGTACCTGTCGAAACCCAAATTGTTGTTCCACACCAGGTTGTCAATCGTGAAGCTCATGCTCACGCCACGGCCTTCGTATGAATTGCGGAACTCGATGAGCATGTTGGAGACATCTTCAACAATGGTCTCACGCACCCTGCACCACAACCTCAGGTATTCATTGACAAAAGCCCGGTTCGTGTTATTAAACAACGGCATCATCAAGTCAACATGGCAATTAGACCATCCTGTGGTTGTGCGCTGAGCCATATCCACATCCCATATCAAGGGCATGACAATCTTGGATTCGGCTGTCGAGTCATACTTCAAGTAATATCTGTTGGCCCCGCCACCGTCTTTGGTGCACTCGATATCATGAATCAGGCACCAGGCGGCAAATGAGGTGACATCGATATATTGATCGTAATTGCCGTTGGTGATGCTGTTCTCATACTCCGTTACGGTCCGCTGCATGTAATCCAGCTGTTCAGGAGTGATGTCATCTTCATCAGGATACTTGAACGTGTAGTTGAAAATCGGATTATAAGACGAGTACACATACACAGGCTCATTCCACCAATAGGGGTCACACTCGAAGATATAGCCCGAGTTCTTATCGACATTCAGCCTGCAATTCGGATTGCGCTCGACCGACTCACACAGCAGATAGGTGCCACGATAGGAGCCGTTGATGACCAGATTCACAAACCGGTTAGCCGGATTCCACATGATGCCCACCACTTGAGCCACCTTCTGCGCTGCGGTATAGAGCAGGTAATCGTCCTTGAGCAACAACCAGTCCTTGTCCTTGTAGATCGAGTCATTACCGCGCAACAGCAGGTCACGCTTCTTTTGGAGTTTGATTTTGTACGGTTTCTTGTTAGCAAACGCACTCGTGTTGCCACGAATCCTGATCGTCATTCCGCTCTGATCCTTGATATAGTCGCCGCTGTCATACACGATGTTGTCAACTCCGTTTTCACGCAGGTACATCACCACACGGCCCGGAACTTTAGTCGCATTGATTGTGGCACCGATGCAGCCAGGTGGCGCATACAGATATTCACAGGTGGGCTCCTCACCATCGACCGTCTCCACCCACAAGACAGGCAGACGTCGCACGGTGATCAATGACAGAGGCATTGTCGTGGTGTCATTGATGGAAACCATAATCGATGAGGTATCGACAGCCGCGACACCCAATGCATCGAACAGGCAAATCGCCAGGAGCAGCAATTTGAAAGTAAATAGTTTTCTCATTGTTATCCTTTATTATCGTAAAAAGTGAATCAGACCAACCACATCGTTGAAATCATAGTTCCAACGCAAAAATCATCAGCGCAACATGTCGGCGACACGCCTTGTGGCAGCGACAAATGCAGCCACCTCGTCAAGCGTGTTATAGATGGCAAATGACGCGCGAACCATGCCGGTAACGCCATAACGCGCCATCAGCGGCTGAGCGCAATGGTGCCCGGTGCGCACGGCAATGCCCAGCTTGTCGAGCAGCAGTCCCATGTCATAGCTGCTGATGTCGCCCACCAGGAACGACACCACACCACTCTTGCCCTGTGCCGTGCCAAACAAGCGCATGCCATCTATCTGTTTCAATCCATCCATGGCGGCAGCAAGCAATTCATGCTCATGGGCAGCGATATTGTCCAAGCCCAATCCCTGCACATAGTCGATGGCAGCGCCAAAGGCTGCAATATCGACAAAATCGGGTGTTCCGGCCTCGAACTTGAACGGCAATTCGGCAAACGTGGTGCGCTCGAATGTCACCTGCCCGATCATCTCTCCCCCACCCTGATAGGGCGGCATCTTTTCCAACCAGTAACGCTTGCCATAGAGGATGCCCACACCTGCCGGGCCATACATCTTGTGGCTCGAGAAGGCATAGAAATCACAATCCAAGTCTTGCACATCAACCGCCAAGTGTGGCGCAGCCTGTGCTCCGTCGATGAGGACAGGCACCCCGTGACGATGTGCGACAGCAATCATTTCCTTGACAGGGTTGACTGTTCCCAGCACGTTAGACACATGAGCGAGGGCGACAAAACGTGTGTTGTCGCTGAACAAGTCCTCGTAGGCTTGCATGTCCACTTGCCCGCTGTCATCGATGGGCACGACACGCAGCATCACGCGTTTGCGTTGCCCGATGAGTTGCCAGGGCACGATGTTACTGTGATGCTCCATCACGGTAACAATGATTTCATCGCCGTTTTCCAGCATCTGGCCAAAAGACGAAGCCACCAGATTGATGCCCTCGGTTGTGCCACGAGTGAAAATCACCTCCTGGACGCTCCCGGCATTGATGAAGGCGCTCACTTTTTCACGAGTGCTCTCCACCATGTCGGTAGCCTCCTGTGAGAGGGTATGCACACCACGATGCACATTGGCCTTGTAGTGATAATACATCTGGTCGATGGCTTCCACTACAGGACGCGGTGTCTGGGATGTCGCGGCATTATCCAGGTAGACCAGCGGCCGTCCTTCAATCTGCCGTTGCAGAATAGGATAGTCCTCACGAATTTTGGTGATGTCCATTCTTTTGTTTTTAGTTTCTAGTCCTTAGTTTCTCTATAGAATCTAGAGCATCCAACTTCTAACTCCTAACTCTTCCTGCATGCAGCCATGCAGCTGGCGCAGTTGCTCAATGTGCCGGCGAAGCGCTTCTCCACAAGATAATGCAGACGGTCCTTGAGGGCATCCAGTCGCACACCGTCAATGACATCGGCCACAAAGGCCTGCATCAACAGGCGACGGGCCTCATCAACACCGATTCCGCGGGTGCGCATATAGAACAGTGCCTCCTCGTCGAGTTGTCCCACGGCCGAGCCGTGAGAACACATCACGTCGTCGGTGTAAATCTCGAGTTGCGGCTTGGTGTACATCTTGGCCGTCGGGTCTCCACACAGGTTGCGGTTGCCTTGATAAGCCTCGACACGCGGGCAGTTGGGCTTCACCAGAATCTTGCCGGCAAAAGCACCGACAGCCTTGTCATTGAGCACATACTTGAACATCTCGTTGCTGTTGCAACGTGGCGCATTATGGCTGATGAAGGTGTGACTGTCCACATGCTGTTCGCCACTGGCGATGGTCATGCCCAACAGGTGCGTCTCGGCATGCTCACCGTTCACCTCAACATGGTAGTTGTTGCGCGTGAAGCCGTTAGTGAGCGTGATACCGTCGATGAGCACGTTGCTGCCCGCATGCTGGTCCACATAGATGGACGACACACGGTTGGTCTTGGGAGTACTCTCCTCCATGTCATAGAAATCCACACGGCTGTCCTGCATTGCCACAATCTCGATGACCTGGTTGTTCAGGTAATGATAATCGGGACTCTGGGTATGGTCACAAGCCAACAGTTTGATGCCGGCGTTCTTGCCCACGATAATGAGAAGACGCCGTTGAACCATCATGTCAAGCGCAGCGTTGAAGATGTTCACCAACTGAATGGGACGCTCGGCCACCACGCCGTCAGGCACATAGATGAACAGGCCATCCTGAACCAACAGGCTGTTGAGGGCCACAGTGGGGTCACTCATGCGTGCCAACTTACCATAGTAAGCATCCATCAGCTCAGGATAATCGAATGCCGCCATGCTGAAGGGTTCCACCACCACCTTGCCGATGTTGCGCTCGGCCGTGGCGCTGCTGTGGAAGGCATCGTTGCTGCTGTAATACAGGCAGGTGCTCATGTTGGGCACGTCACAGTGGAAGGTCTCGCCCGGATCGGCTTCGAAGGGCAAGCGGTTCACGTTCACACCATAGTCATGCGAAAAAACCGCCTCCAGGTCGCTGGCCTCAAAATCCTCGCTACCCTTGCGCGGTAAGCGTGCATCCTCGAGATGCTCACGAGCCTCGCGGCGCAGCTTGTTCAACAGGGCTGGCGACTGTTGCTCGATGAGGTCACGGTTCTCATCGTACAGGTCGATATATTGCTTGAGTGCGTTCATCGGATCGCTTTATTGCTGTGAATCAACTTGTTCCTTGATCCAATCATAACCTTTCTCTTCCAATTCCAATGCCAACTCGGGACCTGCACTCATGACGATGCGACCCTTGTAGAGTACATGGACAAAGTCGGGCTTAATGTAATCCAGCAGACGCTGATAGTGGGTGATGACGATGGTGGCGTTGTCCTTGCTCTTAAGCGTGTTCACGCCACTGGCGACAATGCGCAGGGCATCGATGTCCAGACCGCTGTCGGTCTCGTCGAGGATGCTCAGTTTGGGCTCAAGCATCGCCATCTGGAAAATCTCGTTGCGTTTTTTCTCGCCACCCGAGAAGCCCTCGTTGACGGCACGCGAAGCGAGCTTGTTATCAAGCTGCACGATGCTGCGCTTCTCACGCATGAGTTTCAAGAAGTCGGCAGCGCTCAACGGGTCTTGACCGAAATACTTGCGCTTCTCGTTCAGTGCGGTGCGCATGAAGTTGACCATCGACACACCGGGAATCTCCACAGGATACTGGAAACTCAAGAACAGACCCTCGTGGGCACGGTCCTCGGGCGAAAGCGCCAACAAGTCTTTGCCGTAGAACTCGACGCTACCGCCAGTCACTGTGTAAGCGGGATTACCTGTCAACACCGCGCTCAAGGTGCTCTTTCCCGACCCGTTGGGGCCCATGATGGCATGCACCTCACCCGGCTTGACGGTCAAGTTGATGCCCCTTAATATCTGCTTATCCTCGATTGAGGCCTGTAAATCCTTAATTACTAACATGATATTATCGTTTATTTTTTCTTTCTTTTTGATTTCTAGATTTACTAGAGATGATGGTTAACCGACTGATCCCTCGAGCGAGATGCTGAGCAGCTTCTGTGCCTCGACAGCGAACTCCATCGGCAACTTGGACATCACTTCCTTGGCATAGCCGTTGACAATGAGCCCCACGGCGTCCTCAGTGGGAATGCCGCGCTGGTTGCAGTAGAAAATCTGGTCCTCGTTGATTTTGCTCGTCGTGGCCTCGTGCTCGACCACCGATGTGTCGTTACCCACTTCAATCACTGGGAAGGTGTGGGCACCGCTGGTGTCGCTCAGCAGCAGGCTGTCGCATTGGGTGAAGTTGCGGCATCCGGTGGCTTTGGGGGCGATCTTGACCATGCCACGATAACTGTTCTGGCTGTGGCCGGCGCTGATGCCCTTGCTCACGATGGTGCTGGTGCTGTTCTTGCCCAGATGAATCATCTTGGTTCCGGTGTCGGCTTCCTGCCAGTTGTTAGTCAGTGCCACACTGTAGAACTCGCCCACCGAGTGGTCACCCTTGAGCACGCAACTGGGATATTTCCATGTGATGGCACTGCCTGTCTCGACCTGCGTCCACGACAACTTGCTGTGGTCACCACGGCACAAGCCGCGCTTGGTCACCAGGTTGTAGATACCGCCCTTGCCGTCCTTGTCGCCGGGATACCAGTTCTGCACGGTGCTGTACTTGACCTCGGCACGGTCCTCGACGATGATTTCGACGATGGCGGCATGCAGCTGGTTCTCGTCACGCATGGGAGCGGTGCAGCCCTCCAGATAGGAGACATAGGCATCATCATCGGCCACGATGAGCGTGCGCTCGAACTGTCCCGTCTGTGCCGCATTGATGCGGAAGTAGGTGGACAATTCCATCGGGCAACGCACCCCCTTCGGGATATAGACAAACGAGCCGTCGCTGAACACAGCGCTGTTCAGTGCCGCATAGAAGTTGTCGGTGTAAGGCACCACCTTGCCCAGGTACTTGCGCACCAGGTCAGGATAATCCTTCACAGCCTCGCTGATGGAGCAGAAGATGACACCCAACTCGGCCAAACGGTCACGATAGGTCGTCTTGACGCTCACACTGTCCATGACTGCATCCACAGCCATGCCGCTCAAGCGCAACTGCTCCTCCAGAGGAATGCCCAACTTGTCGAAGGTGCGCTTCAATTCGGGATCAATGTCTTCAACGCCGCCTTTCTTCAGCTGGCGCGGTGCTGCATAATAACTGATGGCCTGATAATCGATTTCGGGCACATGCACATGGCCCCATGTGGGCGCTTTGAGTGTCAGCCAGTGGCGGTAGGCTTTCAAGCGAAATTCCAGCAGCCACTCGGGCTCACCTTTCAGTGCCGAGATGCGGCGCACGACATCCTCGTCAAGCCCCTTGGGTATGACCTCGGTCTCGATGTCGGTCACAAAGCCGTACTTGTACTCAGCCTGTGCCGCTTCTTCTATTATCTGGTTCCCTTTTTCCGGTTTTTCGTTCTCTTTCATTGGTTTAAATTACCCTTTATTTAAGGCAGCACAAAGGTAATGCAAAAATCTGGTATAGCGGACACAGTGAGAGTCAATTCTCACTATCGAAGGATAAAGAAAGTAAAAAAAAGAATGATGGACGCCACGCGTCAATGTTTGAAACCTATCAGGCGTCCAAAAGGCAATCGGCGCAGCAGCACAACAAGGATGAAGCATATGATGAAGACAAACACGCCGCTCACCAGGCTGTCGATGACCCAATGGGCCTGCCCCAACCAAGAGGCTGTGGCGGGCCACACAATCTGGCGCATGACAATCATCTGTGACAAGTACATGCCGAAGGTGCATTTGCTCAGCAACGGCCACCAGGTGGCTGCCGAAGGATGGTCCTTGCGGTCATAACGTTTGGGGGCAAAGCGTTGAACAGCCACAAACAGCAGAGTTGCCATCGCGATGTTATTGATGCTGATGTCATTGGTCAAGGTATCGATGTGCTGCTGCCAGGTGATGCCGAAACGGCCTTGCACCAGGAACTCGAACAACGGCATACCCACGATGCCAAAAACGAGCAGCAAAGCCCACTTCCAGCCATGCTGACGGGTGAAGACCGGCAACCCGTAATTGTGGATATAATATCCCAGCAGAACGTAGCCGTAGTAGTTGGCAAAGGCGCCAAACATGTTGTGACTGTACTGGGAGGCCTCCATGAACACACCGTGCTGATAGGGAATAAACGATGACAGCACCCACAACACGAGCAAAACCTCCACACCCCGCTTGCCAATGGCATTGATGCACTTGCTCACCAAGGGTAACGTCACATAAATCACCAGCAGCACATAGACATACCACAACAATCCCTCGACGGGATGAAACAAGACGGACGTCAATAATCTTGGCGTGAAATTGTGCAACAAGAAGGCGTGCTCAAGCAGATAGACGACAGTCCACACCAGCAACGGCGGCAACACCACTCGCAGGCGACGCTTGAGAAAGCTCCTGCCGGACAGGGTGACAGGCAACAGCAATGCGCCCGTGATCATGAAGAACAGGTTGCAGTTCACTGCCACCACCACGGTGTATATGGCCCCGGTAATGGAGGGAGTATTATAATAGGTGTCGTATTGGCGGATGGGCGTGTGGATGAGGATGACCAGCAGGCATGCGATGACACGCAGGATGTCAAGGTAAGGAATGCGCCGCCGGAGTTTTGCCTCGGACATCATAGCGGATCCTTTTTGGTTTCAAGCAGTACAACAGCATAGGCCGACATGCCCTCGCCACGGCCGGTATAGCCGAGGCCCTCGGTCGTGGTGGCCTTGATGGAGACCTGAGTCACGTCACAGTCCATGCAACTTGCCAACTCAAGCTGCATCGAGGGGATGTGGGGATTGATTTTGGGCTGTTCGGCACAGATGGTGATATCGCAGTTGCAAAGGCGATAACCCTTCTCGCCGACCAAGCGCATGACATGCTTCAAAAGCAAGCGGCTGTCAATGCCCTTGAAGCGCGGATCGGTATCAGGAAAATGATAGCCGATATCACGCAAAGCAGCGGCGCCCAACAGGGCGTCGCACAAAGCATGGATAGCGACATCGGCATCGCTGTGTCCTAACAGACCTTTTTTCCAGGGAATGTTCACACCACCCAGCCACAAGTCTCGACCCTCGACCAGGCGATGCACGTCAAATCCCATTCCCACGCGAATCATAGCATCAAAAACTGATTAGTTGCGGCCAAACAAGTCCTTGACACCATCCATGTCGAATGACAAGGTGAAGCGCAGTGTCTGGTCCAAGGGGCTGTTCTGAGCCGTTGCAATCATGTAGCTGGCATCAATCCTGATGACTTTGAGCGAGAAACCGGCGCCAAGACCGAAATACTGGCGGTTACCGGCATACTTGCTCTCGTAGTAGTAGCCACCACGCAGGAAGAACTGCTGGTTATAGGCGTACTCGGCACCTACCGAGTAGGTGATGCGCTTGGCAAAGTTATCGCTGAAGCTGTCGAAGATACCTGCAATTGAAGACTTGTCTTTCCACTCTTGCAATGCGTCATCATAGGCCAGGTTATCCTCATAGTCTGCCAAACGCGGCTTGGCAGGCACCAGCAACTTGTTGGCATCCAAAGATAGCGTCAGGTTGTTGAAATCGGCCAGGGGGAAGGTGAAAGCCGTACCCAGCCTGAGGTTAGCAGGCAGATAGGCAGGGTCATTGCCCTTGTTATAGGACACCTTGGAGCCGATGTTAGACAGATTGAAACCCAGCGACCACTGGCACTCGTTGCGCCCGATAATCGGATAGGTGGTGTAATAACCCGACAAGTCAGCCGAGAAGGCCGATGCGCTGGAGGTCTGTTCGCCGGTATTCATGGCACTGTAGCCCAGGTCACTGTAGATGTAACGCAGCACAACACCCATCGAGAATTTCTCACTCAACTTGCGGCTGTAACCCAAGTCAACCGACATTTCAAAGGGGTTGATGGTGGCCAATGCAGCGCCACCGTCATCGGTAGCCATCACCTCGCCAAGCGAGAAATAACGCAACGAGGCACTCACGGCCTGGTTGTCACCACTACCAATCTTGTAGTAACCCGACAGATTTGCCAGATAAATGTCGTTCACAATCTTGCGCAGCCACGGGGTGTAGGACAATGAGACGCCAGCCTGGCTGTAGGCAAATGCATACTTCGACGGGTTCCAGAACTGTGAATTCGCGTCAGGCTCGGTTGCGACGCCCAAGTCACCCATCGAAGCGCCACGCGCGTCGGGGGTGATACTCAACGAGGTCACACCTGTGGTAACAGGGTTAAACTCAGTGTTCTTGATATCGTCCTGGGCCCAAGCCGTCAGGGCGGTAGCCATCAGGGCGATGGCAACTATAGATTTTGTCAGTTTCATTTCTAATTAGAAAGTTTACAATTGTCGTTTATCTAATTAACTAAGAAAACCGCCTTTTATTGTATCACCCCCTCCGAAAGTTGTCGAGTCGATGACATCGCCACACCTATCAACCGATGCCGAGCAGTATGTCGATGAGGGAGGTCACGTCTTCGATGGAAATCACACCGTCATCACTCACATCAGCAGCATCAAGGTCAATCGTGATGCTAGCAGTGCCAAGCAGATAGTCGATCAAATCCGTCACATCAGTGATATCCACCGACCCGTCGCTGTTCACATCGCCAGGTATCGACTGAACATCCAAGTAAGGCAAGTAGTCGGCCGTCACGTCACGCACCTGATATTTGTTGGTCTGCGTCGTCACTTCAAAAAAGGACGTGGTGCGCACATTGGTCACGTCCACCGTCTGATGGCTGCTAGCGGTGCTACCGCCCTGGCTAAAGACGAAATTGAGATAATACTCGCTGCCGGTGATGGTGAATGTCTTGTAATAGAACTTCTCGCCGTGAACCATGCGGGTATCGGTAATCACTGCTCCAGGCCAGTTGCCGCACTGCTGCGCATTGCTACTGTCCCAGCAGTAATAAGCCACCTGGGGCCAATTGTTCGGGGCTACAGTCGGATCCTTGAGAAAGACGGTAATCTCTTGGGTATCGTGGTCCTCGTTGATCACGGTATAGTTGCGGGTGATGACACCCCTCACTGTGCCGTTGATGAGCAAGCCCGCCTTGAGAGTACAGCTGCATTTGATGGCGGCAGTGCTTCCCGAAGAAATCACGATGCCGTTTGTGGCGGTAGGCTCGCTGCCATCAAGCGTATAGATGATTTGAGCGCCAGAAGTCTGACTCACGGCAGTCAGCACGACATTGAACGGGTCCTCACGCGTTCCGCTAGGGACACTCGCCCAAGCAGTCTCGGTGGTATTGCTCAGTGCCAGGCGGTAGTTGGTGCCACTGACTACGAGAACATAGTTTGAGGGTATTGCGTATGAAGTACTACCCATTGCGGCAAGCAGCGAACCGCGATTGCCCGTGGTGCGTTGCACACAGTAATTGTTTGTCGAACTGGCCACCTGGGTAGTGGTTGCACTGGTATTGGTGATACCCGCCAACTGACGGGCATAAATCATCTGCTTGATGCTCTCCTTGTAGGTCATCCAGTGCTTGAGGAAGACGCAGGGTGTGCCGGGCATGGCTAGCATATAGGCATTTGCGGCCTCAACATTTTGCCTGATGGGATCTTGCTCGTTGTTGGCATCACGGTACTGCGTGTCGTGGTTCTCGACAAAGGTAACCGAGTAGCGACGATAATTGGATTCCATGTTCAACCCTTTGCCTGTTCCTGACAAATTAGACCACTGGTTGTTGTTGACCACATCACGGATGGTATAGCGGAAGGGGAAGTCAAATGCCGCACTCTGAACGACATTGTTGACCTTGGTGCCGTCAATCCAAGCCTTGACAGCACTCAAGTTGCCGTCCCAGTACTCGCCCACAGAATAGGTGGGGTTGGCATAGCTATTGTACAAGCCCGTGTAACTGGCGGCATAGCCCCTGGACATATCGTAACGGAAACCCGCATAGCCCAAGTCATCGAGGAGCATCTTGATGTAGGCCTTGACACAAGTCTGCACATTGCTGCTTGAGTGGTCCAGGTCACGCAAACCGCTCCAGTCCTCGCCACTGTCGTTGTTAGCGCTCAGCGACTTGCCGTTCTGGTTAGCCCACGTGAGGGTGGCTCCGCCGTCATCGTCACGGCAGATGTCGGTGGACTGCAGCCTGTAGGTCACACCCTTATACATCTCGTTGGCAAATGTCACCCAATCGCTGGTACTCTTACGGTGGTTGATGACCACGTCGGCAATGGTGCCGATGCCCTTGCTGTTGAACGTGCTGATCATCGACTGCAATTCAGCCTTGGTGCCAAAAGAACTGTTATAATTGGAAAACCAGTACAGCGGATCATAGCCCATCGACTCATAGCCGCTGCAATAGGCACTCTGCGGCACCCAAACCAGTTTAAAGAACTCGGCGAACTCATCGGCCTGCGATTCCAAGACAGTCCATTTCGAGTCGTTAAAAGAGTTCCAATAGAAACCCTGCAGCATCACGCCGCTGTAATTGGACGGCCATCCCTGCCCCAGCATCAGCAAGGGCAATAAGGCCATTAATGCGATAGTATAAATTCGTTTCATAATTGTAATTTCATTTGATGAATAACTCCACAAATATACGACTTTTCACTCAAACACCAGTATCACCACAAAAAAACAGGGCCTGATTTTACCGATAACCACAAAAAAACGACTCCAGCAATAATTGCCGGAGTCGTTTGAATCGTTGTTCCATTAGTCTGAATATCAGTTGCGGTTGCCGAAGAAGCGCAACAGATACAGGAACAGGTTGATGAAGTCGAGATAGAGGCTCAAGGCACCCATCGTTGCGACCTTGCCCAACATCGACGGGTCGGCTTGGGCGCACATGCGCTTGATGGCCTGCGTGTCCCATGCGGTGAGGCCCACAAAGATGAGCACACCAGCACCACTGATGAGCAATTCAAGCATTGAGTTCCTCAAGAACAGGTTGACCACAACGCAGATGATTAAGCCAATAAGTGCCATGAAAAGGATGGAACCCATCTTTGACAAGTCCTGGCGTGTCACATAACCAAAGATGGTCATGGCGCCAAATGTACCTGCTGTGATAGCAAATGTCATGGCAATCGACACACCGGTATAGGCCAAGAAAATAGGTGTAAGCGCCACACCGTTCAGAAGGCTGTAGACATAGAATAATGTCGACGCCACGCCGGTGCTCAGCTTGTCGATTCGGGCACTCAGGTAAATCACCAAGCCAATCTCAAGGGCGAACAGCAGCCAAATAGTTGCCGTTGAGCTAAACAAGAGACTCTTTGCGGCATCGCTTTGCGATATCAGGAAGGCCGTCACTGCCGTCAGCAACAGGCCCAATGTCATCTTGCCATACACCTTACGCATCACGCCGGCAACGTAGCGCTGCAACGTCAACTCATTCTCGGCTTGAACGGCAGTCTGATAGCCGTTGTTGTAATTCCAGTCGTTCATATTGTTCATTTTTCAGTTGTCAATTTCAGTTATCTGCTGCAATTATCGTGCCAAAGGCCGTTTTTATCACATCCTGTTGGGCATCTCGATGCCAAGCAACGACATGCCGCGCTTGATGACATCGGCAACGGTCTCGCTCAGCAACTGGCGGAAGCAGCGCACAGCGGTATCCTGCTCCTTGAGGATGCTGCAGTCGTGGTAGAACTGGTTGTATTCCTTGGCCAGGTCATAAACGTAGTTGGCGATCAGTGCAGGACTGTAGTTGCGGCCTGCATCGGCAACGACAGTGGTGAAGTCGGCGAGTTTCTGAATCAGCGAAGTTTCCTTCTCGTTGGGAGCCACACCGCTGATGTCCACAGCCTTGTAGTCCTCGCAGCACTTGCGCAGCACCGACTGGATGCGGGCATAGGTGTACTGGATGAAGGGGCCTGTGTTGCCGTTGAAGTCGATGGACTCGCTGGGGTCGAACAGCATGGTCTTCCTGGGATCCACCTTGAGGATGAAATACTTCAGGGCGCCCAGACCAATCATGCGCAGCACATCGTCGCGCTCGTCCTCGGGCACACCCTGCAAGCGGCCAGGCTCGTTGGCCATATCGGTGGCGGTAGCAATCATCTCGTCCATGAGTTCGTCGGCATCGACGACGGTTCCCTCGCGGGACTTCATCTTGCCGTTGGGCAGCTCGACCATGCCGTAGGAGAAGTGCACCAAATCCTTGCCCCACTTGAAGCCAAGCTTGTCAAGCAGCAGCGAGAGCACCTGGAAGTGGTAGTTCTGCTCATTGCCCACCACGTAGATCATGCGGTCGATGGGATAGTCCTTGTAGCGGAGTTGGGCAGTGCCGATGTCCTGTGTCATATAGACCGAAGTGCCGTCGCTGCGCAGCAACAGTTTGTGGTCCAGGCCGTCAGGGGTGAGGTCGGCCCACACGCTGTTGTCCTCCTTGCGGTAGAACAGGCCCTTGCTCAGGCCATCGAGCACGGTGTCACGGCCCACCAGATAGGTGTCACTCTCGTAGTAAATCTTGTCGAAGGAAACACCCATGCGCTTGTAGGTCTCGTCAAAGCCGGCATATACCCAGTTGTTCATCTTTTCCCACAGGGCACGTACCTCAGGGTCGCCTGCCTCCCAGCGGCGCAGCATGTCGTGAGCCTCCTGGATGAGCGGTGCCTGTTTCTCGGCATCTTCCGGACTCATTCCCTGGGCAACAAGTTCCTTGATTTCTGCCTTGTAGTGCTTGTCGAACAACACATAGAAGTCGCCAATCAGGTGATCGCCCTTCTTGCCGGTGGATTCGGGGGTTGCACCCTCGCCCCACTTGAGCCATGCGAGCATCGACTTGCAGATGTGGATGCCGCGGTCGTTGACGATGTTGGTTTTCACCACCTTGTAGCCATTGGCCTCCATGATTTTTGAGAGGCCGAATCCCAGCAGATTGTTGCGCACGTGACCCAGGTGCAGAGGCTTGTTGGTGTTGGGTGACGAATACTCAATCATCACCAGCTGGCTGTCATCGGTAACTGCCGTGAAGCCATAGTCGGGTGTTTCGGCGACGTGCTTGAGCACACCCGTCCAGAACGACGGCTTGATGGTGATGTTCAAGAAACCCTTGATGACATTGAACTTCTCAACAGCATCACAATGAGCCAGCATGTGTTCACCAATCTCTTGTGCCGTCACGTCGGGCGCCTTGTGCGACGCCTTCAAGAACGGGAACACCACAATCGTTTCATTGCCCTCAAACTCCTTTTTGGTCGTCTGCGGAACAATCTTCTCGGCGGGAAAATCCACGCCATACAACTCCCTCACTGCCAATGCAGTAGCCTGAGCCAAAATATTATCAATCGACATAATTTTAAGTCTTTAGTCACTTGTCGCTAGTCCTTAGCGCCAGTTTATATTCAATTCAAGGTGCAAAGGTATAAAAAAGTTTCTAGTCCTTAGCCACCAGTCACCAGTTTTTAGTTGTTATCCATCTTGTGGCCGTGTTCGTCGATAATGACGTCATGGAGAATGTACCAGATGCGGCCGGCAATGGGGGCATCGGGGAAGATGAGGCGCAACTTGTCAATGTACTCTTGCACCTGTTCACAGTTTTTCTTGTCGTTGCGCTTACCGCTTTTGTAGTCGATGACAAGCATCGTGCCGTCCGGACGGCGGATGATGCGGTCGGGACGCACGTTATCGATTTCGTCGCCAGACTCATCCTTATTCATCTTCTTCCGTTTCTCTTCACTCAACGGGCTGCTGATGACTCGCTCGGAATAAACCTTGTTGGCGGGATCAAACCATTTGCCGACGGCTGTATCAGGATTCATGATGAGTTGCCGTACATGCTTCTCGAAGTTCTCCATACTGCAAGGGTCATCGGGATCGTTGGTGATAACGCCATGCTTGTGTCCCTGCTTGATGACACGGTCCACATCATCGCGGTCATGGATGCGGCTCAAGAGGCTGTGCATCCTGATTCCCGCATCGATATGGGCGCTGGAGGCGTAGTCGGTCCTGACCGACAGCCCTTCAGGAATGGCATGGACCTCATACTCGCTGACGGAGATATATTCAACCTGCGGCTTTTCGGACTTGGACTCGCCCTGCTTCTTGAGTTCTTTTTTCCTGCGCAACTCCTTAAAGTCGGCCCTTGTGGGAGGAGTGCCCAACTCATACCATTTGGGCTCCAGCATCACAGGATTCATCACACCGGAGCGGGCAAACTGGAGAAGAGGCCCTGCCACCGTGCTGTCCTTGCCTTTGGCAAAGACATGCAACTCGCTGCGCGGGCGGGTCATCGCCACATAGGTCTTATTCAAGTTGTCGATGAGCACGTCATCGACTTGCTTCCTGACAAATCCGGCTGACACTTCATCCAGAATGCCTCGCTCAAACAAGGCTATCGTTGACGCCTTGTCGACATGCAACAGCGGCGGAACGATTTCATCATCCAACTTGTCCAGCCCAAGGGATTTCATCACATCGACAAAGGCCTTTTTGGGCATCCAATAGTCGGTCTCACGTGAGTTGCTGTCCAGTTCCCAGTCGGCAAACGGAATGACCACGCAATCAAACTCAAGGCCCTTAGCCTTGTGGATAGACATGATTTCGATGGCGTCATCGTTGGGCGAGCTGCTCACAGCCAATGTCCCTTTCTTCTCATCCCAGAACTTGAGGAACTCTCTCACACTGCCGCCATTGCGCATCGACGAGAATTGCGACACCGTGTCCTGGAATGCAAGCAGAAACGCCATTTCGCCATCGACATCGTCCTTGCAGCGCTCATCGTTCTTGAAATAGGAGATGATGGTCTCGACAATGCTCACCAACGAAGTAAGTTCGCCGGCTGACGGTAACAGATGCATCAGCAAATCAGAAGAGCCGTCATCCGACTTGTTCTCACCGTCACCGGTCTTGTCTATTGACAAAGGAGTCAGGCTGCTGGCCAGCATGGTGCCATTCTCAACAGGAGACAAGTCAGGATGGGCTGCCACTTCCTTGATAAACGCACTCAATGCCGTGTACAAGCGGCTGTCGTTCTGGCGCTTGCGCCAGTAGGCACGTTCTTCCTTGGTGCGCTCGACATCCTCATCCTCGCTCACGCCGAACTGGCTGATATCGATGAACCGCAACATGGCGATAATGCGCCTGATAATCTGGGAATTGTTCAGCAGCAAGGACTCACCCGAAATGATGCGTATCTTCTTGCCTGTTGTGCGCTTGTTGTAATTCAAGATGCAATCCACCACCTTGTCACCTTCCTTATTCTTATTCACAAGGATGCCAATGCTTCGCCAATCATAACGTTCGTGCAACTTGAGCAGATAGCCGGGCAGCACCGTGAGCACGTCAACATCGGCATCAGGGTCAGCCGAGAAATCAGCGGGTAACGATGAGCGAATGACCTCATCGTTAATCAACGTCTTGTAATTATCGGTCATCAGCCGCACGTAGCCAGGTACCTTGCCGGTCTTGATGTCGCTTGGCATCCCCTGGATGACGTCTTCATAGGTGCCGACAACCGTGGCACGGTCCTGAAACAGTTCTTTCATGAAGGTGAAAAGACTGTTGTTAAACTCAATGATGTGCTCCGAGCTGCGATAATTGATTGATGACGGTCCCGTTGATGAGCCCGAGACAGCACTCCTGCCGTCATAGATGTCGGCATCAAAGTCTGTCTTCACCTTATCGCGAAAGACCGTGGGGTCGGCATTGCGGAAGCGGTAAATCGACTGCTTGGCATCACCGATGAGCATATTGAAATGATGATTGGACAGACTCTCCTTGAGCAAGCTTTTAAAATTGGCATACTGCTTGGCACTCGTGTCCTGGAACTCATCAATCATGAAGTGGGAGATTGCGGTGCCCACACGCTCATAGATGAACTCCGAACCGCTCTCGATGACAGCGCCGATGAGCTCGTTGGTGTCACCGATGAGGATTGAGTTGGACTCATGCCGGTATTCCTCCAGAAACACGTCGATCATGGCCAGCATGCCCAGCAGACCCAGATTGTCCCTGATGTGCTTGAAAAAGGCTTTGGTTTCAGCCGCCTTGAGCTGCTTGGTCACAATATCCTGCAACACGGCGACAGTCGCCGTATCGGGTTTATTCTTTCCAAACTGGTTAAGTATCTTTTTATCGTCAACAGTGTCCCAACTCTTTTTGGGCAATGGGTCTGTGCCCCCTTTTGCCATGAAGGACTGGAAGGAGCGGCCTTTCCACAGGTTGTCTGACAAAGGCTCCAGCGCATTGCGCAGTTGTGTGATGGTAGCCGTTTCCTCGTCCTCACACTTCTTGACCACAGCAGCCATTGCTGCAACAAACCGGCGAATCTTGGTGAAATCCGGCTTGAATTTGCCGTCGTCCATCTTTCCCAGATAGGTGCGGATATCCTTCATCTTGCTGCGGAAGAGCTCGTTGTTGATTTGCTTAGCGAATTCACTGAGTTCTCCACCGTCATCAAAGAACTTCCACCGCCTTTTCTCGGCATTGCCATGCACCATGTGAGCCTGGTAATCCTTCACCCACTTGTCCACATCCGAGGGTTGCTTCTCTTTGTCCTCACCCCCTTCCTTGCCCAACGAGAGCAGGAAATTGTGCACGGCTACACGCACCGCATAGTCCTCCTCGAGTTGAATGTCATAGTTGAAGTCCCTGTCCAACTCACGGGCGAAATTACGCAGGATGGACTGGAAAAACGAATCAATGGTGCTGACGTTGAAATTGCTGTAGTCGAACAACAACTCGTAGAGCGCCTGCTGCGCCAAGGCCCTCACCTTGCTGGGCTGAAGCCCGGACTGGCTCACGAAGCCATCCAAGTAATCGCTCTTGCGGTCAGGCTGCGAGAGGTTATACAGCTCATCAACGATGCGACGTTTCATCTCGTCGGTAGCCTTGTTGGTGAACGTGATGGCCAGCAACTGCCGATGAGCGTTCAACGGCCTGTTGCCGCGTTCAGGATTGCGACGGGGCAGCAGTTTGCCGTGGCTGTTGACAAACAACAGGTGCAGGATGTACTGCAATGCCAGGTTATAGGTTTTTCCCGAGCCCGCCGAAGCCTTGATGACGAGCAGGTTGCGGTCTTTATTGTTTTGGGTCATAATCAAGAGATGGAAACAGTTATTATATTATATGATGCGCGCCTTGAAGCCCATTGCTGTGAGCTCATCAAGCACACGCTGGCGCCAGTCACCCTGCACGAGTATCTCGCCGCCACGGGCACTGCCGCCCACCCCGAGCGAGCGCTTGAGTTTCGAAGCCACCTGCTTGAGCGCCTCATCGTCAACCGTGAAGCCTGTGACAATCGTCGCTTGCTTGCCAGCACGCCCCTTGCGTTCCAGGATGATGTCGAGTCGTGTCTTGCCTTGCTGAGCCAACGCATCATCCTTTTCGGCGGCCTGGTCGGTTTCTTGCTGAGCCTGTTCATCGCCATCGGGTACGCTGACTCCGAAAGCTTTACCCAACGCATCTTTCCAGTCGGTATTATTCATAGCGAAAAAAGTTTCAAGACGATTAAACTTTAGGATTTCTTTCACATCAAAGGTACAAAAAAAATGCGAGAAATCGCCAATTCAGAACAAAAAAACAACCGTCAGAAAAGAAAAAGACCAAAAATATGCTACCAATTCAAATAAAAGCACTATTTTTGTCGCACTGTTTACTATTACATTATTTAATCATTCACTTTTAAATTCACACTAATATGGCTTATGTAATTTCTGATAGCTGTGTTGCATGCGGTACCTGCCAGTCAGTATGTCCCGCCGACGCAATCAAGGAAGGTGACATCTACTCGATTGATCCTGACACCTGTCTGGACTGCGGCACTTGTGCCGATGCTTGCCCCACTGGCGCAATTGCTCCGGGCGAATAATTCGAGAAACGAATACAGGCATTTGCGGCTGCATCACTGTTGTGGTGCGGCCGCAAGCTTTTTTATGCCGTCAAGACAAAACGACGCGCGGGAGAGCCATCGATTGGGCACCTCCCGCGCGGAGTGTTTCAACTGTTTTCGTTCAGGTCATCAATTGGCCCTCTTGACAGGATCCAGCACGATGAGCCTGCTGATAGGCGTACCGCCATAGTTGGAACCGTCGCTGTAGGTGCCATAGTAGCGATACAGGCCTGCAGGAACCTTGTTGCCGTTCATGTCCTTCATGTCCCAAGTCACAGGGAAGCTCGAGGTTGTGGTCTTCCACACAAGTTTACCTGTTGCATCGGTAACGCGGACGATGACCTCGGGACGCTGCGACAAGTCAGTCTCCAAGTCAAAGTTCACCTCTCCATCAAGATAAGCAGGCAACTTGTCGGCAATCAGCGTGGCGCTGGTGGTCTGACCTACCATGAAGGTAATGGTGCGAGTGTCGCTATTGCCCAGCATGTCGTGCACAGTGAACGTGAGCGTGTGCAGACCCTCGGCCAGATTGGTGAGCGGGAACTCGATGGCTACGCCCTTGCCCTCGTTCTGAGACTCGGCATAGCTTGAAATATCAGCATAGGAAGGTCTGCCGCCATCTAATGACAGTGTCATTCCACCGTCAACAGAGTTGGGCTGCATGTTGAGTCCCTGATCGTCGACAGCGGTGATATAGAGTACCGAGGTGCCACCGACAACCGAAGCGTTGCTGAACGTCTCCTCATCGTTGATATACATGCTGGTGATGACAGGAGCCTGGTCGTCGGTGATCGACGTGCTCTCGTCATGAGGCAGCATGGTGATGTTCCTGGCAAAACCGTTCACCATGTAATCGCTGTTGTCCTGGTGAGCATAAACGCGCAACTGCACGGTCTCACCATTGGCCTCTACCGACCTGGGAACAATGACCGAACCCTTGAACTTGCCATTAACGACACGACCGTCAACCTCAGCAAGTTTCTCGCGGTTGAAATAGATGTCACGATCCATCTTCACGCCATTGATGGTGAAGGACAACGTGGTGAACATGTCCTCCTTGTCATAAAGGGTCACTGTTGCATCACCGTTGAAGTTGGTGTCAATGTTGCCCTGAGCGTCTACCACCTGGGCCTCGACCTCAAAGCGCATCAGCGGGCTGATTTCGGCCATATTGCTGGAGTTGGTCACGTCGGTGCCGTTCACCTTGGTGATGTTAAACAACGAGATGGGATAGTTCACCTTCATTGCAGGGTCTCCCAGCAGGAAGAAGGACATCTTGTTAGTGTTAGCATTCGTATAACTCAACTTGCTCTGCTTGTAAGCCTCGCCCAGGGTCGGCATGCGGCCTCGTTCAGCATTGCTGAAGAGGGCCCTCAAGAAGTACTGGTTGATCTGGTCGTTGTGTGATGCATATACCATGCGTGAGGTCGTCATCAAAGCGATGGCGCCGCCGTCACGCTTGTGGAACATGAGCTCGGCAATACCGCGCGAGTCGCTGTCGTAGTGAGCCACGTCACAGCATGCGGTGGACATGATGGGCAGATGAGGATAGCTCGTGGTGACAACGTCACGGGTTACCCACAAGTGGTTGAACTTCGTCATCGATGTGGGACCGGCATGGCCCACATAGGTTGCGAAGTAAACACCGCTCTTCAATGTGTTGCTGAACAGTTGGCGGGCCTCGGTGGCGGTCTTCCTTTGCAGTGTCACATCGGGCTCGGTGGTCGAGCGGGGATACATTGTGTTGTGAACAGTGGTCACATGCATGCCCGTCTGACGCTCATTGTCGATAATGTTCTTGTAACCCTCACCTTGGAACATGTATTGTCCGTTCTCGGGTGAGTCGCTGACAACGACAGCATTATTGCGCCAAACGCCATAGTCCGGGGTTGCATAGTACTCGACAATCTTGTCGACATCGCTGCGGGCCTCATCCACATCGGCGCAGGTGATGCGGCCGATACCGATCGACAACCTGTCACCCGTCACATTGGAGCCTGAGTTGTCCTCCAGGAAACCGAAGAAGTCATCAGAGGTGAACGTGAAGTCCTCATAGTTACTGTTATCACTCTGATAGGTCAACAGCTGACCGGGGTGATCTCCCAACATTCCGCGGTTGTCATAGGTACCCGTACCGAAGAGCAGCAGGTTCTTGAACTTGGTGCTGTTGCGGTCATAGAGCATCTTGCACAACAGGCGGTAGGCCATACCGTCCCTGGTGCCACTGGTGAACTCGTTGAAGACCTGTTCCTGGTCAACAACAGCCACATCAATTCCGTCAATCGAACGGTGCAGGTCAGCCAGACGCTCGGCTTGCTCCATGAAGAGTTTGTCAGTGATGATGAGCAGGTCAGGAACTTGCATGCCGTGCAGATTCTGGTTGGCGACTGGCTCATAGGAAGCCACCTTCTTCAACGTCTTGGTCGGGTCAAAGGCAACATACAACGACACCGATGCGGAGTTGGAGAAGAAAGCCCTTCCTTGACCGCTCTCGTCATTATAGCCCGTCAGGGTCACGTTAGTCGGTTCCTTCGTGTTATTGATGTTCCACACGACCACGTTGTCCGATGCGCCAGGCAACTGGAAACGCTCGTTGCCAGTGGTCATGGCATAACCCATCAGGAACTGGTTGTCGGTAGCAGAATTGATGATATTGTTGCGCTGGTAGGAGATGATGAAGTAGTCCAGACGGGCCATGTTCATCTTGAAGTCAGCGGCCGTGCTCATCAGTGTAGGCTCAAACTGGCCATGCTCGGCTGGATGAGTCAACTTGACCGGACCAACGGGTGATGCATAGTTGTAGAAAACATAGCTGTTGGCCGGAACATAGATACGGGACGATGAAGTGGAGTAGCTGGTCGTGTCGATAGCGCCATCACTGTGCAAGATACCGGTGACATAACCGACGCTGCTCAGCGAGGCACCCACAGCCGTGTTCACAATGACAGTGCTGTCGGCAAGGTCAGGAAGATAGTAATCTATCATCTGGTGAATATTGGCAAAATCCTCACCCAGCATTTCCTTACCCGAACTGCTGACTGAAGCCAATTCCCTCTCATGAGCGAAATAGTTCAAGCTGGTGGGCAAGTTCACAAAGTTGTTGACAGTGACTGTAGGACGCTGCACGGGTGAGCGGTCTGTGCCACTTTCCTCGGTGAGCATGTAGCAACCCACTTGTGAATAGGGATTGAAAGTGCGAATGTAGCGCGGATTGGTGGCATAGTCCGAAATGGAAAAAGCCAAGGGGCCATTGCCATAGAAACAGATTTTGTTGTCTGTGCGCAGAATCGGCACAAGAACCAGATCATCAGGATAACTGCCGTTGAGCGTCTCGCTGATGCGGTTACCACCATTACCATAGACCTTGACATTCTGAGGGTTGGAGAAACCCATTTCACGCAGTTCGTCATAGGTGAGTTCATACACACCACTCTCGACGATTGAGATCTTCACCCACTTGCCACTGGCAAGCTTTGAGGTGGTCTTGTACCTAGTAGGATTGAACGCGCTGGCACAGTTGACACCCAAGATGACCAACACTGCCGCGCAGACGAGTTGAAGTTTTGTCAGTTTACACATATTTATCGTTTATGGTTTAATTATCTAGTTGATTCTACAGTTATCATCGTCATGTCAAAGTCTCACTTTCACGTCCAGCACTTGTCGACCGGCGATGCGTGCCGTCAGATGGTCGCCAGGCTGCAGTGTGACAGCAGGTCCCGTCTCTCCGGTCAACAACAGGTCGCCCATCTTGATGCTGCAACGGGTGCTCACCCGTGACAGCATGTCGTCTAACGACAGACGCATGTCGGCCAGGCTGTAACGGGCCACGACATCGTCACCCACCAGCACCTCGACTGGCTCATGCGTCGGATCGTCAAGGTCGCTTGCCTGTACCCAGTCGCCCACAATGGCCGCGCCGTCAAAGCTGCGGTCCAGGGCCGTCAGCACCTGGTCATCGCTCTCCACTGCCTGAACGCTCCACCCTGCGGTGAAGGCATCCCAGTAGCGGTGCGCAAACTTGGGAGCGATGCACTTGCCCAGACGGCTGGTCTTCACGACGATGGTCGGCGTGGCGACATAGCGCTGGGCAAAGTCAGGAACAAAGAAGGGACGTCCAGTGAACAGGATGGCCGAATCGGTCACAAGGTAACTCTGGGGAACGCTGTCCTCTTTACCGTAATTTCCTGTAAACCCTATCACCTTCATATCGACGCTGACTTTTTATCGTGCCTGCAACGTGTTACTTTTCAGTCATGTTGTTACCATGCATACGGTTATAGATGATGGCCAGATGGGCATAAATCGACGTGTTGGCAATCACCACATCGTCGGGTGCCTTGATGCGGTAGGGCGTGAAGTTCCACAGGGCCTTCATGCCGCTGGCAATGGCCTGGTCGGCCGTCTCCTGCGCATGCTCCACGGGAACTGTGAGGATGGCAATCGACACGCCATGCTCGCGCTGCCACGCCGGCAACTCATCTATCGCATACACGGGCAAGCCGCCGATGCGCTGGCCTATCACCTCGCTGCGAACGTCAAAGCCCGCAACGATGTTCAGGCCGTAATGCGCCAAACCGCGGTCCTGCATGAGCGCCATGCCCAGACTTCCCGTGCCGATAACCACAGCGTCATGGCGGTGGTTGAAGCCCAAGAAGTCTTCCAGTTCCTTGACCAAGCTTTTCACCTCATAGCCGATGCGTGTCTTGCCGCGGATGTTGAGGAACGACAAGTCCTTCGCAATCTGTGACGACTGCACGTTAAGCTCCTTGGAAATCTGCGTCGAAGAGACATACTCGACATGCAGATGATTCAGCATCCGCACATACGACAGATACCAAGGCAAGCGCCTGATAGTGGGCTCGGGCAGAATGGTCCGGTTCTCGTTGTTCTTGGTCACTCTCATCTATAAATGATGCAATTAACCGACAAATTTACCTCTTTTTCTTGAACGTCGAGCACAATCAACTGCATTTTATCCGATTTAAGCCATTTTTTAACAAATGTTAGGCCTTCAAAACGTCTTTGCAATCAACCAACGAATCAATTTTCGCATAAATGCGTGCCGAGATGTAAAATCGCTAATCCTTTGGTTTATAGATGACTAGCGTTACTGAAAACTGAATGGGGTTTTCCTCAAAATCAGACTAGCCTCTAACAGATAACCACGAACAAATTGAATATATCTTATTGAATATTAACATCTTAGCAATATATCAGAATAAGATGCGGCCAAACAGCTCAATCGTTACACTGTGTTCACATCAGCCTTGAAACCGAAAAGCACTAAACAATTTGCCAAATCCAAAGTATTGTTATACTTTTGCATGTTGAGGGCGGTTTTGCCTTCCCGCCCCGCTGAATAAAGACTTTTAGACATGCGATCAACCTGGGACATCACGGCAAGGGTCCTCATGGCCTACTTTATCCTGCTGGCAACATTCTTTGTGCTGGTGGTCGCCGTTGCAGCCATCCCGTTGAGCGCCATTCACGGTAATCTCGAGTCATCGGTTCAGACTATCACTCAAGAGGGCGAATACCCTGTACACGGGCCTTCGCTGACCATGCAGGACAATTTCACCGACTGCGTGATGTTGAATATCGCTGCGGGCACCGATGCCGGTCATCCCGTGGTCAGTGCCATGTCCAACACCCTGCATATGGACAACGGTGACATCATCAGTGGCACCCGCGACCTGCTCAACGGACAACAAGTGGCATCGCGACTTTATGCCCGCTACTGGCACGGCAACCAGGTGCTGCTGCGGCCATTGCTGTGTGTCATGGATTATCGGGGGATACGGGTTTTCAACTATGTCCTTTTGGGCTTGTTGGCATTAGCCTGCATCCTGTTGGGTTACAGACAGGTGTCTCGCACTTTTGCCGCCGTGTTTGCTGTGGGATTACTGGTTGTGACGGGTTGGCTCGTGCCGCTCAACATGCAGTATGTCGCCTGTTTCGGCGTGATGTTGGTGGCCATGCTTTTCATCCTGCTTATGCCCAACCGTTATCACTCAACCCGGGCCGTCTGCCTGCTGTTCTTTGTCATCGGCGGCGTGACGCAGTTCTTCGATTTGCTCACCACGCCACTCATCACGCTGGGGTTGCCGCTCATCGTGTGGTGCCTGATTCACAAGCCGGCCCACGCAGCCCGCATGGTCGTTGTGCTGTCGCTGATGTGGCTGTTGGGGTACGCTTCGCTGTGGGCCTCGAAGTGGGTGCTTGCCGGCCTCATAACGGGCAGCGACGTCATCGGTGATGCCGTGCAGAGCGCACAGGTGCGCACGGCAGGCGGGGAGATGGCCGAGCAAGGGCTCACAGCCATGGCCATCTACAAGATGTACTGGTCATCACTGATTTCCACTCGCGCCTTGATAGCCGAGGGGACCTTCATCATAGTGGCCGTTATCCTCTACCGCTACTTTGGCAGGCCGCGCCGCTTCATCAGCGCCAACCTGTGGCTGCTGCTCGTCGCCGCCATGCCTGTTGTCTGGACGCTGGTGCTCGCCCAACACACGTTTTTGCACCACTTCTTTACCTGGCGCATCGTGCTTGTCACGGTGGTCGCCCTGCTGTTATTCGTCTGTCACACCATCAGTTTTAGAAAAAGGATATGAAAAATCAAGTCGCTGTTTTGATTCCCTGCTACAACGAGGCCATCACCATCGGCAACGTCATCGACAAAGTGAAAAAAGCCATGCCCGATGCGCTGGTCTATGTGTTTGACAACAATTCGACCGACGACACCGCCCGCATCGCAGCCGAACATGGCGCCATCCTGGACCGTGAGTACCGCCAGGGCAAGGGCCACGTCATGCGCTCGATGTTCCGCAAAATCGAGGCCGACTGCTATGTCATGATCGACGGCGACGACACCTACAGCGTCGAGGAGATGCCGCGCATGTGCGACATGGTGCTCAACGAGGGTGTTGATATGGTTGTCGGCTGCCGCACCAACTACCTCAACGTCAACCAGCGCCCCATGCACAACTCGGGAAATCTGCTCGTCAGGTTCCTCATCAACAAACTCTTCAACAGCAATGTTCCTGACATCATGACCGGTTACCGCGCCATGAGCCGCGACTTCGTCAAGACCTTCCCACTGCTGAGCAACGGCTTTGAGATTGAGACCGAGATGACCATCTATGCCCTCGACAACAACTACCTCATCAAGTCCATCGACACCAACTACCAAGACCGTCCTGAGGGCAGTTCCTCCAAGCTCAATACCTTTGCCGACGGCTACAAGGTGCTGAAGACCATCCTCAAACTGTTCATCAACAACAAGCCGCTGATGTTCTTCTCAATCTGCGCCCTGATATCCCTGCTTGTGGCCATCATCGCGCTCATTCCCGTGTTTGCCGAGTACTTCCGCACCGGCCTCGTGCCGCGCTTCCCCACCCTGTTTGTCGGCTGCATGCTCATTATCCTGTCTTTCCTCTCACTCTCTGTTGGACTCATCCTCAAGTTCATGAACCTGCGCCACAAGCAACTCGTCCAGCTCATCCGCAACACGATGCACTAAGAACTTATTATAGCGACAATGGACAGCCCATCACATTGGACTGTCCATTGTTGTATTTCAGAGTTGTTTTGTGCTAACCGGACTGAAGGTCACTCGCTGGTGACGGCCAGTTTCTTGGCCTTGGTGGCCTCGGTCACGCCGTCGGTCGAGATGGTGGCGCGATAGACGTAGATGCCTCGCGGCACACGGCGGCCACCCGAGTCATGCAGATCCCAAGTGACGGGTGTCGAGGTGTACATGTCGCTGCGGCCCGTCTGTGAAGTCTTCCACACGAGTCGTCCCATCAGATCATAGACCTCGATAGTGACGGTCACCACTGCATCAGGACGGTTGTGCTTCACATAGAAGGAAGTCTCGACGCTGGCAGGATTGCCGGTGCAATAGATATCGGCAATATCAGGTTTGAGGCCGTTCTTGACGTTGAAAGTGATGGTCTTCTCGCTCACGTTGTTATACACGTCCCAAACCCTCAAACGCAGCGAGTGCAAACCCTGAGCCAGGTCATTCAACTGGTAATTGATGCTGCCCAAAGTGCCCTCGTTGGCATACATCGGCGTGTAGTAACTCACCAGATCGTTGAAGCTGGTGGTGCCGTCGAGGGTGAGCGTGATGGCGTGCCCGATGCCCGCCGACGAGAAGTTCACACCGCTCTTGTCGGCAACGGTTGCCAGCAACAAGGGGGATTCGTTAATATCAGCGCCATCGACAAAGCTGTTGTCGTTAAGCACCATCGTGATGATGTCGGGACCGATGGTGTCGGCCACAAACTCGTCCTCATAGCCGTAGATATAGAAGTCACTGTTGGCACCCTTGGCCTCGAGCGTGTCGAGGCTGTCATAGGCGTACAGGTTGATCATCGACGTGCGGAAGTTGTCATACTCGTTGTTGACCTCGCTAGGGATGACCAGGCGCACATTGAACTTGCCGCCGATGACAGTATCCACATCGATAGCCAATCGGTTGGCGCGTTCTTCAAAGGTGTATTTAATGCCGTCGCCGTAGCCGTGAGTGGTCACCGACCGCTCGGGACCGAACAGCGTCGAGATGACTGAGCCGTTGAAGTTGGTTGCCAAGTCACCGTTCCAGTCCACAATACTGCCACCGAATTCCACCCGCTCACGAGCCTTGAACACAGGCATGTTTTCACTGTCAATGGGCTTGCCGTTGATGGTCTCGATTCGAGCGGTATAGGGGGCATAGGCAAGACGCATCGCCGGGTCTCCAAAGAGGAAGAAACGGCGGTCATTGTTGTTGGAAGTCGTATTGATCGCGTTTTTGGACAAGCGCAAGATGTCACCGATACGACGCGGACGGCCCTTCTCGTCGGGCGAGAAGACATATCGACCGATGGTCGAGCTCAGCACACCATTAGCATCGATATAGGCCAGGCGCGCAGGACATATCATGGCGATGACACCGCCGTTAGGATTGTTGAACATGTGTTCTCCACCCGAGAGGATGCTGTTGTCAAAACGGCAATACTCGCAAGTGGCGGCATACAACACGGGCAGACGCTTGTAGAAGAGCTGCGTCTCAAGATCGGTTCGCATCAACAGCCCGTCACCAGTCCAGTTCTGGGTACTGGCGTGGCCGATGTAGTTCCACCACACAACACCTTCTCTGAGGGCGGTAAACATCTTTGCGCGTGCATCGGGATAGTTGCGCGAACCGCCATTGCTCACGGCAGTGAAGGCATCGATATAGACGCGGTTGAAGACAATGTCGCTGCCACCGTTTGCCATGGCGGTTGCAATCTCCAGCGAGTCCTGACGCATGTGGATGCCGCGGTTCTCATCGTCGGCGACATGGAGGGCCTGGTTTTTCCACGACCCGTAGATGGGCTTGGTCATGTAGTTCTCCAACTTGTTGACGGCTGTGCGGGCTTCGCTGACGCTCTTGACGATCATGCGGCCCACCGAGATGCTCATCTTTTCATTGTTACCGAGGCTGCTCTCGTCATCAAGGACGCCGAAATAGTCATCGGTCGTGATGGAGTTGTTGTCATCATTGCTCACGTCGGACTGCCAAGTGAGCAGACGCAGATAGTCCAAGGTGTTGGCACTAGTGCCAATCAAGCGGTTGTCATAGCTGCCGTTGCCCAAAAGCAACAGGTAACCCAGACGGTGACCGTCATCGCTCGTGCCGCGGTCATAGAACAACTTGCACAAGCGGCGATAGGCCATCGCGTCACGTGTGCCGCTTGAGAACTCGTTGAAGACCTTCTCATGGTCAAGCACCAGCACGCGGAATCCGTCAGTCTTGCGGTGAAGATCAGCCACACGCTCGGCTTGGTCCAAATAGGCGTTGGGGGCCAGAATAATCATGTCGGGCGTGAGCTCGCCGTGAATATTCTGATTAGCCACTTCTCCCAAGAGCTCGGGATGCGGATAACTGCCCGACTCGTTGAAAGCGACAAACTCACGGCGTCCACTGCTCTCGGGGCTGAAGGTGACAGTACCGTCACCTGCTACAGTTTTGAGCTGCAACGGGGCGAAGGGACGGGTGACATCCCACACTCGGGTATTGCCGCTGCAGCCCGAGATGCGGTAACTGGCACCGCTCGAGGCCTCGTGTATACCGAACAACAGACGGCCGTTCTTCAACGCCAACTGGCGCTCATAGTTGATGGTGACATAGTCCAGACGGGCCAATTTCACATTTCCCGCCGGCTGATAAGTCACATTGAAATCAAGCGTGGTAGTGCCCCCATCAAGGGTGAATCGCTTGTCGGATTCCGACAAGTTGTAGTGGGTGTGGTCTCCGGCTTGGTCAATGATATCTTTCTTGATTTCATTGTTCGCGGGCAGTTTCTCCCCGTTATAACTGTGCGACACGCTACTCATGGCGCCGGTGGTCAAAGCACCGAACACGGTATAGGACAGCACCTCGCTGCCTGGAACAAGGCCGTCAAGGTCAAACCTGAAGGTCTGTGAGTTGCTGGACGCGAAGTTCTCGCCCAGGAACCTGCGGCCCGTCTCACCGGGGTTGACTATGTCCTGCTCGTGGTAAAGGCGCTCGATATAGGTGGTCACCACCTCTCCGGTGGGATTGTTCTCAGCCTCGGTGATATCGATGTCCTTGAATCGGCTGTCATTGGTCACAAAATAAGAACCCGATATGGCATAGGGGTGCTGGACCTGCAGCTGCTGGATGATCTTACCATAACGGCGCCAGGTCAGTGGCCCCTGGGCATAGAACAGGATGCGGTCGTCAGTACGCACCACAGGCATCTGCGGCAGATCGTCGGCATAGTTGTCGTCCAGCATCATTTCGCTCAACGGCGCGCCACCGTAGCCGAACACATGAATCTGCGACAAATCGCTGCCCAAGCCCCAACTGCGGGCATCGTCGGCAGTAATCTGATAAATACCGCTTTCCGTTACCGAGATTTTGACCCAAGTGCCTGTCGCCAACTTACTGCTGTCAGCATAAAAGTCCAAATCAAAGGCATGCAACGCAGGCTGACTTGTCGCCAGCATCACCATGCACACCGCCAGGCGGGTAACATATTTCATCAACTTTTTCATCGTCTTGTTTTATCGATATGATGTCACGGTGCACAAAACATGGATAAACTCATCATCTCATGCCGAATGCACACGCACACATGTTTTTATCCTTATAACGAAAATCAGGCCACTTTATTGCCTCACCCTCACGGTTTGCTCGATTGCAGGAGCGGCTATTGTGATATAGTGGCCCTCCAGCAGACGGCTTGACAAGCGGTAGCAGCGGTCGCCGCAACGGGCAGTGAAGATTGTCTCATCAGCGCTGACAACGAACGGATCCAAGCAGATGCCCTCAGTCCAGTCGATGGCACTGTTGCGCTCCGCCTTGATGACGGCCTCCTTGGCGGTCCATGCAACAACATGCACAGCGAGATCATCGGGTGCGATGAATTGTTTTTCCCTGTCATTCAAGAACTTATCTCGCACTCTCAGCACTTGCGGCCGGTCGAACATCTCAGCATCCACGCCGATGACTTGAGTGTCATCTGTCGCCAGCACCACGAGGCGTTGCGTATGCGAGATGCTGATGTTCACATCAACGCCCTCGACCAACGGCGCCCCCTGCTCGGTGTAGGTCAAAGTCACAGGACGTCCAAAGGCCCGAAACAGCAGCAACCGCTCGGCCGCCTTCTCCCGCTGCCGTTTCACCGGCAAGCCGAGAAGGTCATCGGCAGGCAAACCCGCCTCACGACACAACGCCAGCAACTGCGGCGCCTCCTCGTCAAGTCGCCACAAAAAAAGGCATGGATCTTTTGAAGTCATTTCCATTAGCTTGATTCTCCAGCGCAAAAGTACGTTTTTTTCGATAAATAATAAATATCAAAGCAACAATAACAACATTAGCAACATGATGTGGAGAACTACATCAATTCATTCGGTGGCATGATGGGGGCGGCTTTTAACCGTGATGTCAACATGAGCCTTAAGGCAAGTGTCGAACTTGCACAATCTTTAGGAGTGGATGATTCAAAGATAATTCACAATTTTGAGGATCTGGACAGATTGTTAGGGTAGCTTTTTTAGTAATAAGAGAACGAGCCGATAGATATACTGGTCATTTCAAGTAAATCCCAAAATCAACAAATCATTGTTTACCTTTTTAAGATTTCAAGCATAAATAGTTGATAGTTTTATAAACAGTCTTAACTTTTTATTTATGGACTCAAAAAAACGAAACGGATTAGTACCGGCCGAAACGGTACTCAGGTATGTAAAAAGAGAGCTTAAACAAGCTTATGCCAAGATTGTGCATCAGTCGTTGACCATCAGGCGACTTCAGAGAAATATACAAATGTTGCTTGAGGACCCAGAGCTGAAGAAGGCAGTGGCTCGTGAAGCCGTGGTAAAAGAGTGTAAAAAAGAATTGGCTGTAGTGGGCATGCGATCACATGAAGCACGCGTTGACCGGGAGAAGATGCTAGAGAAGTACGTTAAACTTCAAATGAGGCTTCGAGAGCAAGAGGCATTAACATCATAATTCTTCTGATTTAGCAATGCAGTATACATTCTACCTGAAATGGGATTAATTGTAGCAGTGAAAGCGAAGTGTGTATTAATTCAAATATCACAATTTAATTATCTGATCATGAGCAAAAAATGTTATGAACTATGCGATGGGAATTGCAATAGATGCAAGGACACAAATATCTGTGATGCATACAAAGAGTATCTTCTCGAGTGTAAGGAATACGGGCCAGAGGAGAAAATCACCGATGAAGATATCTGGTATGCCATGACAGATGGAATGTATGGAGATTATCCAGGGGGCGACATTGATTACGACACACTTGGTTTTGATTAATACTACAATAGCCACAGAGGGTCTCGTTAAAACAGCCCATAAGTTTTTATTAGTTTGATGATACGTAAATAAGTCTATTTCTAATCATGGCTATGACAGTATCATATAATTAATTACTTTTGTCATCAACTTAATATGTGATAGATGCCAAGAGTTCCATTTACATTAGATCGCAGATTCCTTGAGGACGTTCGTACGGCTGTGCTACAAGAGGCTCGTAAGCGTTTTAGCTCTTCAGGGTTGTCTCCCGAGGATTTGACTCAGGAGGCGCTGTTAGTCACGTTTGAAAAAGTCCATAACGGGACTTTGACCAGATTAACCAGCAGTCTGAAGACATACGTGATAGGTGTATTAAAAAAGAAAGGATTAGAGGCACAAAGGGACAAATCAAAGTTTGCCTCTATCCCGAATCTGCCAAAACAAAGCTCTGATGATGTTATTGACCCTGTGGATATCGGAACGGCTCAAAATGCTATTGACCGTTGGCTGAATAAAGATATCGTCGAAGAGCAAGATGAGTTACAAAGTGCCGTATATGATATCGTCACTAATATGGCTGACCCATGCAAGACCATATTGTGGGCTTATTATTGGGAGGGCAGCAGTATGAGAGAAATTGCAACAATGATGAATTATGCCAATGCCCGAGTAGCCACGACGCAGAAAAGTCGTTGTATGACCAAAGTTAAAACCGCAATGGAGGAAATCTTCAATAATATGAGATCATGACGAGAGAAGAAAGATATATAGAATATGACGAGCAGATTGACCGTTATCTTCGCAACCAAATGGATGATAGCGAACGTATCGCTTTTGAACAGGATGTTGACAATGATCAGGAACTACAAGAACGACTTGTAGCCACCGCGATGCTGGTTAAAGGGATTGCCCAAGTCGGTATGCAGAGAGAAGGTCAGGTCCAACTCGATGCTATCAAGCAAATGAGTAAAGATGAGTTTATACAAGCCACAAAAGGCAAAAAGGGCAACAATCCATTTATGACATTTGTGAAATGGGCATCGGGTATTGCTGCAGCAGCTATCGTCGCTTATGGTCTTTACACATTCTATCCCCGTTCCTCACGGCAACAACCTGAAATGGCTGAGGTCATAAAGGAAAAACCGACAAAACCTGCTAAATCCAACAAACCCGTTGAGCCAACACTCGCTAGCCTTGTGGATGAGTATAACAAACCATTTGGTAATGAGCCAGACGAATTCGTATCCATTAGGCAGCAGATCAAGAATGGAACAAGTAAAGACATGATGGCCGTGGTTTATGATGTCGATAAGGTAGAGTGGCCAACTGCAAATCATGGCCCTAAGGGTGCTGATGATGAAGAGGAAGTCAAAAACACTACAGATAACTTCAACGACTGCTCCCATTGGTATAAAGCCTTAGCATATCTCAAGAAAGGTGACAAAGAAAGTGCCATCAATGAACTGGATGAATTGATAGAGCAGGGTCATAATGGAGTTTTAATAGAACGAGCCACCGAACTTCTCAAGAAACTCAAGGAGTAAAGTACTTCAAATAACATCATACGGACAGCCTGTAGAGCCTTAATATAATGGCTTTACAGGTAATTCTTATTTACTGAAACACAGGTGATTATAATTGATATGTTTACCTTTTACCTATAAATGCCATTAATAGAAGCTAACGTTTTAAAAATTTTGATTATGAACTACAGTGTAAATGATTTGCTCCACGGAGCACAAGTGATGGCAAGTAGCGTCTTCGGACGTCGTCGTGAGTACAACCTCCAGTTCAACCACGAGGAAGATAACCGCTGGTATGTAGATTTCCCTGGTTGGCCCTTTGACCATCACAATCTGATGATGGTGGCTGGCGCTGACAAGCTCTGTGACTTCCTCAGTGATGACGACTGTCATACATACGTTAATGTGGTTCCCAGCAACAAGCGCCGCGACATGTCAGGTTATGCCTGCTTAGTGCAGGGTGAGCATTCTCTCACAGGAGGTTCAATTTATACAGTAACCGACCTGCCTGGTTTTAAACGCGAAATCTGGCTTTGCCCCGTCACCTTGTTCGTCCTGGGACGCTATCCCAAATACATTTATATTAAGAAGTCGGAGCACAAGGCTGCTCAATAAAAAATAGAGAATCTTCGTCGGTAGCAGAAACTATACTTTTCTGCTACCGATATGACTCTACAAAAAATGATTATCAATATTGTTTACCTTTTATACTGAATCGACATAAAGAATAAAACATTAAAACTAAATCAATTATTTGAATTATGTCTAAATATCTGATAATTATATCATTCGCCTTATTGATAGGTAGTGCTACTTGGAGCTGCACCAACAACGCAAAACGGATTAAAAAAGTCGAAATGGTGTCCAATGACGAACTAGATTGCGTTTGTCCCCATTGCAGTATACTCATCCAACCTTATGATGACTTTTCACTAGACATGGCTGTGGAAGTGTCCAAGAAACTAGAACAAGCCATAAACGAGCACATGAAAGGTCTTGCAGTGACTGAGGTTCAAGTCATGCCGAACATGCCATTAACCGAGGATTTGATGAACAATGGCAAGACCCGCTATCGTGCCAGCAAAATTCTGGACAAGCAGCAAAGTTTGTTAAAACAACCAGGATATGTCGTCATCGGATTAACCGATAAGGATATTTCGACATCGGTCCATGGATATGAAGATTGGGGGATTCTCGGGTTATCCTACCTCAATAAGAATAATTGTGTAATCTCGACTTATAGAGTGAAGGACAAGTCACAATTCTGGAAAGTCGTCCTGCATGAATTCGGACACGGTTTCCTGGGACTTCCTCATTGTCCGAACAACGACCCCACCTGCTTCATGGCGGATGCTAACGGCAATCCCAACCTCACTCCACAGCGCCACTTCTGCGACTCGTGTTCCAAACTCATCCCGAACTAAAGCCGCAAGTATGAGAAAAACAAAAAAAGTGTTTTTTGTCCTGTCTATTGTTTTAGCTGTTTATGCCGTTTGGACTCAAACCTATCACTTTAATGTTGAAAAAGCGACAAAACATCTGACAGAGAACGGACAAGAAAAGTCCACCCATTGCTGTGCATGGTACACCATGCGCGCATTACAAGAAGGAGGTTGCCCTGCTATTATTCTGCCAGCCCAGTGGTACCGTTATTTCATGCCATTGGTCCAATTTGAAGAGGTGCCTCATGATGGATATATTCCCATGAAAGGTGATATCGTAGTTTTTGAACGCCCAACGTGGAAAAGCTACAGAAGAATCTCACAATGGTGGGGGCATATCGCCATGTATAACGGAGTACAATGGATCAGCGATTTCAAGCAAAAGGAAATGAATCCATACAAGAAGCCGGTTCCATATCGTATTTATCGATACCAGCAAATGGATCATCTAAACCAAGCAAGATAAATGAAACATCAAATATTTTTTTGCGATATTATCGTGTAACTATGCCTTGTCGCATTCGTTTCATGTTCGAGACCTGATGAAAATGCTTTAAAGGAGGGCGATATCGTCTTCCAGACTTCCAAGTCAGCGCAGTCGAAATATATCACTCTGGCTACCAAGTCACAGTAGTCGCATTGTGGCGCCATCATCGAGAAGGCTGACGGTTTGTACGTCCTTGAGGCTATCGTTATATTATTCTTCTTGATGCAGCAGTTGTTCCATGACGAAGCGGTTCTTTATTCAATCGGTTAATTCCAGCTTCCGGACAACAGATAGTCAATGAGGACGGTCACATCATCGATGCTGACGCGGCCATCGGTGTTCACGTCGGCATTATCGCTGCCGGCTGAATCATCAGTCAAAAGGATGTCGATGAGTTTAGTGACATCGTCGATGCTGACCTTGCCATCACCATTGACATCACCACGCAGGTATTCACGGTTGGGATAGAGGCCAACGTACATCGCCTGCCAATCATCGTAGGTGTACTGGAGCACGTTGAGCAAGGCGATATCAAAGTAACCGTTTTCCACTCCATACCATCCCCAATTGACATGGACAAGTCCATTCTCGTCATAACCGTCGATGATGAAATTATGCCCCGCTATGATTCCCTCCACGATGTTGATGTCCTTGGCTGAATACAGGATCGGGTTGCCCGAGGACAGCATGCTGTAAATCATCTCCATCCAAGTGGGCTCGTCATAGCGTGTCCGGGGTACATAATGCGCAGTGTCGTTGTAATTGAAGTGCTTCGTGAACGCCTCGACGATGCGTTGGTCAATCGTGCCGCCACCCAGCGAATTCCATGTCGTCTGTGCCGCAACCCCGCAATGATAACACAGTTGGGCAACTGCCATGCCTTGTGCCGGGGTGTATTCGCCCTGATAATCATCGATCATGTTATCCCAATCATAACTTGCCTGCTCAAAGTCGACATGAACGGTCACGTCGCCCTGCTCATAATGCACAGTCACCGACTCCTCACCCGTGCCATGCTTGGGAAACTTGTAGTAATTCATGTACTGGGCCATCGCCAGAGGGCCGCATCCCACAGAATAGTGACCCGCATCGGGAGTGTAGGAGCCATACAGGCTGAAGTCTGAGACATAAGAATCAAACGGACACATGAATTTGAAGGGTTCCCGCTGACCCCATGTGGTGGTCAATAGCGGTTGAACCGAGGTCGGGAAACGCTCAGGATCGGGCCTGGTGGTTTCGAGAGAAGGCTCATTCCGGAGCATCACCTTCCTGATTGCATTCAACCACCAATTGAATCCCGGATTGTCACCTGACAGATTCAGGCTACCACTAGGTGAATAAGCCAGGACTGCCGGCTTGTTGTCGTCGCTGGAAACGATGGCAAAACCGCCGCCTGCTTGGCGATAGAGTGCCATTCCGGGATAATAGGCCACTTGCTCAAGCGGCCTCGAAGACTTGAGAACACGGCTTGCAGCCGAACGCATCTGAACATCAGTCCGAACACCGGCCTGTGCCGATGCTGCTGCCATAAATGACAGCAAAACAATAAGATACCTTAGAGATTTCATAAGTAAAAAACATGAATGGTTATTAGACAAATCACGGGCGCAAATATAGTGTTTTTTGAGAATTATTGGCTATTGATGCATTATTTTTCATCAGCGCCTCAAGATTATTTTAGATATTCTCTTAATTATTCGAGATTGAGTCAGTTAAATGCCACTATAGGCATAGGTATAGTTTTCGTCACAAGAAGGCTGGACGAAGGGAAAAAGAAGAAAAAAATGACGGGTTCCTGACACCGAATTAGCCAACGCCGTTTTTGGCAAGTTCGATGCGGGTGAGGATGTTGGGATTGTCTTCGCTGGCGGCTATCCAGGAGCGGTAGCGGCGACGGTTGACAAAGCGCTCGACAACATAGGCAAGGATGAACATCACAGGCACCTGCAACCACAGCATCCAGTAAGGGTGCTGCACTTGATAGAGGGTGGATCCGTTGCTCTGCATCAGCACGTAGCCGTTAACCATCCAGGTCCCCGGCACGCAATCGCCCACCAGCCACCAGAATCTCGACATCAGGTAACGAGGCCACGACACACCGGTGAGGAAGACAAACACCACCGACGAGAAAACGAACAGCAGGAAAACACTCTCGCGCTCGTTGACAACTGCCGACAGCGTCTGTCCCATGAACGACACGGCAATGACGAAGGGCACTGCCAGGCAGATGATGTGCAAAAAGTTGCCATATTGGGGGAAACCGAACATCAAAGGCACATAGTGCAAGACATAGATAACAGGGATGACATAGATAATCTGGTGGCACATCATCTTGCCGACGATGGTGGCGCCAGGACTGGCCTCGATGGCCAAGGGGTCGCGCCCGCCATTGCGCCGGCGGCGCTCGATGCTGCCACCATGCAGCATGGCAATACCCAAAATCATGCTCTGTTGCAGCACCAGGGGCAAGATGAACAATAGCACGGCACTGGCGATACCCATCGCGGGATTACCCACAGGCACCTGCCGGTTATCGACAATAGCGCCAGTCATATTCATCACCGGCTCGACAACCGAAGCCATTTTATCATTACCCATCCCCTGGGTGACATTGGACAGGGCGGTGAACATCGCCTTGTAACGCATCATCACACTCACATCGCAGTAGAGTGACACATGGGCCTGCTCGCCACGGCCAGCGCTCTGGGCGAAATCACGCGGGACATACAGAATGCCGTAGCACTCCTTGCGGTGCATCGCTTCTTGAGCCTCCTGCATGTTGGCGGCATAGCCTGCTATGGCAACCTCCTGAGTCGCGTCCATGCGGCGCACAAACTCGCGGCTCAGAGCGGTGCGGTTGTCATCAACGACAACGACACGCTCGTCGCGCACCACCTCGGGGTTGTAAATCAGGGCATACAGGACAGGGTAAACCGCATTAAGCACCAGGAAGAAAATCACCACACCCTCGTCGCGGAAGACGAGCAGCAATTCACGTCCGCACACCCTAAGCACCTGGATGCACCAGAGGAAAAAACGGCTATGTTTCAGTTTCTCGGTCATATCGTCAGGGCACATACTCGGGATTCAGGCACTCCTTTTTCAAGCGCCACGAGAGCAGCATGGGCAGGATTGTGAATCCGATGAGCACAACATAATAATATCTTGAATAATACAGGTCAATGCCGTTCAACGCCTGATCCACCATAATCAGGAAGTAGTACTTGATGGGCATGACATGGCCCAAGGCCGTCACCCAGGGATACATCGATTCTTGGGGCAAAGAGAAGCCCGAGAACGAGAACGACACCATCCCCAGCAGCGTGCACAGCATCGTGCCGTAACGGAAGTTGGGCACAAAACAATACATCAGCACCGCAAAGCTCTGGTTGGCGACAACGAGCAGGAACATGGCAACCAGCATGTTCCAGGGGTTGCAGTTCAACGGGAAGTCAAAGCAGCGGTACATCATCCACTGGATGAACCACCCCACAGCGGTGAACAGAACGGTTTGAGGCACGAGTTTGCCCACCAAAGCAAGGAACATGCTGTTTCCTGAGGTTCTGAGCCACTGCCGGCTCAAGCCTGATTTCAATTCCAGGCCGAGTGAAAACGCCGTCACCAGCAAGATGAACAACGACAGGAAACAAGGCACAAAAGTGCTGTTCAAATAGTAGTTATAGTTGGTGAACGGATTCCCTAACATGTGCACATGGGTCTGATAGGGCACCAGTGCCGACTCGATTCTCTCGTTAGGAAGACCCACGGTGCGCAAGGCCGTCTGCACAATGCCGCCGTTGACAAGCAGCGAGATGGTCTTGAAGCCCTTGTACTGCATTGACGCCGGAGCGTAATAGGCATAGTTCACATAGTAGCTCACCACGGGCTGACGTCCACCCAATGCCTGTTCTTCCAGATTTTCGGGGATATAGAAGAAGCCCAATACCTCACCGCGTTGCACAGCATCACGAGCCTCGGCGAAATTGCTGTATCGCTGGCGGATGTTCACCTGCTCAAAACCGTTCAGATTACGAGAAATGCGCCGCGACAGGGCACTGTTGTCCAAATCAACAAGTCCCACAGGCACACACTTCACCGAACCGTCCTTGATGAGGTCCATCAGGAACCAGCAGCACAGTAAGGGCATGATAGCGATCAACAGGAAATACATGGGTCGCCGCACGAGTTGAACACACCCGCGCTTGAAGGATTGAACTATATATCTCCCAATCATCGCAAAAACTTAAAGCCTGATACCTACTTCTCCAGAATGACTGACATGCCAGGGCGCAGATTAGGCACCTTGCTCACGGGACGCATCCTGACTTCGAAAGTCTTGCTGTCGTACTGTCCCTGTGCCTTGGAGGCCTGCCAAACGGCATAGCTGCCCATGTCATGGATGTAGTAAATCGACATCTTGGTCTCCATGTTGTTCAACGCGGGAATTCGCACGTTCACTTCCTTGCCCATAGGCAGGTTGCCCAACATCTCCTCACGCACGCTGAAGCTGACCCACATATTGTCCAACTTGGCGATTGACATGATGGGGGTTCCCATGGCCACGAGTTCGCCTTCCTGAGGATAAATCTCGCTCACCTCGCCGTCACAAGGAGCGACGAGCACCTGATCCTCGAGCAAGCTCTCCACTTCCATCACCGTGCCACGTGCCGCATTGGCAATGCTCTTGGAAGCGTTCTTGTCCTCCTGCTGAGCACCTTTGACAGCCATGTCATACTGTGCCTTGGCAGCCTTGACCTGGGCTGACGCCGCATCATAGGCAGCCTTGGCCTCATCACGTTTTTGCTGGGTAGCGACTCCCTGCTTGAAAAGGTTCTCCACGCGCTGGTAGGTCTTCTCGGCAATGGTTTGGGCTGCGATAGCCTGTTGCCAGACGTTGTAAGCGCTCTGCTTGAGTTCCTCGCGGGTGCCGCGCTCAGCCTTCTGATTCTGTGAAGCCGCAGCTGCAGCAGCCTGCTGAGCCTGGTAGTGCTTGGCATCGACTGTGCTGGAGTAGATGCTCACCAGCTTGTCGCCCTTGTGCACGGTGTCACCCTCGTGGACGTAGAATTGCACGATGCGGCCCGGCAACTTGCCGCTCACGCGCACCGCGTCACAATCGGCTTGTCCCTGAGTCATGGTGTCGGCGGGATGAATGAGCAGGATTCCCACAATGGCGATGCCTGCCATCACCAACGCAAACACTGCCAATGCTGCCAGCAACGCTTTGTCCTTCTTGCGGACTACTGTCCGCTGTTCATCTTTTTCCATTATTCTAGTTTTTAGTTGTCAGTTTTCTGTTTAACGCGATCTGATTGTCCGGAGTTAATAGTTCATGGTGCCCATCACCTTGTTGAGGTACACATGACACATTTGCACATCGATTTCGGCATCGATTTTCTCGCTGTTGGCTTTGAGCCATGCCGTTTGCGCGGCAAGCACCTCGTCGATGGTGCCCATGCCCTCCTGAAACGCGATGCCCGCGATGCGCAGGTTCTCGTCGGCCTGGGTGAGGTTGGCTTTGGTGGCCTCCAGAGTCTTGAAGGCTTCCTGATAACGGAATGCGGCCTGACTGATTTGCAATGCGATTTTATCCTTGGCGTCGTCAAGCTCCAGGCGCTTGACGTTGGCCTCGACCTGCGCAGCCTTGACCTTGTTGCTCAGTCCTCCCCAGTGCCACAGGGGAACCTGGAGTGTCGCTCCCACGCTGAAAGCGGCTCCAAAACGGTTCTCAAATCCGTCATAGCTGTTGGGATTAGTGGCGTGCAGTGCAGCGACGGCAGCAAGCTTGGGCATCATCTCGCTGCGTGCGACTTTCACCTGTTGGTCATAGATCTTGGTGGCCAGTTCCAACGAGCGGACGTCGTGACGCCTGCTATAGACCTCATTCAGATTGAAATTGGATGGAGAAATGGCAAGGTTCAAGTCGTCACGGCCCTCATCGGCCAGAGTCATCATCGTGTTGACAGGAAGGCCGCACAACTGGGCCAGGAGCATGCGCGACAGGGTCACGCCATTGTCCACCTTGGTCAAATCGACGTTGGCCTCGTTGAGCTTCACGTCCACGGCAAGCTGGTTTGCCCGGGTGGCGACACCCTCGCTGACCATTATCTTCACGTCATCGTCAAGTTTCTGGACAAGATCGACATAGCTGTGAGCGAGTTTCTGCTTTGCACAGAGCGAGACGACCTGCCAGTAGGCGGCATCGACATTATAAATGACATCCTCGACCTTGCTCTCGCGCATTTCGCGGGCGAGTTGCTCGGCCAGGTCAGTAATCTGGTTCATCGCGGTGATTTTCCCGCCCATGTAGATGGGCTGCGTCACCGTCAAGGCACCGCCCATCAAGTTGTGGATATTGTAGGTCATGCCGCTCTTGGGCAGCAATGCCACTGTCGAGGGCACATACTGGCCGTTCTCGAGTTGCAGCGGAGCGCCCGTGCGGGGGTCGATTACCAGGTTGTAGTCGTAAGTGCCAGTCTGCAAGTTGAACGACTTGGTGGGCAGCAACTGGTCCTCCTTGATGAGAGAGACTTTGCGGGAATTGTAGATGTAACCCGCCGTGAGGTCAAACTGGGGCAGATAGGCCGCAGCAGCCTCCTTGCGCTGGTATCCCGCCTTATCGATTGCAAGCGACGCTTGCTGAATCTCCTTATTGTTGCGCAAAGCCATGTTGCGGCATGAATCCAGTGTCACCACTTGAGCCGATGCCATCATGGAAATGGCGCATAGCGCAATCAGAACAATGTTTCGCATAATCGGTATCTAAAGAATAATCGGTCTGTTTTATCGGTGCAAAAATACTACAAATTTTAATAATAAAAAACTACTGTCCCAAAATGCCCAATATTAGGGAAATTTAGAACAGCAGTTGGAAATATCACCCACTAACGTCATGCCCGAAGGCACCTGTGGCCTGACTAATCTATTGCTTATAGTAGCACTTGACCTCGCCCACGGGGAGCTTGCCGACAAGCAACAGGGGGATGCGATTGGCATCGGTTGACATCCATGCGCTGATGTTGTCGCTGGACTTCTTGCCACCCTCCTGCGTGAAGCGGAAGTCGATGCGGTAGGCCTTGCGCTGGGTGCCGTTTCGCATCTTGATGGTTTCAATGCCCTTGTAATAGATGGTGAGGTACTCCTTTTCCTTTCCTGAGAAGATGACGGTCGTGTAGCTCTTGTTGCGGCTCAACTCATCATAATCCAGATTGCGCAGCATGTAGAAGACACTCACCATGTCATAGGCCTGAGCCTTGGCGCTCAAGTCAATCGACGTGGTGCCTCCCTTGCGATATCGCGTGCAATGAGCTTTGGTGTGACTGTAATTGTAAGTGAACTTGATCACGTCACGGGCATAGTAGTCCTTCTCGTGGGTCAGCTTCTCGTAGCGCAGGGGCTTCATCTCATTATTCATGGTGCACTTGAGGGTGTCGCGCACGGGGTAAACCTTGTCGGCCCAAGAGCGCGTCTTGCCCGTCAGCACAGCACTGTAACCGTCCTTGGTCTTGCGCGTGCTCAATGTGGCGTCGGCAGCATGCTTCCAAATCATGCCCCAGTGATAGACAATCTCATAATTGAGGGTCTCGTTGCTGAAGTCCCTCGCTACCACCTGCTGAGGCAACACCATGGCCACCAGCAGCAAAACAATCGTCAACAATCTTTTCATCGCTTGTAATGATTATAATTTCCTCTTAGACCAGACATTGCCTGTTTCGTTTAATGTCCGTGAGAAACCTTGCGGCTCGACTGACGGCCATCGGCATCGGTGGTCACTTCGATGACAACAGGCACCGAGTCAGGCTGGAGGACGGGCATTCCCATCAAGTTAAAGTACTGGTTGCCCTCGGGACTGCTATCCATCGGGATTCCTATAAGCGAGGATTCGGGCACCGTGACGGTTGTCGTTCCCCCTTCCATGACGATGGCTTTGCTGCCCAGAGTCGAACCCCGACAGTTCCACAAGGTCAATTCTCCGCCAGTGAAACCGGGTTCAGCATAGAACTCAATCAATAACACTGCTGCAGTGTCAGGCGGGAAACCAATGCGTTCGTAGGGATATTCAAACACCACATAGCACATAAGATTGGTGCTGAACCTGGAATCCAACTGCATGCCATACTCTCTGGCATAATCATTAAGTTTGAACTTCTCTGCAACGAGTCCGTCGGGCACATTCATGTAGAACTGGACTCCGCGGGTGGTATCGGTGTTGGCCAGCATGACAGGCACCAGCACTGTGGAATCGGGGTAAATCTCAAAGTCATCGATATAGATTCTGTTACTTTGAGCCGAGGTGCCCACAGCAAGCAGTGCAGCCAAAATCAGAATCAGACAATGTTTCATATCCAGTCAGGTTTGAATTTGTTTGACCGCAAAGTTACAATAACTTTTCATCACCGCAAAATGCAAGGCATGCATTTCAAGTGCCGCTTGTGTCGAGGAAGAGAAAAACACTCATGCCATGATGACGTCCACCGTGAATCGAAGCAAAATTGGTAATATACCAAAAACCAAACAAAACCAAAAACCACTTTTTCGCAAAACTAAAAACCAAAGTAAAACCAAACCATAACCAAAACAAAACCCCTAAAAAGAAGGTAAAGAAAAAAGAAGAAATTTCCCCCTGCACCCCCTTATAAGAAGAAAAACAGAAAACTAAGAAAAATTTATCTTAACTCTCTCACCTTGCGCGTGCGCGCGACCAGGATGGGCATTTTGACGGGCTTGTTGAAAAAAAATCGGGTATCACTCTTGACAAGTCGCCAATTTTGTTGTAATTTTGCAACATCAAAATTATAGTTTTACCATTTAAAGCACATTTTACCATGGATTACACGCATCAACAAATCGAACATCGAGAATTGTGCCAACAACGGGACAAGGAGTTCCTGGCACTGTACAATCCCACCCTGGACGCGCTGCTTGAGCATGGCATGCCCGAGAGCAAGGCCCGCCGCGCCGCCGTCGAGTTCACCATCGCCAACGGGCATCCACACTATCACGTGAATCACGAGCGGGCCTACCGCTGCGTGTGCCATCTGCTCAATGCTGGCGACAAGAAAGGCAACGGGGCACGCACCTATCGCACCAATGCCGGGCTCGGCCTTGCCAAGCGTCGCCTGCGCCAGCAGATGTGGTTCGAAATCACCGACCGCGTCCGCACCTTGACCGCTCAAGGCATGAGCGTCGATGACGCCATTGAGCACGTGCTGGAACACTGCCGCGCCTCGCGCTTCTTCATCTCGCCCGCCACCGCTCTCACTAAAATCTGCACCCTGACACGCACTCGTGCCTTGAGATAATTGACATGAAAACCGAAAAAACTTAAAAACTCAGAACCATGAATTACCGTTTTGACATCACAATCAATCTGGACGAAATCCAGCAAGCCATTTACACCGAGGGCACCTGGCATCCTGCCGAAAACGCCACAGCATGGGGCGTGAATCAGAGCAACGAACCCATTCTGGACCGCCGTGTGCGTGAGGGACTGGACGATCTGCTGACACGCATGAGCGGCTACATCGTGAGCCGGAACATCAACTTCAACCTCGAGAGCCAGAACATCGTGCTGGGCATCGAGGTGAAAAAGCGCCCGCTGCTCACGCTTGCCAATGACCTGAAGAGTGCCATCATCAGCGCACTGGCCAACTACACGCTGATGTCACTGTACGGTGACGAGGACAGCATCTATGGCACGGCATGGCGCCTGCACCGAGCCCGCACCCAGCTGCTGTTGTGTCGCCCCTGACAATTCACACTGCAGCGTTTGTCGTTCAGCGAAAAAAGTGTTACCTTTGCCAAAATTAACCGTTATCAACCACTAATCACTATAAAAACTATGACCAGATTGCGCATCTTCCTGCTCATCGCCTGCACATCGATCATCTGCACAGCGTGGGCAAAGCCCATCAGCGAGAACCAAGCCCGCAGCATCGCTGCCAGTTTCATGGCCAGCCATCACATGCCGTCCACCCGATTGCAACGGGTCACTCCCCCATCGAGCCACATCGGGGTTGGGAATGAGGAAGCATCATCCACACTGTACATTTTCAATGCCAATGAGCAGCAAGGGTTTGTCATCATTGCCGGAGACGACCGCGTGTCACCCGTGCTGGGTTTCAGCCAGCAGGGAACCTTTGACGCCGATGAGATGCCGCCGGCCCTGCTGGAAATGCTCGATTGCTACCACCGCCAGATCGAGGCACTCGGGCAAGGGGCACAGGCTGCTCCCAGCCACATTTCCGGTTCAGCGATAGCCCCGATGGTGAAGTGCCAGTGGAGTCAGAGTTCTCCCTATAACAGCATGATGCCTTACTTGAACAACTCGCAGTGCGTGACAGGATGTGTGACTACCGCCATGGCTCAAATCATGTATTACTACAAGTATCCTGCTCAAGCGACTCAGACGATACCATCCTACACGACCAGGACCAATTCCATCTATATGCCGTCATTGAACCCGACGCTATTCAAGTGGTCTGACATGCAGGATAATTATCTCACCAACAACACGACAAGCAGCGCCGCAGTTGCAGTGGCCACGCTGATGAAATACTGCGCACAGGGTGCTCAAATTGATTTCAAGGACGGCGTGTCGTCGGGCTATTCCATTAATGTGTTATCGGCCTTGATTAACTACTTCGGGTACAAAGCCAGCGGCAAATACCACATGCGAGACCGTTACTCTGCACAGGAGTGGGAGTCATTGATTTACAGTGAACTAGCGGCGAATCGGCCCGTATACTACTCGGCATCCAAGCTCACGGGCGGACATGCCTTCGTGTGCGACGGATTTGACGGCAACGGACTGTTCCACATCAACTGGGGATGGAACGGCCTCAGCGACGGCTACTATGCGATCAGTGTCCTCAATCCCGATGCGCAATCCACTGGAGGCGCCGATGGAGATTACGGTTACCTGTTCAGCCAGGCCATCATCACCGGCATCGAGCCAGGCTATGGTGCCTCAAATCCCGACGAGATGACCATTGCCAACCTGGTCATCAATAACAGCGTTACCACCCGTTCCTCAACGTCAGGCAATTTCCAGGTGACACTCTCGGGTGAGTTCCACAACACGACACCGCGCACAACGAGTTTCAACTATGGCTACGGGCTTTATTCAGGCAACACGTTAATCAATCGCCTGCTGACTTATTCCATCACCGACATTCAGCCCAGCTACTACATAAATCTCCAGGAGCGCACTTTAAGCTTTGGCAGCGGCATCTCCAATGCCACCTACCGCATCGTGCCCATCTATACCCAAAGCAACAGCAACAACTGGAAACCTTGTGTCGGCAGTGACCGCAACTACATTGAGGTGACCATTAGCAACAACCAATGCACCATCAAGGGCCATGGTAGCGCGGCCACGCGCAACTACAGGGTGAACGGCACAACCACCGAAGGCACAAAGCACCCCAACCGTCCCATCACAGTGTCGGTGAACCTCACCAACCAGGGGGACACTCAAGACGACATCCTGTACATGTTTGTCGGCGGCAATTTTGCTACAGCGACCATGGTCAATATCCCCAAGGGCCAAACGGGCAATGCCACCTTCCTGTACACTCCCACCTCTACAGGCACCAAGTCTCTCATGTTCTCATGGGATAAAGAAGGCGACAACCCCATTGCCACAAGTTCGGTGCTCATTAGCCAGATGCCGACGGCCTCACTCTCAGCTACTGTCAGTGTCCCGAACCTCAACAACGGGACCATCCACAGCAACACGTTTGATGTGGTACTCACCATCACCAACAACGGGACGACAGACTATGACGAAGACATCATGGTAAGGCTCTACAAACACATCTACGACAACTATGGCTCAACTGTCGAGACTCAGTCCAAGCGTCTGCACCTTGCCAAAGGAAAGACCACCCAGTTGCAGTTCTCGCTGCAGAATGTGAAAGACGGTTGGGATTACTTCGTGAAATCCTTTTACTTCTCCGAAGGTCAGAGCGTCTCGTTGAAAGGGACTCCATTCTACACAATGGACTGTCCTGGCGGTTCCACCTATAACTATGACGTGAACAATGACGGGGAGGTGAATATCGCCGACGTGAACACAGTTATCGATGTGGTCCTGGGCGGCCTCGTTTCAGGCGCCGTCCGCTTGGCGTGCGACGTGAACAAGGACGGTGAAATCAACATTGCCGACGTGAATGTCATCCTCGACTATATCCTCACACATTGACATCAATATTTCATTAACCCTATAACATCTATGCAGTCATGAGAAAATACAGATTCATTACGGTGATAATGGCCTTGATAGCCATCACCACCGCATGGGCCGAACCCATTAACGAGAATCAGGCCCGCAGCATTGCAGCCAACTTCATGGCCAACCATGCCGTGCCATCCACGACACTGAGAATGGCTCACAAAGCGCCGTTGACAAGCAGTGCCACTGGTGGCGAAAAAGTTGCCTACTATGTTTTCAATGCCAACAGCGGCTATGTCATCGTCGCTGGCGATGACCGCGCGCCTGCTGTGCTGGGTTACAGCGACAAGGGCACCTTTGACAGCCAGGATATGCCCGAGGCCATGCAATGGCTGCTTGAGGGTTATGCGGCTCAGATCGAAGCCTTGGGACATGGAGCCAAGCCCGCGCCGCGTCTCACATCGGGTGCAGCGATTAACCCGTTGGTAAGCGCCTCATGGTCCCAGAATTCACCCTATAACACCTTGTTACCCATGCTCCCCAATGGCCAACAGGCAGTTGCAGGCTGTGTCGCCACAGCAATGGCCCAAGTGTTGTATTACTGGAAAGATCCCGCACAAGTCACCCAGACCCTTCCCCAGTACACGTCCCAGTACTATGGCATCAATATGCCCGCTCTTGAGCCTGTGGATTTCAACTGGGATGCGATGCAGGACATGTATCTGACCAATGACACCGAAAGTGACGCTGCCATCGCAGCCGCACGGCTCACCTTGTACTGTGCCCAGTCGGTCCAGATGAACTTCCAGGACGGTGCCTCGGGAGCCAACACAACAAGAATCCCAAGTGTGCTCTCCACCTATTTTGGCTACAAAGCCAGTGCCCGCTGCGAGTACCGTGAGGACTTCACCACCCAAAGTTGGGCCAATCTCATCTATAATGAGTTAACTGAGGGACGTCCCGTGATTTACAGCGGCAGCAAGAGAACGGGCGGTCACGCCTTCATTTGCGACGGCTATGACGGTGAAGGCTTGTTCCACATCAACTGGGGCTGGGATGGCATGAGCAACGGCTACTACCTGCTCAACGTGCTCAATCCCGACGCCCAGAGTACAGGTAGTGCCAGTGGTGCTTACGGCTACATCTATGACCAATATATTGTTGCAGGCATCGAGCCTGGTGAGGGAGTGAGCGAGTTCGCCCTCACCGCAGGCAACGTTGCGCTTAATGACGCCGTCACGACCCGCACATCGAGCAACGCCAACTTTAAAGCCACAGTCACGGCCTTTTTCTACAACTACACCAACCAGACGATCGGCGCCAGCTTCGGCTGGGGACTCTATGAGGGAGACGAACTGGTATCTGTACTTTTCCAGAGCGGAATCTCGCAACTTCCATCTGGTTATTTCGTCAGAAATGAGAACCAGACGCTTAACTTCGGACAGGGCATCACCAGCGGCACTTACCGCCTCGTTCCCATCTACAGCGAGTTGTATGCCAACGACTGGCATCCCTGCAAGGGGACCGATGCCAACTACATCGAAGTGACCATCGATGGTAACGACTGCACCGTCACGGGCTGTGGCATCGCAGGTACACGTGACTATGAGGTCAACGACATCACCTGTTATGGTTACATGCACCACGGCCGCCCTGTGGATATCAACTTGAACATGACCAACAACGGCTACTCTCAGGGCGATCTGCTCCACATGTTCGTCAACGGTGAGTTCAAATCAACAGCCTTTGTGGGTCTTGAGCATGGCGAGACAGGCGACGTCATGTCCCGCTTCATCCCGTCGGCCCCTGGCGAATACACCTGCGTGTTCTCGTTCAACCAGGACGGGAGCGATCCCATTTGCCAGACGACCATCACCGTCGATGAAATGCCCGTTGCCAACCTGCAAGTCGAACCCGAGGTGCTCAATGTCACCGATAACTTGAACTGTATTATCACCGACACAAAATTCAGGTTGAAACTCTTCATCACCAACAATGGCGAGCAACCATATCACGATGACATCACGGTGAGGTTGTATAAGAATCGCGATGGCAACTACGGCAGCAACGTGCAGATCATGAACCAAGAGCTATATCTCGACCCTGGCATGAGCACCGAGATGTTGTTTGAGTTGGACAATGTCGTTGACGGATGGAAGTACTTTGCTAACTACTGCCACTACAGCGGAGGCAGCCTCGCGCCAGACAATAGCACCAGCTGGTACACCATCGTCTTCCCCCAGGAGCAACCGTACGTTCTGGGTGACGTGAATAACGACGGGGTGGCAAACATCAACGATGTGACAGATCTCATCGATTATCTGCTCGGGTTGAACACCGGCGACATTAACGCCACCGCAGCAGATTGCAACACCGACGGCGCTGTCGATATCAATGATGTGACCTCCCTCATCGACATGCTGCTCGGCATCAGCTAGAACTAACCGAGTGCACTGACACCCGCATTAATGGGTGCGCCATCATTCTTGCCCGATGCTTTGGACAGACCAATAGCGGGGCGATGAATGATGACGCACTCATCTGTTTTTGCAGAGAAAAAGCCGAATAAACCGATAAATCATGCTATATTTGCCAACCCAAACAATCATTAACTAAAATTCAACACCCCCAAAATGAACCGATTATTCACCTTATTATTAGTGTTGGGGCTGGCCATGATGGCCGGAACCTCACGAGCAGAGTCAATCAGCGAGAGCCAAGCCAGGAACATCGCTGCAGGCTTCATGGCAACCCACCAGATGGCGCCAGGCAATCTGAGGGTAGCTCCGCGAGGACCTCAGTTAAACACTCCCGCCACGGGTGACAAGACTGCCTACTATGTGTTCAACGCCGAGCGAGGCGGCTATGTCATCGTTGCAGGCGATGATCGCGCGCCCGCAGTGTTGGGCTATAGCGACCGAGGCGCATTCGATGCCACTCAGATTCCCGAAGCCATGCAGGAACTGCTCGAGGGCTACGCTGCCCAAATCGAGGACATCTCACAAGGCGCCAAACCGGTGCTCCTCCTCACCACGGGCCCCGCCATCAGTCCGCTTGTCTCCGCCAACTGGTCCCAGAATTCCCCTTACAGCACCCTGTTGCCCGTCGTCAATGACAAGCATGTGCCGGCAGGCTGTGTTGCCACCGCGATGGCCCAAGTGATGTATTACTGGAAATGGCCTGCCAGACCCACGAAGACCATCCCGGCCTATACCACAACGGCCCTGTCTATTGACATGCCGGCGCTTGCCCCGGTGAATTTTGAGTGGGACCTGATGCAGGACACCTATTTGTCCACAGACTCCACCACCGCTGCCGGTCTGGCCGCAGCCAGGCTGACCCTGTATTGCGCCCAATCGGTGGAAATGAACTTCAGGGAGAACACATCGAGCGCCACGACAACACGAGCGCCGCTTGCAATGTCCACCTACTTCGGTTACAAGGGCAGCATGCACTCGTTGAGCCGTGTCAACTACACGAGCCAGCAGTGGGCCGATATCATCTACGGCGAATTGTCGGAAGGCCGTCCTGTCATCTACAGCGCCAGCAAGAAGAGCGGTGGCCATGCCTTCGTCTGCGACGGCTATGACGGCAACGGCATGTTCCATATCAACTGGGGATGGAATGGGCAGAGCAACGGCTACTTCCTGCTCAACGTGCTCAACCCCGACCTGCAGGGTACAGGAAGCGCCAGCGGCTCGTACGGCTACATTTATAGCCAAGCCATCATCGTGGGCATCGAGCCGGGAGAGGGAAGCTACAGCTTTGCCTTAACTTCATCAAATGTCACCCTGGATGCCTACACCTCGACCCGCACAGGCAGCAACTATAATTTCTCGGCAACGGTGTCGGGACGTTTCTACAACTTCACGTCCCAGGCTTGGGCCGTGCACTTCGGTTGGGGACTGTACCAGGGCGAAACATTAGTCACCAAACTCTACAGCTCCTATAACACGAATCTGAATCCCGGATCCTACCTCTCTAGCACATCCCGACCTCTGTCGTTCGGCAGGGACATGACCAGCGGCACCTACCGCATCGTGCCCATCTACAGCGAGTACGGCGCCAACAACTGGCGTCCCTGCATCGGTGCCGACAAGAACTACATCGAGGTCGTCATCAACGGCAACACGTGCACCTTCACTGGCCACGGCACAGCCGGCGGTGGCAGTGACTATCAGGTCAATGACATCACGTTTGCCGGACACATGCACAATGGCAGGCCCATCGACATCACAATGAACATGACCAACAACGGAGTGTCGGGCAACAAGCTGCTGCACCTGTTCCTGAACGGGACCTTCCTGTCATCGTCGTTTGTCGCTCTGGAACCGGGCGAGACCGGCGACATCCCCTACAGGTACATCCCCCAGGAAGCAGGCACCCAAACGCTCACCTGGTCATGGAACGAGGATGGCAGCAATCCCATCGCCACCCGCACCATCACCATCAATGCGATGCCCGCGGCAACCTTGACGGGTACTGTCGAAGTGCTTAACGTCACCGACACCCAGAACAACATCATCACCAGCGACAAGTTCAGTGTGCTGTACACCATCACCAACAACGGCACTACGACCTATGATGAAGACATCACGGTGAAGCTCTTCAAGCGCACCTATGGCAACAACGGCAACAACGTGCAGGCCAAGGTCCAGCCCATCGTGTTGGAACCTGGAGAGACCACGACACTGAGGTTTGACCTTGAAAACGTCATCGACGGCTGGAAATATTTCACCTATGCCTACTACTACAGCGAGGGTTCCCAAGTGTCCATCAAGGGCACCGCGGCCTACACCATCGTCTTCCCCGAGGAGCCCGAGTACATCCCTGGTGACGTGGATGACGACGGCAGCGTGGATATCAACGATGTGACCGCCCTCATCGACTACCTGTTGAGCGGTGGCACCATTAACATGGATGCCGCAGATCTCGACGGTGACAACTCGGTCGATATCAACGACGTGACCGCACTCATCGACAAGTTACTGGCTGGCGCATAAAACGCACATCCGCTGTTTCCAAAACAAAGTCGCGCGGCCCTCATGTGGGGTCGCGCGACTTTCATTCATCAGAGTCAGTCAGCGAGTTGGCTTCACCTCAAGATCTTCTTCGAAGTGACGCTGCCATCACTGTAACGGGTCACAACGATGTTGACGCCATCGAATGGCGACTTGCTTTCCTGACCCATCAAGTTGTAATAGCGAACGCTGACAACTGTCTTATCGGCCTCTACCGAAGGTACTTCAGGAATAGAGGTATAAGATGTGCTACCCGTCAAGTCAAGAGGATAAATCAGATATGCATCCTCCATAGGATCACATCCCTTTGCGACAGGAGCCCTCCTCGGTGAATTCATCTGAGGAGGATAAGACATAGTGCCAGGCGTCTCAATTGCAATATGGAACTCATAGGCACAATTCTCCTTCAGGGCTTCTTCGCCTTCAGGTTGACCGAAATAGACAGGGCTAGGAGTCAAGCGATTGTACTGCCAACCACCAACCTTGAATGCTCCAGACAGATCATACCAGTTGACGATTTCACCATTCTCGTCATAGCCCCTCTCGTATACATCAAAGATGTCATCTCCGCGCCATACGGCCCACACATGAGCGACTTCGGCTGTCTTACCCCTAACGAAGAACATCAAATATTCGTTTTCATCATAAGGATACAACAAGCTATCGAATGTATTCCATTGCTCATCGGTCCAACTGTCCATGTCAGAGAAATCATAGCCTTGGATGGCGGCAAATTCGTCATGGCTCATAATCCAAGCTATGAATTCAGCCGGAACCTCCTCTCCGTTAAACATAGCATCTGCGAATGCATTCATAATCTCTTCAGGAACTGGTGAAGTTGGGTATGAATCTGATTCCGGGCCGATAGGCAAGTACTTATCGCACATAAAGTTACACGGCGTGTAATGGTTATAGTAATAGGTGACAGGTTCGGATCCATCGGTTGGATTAGCAAGCAATTCAAGGGGATCCTGCAAGTAACCCGGATAGCCTATAGTTTCATTCAAAACTTCAGGCTCACTATCAACCATTATGCGATAGGTATTATCATCGCAGAAGTATCCCTTGACGGACATCGGTTTCAGTTGTTTGTTGACAAAGCGGTTCAGGACTTCAAGAGCAGCAGCATTATTGCTCGCGGTGTTCTCACTGGAGATGCCCATATCTTCCAGATAATCGGTAAAGTCAAGCTTTATCCAATTACTCTGATCCCAACCGCGCTCAGCATCTTGCATCAGAGCAACCTCGATGCCATAGTCCAAACTACCTTGATCATTTACATCCTTAACAATTGCTTTGTTGCCGATATCCTTGGCCCACAGAATCCTTTCTGCAGCCCAAACACCAATCAGCGTATCACAGACAATCTGCTCTTTCCTGCTCTCCTCAACATCCCAGCCTTCAAGGAATCTAAGTGGCTTATAATAATAGGATTCTCTATTATAAGGTTTGATCCAACCAATATAAGCAAATCCCGTTACTTCAGTCCTTCCTACATGGGTAATGCTGGTTTGATTACCAGACTCTGTTTCAAGAGGTAACGTTTGGGCGCTATAACTTTCCCTCCTCTTCTCCATGTAGAACGTTGCATGATCCTCGTTGGGATTGATGTTATGAACAATCTCTTCCAAGTCACACGTTGCGGTGACCACTGTGCCATAGGTAACATATTGCAGACCGTTCACATCAACACAGTCCGGTGAAGGAGTCAACGTGACAGGGACAGGGATTCGAGTGGCTGTAATCGAACTCTTGTCACCAGGCACGGTCAGCACATAGATGCCAGCTGAGATCATAAATTCATTACTGGGATCATAGTCTGCTGCCGAATACAATTGCTTGGTGCCCTCTGCAGGAAATTGAGGGACATTCGAGTTAATCAAATAATAGTAAGGCCTATCTGGAACAAGACGATAAGGATCAATGGCATCCCAATCCGATTCATCGACCACTGTTGTCAGGTTAAAGTGTCCCCAGGCGTCATCTGTCATACCCGGGACATCCTTGATACCCTTGAAATAGACAGTCAGTGAATAGGTATCGGTGGCCAAGTCGTAATCAAACTTGAGTCCATTGGGATCCCACTCGGTGGCACCGTTATAAGTACCCAGCAAATAGAGGTCACCGACAGGGCTGAAGTTGGCCGTGATTGTCACAGGGGCATCAGGCATCGTGAAGTGGTATTGACCATCCTGACCATGATATGACTGGACGACTTGGCCTGTGACATCATTGGTCACGGTAACACTGCTCACCACATAACCATTCACTTTTTCAACAGTGACATCAACCCTGTCACCAGTGTAAGCCGATGATGCGACAGTAATTGAGCCGGCATCTGACGGATTGCAAACTGTACTGATTCCATAGGGAATATGGGCAAAGTTGGCATTGATGGTCACATCGGCACTAGGCATGATGAAGCTGTACTCTCCATTCTCGCCGGGTGTCAACGTAATGACTTGATTCACGTCATTCTCATCCACGTAAGATAAAGTCACATCAGTTAAAGCGTAGCCCGCACTGGAAGTTACCGTGAATGAAAGCTGTCTACCCGCTATAGCATTGTAGTTACTCAAATTGATGGTTCCGCCTCCGGGTGGTGTACATTGCTTTGTGATCGTGTATACTTTGTCAAAGTAAGCAGTTACCGTCACATCGGCAGCAGGCATCGTGAAGCTATAGTAAGGATGGTTCTTTGTCACCGTGACAGTCTGAGTCTCATTATTCTCATCCACGTATGTCACAGTCACATCTCCCATGGCATAGCCGTCATACTTCGTCACAGTAAAGGTTACATTCTGGCCTTCGGCAGCAAAGCTGGGCGGGTTGTTAATGCGTCCACCCTCTTCAGGTATGCATTGAGTGTAGACTCTGTAAGTCTTGATGAATTCAGCCGTGATTGTCACATCAGCAGCAGGCATCATGAAGCCGTACTCACCATCCGAGTCACGAGTCAATGTAGCGGTAACGGTCTCATTATTCTCATCCACATAAGACATCGTCACTTCATCAACTCGATATCCTACGTTATGGTCTACAGTGAAGTAAACCCATTTGCCTGGTGTAGCCGTCTGATTCGATACAGTTATAAACGTGAAGTAACCAGCATCTTCAGGCACACACACGGTGTAGATGTTGTAATGATTATCGAACTGAGCCGTAATCGATACATTGCCTGTCGGCATCGTGAAGGTATATTCGTTGCTGCCCGACGAGGTCGGAGTGATTTCCTGTCCAGTGGTCTCATTCATCACTGTGAGAGAAATCAGTTTGTAACCCTCTGTTGGTGCAACACCGAATACCACTTGGTCACCATTAGCTACAGAGACGGTCTGCGGCGTGTTGACACTATTCAGCCAAATGGCACCACCTTCTTCGGGCGACCAACTGGTTGTCACGTTATACTTAGTGCGCTCATAGTCGGCATGAATCGTCACGTCATCATTCGGCATCGTGAAGCTATAGTTGCCGTCAGCACTAGGCTCGAAGCTCTGAACGATTCCATTGTTGCTGTCAACCACTTCCACACCCGTGAGAGTATAGACATTGGGATCAGTGTCGGCAACAGTGAAGTTCACGGTCTCACCAGCTTCAGAGCCAGTGGGAGCGGTAATGGTACCAGCGTTTGACCCCGCGGGATTGACTTGTGTCGTAATGTTGTAAACCGTGGGTGCCGGGATGGTGTAGGTGGCAGTACCTGGCACAACGATGTAGCCGATATTGGCCTCGGCATTGACGGTAGTAGTCGCACCCACAGCAGTGATTGCTGCAGTATTGTCGGGATCCCAAGTCGTTCCGCCATCGGTGCTGTTCTTGAACGAGGCATTGACCTCATTGGGATTGATGCCGTGTACCAACTCATCGAGGTTGCTGCTGATAGTCACTTGATCACCTGCAGCCACAGTGCTGCCGCTGACAGGATCGAAGGTGAGCGTGAGCGGGTACTCGATGATGGTCATCTGAGTCTTGGCCCTGTTGACCTTGATGCGGTAAACGCCAGCCGGAATCTTGAAGGCGTTGTCGTAGTTCGTCTGGAAACAATCAGTGTATGTGTGACCGTCGGCCACCTCATAATTATGGCTTGTGGCATAGATGCGATATCCATTGATGCTGCCCCAGTCGTTATCATTGCTTCCAATGCGTGTTGAAAGACTGAAATAACCGAAGGCCTGATCGACATTAGCATCATCATTGCCACCCTTGAAGTAAACGTCGATGTAGTACTCCTGATTTGTCTCATCAAAGGTGAACTTGGGGCCATAGGGAACCCAATTCGTCCTTCCATTGGCGGTGCCAAGCAGGTAGAGGTCACTAGGAATCTCGTAAGTGGCCGAGCCATTCACGATGAGGTAATCACCCAGAGCGGCCGAAGCAACGATTGTCGTCTCGCCAATATTGGAAATCACGCGGGTGTTGTCATTCTCCTGAGTACCCCAGTTATCAATCGAGTTATAGAACGAAACGGGATCCTCATTGGGATTGATGGCGTGTACCAAGTCTTGGAGGTTGCTGCCGATGGTCACCTCGGTGTTGGGCTCGACAATCGTGCCGTTGCCGGGCACACCGCCAGCAGGATCAAAGGTGAGCCCTAGCGGATACTCGGTAATGCTCATCTCGGTCATCTCTTTGTTAACCTCAATGCGGTAAACGCCGGGCTTGATCTTGAAGGAATTATTGGGGCGGTCACCATAGAGATGAACACCTGAATAACCATCGGCTACCCATGTCTGATTGTTTTCGGCAGCCAGGCGGTAACCAGCGATGTTGTCCCAATTGCCGCTTTCATCAATCTTCTTGGTCAGGCTGAAGTAACCATAGGCAGGATCGGTATTGGGATCATCGTTGTAGCCCTTGAAGTAAACGTCGATGTAGTACTTCTCATTAGCGCCGTCGAAAGTGAACTTGGGTCCATAGGGAGCCCAACCGGATTTACCGTTAGCGGTACCGAGCAGGTAGAGGTCATGTGCCTCCTCGAAGTTGGCAGTCAAGGTGACGTCGTTACCAGGCATGACGAAGGAGAAGACTCCGTTGGCATCAGGGGTGAGCGTCGTGGTAGTGCCATTATTGGTGTAGGTCACCGACTGGAAGCTGTAACCATCGGATGCAATAGGCTTGAAGGTTACAGTCTTGCCCTCGTTGGACTTATGCTGGCCGTTAAAGTCGGTATATCCACTGATGAAGTTAAAGATGCCGCCACCCGTGGGATTGCAGATCGTGTCAATGTTATAAGGCTGAAGGAAATTAGCAGTAACTTTCACGTCATTGGCAGGCATCACAAAGCTGTAGTCGTTGCCAAAGTCGCTGGTAGCGGTCGGCTGCAGCACATTCACAGCTCGGTTGTTGAGGTCAGTTATTGTTACCTCACCGATACCATAACCGTCAGCCGAACCAACGAAGAAGGACACATTATCAAAATGCTGCGACCAGTTCCTGCCCTGATTGTCAGTGAGGATACCGTTTCCCAGGGTGATGTAGCCGCCATTGGAGGGGATGCACTCGGTGGTCACCTCATAGCTCTGAGCGGGCTTGTAGAGGTAAACGCGCTGGTTGGCTGCATACTGGTTGTTGGTTGAGTAGTCCATGTCCCTGAATAGGCTGCCACCATTGTAGTGACGGATGGCGAATTGTGGTTCAGAGCTACTATGATCAAACCTAATCAACGCATTCTGATTAGTATTTCCGCTAACTGAAATGCTGACACGGAAATACTGCTCATAACTGGTGACAGTGCTTGCAGTATGCAGGTTGTAGCCCTGACCGTTTGCCGCTCCAGATGATGAACCGGACAGACTGCTGCGGCGACGTATGTAATTATCGCCCACCTTTATATACCAGGGACGAGAACTATAGCCCGAAGACTCAAGTTTTATGAGTTGCACTTCGTCGGTCACTTTCACCTTGTTGTTATTGTCAAGCAGGGTGACAGGAGTCGAGGTAAAGGTGGTCAGGTTCTCAGTGGTGCTGTAATAGTCCTCCTTGCCCAAGGCTTTGGAAGCATATTGGCTCACCAATGCATAGGTTTGACCATTCTCGATCTCAGAATTATCGGTCACCTTTTCATAGATGTCACCGAACTCTTTTTCATAGGTAATCTCGACCGAACCGAAGCGAACCGGTTTGGCCTCAGTCACAAACTTAATATATTTGGACGGAGTAGAACCACCCACCCAGGTGCCGATATAGCCGCTATAGGTATAGGTACCTGTGGGAGTGTAAGGGGCACCAGTGAACTCACTGATGGTCGAGGGGCCCCAGTAGAAGCAATCAAGATTGTCATCGGTGGTGTTGTCCAGACAATTGAACTTGATCTTTTTGATCACATAGTTGGTCGAGAAAATGTCGAAAACCACCTGCTGGTGCTCCACCAGGTAATTGACATTGTTCAGACCACTGGAGAAGGTCATGGTGATGCCGCCTTTGGAGCAATAATACACTCCGGTGCCATCATCGTAGATTCCCTCGTTGCGGGAAATCGTCACGGTCTTCTCGCCCGCGATTGCATTTGGCAATGCAAAGGCGAGCAGCATGAGATAGATTAGTAATCGTTTCATCATCGGTTTAATTATTATAATTAATGATTAACAAAATGGTTATGTCTTTGGTTATGCATTGCTCATGTCATTGGTTATGATGTTGGTTATGTCTGCTTCGAGATTAAAGCGGTCCTTTCATCTCATCCACCTTCATCCGAGGGGAAGAAAGCCTGAAAACCATAGGATTTCAGTCTCTAAAAACGAATGACGAAACTATGCAAGGGACAAAGATAAATAAATTTTTATGATTATACTCCAAAACGGAATCATTTAACACTACGAACTTAAAAAAAAAATGATAATTTTTAATAGGCGGATTATCCTGTCATCAAATCATTCACTTGAGCATCCAAAACCCAAAAAGTTGGGGAGATGACAAAAAAGGATTAAATTTGCACCTGATAACCAAGAGACAGAATAATGAACAGGCGAGAAATGATCAAGATGACGGGAGCGGCAGCCGTGGGGGCCACGGTGCTGGGTATTCCCATGGGGGCTGAAGCCCAGAACAACAGCATTAATGGCACAAATGCCGGCAAACGGCGACTCAAGGTGCTCGCCATCGGGGCGCATCCCGACGACCCTGAGACCTGCTGCGGCGGCACCATGTGCCTGTTTACTGAAGCGGGACATGAGGTGGTGTGCGTCTATCTCACACGCGGCGAGGCGGGCATCGCGGGCAAGAGCCACGCTGAGGCTGCCGCCATCCGCGTCGTGGAGAGCGAGAACGCCTGCAAGGTGACCGGCGCACGACACATCTTCATGAGCCAGGTGGACGGCAACACCGAGGTGAACCTGGAACGCTACAAGGAGATGCGCGAACTCATCGACCGCGAGAACCCCGACATCGTGATGACACACTGGCCACTCGACGAGCACCGCGACCACGCCATCTGCGGCATCCTTGTGATGGACGCCTGGCGACGCCTGGACCGCCGCTTCAAACTGTTCTACTTCGAGGCCATGTCGGGCACGCAGAGCCAGATGTTCCACCCCACCCACTGGGTGAACATCGAGAGCGTGCTGGAGCGCAAGCACGAGGCCTGCAACTGCCACGTGAGCCAGCACATGGACGAGATCTACGAGTGGCACGGCCCAATGGAGAAGTTCCGCGGCCTTGAATGCCGCTGCAATGCTGCCGAAGCCTTCATGCAGCACAGCGACGCCCTCCCCACCCTGCCTTAACTTTTTTCAGGGCAATCAGAAACACATTCTAAATATAAAGCGTGGCAAGGATTTTCTCCTTGTCACGCTTTGAGTTGTTTTGATTAACCCTATCAGAAGGTGATGCCGGCGCCGACCATGAAACCGATGCGCTGTGCACCCATGCCGTAGAGCAGGTCGTAGCGGCGGTTCAGCAGGTTATTGGTCTGCAACCACAGATTAATGCTGCTGTTAAGGCGGTAGTTAGCTCCGGCATGCAGATTAATGACGTCATCCATGTTGACAAACAGGTAATCAGCATCTTCATTGTCCGAAGGAGCAAACAGAGCCATTCGTCCACCGCGGTACTCGAGACCGGCATGAACAGTCAGCGGCCTCCACGGAGTGACCTTGAGGTCGATGTTTGCAACGGTAGAGGCGCGATCCACACCCAACTTGTAGCCGTTATAGTGGTTATCGCTGGCATACATCTCATTATCGTGAGGAGCATACTTGACAGCAGCTGTTGCCTCGATGAGCGAACGGTACTTGTAATTGACCTCGGCATTAAGATAATAGCCGCGACTGTCAAGAACCATGTACTGTGACATAAAGGCATGATTGAGGGCATAGAATCCAGGATAACCAGTGTAGAGGATGCCCGGTTCGTCCTTGACAATGCCATAGCCCAACGAAACCTTAGCACTCAAGCCCTGGAAGGGACCGATCTTGATACCGCCCTCGGCATCGATAGGCACGTAAACACTGCCGTAAAGCAGCAATGGATCGTCATAGCGGTAATTAACGAAGTGCTTGCCCTGACGATAACCCAATATCTTGCCGCCAAGAACGTTAGCAAAGACGGTGAAGCCGTCAACCAACGCCAAGTTGGCACGGATGTTGGGCGAAAGGCGGAATGCGGCACCATCACTGAAACAGATGTGCCCATTCAGTCCCAGCTGCAACTTGAACATGTCGCCACGGATGGTGTAGGTCGGCGAGAGGGTTATCATGCCCACCTCGTCGAACAGGTCATAGTCGCTGCCCGATTTAGCCTTGGTGCCACGACGCAGGTACTCGCCCTTGAGGCCTAATGCAGCGGTCGTGAACTCGGTGAGGTTGTAACTGCCTCCCAGATTAATGATACCCCAATTGTCATGAACACCATGATTATACAAGTCGTTGAAGGGCTTGTCATGTGATGCGTGACCATACTGGAGACCGATGTTGTAATTCAACGGATTGTCGCGCAACATGAACTGGCTTTGCCATCCCGCATTCAAGTTGAGATTGAAGAACGTCTGCTTCTCCTTGTTCCAATCATAGGGAGAGTTAAAGATTACCGGCTCATTCTCAGAAGAGAATGTGTGATAGGCGTTCCATCCGCCGTAGTAGTTAAAGATGTCGATGTGAGCCTTGGCACCCAACGTGAGCGTGCCGTTGCCCATGCCCTTGCTGTAGTCCACAGCGAGGGTGTTGTCATTGAACTTTTGCTTGTTGCGGTTCAGGTCCAGGTCGATAATCTTGCTGTGATTCTTGCTGTTCCAAGTGCTGTTGTGATTGAACCACAAGCCCAATTTCTCACGCTCCTCGTCGATAAGACGATAGCCGAAGTCCAGCCTGAAGTTACCTTGAGTGCCAGCGCCCAAGTCGAGATAGCCGCGCTTGTCACTGAAGTTGTGCGCCGTGCGGTAGCCGTAGGGCAACAGTGTCGGGATGGAAGTGGGCACCTCGATGGGCGTGGTGAGGTCACTGTAGCCCAACTGGGTCCTGGGCCCGGTGGAAGCGGGTTTCTTGACCTTGGGCAACTCGTTCTTCTTTACAGCCTTCTTCTCAAGCGGCGCGACATCCTTCTCGAGAGTGATTTCCTTGCTCAGCTGAGTGTTGTCCTGTGCCTGTGCCGCTGTGAGCGTTGCCACTGCCAACAATATGGCGATATATATCTTCTTTTTCATCTGCAATATATTTAATGTGTGATGATGACGATCGTGGTGAATTAATTCTTCTTTTTCTTGCCGTTGTCGGTGCTGGCATTGCCCGTCGAACTTGCACTGCCACCTTTCCACTTGTTCATGCGGGTCTCAATGCCGTTCAAGATATCCTTCTCCTTGCCTGGATAGTTGTTCTTGAGGCTCTGGAGATATTCGCGAGCCTTGGTGACATTGCCCTGCTTGTAATAGACATCGGCAAGAGTCAGGAAGCTCTTACCCAGCCAATAGGTGTGTGGCGTTCCCGCATCGATGAGCGCATTCACCGTCTGCTCGGCTCCGGCATAGTTACCCATTTCATACTGCATGCGCGAGAGTTCATAGGACGCCTGGGCGCCATACTCGCTCGAAGGATCCTTGGCCAACGCACGGAAAGCCGCCTCGGCGTCCTTGGTGTTACCCAACTGTGCAAACGAGAGGCCTCGGTTCAAGGTCACCTCTTTCTCCTCGTTGGCGGTCAGGCCACCACGGTCGAGCAATGTGCCGGTTATGAGTCGCACCTCGTTCCAGTTGCCCATCTGCTTGGCGACACGCATCGCACCCAGTTGAGCCAGCGTGCGGTTGTCGTCGCTGGTAGCGCGCTCGGCGAGTTCCTTGTAGCTCTGCAGCGCCTCGTCCATCTTACCCTGACGCATGAGGATGTCGCTGCGCATGGCGAGCGCGTCCTGTGCGTAGGAAGCGTCACCGCCACCCTGCAGGGCCTCGTCGATGGCCTGCATCGCATCATTGTAGTTGCCCTTGCCGTAATGGTAGCGGGCAATGTAATATTTCGCCTTGGCAACATAGGCGCCGGCTGGATAGTCCTTGAGATATTGCTGCATCTTGTCGATGCTCGGCTTGGTGTCGATGGCAGCCTTCTCAGCGGCCTCGAATGTCAGCCTCTCCACCTCGTTCACGTCAATCTTGGGCGCGTTGGGAACGCTGTTGAGGAATTTGCTGAACTCAGCCAGCTGACCACGGTCGGCATAGATGAGTTTCATGTCCTCGGCAGCTGCCTGAGCCTCGTCGCTGGTGGGATACTGGCGGATGACCTTCTTGTAGGCCTCGATGGCGGCATCCTCCTTGCCGATGCTCTTGTTGACCAGTGCGGTCTGGAGAAGTCCCTTGCGTGCCTCGACGCTCCTGGGATAGTTTTTCAACAGGGCGGCATAGGTGTCTAGCGCTTCGTTGTACTTGCCAAGCAGCGCCTGGGCATTACCCTTCTCGAGCATCGCCTGCGGAGCGAAGTCGCTCTGCGGGAAAGTCTTGATGAGCGCGTCCATCTGGTTGATTTCGTCGGCATACTGCTGGTTCATGCCCATCATGATACCCTTCTGGTACATCGCATAGTCGCCGCTGGCGTTCCTGTCGAGGCGCATTGCCTGGTCATAGGAGGCCTGAGCGCCCGAGAAGTCACGGGCATAGTACTGCGAGTCACCGATGCGGTTATAGGCATCGGCGGTGAGCTCGTTGCTCAGCTGCTTGCTGGCCACTGCGTTCTGGAAAGCCGTTTTGGCCTCGCTATAGCGCTTCGCATTATAGAGGCTGTAACCCAGATTGTACTGGGCGAGGCCATAATTCTCGTCGGACCTGTCGACGGCCTTGACATACTCCTGCTGGTGCTTGGCGGCATCGGTGTATTTTCCCTCACGGTACTCGGCCTCGGCAAGCCACAGGCGGCTCTCGTTGAGGGTGGTCGGGTCGTAATTGCCCACGGCGATGGCCTGCTTGAAGTACTCGTCAGCCTCCTTGTTGCGGTTATTGGCCAAAGCCTGGACACCCATGTTATAGAGTATGTTCTGCTTGGCCTTGAGCACCTTGGCACCGGGATTCTTGATGCGGTTGATGCTCGTGAGCGCACGCTGGTAGTCGGTCGTGCTCATGTAAGCATCCACCAGATAACCCTCAACATTATCCTTATAACGAGAGTTGGGATACTCGTTGAGGAAATCCTCGAACAAGTCCACGCTCTTGTCAAACGGAGTGCGCGCTCCCTTGCTCACACCGACGGCATAGTTATAGTAGGCCGTCTCCTTGACACTGCGGTCGCAATTCATCATGGCAGCCTGCTGGAATGCCATGTTGGCGCCGCCCAGGTCATTGAGCTGCCTCTTGGCCTGTCCCATGTAGAAGTAGGCACTCTGAGCCAGCGCGTCGCTGCCGTCAGTCACATGGAACATGTTGTCCACAACGGCCTGATAGTTGCCGTCACGGTAATCGAGCACACCCATCGTGTAGGCTGCGGTGCGGTAGGGCTCTCCCTCGGGGTTGTCCATGTAGCGGCGCAGATAGGTGCGTGCCTCGGTATCATTACCCAAGTGGTAGTAGCTCTCACCCACCACGCGGTTCAACTCTGCATCAAAGTAGTCGTTGCCGCGCTGGCTGAGCAGGGTCTTACCCTGGTCAATCACATCGCTGTAGCGTTTCTTGTTATATTCAATCTGTATGAGGTAGTACTGTGCCTGATAGCCCAGTTCGGTGCCTGCAGGGATGCGGCTGAACATTTCCTGAGCCTCAGCATAGTTGCCCTGGGCATATTCCAGGTAAGCCTTATAGAAGTCGCTGGCACCGGCATAGCGCCTGCTGTTCTCGAGGGCGTAGTACTGGCGCTCGGCCTCACGGTAATTTCCCAGTCGCAGGTTACAGTAGGCACGGCGATACTCGAGGTCCTCATCACTGTTCAAATCAAGTGAACGGTTGCGCACATAGGAATAACTCAACAGCGCGCTCTCCCACTCACCACGATAGAAGTAGTAGTTGCCCACCTTCATTTGCGCCTCCACTGCCAGCGGTGAGGCCGGGTAGCGGTCAATGAACTCCACCAGGGCATCCAGACTGGATTCCTCACCACGCTCAAACTTACTCAAGGCGATGTAGTAGTCGGCCTTTTCCCGCATCGAGGCATCGCTCGGCAACTGCTTGGCATGCTCAAGCTGGTCAATGGCACCCACATAGTTGTGGGCCTCGTACATCTGCAACCCACGCTCGAGATAACCGGCAGCCTCGCTGGACATCACAGCAGGTTGCCCCACCGCAATAGCGGGAGCCACCACAAGCGCTGACAATAAAGCTTTCTTGATTCTCTTCATATGATTTTCGTTTCTAATTTTACGCACTCATTGCACCTCGCCAACGGCAAGGCGCGCCTTTCACATTAATATTAACTGCAAATTTAGCGATAAATTGCCAAACAGCAGCTAACCGACATCTAAAATATTCCTAAAAAAGACCTATAAATGTTGATTTCGGGCAAGAAGCCAATTGTTCTCCAATTCTTTCTCATGGAGGGTGAAGATCATTATTTCAGTACAGCATTACAGAACAGCCGTTTTTTATGAAAAAGTCAAAAAAGCGAGAAAAAGAGGCAACTTTTTTGGTATAATGTAAAAAATAACTACCTTTGCGAGGTTTTTTGGCAAACTGCCCTTTTACTGAACATAAAAACGTAATATAAATAATTGTAAATGGCTACATTAGAGAAAATTAGGCAAAGAAAGAAGATTCTTGCCATCGTTATCGGTGCCGCATTGCTCGCTTTCATTATCGAGGTAGGTATCGAGGCCATCGGTCGTTCTGGTGGCAACAGCGCAGCCGCAAAAGTCGGCAATGAGAAAATTGACATTATGCAGTTCCAGCGTCGCGTGGAGCGCGAGGCCGCTGACGACCAACAGAACAGTCAGCAGACCGACGCCGCCTTGCGTCAGCAGCAGGTGCTTGATGATATGATCAACGAGAAGCTGCTCGAGCAGGAATACAAGAAGTTGGGTCTCTTCGTAAGCGACACCGAGATCAGTGAGCTCATGATTGGTAAGAACCCCGCTCCCGCTGTGGTACAATTCGCCCAGCAGTATGGTGCCAAGTCGCCTGCCGAGTTTTATGATTTCATCATGAACCCCGGCAAGCAGGGCATCCAGGAAGCTCAGGTGACTGAACTTCGCAACCAGTGGGAGAAGCTCAAAGAAGACCTGACCAAGCAATACATGTTTGCCAAGCTGCAGAACCTGATGGCCGGCTGTATGCAGGCCAACGACCTGGACCGCAAGCAGATGGACGAGGAAGAGTCAATCACCAATGTTGTGACCTTCGCCAAGAAGGACTATGCATCGGTTCCCGACAAAGATTATAACGTGACCGACGAGGAGCTGAAGGCCGAGTGGCAGAAGCTCAAACCCATGTTCAAGATTGACGAGGAAACCCGCGTTATCCACTACATCGCAGTGAACATTGACCCCAGCCAGAAGGATATCGAAGCCGCCAACAAGATTGCTGACGCTGCCTATATCGCACTGCAGAAGGGCCGCGGCGTGGATTCTGTCCGTGTGATGGGTACCGTGAAGATCGACACTGCCAAGTTGGTTCAGAAGGAACTCCCCGCCAAGGTGCGCGACTTCTTTGCCAACGCTCAGGTGGGCACCACTCATCGCGACAGCACTGCCGGCACCAACCATGTGATGTACAAGCTCATCAACAAGGAAGTGAGCCTTGACTCGGTAGAACTGAGTTATGTTGTCGTACAAGCCGATGCCAAGACACAACAAGCTGTTCTTGATCAGCTCAACAGCGGCAAGACCCTTGACGATGTCAAGAAAGCTTATCCCCAGAAGGTTGACGGCAAGCTCAACGAGTGGCAGCGCGTGTACATGGCTCCCGACTCGATGAAGGCCAAGATCGGCAATGCCGGCGAGACCTACTTCGTCTATGACAAGAGCGACCAACACGCCACGCTGATGAAGGTGAACAGCAAGAAGGCCCCCAAGACCTTCTACACACTGGCCACCGTGAGCTACGAAGCCTATGCCAGCACCGAGACCAGCGACCAGTTGCGTGACAAGTTCCAGGACTTCCTGAACAAGAACAAGACTGTCAAGGAATTTACCGAGAATGCTGCCAAGGCCGGTTACAATGCTGTTGAAATGATGATCAGCCCCAGCACCGCTCAATTGGGTATGAGCATGTATGGCCAGGGAGGCATCAAGGACAGCCGCAAGGCCATCAAGTGGGCGTTCGACAACAAGAAGGGTGATGTTTCGCCCATCTTCAGCGACAACAATGACGTGCTGATTGCCGTTGCAGTTGACGAGATTTACGCCGACGGTTACCTGCCTTACAACTTCACTCAGGGCAAGGAGTACCTCACTCAGCGTGTACGCAACGCCAAGAAGGGCGAGGCTCTGATGAAGCAGTATCAGGGCAAGGCCAAGGACCTGAACGGCTATGCCGCTCTGATGGGTGTCCAGGTTGATACCGCCAACGTGGTATTCGCATCTGGCGATCCCAAGATTGAGCCCTCAGCCATTGGCCGCATGAGTGTTGCCAAGCAGGGTCAGCTGGCTGGCCCCTGGAAGGGTCAGGAAGCCATCTACGTTTACCAGGTGGTTCGTCAGGAGAAAGCCGAGCGCAAGTCCACCAAGGAAGAGCTCGACAGCCGCTATGCTCAGCGCCGCGGTGCTCAGGTATTCGCCAATCCGCGCACCATCTACAACATTCTGAGCAAGGCCACCAAGGTCACCAAACGCCTCATCGACTTCTATTAATCGACAATAGAACAAGTTGCAAGTCCCGTTGGCATCCCGCCAGCGGGACTTGTTTTTTTGGTTTTTGAAACGGAAAAAACATTTTTATCGGGTTTGTGGCTCCTTAATTCAAAAAATCAGCCTAAATTTGTAGGTTAAACCAAAACATCACCATTTTTCATGTCAACAGTTAACGAGCGACAAGAAGAAATCATTGAGGAATTTGAGGGTCTGGACGACTGGATGGACCGCTACAGCGTCATCATCGACATGGGCAATGCCATGCCCGCGCTCGACGAACAATACAAGACGGCGGACAACCTGATTGACGGTTGCCAGAGCCGCGTGTGGCTGCAGGCCGACAGCATCGACGGCAAGATGCGGCTGCAGGCCGACAGCGACGCCATCATCGTCAAGGGCATCATCTCGATGCTCGTGCGCGTGCTGGACGGCGCCACGCCTCAGGAAGTGCTCGATGCCGACCTCTACTTCATCGAGCGCATCGGCTTGAGGGAGCACCTCTCCCCCACCCGCAGCAACGGTCTGCTGGCGATGATCAAGCAAATCCGCGCCTATGCCATCGCCTATCAAGCACGTGAGCACAGCGGCTGTTGAAAACGACAACAACATTATTAATATATTAATTAATCAAAACGCTAACAATTATGTTTGAAAACCAACCAAAAGGACTTTTCGCGTTGGCATTGGCCAACACTGGCGAGCGCTTTGGCTACTACACGATGATTGCCGTGTTCGCCCTGTTCCTGAGGTCGAACTTCGGTTTTGACCCCAAGTGGGCCGGAGAAATCTATGGAGATTTCCTCATGCTCGTGTACTTCCTCCCGATTCTGGGTGGCTATCTTGCCGACAAGTTCGGCTTTGGCAAAATGGTGACCACCGGTATCATCATCATGTTCATTGGCTATCTGTTGCTGTCCATCCCATTGGGCGGCGCCACAGCAGGTATTGTTGCGATGCTGGCTGCCTTGTTGCTCATCAGCTTGGGTACAGGTCTGTTCAAGGGTAACCTTCAGGTGATGGTAGGTAACCTCTATGACGACCCACGTTATGCAAACCAGCGCGATGCCGGTTTCTCGTTGTTCTACATGGCCATCAACATCGGTGCGCTGTTCGCCCCGACTGCTGCCGTCAAGATCACCGAGTATGCCCAGACGCATCTGGGTTACACCGCTCCTGGTGAGGCCTATCACTTTGCATTCATGGTCGCTTGTGCGTCACTGGTGCTCTCAATTGCCATTTATTATGCCTTCCGTGGCACCTTCCGCCACACCGAGGACACCGGCAAGAAGGGTGGTAAAGCCGCTGCTGCCGCAGCCGAGCCCGAGTTGACCAAGGAAGAGACCAAACAGCGCATCGTGGCCCTGTTGCTCGTGTTCGCCGTGGTTATATTCTTCTGGATGGCCTTCCACCAGAACGGTCTGTCGTTGACCTACTTTGCCGACGAGTTCACGGCCAAGAGCGCTTCGGGTGTGCACACCATGCCATTCGACGTGATCAACCTGGTGATGCTTATCCTGATTGTTTATGCCGGCTTCTCGCTCTTCCAGAGCAAGACGGGCAAGGGTAAGGGCATCTCGGCCGCCATCATCGTGGCAGCCCTGGCCGTGCTGGGTTACAAATTCACCCGCGCCACTGGCTCCGTCGATATCTCGGCCCCGATTTTCCAGCAGTTCAACCCGTTCTATGTAGTAGCGTTGACACCCGTATCGATGGCCATCTTCACCTATCTGGCCAACAAGGGCAAGGAGCCCTCGGCACCCCGCAAGATTGCCTACGGTATGCTTGTTGCCGGCGCTGCCTTCTTCATCATGCTGTTTGCATCCCAAGGACTGCTCACGCCTAATGAACAAGCCGCACTAGCCGATAAGGGAGAACTCGGACCGCTGGTATCCCCCTACTGGCTGATTTCAACCTACCTGGTACTGACCTTCGGTGAGCTGTTGCTCTCGCCCATGGGCATCTCGTTTGTCAGCAAGGTGGCTCCTCCCAAGTACAAGGGCCTGATGATGGGTGGCTGGTTTGGTGCCACCGCCATCGGCAACAAGTTGGTGAGCGTCGGCGGTTACCTGTGGGGTGATCTGCCCCTGTGGATTGTTTGGACTGTCTTCATCGCAGTCTGCCTCGCCGCAGCCGTCTTCATGTTCGTCATGATGAAGCGCCTGGAAAAAGTCGCCAAGTAATTATCAGTAATAGCGAGCCAGAGGCTCGCAATACCCTGACCGCCCCGGCGGTCGCAACGGCCTCCCGTTTGGGTATTGCAAGCCTCTGGCTCGCTTTAAAATCGACAAGAAATGGAGGACAAGCGCAACGAGGGGCGCAAGCAGTGGTCTCAGAAACACCCTGATGTGGCCGCCACCCGCTCGATGAAACGACGGATGGTTAGCCATGACTACCAGGGAAGGGCAATCTACATGATTACCCTGTGCGTGGAAGGGCGCAAACCACGGCTTGGCGTCCTTTGTGGTCCAGACGACAGCCACCCACAACCATGGGTGAAGCTATCGCCTCTAGGTAATAGTGTGAAAGCCGAATGGCTAGGCATCCCCCGCTACTACCCGCAAATCCGAGTGCTGGCATTGACCATCATGCCCGACCACTTGCACGGCATCCTGTTTGTCTCCGAACCGCTGCCTGTCCATCTAGGAAAAGTCATCAATGGTTTCAAGGCCGGCTGCAACAGGGCTGCACGTGAATCGGGGGCCGGCGTCCCGCTGTGGGAACAAGGCTACTCCGATGGCGTGCTGCAGGGCAAGGGACAACTCGAACGTTGGAAGGCTTACCTCAGTGACAATCCCCGGCGCCTGTGGGTCAAACGACAGCATCAGGACTTCTTCACAGTCTCTCATCATCTCACTATAGCCGACACAGATGTGAGTGCAATGGGTAACCATCGGCTGCTGCAAGAACCGTCGATTGTGCAGGTCTATTGCTCGCGACGAATGAGCGAAGAGGATATCGCACGCGAGGGGGAACGGCTGCTCGTCCCCGGCAACGTACTCGTAAGCCCCGCCATCAGTCCCGGAGAGAAGGCCATCATGACCAGGGCGCTCAAGGAGGGGTTCCCTGTCATCCTCATCAGCAACAATGGCTTTACAAAGATGGCCAAGCCGGGCGGACGGCTCTTTGATGCTTGTGCGGCCGGCAAATTGCTGATGATTTCCCCATTTGGCACCGCAACGACTACCAGCGCCTGACCGCTGAATGCTGCCGCACGATGAATGCCCTGGCACTGGCCATCGCCACACGGCAGTGACACCGCTTAGCGAGGCGGAGCCTCGCAATACCTCGACGGCAATGACACCCCAGCCCATGCAGCCACGATTTCCTGCTCTAACTGCAGCCACGGCTCCCAGGCTGCCCGTCGGAGTATTGCGAGCCTCTGGCTCGCTTTTTTGCTTATTTTTCCTTTTCCCGGAAAAAAGCGAAAGGGTGAAAAGTGATTACTGAAAACTTTTTTATATCTTTGCGTTTTAATTCTGTAAGCAAATGGAAGAAGTAACTTATCAAGGCCTGACGTTTGAGCCTTACATCAGACGTGAAGAGATTGCCAAGCAGGTTTATCGGCTTGCTCAGGAAATCAAGCGCGACTATGCCAACGAAAATCCACTGTTCCTGTGTGTTCTTAATGGTTCCTTCATTTTTGCCGCTGACCTGTTCCGCGCCTGCGGCCTTCATGACGCCGAAATCACGTTCATCCGCTTCAAGTCCTACGAGGGTATGGAGTCGACAGGCAACGTTAAACAGGTGATGGGCCTGACCGAGGACATCACGGGCCGCAATGTGCTCATTGTTGAGGACATCATCGACAGCGGTGTCACCGCCGCTCAACTGCGCAAAGAACTTGCCAAGCACAACCCCAAGAGCGTGAAAATGGTTTCGCTCTTGTTCAAACCTGAGGCTTTGACAGTCGGCACAGGTCCTGAGTATGTGGGCTTTGAGATTCCCAGCAAGTTCATCTTGGGCTATGGCCTTGACCTTGACGGTCTGGCCCGCAACCTGCCCGACATCTACGTGCTGAAAGAGGGCTGATCCATGAGTTGACTTGATACAGAAGTAAAGCAATAATACAGACAACAACTATAGTAAAAATTCAAGATCATGTTGAACATTGTCATTTTTGGTGCGCCCGGATCGGGCAAAGGCACCCAGAGCGATAAACTCATCGAGCATTACAAACTGTTCCACATTTCGACCGGCGACGTGCTGCGCGACAACATCCGCCGTGGGACCGAGTTGGGTCAGATAGCCAAGGGCTTCATCGATCAGGGCCAACTCGTGCCCGACGAGCTCATCATCGACATACTGGCTCAGGTGCTTGACGATAACAAGGATAAGGCCAGCGAGGGTGTGATTTTTGACGGCTTTCCCCGTACCATTCCTCAGGCCGAGGCATTGGAGCAACTGCTTGCCGACCGCGGCACACAAATCAACGCCGTTGTCGGCCTTGAGGTTCCTGAAGAGGAACTCATCAAGCGCATCCTGCTGCGCGGCCAAATGAGCGGCCGTTCGGACGACAACGAGGAGACTGCCCGCAAACGCTTGGAGACATACCACAACCAGACGTCTCCATTGAAGACCTATTATGAGGAGCAGGGCAAGTACCGCGCCATCGACGGTGTGGGCTCAGTCGACGACATCTTTGAGCTCATCAAGGACAACCTCGACAACCTGTAATTGAGATTCACCAAGGGAGTGCGCCATGACTGGCGTGCTCCTGATATTTTACCCCAAGAAATATGAGCGACAAGGACAAGGCCAGCCTGTGGCAACGAATGATGCAGAACATCAGGTACTGCATCAGCGGGGTGTGGAACGACAGGAGGACCCTGTTCTCGGTCAAGGCTGTGAAGATCGTCAACCTAAGCGTGCGTTCCTTTATGGACCGTGACTTGCAGATGCGCTCGAGGGCGTTGACCTATAATACCGTGTTGGCTGTCGTTCCGGCACTTGCCATGCTCTTTGCCATCGCTCGCGGATTCGGTTTCCAAAACCTGATGCAGAGTGAGTTGTTCAAGTATTTCCCGGCACAGCGCGAGGTGCTGGAAAGTGCGTTGACCTATGTTGACAATTACCTGTCTCAGGCGTCGCAAGGCATATTCATCGGCATCGGCCTGATTTTCCTGTTGTGGACCCTGTTGTCCCTCATGAGCAATGTCGAAGACACGTTCAACCACGTGTGGGGTGTGACCACCAAGCGTTCGATTCAGCGCAAGTTCACCGACTACACCGCCCTGTTCCTGCTGCTGCCCGTGTTGATGGTCTGCTCGGCAGGTATTTCCATCTTCTTGAGCGATGCGGTTCAGACCGTGTTCGAGAACGACCCCATCACCCCGATGATGCACCGCCTGTTAGCGCTGATGCCCCTGGTCATTTCGTGGCTGGTGTTCACAGCGGCCTATTACCTCATTCCCAACACCAAGGTCAGCCTCAAGGGCGCCCTGTTTGCTGGCGTCCTGTGCGGCACACTGTTCCATGGCATTCAATGGCTGTTCGTGACAGGACAGGTATACGTGTCAAAGTATAATGCCATCTACGGCAGTTTTGCCTTCCTGCCCTTGATGCTGGTGTGGTTGCAATTGTCGTGGCTGATCACCCTGTCGGGCGTCGTGCTGACCTATGCTTGGCAGAATTTTGACAGTTTCGACTACAACGACCGCGCCAAAGACGCATCCCAAACCTATGCCAACAGCATTGCCATTGCCGTGCTCGCTCAAGCCGTGAAGCAGTTCAAGCGCAACGAGGGAGCCCTCAAGCGCAGTGACCTTATCAGCAAATACGACATCCCCAGCACGCTTGCCGACCGTTTGCTCGGCAAGTTGCAACAGGCAGGTCTGATCAACAAGGTCAGCCAGGGAAAAGACGATGATGACAGCGCTTATCAACCCGCCTTCGACCCCGATGATTTCACCGTGAATGACGTGGCCAACAAGTTGTCTGACATGGGCAACAGCGACTTCATCCCGAAAGCCGACAGCGACTTTGCTGAATTACTGGCTTACATTAAAGACCTGCGGGAGCGCCAACAGAAAACGACCCCCGACATCAAATTGCTGGACTTACCATAACATGCCGACGGGGTAAGACGCTTTTTTCGGCGTGATTATTGAAAAAAAACGGCAAAGACGGCTTTATTCATCAAAAAATAGTATCTTTGCACCCGAATCTGTACCGGATGCCTGAATGGTGGAATCGGTAGACACGAGGGACTTAAAATCCCTTGGCCATTGCGGCCGTGTGGGTTCAAGTCCCACTTCAGGTACAACAACGGGATTGGCAATCATGTGATTACCAATCCTGTTGGTTTCTTTTTATGTCTTGCGGGGTTACTTCATCACCTCGGTGATGGCCTTGCCCAAGTGATCGACAATGTCGCTGGCAATCATGCCATAGGTGCCATGCTCTTGTGCCGCCAAGTCACCTGCCAATCCGTGCAGATAAACACCAAGGACAACCGACCAATCAGCAGGATAATTCTGCGCGATGAGTGCCGAGATGACTCCCGTGAGCACATCGCCACTGCCCGGCGTTGCCATGCCTGGATTGCCACTGCTGTTGACATAGATCTTGCTGTCAGGACGCACCGTCATGGTGTGGTGGCCCTTGAGGACGATAGTGATCTGGTAGAGACGCGAGACGTCAATGGCCTTTTTGAGGCGCTCCTCGTCGGTGTGATGATCACCGAACAAACGGTCAAACTCGATGTTGTGAGGGGTGATGATGGAGCGGTGCGGTATGCTCCTCAGGAGCATGGGTCGGCGCGCGATGCAGTTGAGCGCATCGGCATCGAGCAGACAGGGTCGCTTGAAGTTCATGATGAACTGATGAACAGCCTCGAGGGTCTCATCGTCCACACCCATTCCTGGGCCCAATGCCACAACACTAAAGTTGCGACGCTGGTCTATTGAACTGGTGACCAACTCGTTGCGGTCAGGTTCGAAAAGAGCCTCAGGCACTGCTGTCTGCAAAATCTGATAACCGCATCGGGGCGCATGAACCGTCACCAGTCCGGCACCGGTTCGCAAGGCGCCCTTGGCAGCGAGCACTGCCGCACCCATCATGCCGTAGCTGCCCGCGATGAGCAGCAGGGTGCCGTTATCATACTTGTTGATGAAGGGATTGCGGGGGCGCATCACCTCGTGCACATCGTCACGCTCGATGAGGTAAAAATCGGTGGGTGTGCGAGCCAGACTCTCGGAGTCGAGTTCCAGGTCCAACACCTTGCACTCGCCGACGAAGTCGGCATTCTCGGCGAAGTAGAAAGCCAGACGTTTGCTTTGGTAGGTAAGTGTGAGGTCCGCCTTGATGATGTTGCGGCGGTCATTGCCCACATTCCACTCGCCGAACATGCCCGAGGGAATGTCAATAGACACCACATAGGCGCCGCTGGAATTGATGTACTGCACCAGCGCGGTGTAACCACCCTTGAGCGGTGTTCGCAGGCCGTTTCCGAACAGTCCATCGACCACGACATCGGACTCGTCAAGAACAGGCGGGTCGAAGGTCTGGATCACCTCGATGAAGTTGATATCGTCATCGCCAATGGTGGCGAGCAGGCGGTCGCGGTTTGCCAGACAGCAGGGAGACAACTGTGCTGACTTGATGTTGAAAAGATAAACATCGGGGCGGTATCCCTGCTCATACATCATGCGCGCTACAGCCAATGCGTCGGCGCCATTATCGCCAGGACCGGCGAAAATGACAAAACGCTTGGAGGTGCGCCATCGCGAAATGAGCTCATAGGACACAGCCGACGCTGCTCTCTCGATGAGATCGAGCATCCCGATATTCTCTTTTTCAAGAGTACGGTCGCCTATACGGCGCAGTTCATCGTTGGTAAATATTTTCATTATGATTGAGTGATTTCAAGTTGTGTTATTCGAGCTAGCAAAGTTACTTCTTTTTTAGCGGATAGCAGACATAAAGCGCAAAAAAACTGACGAAATAATTTCTTAAAATTAGTTGCACAGGCAATAGAGAAAAACACAGGCCCTTTATCTGTCGAAGACGCACCGCGAAAAAGCCATGAGCCACAGTCACACATCAAATCGGCAAACCGTTCATGCCACAATCATGGCTGAAGCCATATACAGCAGGCTCCAAAACGTCAATAATAACGAAAAAACCTGCGGTGAATCAACGGTATAGAAACTTTTTTACTATCTTTGCCCGCAGAATAAACAACGAACATCAAACATTAACATTATTATTGTCCAACATCACGAAATGAGAAAACAATTACTATTGTCATGTGCACTCATCCTCTTGAGTGCTACAGCATGGGCACAACCGTTGAACATCAGCGGGCATCGTGCCGTGCTTGACACCCTCAACAACACATGGTTGTGCAGCGTTCCGCAGAGCATCTTCGGCACCGATTTCCAAGCGGTTGTGAGCTACGGCGATGACGTTATCGACCTGACCATCGAAGGTACCACCGTGGCCAGCGGTGACGAGTTCACTTTCGCTAATGTCGAGGGCGGCAAGTACTATGAAGTCACTGCCCAACTTGGCGACAGTTTATTCACGGGCACCATCACGTTCACCTGGCTACCAGTCGTTGAGCTGACCGGTGATATCGGCATGGAATACATCTATGGCGACGTCATCGTCAACGACCCTGACTCGGCCTACGCAGAGCCGATGAAGGCCAAGCTGAAATGGCGCGGCCGTGCCACCAACACCCCCGACAAGAACAAGCGCAACTACAGCATCAAGTTCGTCAATGAGGACAGCACCAAGCTGAACCGCCGTTTCTTCGGCCTTCGCAATGACAACCATTGGCATCTGGATGCAGGTCAGATGGACTTCCTGCGCGTGCGCAACCGCCTGAATGCCGACCTGTGGATGAAGATGGCCCGCCGACCCTGGTATGCCGACACATTCCCCAATGCCCGCAGCGCATCGCGCGGCAAGATTGTCGAAGTGATTGTCAACAGTGAATATCGCGGCATCTACAGCATGAGCGAGCCCATCGACCGCAAGCAGCTGAAGCTGAAAAAATACGATCAGGAAGGCAGCAAACTCACGTTCCACGGAGCATTGTGGGATTCCTACACCTGGACCCGCACTGTGACGATGAGTGATCCCGCCGACCGCACCCCGGGCGCCCGCCTGTGGGACGGTTTTGAGCTGGACTATCCCAAGTGGAATGAGACCCGCCAGGTTACTTGGAACACCCTAGAGAATGCCGTCAGGTTCGCTAAACGAGCCGATACCATTCCCGAACTGCGCGACAGCATGGGCTACTACTTTGACCTGCCGGTGATGCAAGATTACTATATCTTCATCGTCACGATCCAGGCCCAAGACAATGAGAGTAACAACATCTTCTACGCTTGCCGCGACTTCCGCGACAATCCCCGCCTGACGATGTTCCCCTGGGACCTGGGCATCTCGTTAGGACAGAATTATTCTCCTGAAGTGGATCACCCCGAGATGGTATCTCCCGAATGCGATCCCTCGACTTGGATCAGCCATATTCCCATGATCATCATGATGTCGGAAAAGAATTACCGCGACGAGGTGCTGGCCCGCTATCGGGAATTGCGCCAGACCACGCTCAACACCGACAGCCTGGTCAACCACTACCGCACGGCCATTGATAACCTGTTGGAATGCGGTGCAGCCACGCGTGAGGAAAACCGCTGGAGCGGCGACACCGACCTGGCCGGCAAGGAGCTGAATCTGGATGCCGAGATGAACTACATCGAAGATTGGATTCGCCGCCGCATGGCCTATCTTGACGAGTATGTGTTCATTGAAAAAGATACTGAAATCATTGGTGACGTGAACGGTGACGGTGAGGTGAACATCGCCGACATCAACACCCTGATTGACATTATCCTGGGTGGCCAGGTTGACGATGCCACGATGAAGCGCGCCGATGTCAACAAAGACAAAGAGGTGAATATCGCCGACGTCAACTCTGTCCTCGATATTATCCTCAGATAACATCAACCCGACTGAAGCATAAACGAAGGGCTGCCGCGACTTGCGCCAGCCCTTCGTTTTTATTGCGCAACGTCTCGCAAAAAGCAAGACACCCAGGGCACAAAAAAATGACGGGCGATTACCCGTCATTGTGATTCGCGTGGGGCTCGAACCCACGACCCCATCCTTAAAAGGGATGTGCTCTACCTGCTGAGCTAGCGAATCTCCCAAAAAATGCGGTGCAAAGGTACTGCCTTTTTCTTTACCCGCCAAATTATTTGACTCTTTTTTGCCTTTCACTCGATTTTAGACAGTTACTCTGCCACGAGCTTGCAAATCTCGACGATGGTCATCATGGCCTTCTCCATCGAGGGAATGGGCACATACTCGAAGCGTCCGTGCATGTTCATGCCACCGGCAAAGATGTTGGGGCAAGGCAAGTTCTTGAACGAGAGCTGGGCACCGTCCGTACCACCGCGGATGGGCTGTACCTTGGGGGTGACACCGGCATTCTCCATGGCCTGCTTGGCGATGTCGATGATGTTCATCACGGGCTCAATCTTCTCGCGCATGTTGTAGTACTGGTCCTTGATCTCGCAGGTAGCGCAATCGGGGAACTCGGCATTGATCTTATTGCACAGGTGCTCGATTTCACGCTTGCGGCTCTCGAAGCGGGCACGGTCGTGATCACGAACGATGTAGTTCAACGTGGTCTGCTCGACACCGCCTTCCATGTGGATGAGGTGATAGAAGCCCTCGTAACCCTCGGTGTGCTCGGGAGTCTCCCAACGGGGCAGCATCATTGCGAACTGCATCGCAACACGCATCGAGTTGATCATTTTGTGCTTGGCGGCACCCGGATGCACGTTCAGGCCCTTGAAGGTTATCTTGGCGCTAGCGGCGTTGAAGTTCTCGAACTCCAGCTCACCGACTGCACCACCGTCCATGGTGTAAGCCCAGTCGCAGCCGAATTTCTCCACATCGAAGTGGTGGGCACCCAGACCGATTTCCTCGTCGGGGTTGAAACCCACGCGGATGTTGCCGTGCTTTACCTCGGGGTGCTCCTGCAGCCACTCAACGGCGCTCAGAATCTCGGCGATACCAGCCTTGTCATCAGCACCGAGCAGGGTGTCGCCGCTGGTGACGATGAACTCCTGTCCCTTGTAGTCGTTCATCTCGGGGAACTGCACGGGGTCAAGGACGATGCGGGAATCCTCGCTCAAGACGATGGGCTCGCCCTCATACTTGACGATGCGGGGCTTCACGTCATGGCCGCTCATGTCGGGGGCGGTGTCCATGTGGGCGATAAAGCCGATGGTGGGCACAGGCTTATCGGTGTTAGCGGGCAACGTGGCAAACAGGTAGCCGTTGTCATCGAGCGAGATGTCGCTCAAACCCATGGCATGCAATTCACGCTCCAATTCCTTGGCAAACACCATCTGGCCCGGCGTGGAGGGAGTCAAGTTGGTGAGTTCGTCACTCTGGGTGTCAAACTTCACATACTTCAAAAATCTGTCAACTAATTTTGTCATAGTGATATTGTCTTGTTAATGGTTATTATCCAATCGGCAAAGATACAAAAAAGACTTTAGACTAAGGAACATAGACCTTAGTTTTTCTTTTATGAGTGCTTGTTCACCATACGGGCCATACAATAAACGAGGGGCGGAAGTGTTAAAAAAGTGTTAAATTCGAGAAATAGTATTGACAAATCAAAAACACAAATATATCTTTGCGATATCAAAATGATATCACTTTAAAACAACGAATCCTAACTTTTAAATATTTATCTATTATGGAAACGAACGAATTCAACTTCAGAGGCGTAACAGTAAACGGTTTCTTAATGCTGTTTGTAGTCATTCTGTTACCGATTCTCGCTATTTGGGGGATTTACCAGAGCATTCTCCTGTTTGATATGCCTAATGCTGGCGCTCTGCCCACTGTACTGCTCATCGTGAGCATCCTGCTCCTCATCTGCACTTTAATTATATTAGGCGGTTTCCTGATGCTTGAGCCCAACACCGCCAGAGTGACCACCTGGTTCGGCAAATACAGCGGCACATTCACCCGCACAGGTTTCTACTGGATCAACCCCTTCTACGGCACCAAGAAAGTCTCGCTGCGTGCCCGCAACCTGGACGCTGAGCCTATCAAGGTCAACGACAAGGTGGGCAACCCCGTGATGATTGGTCTGGTACTGGTGTGGAGACTGAAGGACACCTACAAAGCCCTGTTCGAGGTAGACTCACAGACGATGGCTTCGACCGACGGCACTTTGAGCGGCAACGCCAAGGGCCTGATGCGCGCCCTTGAGGACTTCGTGAGCGTGCAGAGCTACGCTGCCTTGAGGCAGGTAGCCGGACTGTATGCCTACGACGACAATGACGAGAACACAAAAGAACTGACGCTGCGCTCGGGTGGCGAAGAAATCAACGAGCAGCTCGAGGAAAGACTCAACGAGCGCCTGTCACTGGCCGGCATCGAGGTGGTCGAGGCACGCATCAACTATCTGGCCTACGCACCCGAAATCGCCGCTGTGATGCTTCGCCGCCAGCAGGCCAGCGCCATCATCACCGCCCGCGAGAAAATCGTCGAGGGTGCCGTGAGCATGGTCAAGATGGCCCTTGACAAGCTCTCGAGCGAGGAAATCGTGGAACTTGACGATGACAAGAAGGCTTCGATGGTGAGCAACCTGTTGGTTGTCCTCTGCGCCGACGAACAGGCCCAGCCCGTCGTCAATACCGGAACGCTCAATATGTAACCCTGCGGGACAAATGCGAATTTCGCGAATTGGTCATTATCGATAACCATTCGTGTAATCAGTACAGTTCGCGAGATTCGCATTGAAGACCCGCCTAAAGATTTAGCAGACTATGGCAAAGAAAGCCACAAAAAGTTTTATCCTGCGTGTCGACAGCGACACGATGGATGCCATTGAGAAGTGGGCAGCCGACGAGTTCCGCTCGACCAACGGTCAGTTGCAGTGGATCATCACCGAGGCGCTGCGCAAGGCCCGCCGTCTGCCCAAGAAGAAAAAAAGTGAAACCGAAAACCAGGAGGACCATAGCGATGAAACCGATAAGTGAAAAAACATTGAAGGTATGCCGATGGATCTATGTCATACTGTTCTGCATACTGCTCGGAGTCCTTATATCTAACAATGTCCTGAGCAGCAAGTGGATGCTGTACGCCATAGGAATTGTGGGAGTAGGACTCATCTATCTCATAGAGCACTTCCTCAAGAAGATATCTCCGGAGATATTCCCGCCTTCAGACAAAGAGAAAGAAGTCGAGAAGATACTTAACGACATCGACGAAGGCAGAATAGACGAACGTGACGAAACGGTCAAATCGCCGCGCACTGTCATCGGGACCCTGTGCGAGATTGTGGTTGTCGGCATCATCGGTTATGCCCTTTATCGGGCATGGACACTGGACCAGCGCATGTTGGGGGTCGTCCTTTTTTCGGCACTTGCCATCGGCACCCTCATCACATCCTATTACACCGACATCAAGAAGAAATACTGCGAGCCGAGTGACCTGGGAGGAGTTATCGCCGTGAGCAACAATCGTCATGTCACCGCCCTATTTGCAGCGCTGGTAACGCTGATATTGACCTACTTCTATGACCCAGGCACCTATTACAAGTGGAGGGCGCTCTATTTCTCATGCGGACTGCTTTTTGCGCTCATGATACCCATCCAATACGTCATCAACAAGCGAAGTGCTGCCCTGATGGCCAAGGTCAACAACTACAATCCCCGAAGCATCAGTGTGACACGCACTATTGAGGCCACAGCCTTTGAAACTGCGGCTGTCCTCCTGCTCATCGGCGGATGGTGCGCAGCGGCCATCAAGCACCAGTTGACAGGCAAGGGAATCCTGGATATTCCTGTAGCCGACCTCATCATGTGCTCGGCATTCTCCATCGGTTTTCTCATCCTTGCCTATTTCCCGACATGGCTGAATAGCGCTACCACCTTCAAGAGTGACAAGCAGGTTCTGGGCAGCATCAGGCGATGCCGCATTTCGGCTGTTGTGATTGCACTGTTTGGGCTGATTCTTCCTTTCATTCTCCCCGAGCTGGACGAGAAAACGCTGGATTACCTCTACGTCGCAGTGCTCATCGTGATCTCGATTTGCAACTTTTTCTTTATATCTGATAAAGAAAACAACCCGACAAATAGCAAATAGAATTATGAAACTGAATAGTAATAAAGCATTCAATCTGCTGGGCATCGTATGCATGGTTGTCCTCATCGGGGCGCTCATGCTGGCAGAATGGGCCGGATTGTCGATGACGGGAATCATCGTCACGGGAGTAGTTGTCGCAGCAATCGGCAATTTCGTCGCCATCATTCTGCTGGCCAAGTACAACAGCGAGCGAGAAGAACCCGCCGATGGCTTCCACCTTGATGAGGTGAAGGTGCCCCGCACCGCCTTGAGCACCGGGATTGAGATCATCACCGGTGTCCTCGTCGCCATGGCATGGGCAGTATCAGCCAAGAACGGCGTCTTCACCGAGGCCGATGGCAGTTTCAACTTCAATATGCTGTTCAGCATGCTCTTTTTCACCTGCACCATCATTTTTATGCTCTGTGATACCTACAGCCCTGATGGCATCAATAACGCGGGCATCCTGACCAATATCAAACAGGTCAAATTGGCTGTGTACATGAATCGCCTGTTTGCCGTTCTGTTTGCGACGGTTATGCTGGTATTCTCTTTTCCCGCAATTCGGCAGCAGAACTGGATTATTATCGGGCTGGCTGCGATATTGCTTCTGGCCTATTGCGCTTTCCGCATTCTCATCCGCA
>JAEEGG010000824.1_pt1 | contig 90072 bp, 69 predicted proteins | sample 9134161 | NCBI WGS metagenome assembly JAEEGG01 (sample SAMN16246543, study PRJNA631951) | gut metagenome | biome: gut microbiome; feature: rumen; material: CR-attached | host: Bos | place: Iran: Karaj | collected 2018-10
CATCCTGGGGCTGGAGAAGGTCCCAAGGGTTGGGCTGTTCGCCCATTAAAGTGGCACGCGAGCTGGGTTCAGAACGTCGTGAGACAGTTCGGTCTCTATCTATCGTGGGCGCAGGAGTCTTGCGTGGATCGGCCACTAGTACGAGAGGACCGTGGTTGACAGACCTCCGGTATGCCGGTTGTGCCGCCAGGTGCACCGCCGGGTATCCGCGTCTGGTTTGGATAAGCGCTGAAAGCATCTAAGTGCGAAGCCATCCGCAAGATGAGGACTCCATTGAGGGTCGTCCCAGACGAGGACGTTGATAGGGTGCAGGTGTAAAGACGGTGACGTCAAAGCCGAGCACTACTAATTGCCCGAGTGCTTTCGCAGCTCAGCGGTAAAACCGCAGAGCACAGTAACAGCCATATTATCAGGTGTTGTATTATTCGACATCGCCAGCTTGCTTGTGAAGATTGTCACCTTATACGGTTGATGAGATTGTCAATTATCCATTGTCAATTGTCAATTCGAAGATTTATCAGGTGGTTATTGCGGCGGGGTCCCACCTCTTCCCATTCCGAACAGAGAAGTTAAGCCCGCTTGCGCCGATGGTACTGCAATGCAATGCGGGAGAGTAGGAGACCGCCACTTTTTTCAAGTAGAGAAGCCCTGAGTCAGCAATGATTCAGGGCTTTTTTATTATTCGTTGATGTTGCAAAGATACGAATTTTAATGTGAATTGGTAATAAATTGTCGTTTTTTACGTTATATGTTTGTATGCAGTGGACAGATCGTATTCGGCAGATGAAGATTATACTGGTGGTGGCAGCGGTGATTATCGCTGTCGCCTCTCTGCTGGTATCGCATTTCTTGGTGCGTGACCTCTCGAAGGAGGAGCATAACCGGATGGAGGTGTGGGCACAGGCATTGCATGCGCTGAATGCTGCCGACGAGACGACAGACCTGACGCTGGTGCTGAACGTGATAGAGGGGAACAATACCATTCCGGTCATCGTGTTGAACGATGAGGGTGGTATCGACGACTTCCGGAACATTAAAGACACGCTGGACATGGAGAACTATGCCCGACAGATGCTGAAGGCGGGCGACACCATCCGCGTGGATCATCAGTTGGTCTGTTACGACGAATCCATTATGCTGAAGCGCCTCCAGGCCTGGCCCTACGTGCAATTGGGTATCGTACTGATATTTGTTGTGGTGGCCATCTTTGCCTTGTTATCGTCGAAACGTGCTGAGCAGAACAAGGTATGGGTGGGTTTGTCGAAAGAAACGGCTCACCAGTTGGGTACGCCTGTGTCGAGCTTGATGGCATGGGTTGAGATGCTGAAGGAACAGTATCCTGACGATGACCTTTTGCCTGAGATGGATAAGGACGTGAAGCGACTGCAACTGATAGCTGAGCGTTTCTCGAAGATTGGTTCGCTGCCTGAACCTGTGGATGCCTCGATGAGCGAGGTGCTGATGCACGTCAAGGATTATATGGATCGTCGTACGTCGAATCAGGTCCACATGTATTGTCACTTGCCCGATCAGGATGTCATAGTCCGTATGAATGCATCCCTGTTTGAGTGGGTGATAGAGAACCTGTGCAAGAATGCTGTTGACGCGATGGAGGGTAGTGGTGCCATTACGCTGACGCTGACAGACGAAGGGCAACGTGTGGTGATAGAGGTGCAGGATACGGGCAAGGGTATTAAGAAGAAGGATATCAACAACGTGTTCACACCAGGCTTCACCACCAAGAAACGCGGGTGGGGGTTGGGCCTTTCGTTGGCAAAACGTATTGTTGAGGAGTACCATAAAGGCCGTATCTTTGTCAAACAATCAGAGATTGGCAAAGGTACGACCTTCCGTATTGAGATGCCAAAGGGCAATTAGCTGTTAGCTCTTAGCAATTAGCTTTATTCAACTACAATTCCCTGCTCTTCGCAAAGCTTCAGACTCATCTCCTTTAGCTTGAATTTTTGGATTTTGCCTGAACCTGTCAGAGGGAATTCCTTAATGAAGAACACATACTTTGGTATCTTGTAGCGGGCAATCTTTCCGCGACAGAACAGCTGTACATCCTCCGGTGTCATCGTGACGCCCTCTTCAAGGATGATGAATGCACCAACAGCTTCACCATACTTTTTTGAAGGAACGGCTGCTACCTGTACGTCACGAATACCAGGCATGTGATAGAGGAACTCCTCAATCTCGCGTGGGTAGATGTTCTCACCGCCTCGGATAATCATGTCTTTGATGCGGCCCGTAATCTTATAGAAACCATCTTCGTCTTTCACGCCTAAGTCGCCTGAGTGCAGGAATCCGTTCTCGTCGATGACCTCAGCAGTGGCCGTTGGGTTCTTATAATATCCCTTCATGACGTTGAAGCCACGACAGCACATCTCACCCTGTACGCCAACGGGACATTCTTCGTTCGTCTCAGGGTCAAGCACCTTGACCTCCACAAAGGGATAGTCGCGTCCCACTGTGGTACAACGCTGTTCGAAGGTGTCATTCAGACAGGTCTGTGTCATGCCAGGCGAAGACTCCGTGAGTCCATACACGCTGGTAATGGTCATATACATCTTCTCTGACACCTGCTTCATCAGCTCGATGGGGCACAGGCTTCCTGCCATGATACCCGTACGCAGACAGCTCAGGTCAAACATGTCGAACATCGGGTGGTTCAGCTCAGCGATGAACATCGTAGGAACACCATATACAGCGGTACACCTTTCTTTATGGATAGATGCCAGCACAACGAGTGGGTCAAACTTCTCGACCATCACTTCAGTACAACCGTGTGTCAGACAGTTCATGGTAGCCAGTACCACACCGAAGCAATGGAAAAGCGGCACACATACGCAGAGTTTGTCTTCCTGGGTGAATCCCATGTTCTCGCCGGTAAAGTAACCATCGTTGGCAATTCCGAAGTGAGTCAGCATGACGCCCTTGGGGAATCCTGTGGTGCCGGAGGTGTACTGCATATTGCATACGTCGTAACAGCTCACGTCCTTCTTCATGGCATCGAGTGTCTCATCCTCAATATTCTGTCCCAATAACAGCAACTCGGCGGTGTTGAACATGCCGCGATACTTTTCCATACCAATATATACTACGTTCTTTAGGTAAGGGAATCGTTCGCTGTTCAAGTGTCCGCGCTCGCAGGTCTTCAACTCAGGCAGCATGGTGTATGTCATATCCACGTAATTGCAGTCCCATGTGCCATCTGTGATGCACAAGGTGTGCATATCTGAGTCTTTACACAGGTATTCTAGCTCGTTCTGCTTGTAGTTGGTATTGACAGTTACCAGCACGGCACCGATTTTAGCGGTGGCATAGAGGAATGTGAGCCAGTCGGGCACGTTAGTAGCCCAGATACCTACGTTCGATCCCTTCTTTACACCGATGCTAATCAGTCCTTTCGCCAGATTATCTACACGTTGGTTGAATGTTGACCAGGTAAAACGCAGGTCGCGATCACTATAGACGATATATTCCTTGTCAGGAGTGGTCTCGGCCCAATACTCCAGCCACTGACCCAGTGTCTTTTCATGGAGCTTGTAGCCCTTTGACCCCGTCTCAGCAGGATAGGTCCTATCGGGCAATGGTCTGCCCGCCATATCTAATTTTGCCATTCTTTCTTCTTTATTTCGTTATGGCGTTATAACGTAATCACGTAATAACGACAGTTTTAAAATGGGATGTAAACTACCGCTAAGATTTTCGCACTTTTGCCGGGAGCACCGTGAACGTGGTGCTTGACGATAGAATCATAGAAGATACTATCGCCCTCTTTCAGACTGTAGGTGTCCTTGCCATAAACAATCTCAACCTCACCCTGCATCACATAGATAAATTCCTCACCCTCGTGAGCCGAGAGCTGGAACTCAGGACTGTCTTCCGGATTAATGTCGATGACAAATGGTTCCATGTGTCGACCTGCCTTCTGCTGTGCCAGAGGGTGATACTCCATATGCTTGCGGGCATCGGTAGCGTCGTTCGAGAAACTAATGCTACTGTCGGCCTCGCGGTCCTTTGCACGAGTTACAATAGGTCCAAGGGCATCGTTGTCATCCATAAACGTACCCAGTCGTACGCCGAGTGCACGGGCAATCTTAATCAGCGGACCCAACGATGGCAGGTTCACGTCATTTTCAATACTGTTAATCTGCTCTACGGTCAGACCGCTTCGCTCAGCAATTTCCTCTATGCTGAGATTCTTTGTTTCTCTGAGGCGCTTGATTTTTGCACCTACCTTTGAATTGTTGTTCGACATCTTCTAATGATTTTTTTGCTCTTTACCTTATTATTTTTGTGTTGTTCTATATTTTTAGGGCACAAAATTACGAAAAAATATGGAAATACCAACGAATATTGCAAAAAAATCTTATTTTTTATTTCTTATTTGCTATTTTCTTTGTACCTTTGCACCCCGAAATGTGTAGTCAGGAGACCTATACGATAGATTTGAAGGGTTTGACAGAGGACGTGACAGTCCGAGATTTTGACCTGGACGACGAGTTCTTTAGGGCTCTCGACGGCTCGCAATTGGAGCATGGGGCATTGCATGTGTCAGTGTCTATACGCAAGACAACTGGCTTTTTCGACCTCCAGTTTCATACTGTGGGCTCAGTCACTATCAGCTGTGACCGTTGTTTAGACGACATGGAACAGCCGATAGAAACCGACAACCACCTTGTGGTGAAGTTTGGCGACACATACAGCGAAGACGATGATACCGTGACAGTAGACGAGAACGAAGGAATGCTCGACCTGTCGTGGTTCATCTATGAGTTTATTATGCTGGCCATACCCATCAAGCACGTTCATGCACCTGGAAAATGCAATAGTGCGATGACGCAGAAACTCGAAGAGTTGAGCGGCGCTGTCCGAAGCGGCGAAGAGGAGGCAGAAGCGATAGACCCACGCTGGGAAGCTCTTTTAAAATTAAAAAAGTAAAAAGGTAAAAAGTAAAACATTAAAAAGTTTATAGAATTATGGCACATCCTAAAAGAAGACAATCGAACACTCGTACCGCTAAGCGTCGTACTCATGACAAGGCAGTAGCTCCCACGTTGGCAGTATGCCCTAACTGTGGTGCTTATCACATCTACCACACCGTATGCCCCTCTTGTGGCTACTATCGTGGCAAGATTGCTATTGTAATGGACGAAGCAGCTGAGTAATGAGTAGAATCAATGCTATAATCACCGGTGTTGGTGGCTATGTGCCCGACTATGTTCTCAATAACGAAGAACTGTCGCGCATGGTAGACACCAACGACGAGTGGATTACAACGCGTGTCGGTATCAAGGAACGCCGCATCCTCACGGAGGAAGGCCTTGGCACCAGCTACATGGCTCGTAAGGCAGCCAAGCAGCTGTTGCAGAAGACTGGTGCGGACCCAGATACGATTGATGCGCTCATTGTCACTACCTCGACGGCTGATTATCAATTCCCATCCACAGCCAGCATCGTGCTTGGCAAACTCGGACTGAAGAATGCTTTTGCTTTCGACTTCTGGGCCGCTTGCTGTGGTTTCCTCTATTCGCTCGATGTGGCCGCATCAATGATTCAGAGCGGTCGCTACAAAAAGATTATTGTGATTGGTGCAGACAAGATGTCGTCAGTGACCGACTATAAAGACCGTGCCACCTGTCCATTGTTTGGTGATGGTGCTGCAGCGGTGTTGGTAGAGGCCACATACGAAGAGAATGTCGGTGTGGTCGACTCGTATTTCCGTGCTGACGGCAAGGGCTTGCCTTTCCTTCATGTGAAGGCAGGTGGTTCTGTTTGTCCAGCCAGTCCCTTTACCGTCGACCACCGTCTCCACTTCCTTTATCAGGAAGGTCGCACCGTGTTCCGCTATGCTGTAACGAATATGAGTGACGACTGTGCACTTATTGCAGAGCGTAACGGACTCGACAAGGACAACATCCAGTGGGTGATTCCCCATCAGGCCAATATGCGTATCATTGAAGCTGTGGCCAAGCGCTTGGAGTTGCCTATGGAACAGGTGATGGTCAATATCGAGCATTTCGGAAACACTTCGGCAGCTTCCATTCCATTGGCTATTTGGGAGAACGAGCATTTGCTGAAGAAGGGTGACAACATCATCATGACGGCCTTCGGTGCTGGCTTCGTACACGGAGCAAGCTACGTGAAATGGGCGTATAATGGTGTAGAGAAATAAATTTTTAGCAGCGGACTACAGGACTAAAGGACATTTTAAGAGTAGAAAGTCCTAGAGTCCTGTAGTCCTTGCAAAAAGAAAATGATATGCATAAAGCAGGATTCGTCAATATCGTTGGAAATCCCAATGTAGGTAAAAGTACGCTCATGAACCAGTTGGTTGGTGAGCGTATTTCTATTGCGACCTTTAAGGCGCAGACCACCCGTCATCGTATCATGGGTATTGTCAATACCGATGATATGCAGATTGTGTTCTCTGATACACCAGGCGTCCTGAAACCTAATTACAAGTTGCAGGAGTCGATGCTGGCATTCTCGGAATCAGCTCTGCAGGATGCCGATGTACTGCTCTACGTGACTGATGTCGTAGAGAACCCCGAGAAGAATATGGATTTTTTGCAGAAAGTGCAGAAGATGACCATTCCTGTGCTTCTCCTTATTAATAAAATAGACGAGAGTGACCAAAAGACGCTTGGCGATATCGTCGAAAAGTGGCACACCTTGCTGCCCAATGCCGAGATTTTGCCCATTTCGGCTAAAAACAAGTTTGGTGTCGATATGCTGCTGAAGCGTATTCAGGAACTATTACCTGAGAGTCCGGCATACTTCGATAAGGATCAGCTGACCGACAAGCCCGCACGCTTTTTCGTGTCGGAGATTATCCGCGAGAAGATACTGTTATACTACGACAAGGAGATTCCTTACTCAGTAGAGGTGCGTGTAGAACGCTTCAAGGAGACGGAGAAGAATATCCACATCAATGCCATCATCTATGTGGAGCGCGACTCACAGAAAGGTATCATCATCGGTCATCAGGGCATCGCTTTGAAGAAGGTAAGCACCGAAGCCCGAAAAGCATTGGAGAAGTTCTTCGCCAAACCCATCTTTCTGGAGACCTTTGTGAAGGTTGACAAAGACTGGCGCTCTTCGCAGCGCGAACTTGATGCCTTCGGATACAATCCCGAGTAGAAAAAATACATAAAACGTTGCAAAAAAACAAAAAAAGTTGTATCTTTGCAACGTTTATTGTAATTGTGTGAAAAAACTAAGCGTATTATGGATATGAAGAAAATGGTTTCACTGCTGTTTGCGGTTGCTATGTCACTGACGGCTTCAGCCGACGATTTAACACTTACGGTTCCTGAACTGGAGCCTGTATTGACTTATGCAGAAAAGACGGGCGACGTCGCTGCTTTGTCACTCGATGCACCCAAGATGGATGCAATGACAACTCCAGGAGCATGGAAGCCCGACTTCGATTTCTTTAAGTCGAAAACCAACCCCGGTGTAAAACCCTATAAGTTCATGGACGATATGACGTTTGTTGGCATCCCCCTGTTTGTGGCAGGTTGGGCTCTCAAGGGCGATAAGGCCATGTTCCGTGTCAACCAGAAGGCTGAGAAGGGTGGCAAGAAGAATACCCAGTTGTTAAGTGATTTCAAGACTGGTATTGATGACTACCTGCAGTTCTTCGGACCGGCAGCTGTTGTTGGTTTGAAACTTGGTGGCGTAGAAGGCCGAAGCGACTGGCCTCGTCTGATGGCCAGTGCAGCCCTGTCGTATGGTATTATGGCAGCCTTTGTCAATGGCATCAAATATACCGCCAAGGAGATGCGTCCTGACGGTAGTACCGCCAACTCCTGGCCTTCAGGTCATACAGCTACCGCCTTTGTCGGTGCTTCGCTGTTGCATAAGGAGTACGGTCTGACCCGTTCGCCTTGGTACTCGGTGGCTGGTTACGGTGCAGCTACAGCGACGGGTGTGATGCGCGTGCTGAACAACCGCCACTGGATTTCTGACGTGATGTCGGGTGCTGGTCTCGGTATTCTCTCTACAGAGTTAGGTTACGCCATTGGCGACCTGCTGTTTAAGGGTAAGGGGCTGCTGCGCAACGATATGCTGTTCGATAACAAAAATCCCTCGTTCTTTGGTATCTCCATGGGTTTGGGACTGGGCAATAAGAACCTTGAATTTGAATCCGGTGGCGAGACTCGTAATATCAAGTTCCGTGCCGCCACAGTGGTTGATGCCGAGGGTGCATACTTCTTTAATCAGTATATCGGTATTGGTGGTCGTCTGCGTGTCAGGGCGATGTCGGCTAAAGACTTCGGAGGATTTACCGAATACGCTTCGATTGAGGATTATGAGGCTTGGGGTGGCTTGAGGAACCGTTACGCTGAAACTTATCCTGCCGACTTCCCCTACGGTCCTTATCCAGAGCCGGTTTATGGAGAGCAGGATTATGACAACTGGTTCGTCATGTTGGAAAAGGCCGGATTTGACTATAGCTCTGAGGAAGCATTTAACAGCAAAGCACCAGTTACAAGCATCTACGGTACTGTAAAGAGCGACCATATCACCGAATTTACGGGGAGTCTGGGTCTTTATTTCAACTTGCCGCTGGGCAAGCACTTCGCATTGGGAACGAAAGCGCTTATAGGACGCTCCTTTACGCAGGAACTGGATATCGACGGCTATGCAGAGGGCAATGTGAAGGACATCAGCTATAAAATCTCGATAGACAATACCACCAATGGTCGAATATCTGAGGGCATCCCCAATATCGCGCTGGACAATTTGTCTTACCCCACCAATACAGGTGAGAAATGGTCGGACGAGTGGGAATACCTGACGGTAGGTGCTGAGTCGTCAACATCGTTTGGAACAGGACTGTCACTCACCTATAAGTACAAGTCTAATTTCTCTTGGCGTCTCTATTGTGACTACGACTATACCCGCAAGAACTTCACTGCGAGATACGATCCTTTCCATTTCGTAGAGAAGGGCGTGACCCCTGCCGCTTATATCCTGATGGATGCTGGCGGAGACTATTCCGATAATCTTGGACTTGGTGTCAGGGAATACAAGAGGAAGAAGCACATGAACTACTGGACCCTCGGTCTCTCGTTCCTTGTGAATCTTTAATATCTCATTTCCTCATTTTCTCAATTTCTCAATATAATTATGAGCAATTTAGTAGCGATCGTTGGACGCCCTAACGTCGGCAAGTCCACACTATTCAATAGATTAACCAAATCGCGTCGCGCCATCGTGAGCGACGAAGCTGGTACAACCCGCGACCGCCAGTACGGCAAGTGTGAGTGGAATGGTCGTGAGTTCTCTGTCGTCGATACTGGCGGCTGGGTGGTCAACAGCGATGATATCTTCGAGGAAGAGATTCGCAAGCAGGTCATCGTAGCCACCGAGGAGGCTGACCTCGTACTCTTCTTGGTGGATATCCAGAATGGTATGACTGACCTCGATATGGATGTCGCCAACATCCTGCGTCGTTCTAAGCTGCCCGTCATATTGGTGGCAAACAAAGCCGATGACGGCAAGCATCTCTACGATCAGTATGAGTTCTACAAACTAGGATTGGGTGATATGTTCTGTGTCAGTGCCGCTACTGGCTCTGGTACTGGCGACTTGCTCGACTATGTCGTGTCGAAATTGAAGACCGATGAGACCGATGATCTTGAGGATGGTACCCCACGTTTCGCCGTTGTAGGTCGCCCCAATGCTGGTAAGTCGAGCATCATCAACGCCTTCATTGGCGAAGACCGTCATATCGTGACCGACATTGCCGGTACCACACGTGACTCTATCTATACCAAATACGATAAGTTCGGTTTCGACTTCTATCTGGTCGATACCGCTGGCATCCGTCGTAAGAACAAGGTGACGGAGGATTTGGAGTTCTATAGCGTCATGCGCTCCATCCGTGCTATCGAGAATTCTGACGTCTGCATTCTGATGATTGACGCTACCCGAGGCATTGAGGCGCAGGATATGAACATCTTCCAACTCATTCAGAAGAACAATAAGTCGCTCGTTGTCGTCGTCAACAAGTGGGATCTCGTCGAGGACAAGTCGCAGATAGCCATTAAGACCTTCGAGACTGCGATCCGTCAGCGCATGGCACCGTTTGTCGACTTCCCCATCATCTTTGCCTCTGCTGTCACCAAGCAACGCATCTTCAAAGTGCTCGAAACCGCCAAAGAGGTATATCTGAACCGCAAGATTAAGATTGGCACATCGAAACTCAACGAAGTCATGCTGCCTATCATCGAGGCCACGCCGCCACCATCCATCAAAGGTAAGTACATCAAGATCAAATACGTCTCGCAGGTCCCCGATACGCAGATTCCTACCTTCGTGTTCTATGCTAACCTGCCCCAGTATGTCAAGGAGGCCTATCGCCGTTTCCTCGAGAACAAGATGCGTGAGAATTGGACGTTGACAGGTACACCCATCAATGTGTTTATCAGACAGAAGTAAACAAAGTGTTTCACGAATTGATGCGAAAAATTCTCATTTTCTCATTCTTTCAATGTCTCATTTGCCTTGTGGCGTGCAGCAGTTCGTCACCAGAGGAGCAGGCTGCAGAATCCGCCAAGGCCTATTACAACCTCTTGGCTGAGGGCGATGCCGTCCGTTTCTTGGAGAACAAGGCAGGTGTCGACTCCCTGCCTGCTGACTATGGCGAGCAGCTGTTAGCTGCCGTACGCCAATATCAAGAGGATATGCAAAAGAAGCATGGTGGCTTGCGCGAGGTACGCATTGCCGAGAATCCGGGCCGATGCGACACACTTCATGGTACTCCCTTCGTTCATGCCTTTCTCCTCCTCTGCTATGCAGACTCTACCCAGGAGGAAGTCACCGTCCCGATGGTTGAACGTGAAGGGCAGTGGTTGATGAAATAACCATCATACAAACGATTTGTCGTTACGATGAAGGCTCGATTGTGCCGTAGGGGCACAGTCGAGGCCCGTAGTAAAGCGGGTTACTGCTTCGGGCGCACTCGTTTTCAGATACCGCCTCTCTTCTGAATTTTCACGAAAATTCAGGGGTTTACTACTGGCTTTCTCGCAGTTTACCGGTACTAAAGCTTCGGATTTTCACGAAAATTCAGCCAATAACCTTGTGGTATTCTTCATTAACCTAAGGTTATGAGTCCGTTTTACTTGCCGTAGCGTCATTAGGAGCTGCAATACCAACACCCCGTAACGCCTGTTTTTCGTCTTAACAACCGTTGTGTTCGCAAACATGTGTCACCCTTGTGTCACCCTGTGTCATCCTTTAAAAGGCTGCACACCCTTTGTATATAAGGATTGTGTCAGCGTGTCACCCTTTTTTATGATTTTCCATACTATATAATTATATATTCGGTATTTCCCTTGATCTCCTTGGCTGGTGTTATTGGGTGAAGGACAGGTAATGGGAGAAAAAGAAAAACGGATTGCATTGCTGGGGGCAAACAATCCGTTTTTTATTTTGCTTGATAGTTGTACATTCTTGCCATGTTCAAGCAGAACTCGTAGTAGGCGTCGCTATTGCGCCATTTTTTCATTAACTTTTTCATCATCTTTTTACCTTTCTGTTATTTGTTATTATTGTTATCCTTTTTGGCATCCCTCACTTGGAATGCGTGTGAATTCGAGTGCAAAGGTACGACGTTTTTCAACGAAAAACAAGCAAAATGATGAATTGTTTGCGCAAACAGCCTCTTTTTTGATGTTAGTCAATACCCCATGATCAAGCTTTTCGATTGTCAATACAGGAATCCAAAAGGTTGCATGAAATCGCGGACATACTCCATCGGTACTTTTGAAAGATAGGAATGGAAAAACTGTTTGGTTTATTATGCTGTTAACAATATTTTCAATCAAAAACCTGTCCCTTTGATTCTTCCCTTTGATTCTTTCGAAGAATAAAAATAGAACTTTGATTTGTTTTTTGATTTAAGTACTGCTTTAACGACTGCAATGGAATCTGCAATGGAAATATTGTAGATACTTCTATCACCTTGCACTAATCCAACTCTAAGACCAGATAAGAGTCTTGGATATCCCTCATCCAAATGAGTTGCGATAATGCTATCGTTACTATCAATATCATCGATAAGAACTTTTATTGCTTTATGAGAATCTTTATTTAACAACAATTTAAATGCGACAAAACGTACAGCTAATGAATTATGTTTTGTTGCTAATTCTGTTAGTTCGTCTGAATTACAATATTTTGCAATACTATCACCATAAATCCATTGTTTGAACCTTGGATTCCTTTCGTCTGTCAGATAACGTTCATCGAGCCAAATGTGTTCAAAATGGCTATCTCTTATAGGTTCAGACAATGCACATATACTGTCAATACTGTTAGCAACTATAGGATTAAATAAACCTGTTTCATTCCTTTTGCATCCATAAAACAAAATAACAATTATTATTAGACATGCTTTATTATACATAACTATTTTCTTTTGTCAATATTGTTAAAATGATTTGATAGAAGTGGGACTAACTGTGCGATATAGTGTTCCTTTATGGTCCTTTCTTATTGATTCACCATTACTTTGGGCTGTTTCTGCTTCTGAGCCAGTAATCACACGCCTCTCTTCTTTGTTGTCAAATTGGGAATCAACAGAATCTCGTCGTTCACTATGTATCTTAGAGTTATCTACGTTATCATTCGCATGATCCATTTCATGTTCAATGATTGTTGCGGGAGATTGAGCACCTCCTTCTGTTGTCTTTATTCCATTATCAGGATTCCAATGAACAGTAGGTTGATGTCCTTCTACTGTGAACCTATTTACTCCTTCAGTATATATTCTGGCATCATCCACATATATTTTTTCTTTTCTATGTACCGCATTTCTGAATGCTTTACCGCCACCATTCCTGCAATCATAAACATATGCTTGAATAACAGCCTTTACAAATGGATTATTGGGGACTCGTATACTTTTCTTTCCATGGAATCCCGTAAACGTAAAACATTTTTCATGTCCTTTTATTCCGTACCATATAACAACTTTTCTTCCATCTGGATCGAATTTATTCACGGGATCGCCGGCACAATACGCATACGGACTGATATGATAGTATTTCTCTGCCAGCGGGTCGACGCTTGTCCACATCGGAACGCCAGCCACGTCATACCAACGGGCACCGAAGTCGTACCAGTTCAGACCGTTCTGATTGTCCAGTTCCTTGCCTGTGAAGCGGTACGGCTGCCACGTGTCGCCGGCCATCTGGGCCGGGTCCTGCATCTTCATTTCGCTGCCAAAGGGGTAGTAGTTGATGGTCTCCTTCACGTTGTCATTGCTGTCAACGACCTTCCGCGTACTGCCCAGATGGTCAGTGACATGGTAGTTCCAACTTGTCGGGGCTCCATTGGCGTCCAGCGACACATAGCCGCCGTCAAACTGCCACACATAGATCAGGGGACGGTTCTCTGGTCCGTTACTGCTCTTTGGATTATTCCATAACTTATTCCCGTTATTCTGGCCAGTTGTCTGAATCCTGCTCCTTGTTTGCATATCTCTTTGATGATTAAATTCCTTTTGTCCTTATCTATATTTTGAACAGATCAGTTTTCATCTTAATATTAATTAGTGTGTGTATGTGTGTTATCACCCGCACTCTTTGCGGGTCTTAATGTTATCTGTAATTTTGTGCAAAGGTATACAACGTTTGCATAAAAAACGTATAAACAAAAAAGAAAAGGTTCGAAATATATAAAATAATTGATACAGATTAAGTTTGTCTTATCACATATCAATCTCGGAAGCGCCCCTTGGCAAGAATGTACAACTATCAAGCAAAATAAAAAACGGATTGTTTGCCCCCAGCAATGCAGTCCGTTTTTCTGTCCTGTCCCAGTGACTTGCCTTCCTTTTTTAAAATAAATCCTAATTTATTTTGCATTTCGCTCACTAATTAGTAATTTTGCACGCTGATATGATCAAGTTACTGCATAGTGCACTGACCACGTTTGGTCGATTCCTCATTCTGATGGGACGTACGTTCAGCGTGCCTGAGCGCTTTCGTATGTTCTGGAAACAGTATGTGAAGGAGATGGCGCAACTGGGTGTCAACTCCATCGGCATCGTGTTGCTGATATCGTTCTTCATCGGTGCGGTTATCTGTATTCAGATGAAACTGAACATCCAAAGCCCATGGATGCCTCGTTGGGTGAGTGGCTACACGACGCGTGAAATCATGCTGCTGGAGTTCTCAAGCTCTATTATGTGTCTGATATTGGCTGGTAAGGTGGGCTCGAATATCGCCTCGGAAATCGGTACGATGCGGGTGACACAGCAGATTGACGCTTTGGAAATCATGGGTGTGAACTCTGCCTGCTACTTGATACTGCCGAAAATTCTCGGCATGTTGACCATCATGCCAATATTGGTCATCTTCTCGTCGGCGATGGGTATCTTAGGTGCCTATGGTACGGCGTATGTCGGACATATCATCGTGCCCGACGACCTGACGCTGGGTCTGCAACATGCCTTCCAGCCTTGGTTCGTGTGGATGAGTATCATCAAGAGCCTCTTCTTCGCCTTTATCATCAGTGCCGTACCATCGTATTTCGGCTATACGGTCGAGGGTGGCTCCGTGAATGTTGGTAAGGCTTCGACGGATGCCGTCGTCAGTTCGAGCGTACTGATTCTGTGTTCCGATGTATTCCTAACTCAATTGTTGTCTTAAATTGAGAAATTGAGAAAATGAGAGAATGAGAAATGATTGAGGTAAAGAATCTATATAAGAGCTTTGAAGACAAGGAAGTGCTGAAGGATATCTGCACGGTCTTCGAGGATGGCAAGACCAACCTGATTATCGGTCAAAGCGGTAGCGGAAAAACCGTGCTGATGAAGAATCTGGTAGGTCTGCTGGAACCTACCAGTGGACAGATTCTCTATGACGGACGCGACTTCGTAGGACTGTCGAAACAGGAAAAGGTTCACATGCGCCGTGAGATGGGTATGATATTCCAGTCGGCAGCACTCTTCGACTCGCTGACGGTGCTGGAGAATGTGATGTTTCCGCTGGATATGTTCTCGACAATGAATCTGCGCGAACGTGAACGCCGTGCCATGGATTGTCTGGACCGCGTCAACCTGGTGGGGGCCGAACAAAAGTTTCCTGGCGAAATCAGTGGTGGTATGCAGAAGCGTGTTGCTATTGCACGCGCCATTGCCCTGAATCCGAAATACCTGTTTTGTGACGAACCGAACTCCGGTCTCGACCCGAAGACGTCGCTGGTCATCGACGATCTGCTGCATTCCATCACACAGGAGTTTAATATGACCACCATTATCAATACCCACGACATGAACTCGGTGATGGGTATCGGCGAGAACATCGTCTTCATCTATGAAGGTCATAAGGAGTGGCAGGGCGTCTCGGCAGATATCATGGGCTCGACGAATAAGCGACTGACGGACTTCATCTTTGCCAGCGACCTGCTGAAAGAAATGAGAGAGGCGGTGAAGGGAAAGAAATAATGTATAATGTTTAATGTTTAATATTTAATGGAACAAGAGAGTCTGGTACTTCGTACAGAGCATCTGGTAAAGATATATGGCAAACGCACCGTGGTGAACGATGTGTCGTTCGACGTGAAACAAGGCGAGATTGTCGGTCTGCTGGGCCCGAATGGTGCCGGTAAGACGACATCGTTCTATATGACGACAGGTCTGATAGTACCCAATGGCGGTCATATTTTCCTGGGCGACGAGGATGTCACCTCTTACCCCGTGTACAAACGTGCCCGTGCTGGTATCGGCTACTTGGCGCAGGAGGCTTCGGTGTTCCGAAAGATGACGGTAGAGGATAACATTCTCTCGGTATTGGAGATGACGGGCAAACCGCGTGAGTATCAGTTGGAGAAGTTGGAGAGCCTCATCAAGGAGTTCCGCCTGCAGAAGGTACGTAAAAACCTGGGTGACCGTCTGTCGGGTGGTGAGCGCCGTCGTACGGAGATAGCCCGCTGCCTGGCCATCGAACCGAAATTCATCATGCTCGACGAGCCGTTTGCCGGTGTGGATCCCATTGCCGTAGAGGATATCCAGTTTATCGTGTGGAAACTGAAGGACAAGAACATCGGCATCCTGATTACCGACCATAATGTGGAGGATACGTTGTGTATCACCAATCGCGCCTATCTGCTGTTCGAAGGACGCATCCTGTTCCAAGGCTCACCAGAGGAACTGGCTGCCAATCCGGTGGTACGTAAGAACTATCTGACGGAGTCGTTCGTCCTGCGCCAGAAGGACTTCACGGCACTGGAGGAACAGCGCAAAGCAGAGGAAAACGAGGAATAAACGTTGAACATTTGGTTAAAAAATAATAATGTTCAATGTTCAATGATAATTTCGTACCTTTAACCCTTGGTTAAGGCACTTTCGCTCGAAAAAACAAAGAAAAATTCGTTTTTCTTTGGTTTTTTGCTCACTTATTCGTACCTTTGCACGCTCAAAAGTGGGCTTAGCCCCCAACAAGAAGTATAATAATATATATAATAAGGTATAAGAGATGAATATTTCATTTGAAGCTCCTGACAAAGTGAATGGCTTGATGACCATCACATTGGAGAAAGAAGATTATCAAGGAGAAGTCGAGAAGACTCTGAAAGACTATCGTAAGCGTGCCAACATCCCTGGCTTCCGTCCAGGTCAGGCTCCTATGGGCATGATTAAGCGTCAGTTTGGCACCAGCGTTAAGGTTGACGCTATCAATAAGATGTTAGGCGAGAAGTTGTATAGCTATGTTCAGGACAACAAGATCCAGATGTTAGGCGAGCCTCTGCCCAGCGAACAGCAGGAACAGCTCGACTTCGAGGGCGATGCTCCGCTGACATTCAAGTTCGACATTGCTGTAGCTCCTGAGTTCAAGGCTGAACTGACTGCTAAGGATAAGGTGGACTACTATCATATCACCGTTGACGACAAACTCGTTGACCAGCAGGTGGAGATGTACCAGAGCCGTGCCGGACAGTATGAGAAGGCTGAACAGTATGATGCTGAACAGCGCGACATGCTGAAGGGTGACCTGCGTGAGGTTGGCAAGGAAGGCGGCATCGAACAGTCTGACATCGCCCTGATGCCTCAGTATATGAAGGTTGACGACCAGAAGAAACTCTTCGACGGTTGCAAACTGGGTGACATCATCACATGGAATCCCCGCAAGGCTTATCCCGATAATGATGCAGAAGTCAGCGCTATGCTGAAAATCCAGAAGGAAGAGGTGAAGGACCACGAAGGTGACTTCACGTTCCAGGTAACGGAAATCAACCGTTACGTGAAGCATGAGGTGAATCAGGAACTGTTCGACCAGGTGTTTGGTGACGGTAACGTGAAAGACGAAAAGGAGTTCCGTCAGAAGATTGCCGACCAGATTAGCCAGCAGTTCCAGTCCGACAGTGACTATAAGTTCCTGCTCGACGTTCGTGCCTACATGGAGAAGAAAGTCGGCAAGCTGGAGTTCCCCGAGGCTATCCTCAAGCGCGTCATGCTGAACAACAACAAGGATAAGGGTGCCGACTTCGTGGAGAAGAACTTCGAGGCCAGCATCAAGGAGTTAGGCTGGCACCTCATCAAAGAACAGCTTGTAGCCGCTCAGGGCATCAAGATTGAGGATGCCGACCTGAAGGCTGTTGCCAAGGAGGCTGCACGTGCACAGTTCGCTCAGTATGGTATGTCGAACATCCCCGACGAGTATCTGGAGAACTACGCTCAGGAGATGCTGAAGAAGCGCGAGAATGTTGACGGACTGGTCGACCGCGCTGTTGATGTGAAACTGACGGCTGCCCTGAAGAATGTGGTGAAGCTGAACGAGAAAGATATCACCTTCGAAGACTTCCAAAAAATGCTTCAGGAGAAGTAATTAAAGATATTTAACCAAAAAAAAGGTCGGGATGTTTTGCGTTCCGACTTTTTTCTTGTAATTTTGTATCTCACTTTGATAATATGATTATGAATAACGACTTTAGAAAATATGCTACCAAGCATCTTGGTATGAATGGTCTGTTGCTCGACGAGGTCATGAGCGCACAGGCTCAGTATCTGAATCCATACATCCTGGAAGAGCGTCAGTTGAACGTGACTCAAATGGATGTCTTCAGCCGTCTGATGATGGATCGCATCATCTTCCTGGGTACGCAGATTGACGATTATACCGCCAATACCTTGCAGGCACAGCTGCTGTATCTGGACTCCGTGGACTCGGGCAAGGATATCAGCATCTACCTGAACTCTCCCGGCGGAAGCGTGACAGCCGGACTGGGTATCTATGACACCATGCAGTTCATCTCCAGTGACGTCGCTACCATCTGTACGGGTATGGCAGCTTCGATGGCTGCCGTCCTGCTGGTGGCTGGCACAGAGGGCAAGCGTTCGGCTCTGCCCCATAGCCGCGTCATGATTCATCAGCCTTTAGGCGGTGTTCAGGGACAGGCCAGCGACATCGAGATCGAGGCTAAGGAGATTATGAAGTTCAAGAAGGAACTGTACACGATTATCTCGGAACATTCACATACCCCGTATGATAAGGTGTGGAACGATTCCGACCGTAACTACTGGATGACGGCAGAGGAAGCCAAGGAATATGGTATGATTGACCAAGTACTCAAAAAGAAATGATGGCAAAGAAATGTAATTTCTGCGGACGTACGGAGCGTGAGGTCAAACTCCTCATAACAGGTGTGAACGGTTGCATCTGTGAGGATTGTGCCGTGCAGGCCTATCAGGTGGCCACGGCTAATGGCTTTGGCCCTGACGCCAGACCCGCAAAACCCAAATACAGCAAGAAGTCACTGCCCAAGCCCAAGGAAATCAAGGACTATCTGGATCAGTATGTCATTGGTCAGGATGAGGCTAAGCGATTCCTGTCGGTGGCTGTCTATAATCACTTCAAGCGTCTGCAACAGCCCTTCAGTGATGATGGCGTCGAGATTGAGAAGTCAAATATCATTATGGTGGGCTCGACGGGTACGGGAAAGACCTTGTTGGCACGTACCATTGCCAAACTGCTGGACGTCCCGTTTACCATCGTTGACGCAACGGTGTTTACAGAGGCAGGCTACGTCGGTGAGGATGTCGAGAGCATCCTGACGCGACTGCTGCAGGTGGCTGACTACAACGTGGAGGCTGCACAGCGCGGCATCGTGTTCGTCGACGAGGTCGACAAGATAGCCCGTAAGACCGACAATCCTTCCATCACGCGTGACGTGAGTGGCGAGGGTGTACAACAGGGACTGTTGAAACTGTTGGAGGGTACGACGGTAAATGTGCCACCCAAGGGTGGTCGTAAACATCCTGATCAGGAATATATTGCTGTCGACACGCGAAACATCCTCTTTATCTGCGGTGGCGCTTTCGATGGCATTGAACGTAAGATAGCACAGCGCATGAATACGCATACCGTGGGCTACAACTCGGTGCAGAACGTTCGTAAGATTGACAAAAACGAACTGATGCAGTATGTCCAGCCACAGGACTTGAAGTCGTTCGGACTCATCCCGGAACTCATCGGCCGTCTGCCAGTGCTGACCTATCTGAACACGTTAGACCGTAAGGCGCTGACCAAGATACTGACGGAACCCAAGAACTCTATCATCAAACAGTATGAGAAACTGTTCCAGATGGATGGCATCACACTGACGTTCAGCGATGAAGCACTGGCATTAATTGTCGACAAGGCGGTCGATTATAAATTGGGAGCACGCGGCTTGCGTTCTATCGTGGAGAATATCATGATGGATGCCATGTTCGAAGTACCCTCAAAACGTATAAAATCCTTTGAAGTGACGGCCGAATATGCCCAAAGGCAGTTCGAGAAGTCGCATATGGCTGCATAATAAGATGATGAGAATGAGAAATTGAGAAAATGAGCTAAAAGTCTATGGCAAAAAGGAAAGAGAATCTGACTGAAGCCCTGAAGAAATATTTCGGCTTCGATAAATTTAAAGGTGATCAGGAAGCTATCGTACAAAACGTGCTCGATGGTAATGACACCTTCGTGCTGATGCCTACCGGCGGCGGTAAGTCGTTGTGTTACCAACTGCCGTCACTGCTCATGGAAGGCACGGCAATCGTCATATCGCCGCTGATAGCACTGATGAAGAACCAGGTGGATGTCATCAGTTCGATGAGTGACGAGGGAACGGCACATTATCTGAATTCGTCACTCAACAAGTCGGCCATCGACTTGGTCAAGGCCGACATCTTGGCGGGTAAGACCAAACTGTTGTATGTGGCGCCGGAGTCGCTCACCAAAGAGGAGAACGTAGAGTTTCTCCGACAGGCAAAGATATCCTTCTATGCCATCGATGAGGCGCATTGTATCTCAGAGTGGGGACATGACTTCCGACCGGAGTATCGTCGCATCCGTCCTATCATCAACGAGATTGGTGAGGCACCGATTATTGCGCTGACGGCAACGGCAACAGACAAGGTGCGTACCGATATCAAGAAGAATCTGGGTATTCTGGATGCCAAGGAGTTTAAGAGCTCGTTCAATCGTCCTAACCTCTACTACGAGGTGCGCCCGAAAACGATGGATGTCGATAAGGATATTATCAAGTTCATCAAGCAACACCCTGGCAAGAGCGGTATCATCTACTGCCTCTCCAGAAAGAAGGTGGAGGAACTGGCCGAGATACTGAGAGCTAACGAAATCAAGGCTGCTGCCTATCATGCAGGACTGGAGTCGGGACTCAGGTCGCAGACGCAGGACGACTTCCTGATGGAACGTATCGATGTCATCGTGGCAACGATTGCCTTTGGCATGGGTATTGACAAACCGGATGTACGCTTCGTCATCCATTACGATATCCCCAAGTCGTTGGAAGGCTACTACCAGGAGACAGGACGTGCGGGTCGTGATGGTGGCGAGGGTATGTGTATCACGTTCTATGCCCATAAGGACTTGCAGAAACTCGATAAGTTTATGGAGGGCAAACCGGTGGCGGAACAGGACATCGGCCGACAACTGTTGGCGGAGACGGCAGCGTATGCTGAGACCAGCGTGTGTCGCAGAAAGATGCTCATGCACTATTTTGGCGAGGATTATACGCAGGAGAACTGCCACAACTGTGATAATTGTCTGCATCCGAAGACCAAGATAGAGGCACAGGAACAACTGGTGCTGGTCTTGCAGACGGTACAGGCTTTGAAGGAAAATTTCCGTGCCGATCATATCATCGACTTCCTGTCGGGTCATGAGACAGAGGAGATTATTGCCCATAAGCACCAGAATCACGAACTGTTCGGTGCCGGTGAGGATATGGAAGAGAAACACTGGAACCCAGTGATCCGCCAGGCATTGATAGCAGGCTATCTGAAAAAGGACGTAGAGAACTATGGCTTGCTGAAGCTGACATCGGCAGGCAAGAAATTCATCAAGAAGCCGGAGTCTTTCATGATTGTCGAGGACAACGAGTTCAGTGAGGACTACGAATTGGTGTCTTCTGATTCCGATGGAGGAACGAGTGCCCTCGACCCGACGCTGGATGCCATGTTGCGCGACCTGCGCAAAAAGGTGTCACGGCGCTTGGAACGTCCGCCATATGTCATCTTCCAGGATGTCAGCATCGAACAGATGGCAACCGACTATCCAGTCACCCTCGAGGAACTGAAGAATATACAGGGCGTCGGTGAGGGAAAGGTCAAACAGCCTTATGCCAAGGAGTTCGTCGACCTCATTAAGACCTACTGTGATGAGAACGAGATTGTGCGACACTCTGACCTGCGTGTGCGTACGGTGGCTAAGAAGTCGCTGCTGAAGGTGAAGATCATTCAGGCCATCGACCGCCAGATAGCGCTCGACGATATAGCGACGGCACAGGGCCTGGAGTTCGAGGAACTCCTGGACGAGGTGGAGGCCATCGTCTATAGTGGTACGAAGTTGAATATCGACTACTTCTTGGACGAGGTAATGGATGAGGACCATGTCGACGACATCTATGACTACTTCTCTGAGAGCGAGTCTGACTCCCTGGAGGATGCCATCAGTGAACTCGGACAGGAATGTTCTGAGGATGAAATCCGACTGGTCCGCATCAAGTTCATATCGGATATGGCGAACTAGCGGCCTTCGGTCTAATTGATAATTGAAAATTGATAGTTATTAAGGTGAAAAAGATTGTTTTGATGATGTTGGCAATGGCATGGGTATGTCAGCCTGCCGACGCACAGTTCTTTAAGAAACTGTTTAAGAAAAAGGCCAAGACGGAGAAGAAGGTAGCCGTGACGAAGACGGACGGCATTGATGATGACGCTCAGACGGCTATGATGGATATTACCACACTGGCTGATAACAGTAACAACCGTAATGCCTTCATGGGTATCCCACTTGGCATCAAAGGCGAACGTTTCGAGAAACAACTGTTGGAGAAGGGCTTTACCGAGCGTAAGGCGGAAGGGAAACAGACGGCAAAGGCTTATATCTATGATGGTGAGGTGTATGGTGCCCGCGCTACGGTGACACTGGCGGTATCGGAACAGACGGATCGCGTATATGCCGTAGATGTCACTGACGAGACGGTCTATAACTCTGAGAAGGATGTCAAGGCACGCTTCCAGTTCCTGAAAGGGGAGTTGCAGAAGGTCTATGGCACGGGTTATGTGGATAACCAGGGAGAGGCTTATACCATTCAGACGCGGTTGGGTACTGTCAACCTGCATTATGAGCGAGGCTCCCTGACAAACTGTTATTCGCTGGGCTTTGCGCTCGACGATGCCAAGGGCTATCAAATGGCATACAAGGAAATGGAAGAAAAGGAGTATGAGACGGCGCCGCGAAATATTGAGAAAGGATTGGCGTCTGCCTGCAACCATACTGACCTGGTGGGACTGGGCGTTTGCTTGTATCAAAATCGTACCATCAAGGGGGCTCAGACGGTATTGCGGAGCTATGACTATACCTTGGGCAAGGCGACGCCAAAAGCTGTCCCTGCAACCTTTACGATGGCTGATTATCAGTCTGTGGCCTCTTTGGCAAGAAAGAAACAGACCATCACGGCTATCACCCTGACGGCCACGGATGATATGGAGGATGTATGTAAGGATTTGACAACCTATGGCTTCACTTCCGACGACCGGAAAACATGGCGTCAGGGCAAGATGACGGCAGTGGTTTCTACCGATAAAGAGGGACGTGTCGTGCTGATACTACGTTAAATCCTATTAATAATAGGAGAAAATGCTTGCTGTCTCAGAAAAAATGAGTAATTTTGCACGCAATAAAATTTAAAGAAGTATTTTTATGTCATCATTTATTGCAGACAAGATTGTGATGGACGGCCTGACTTTCGACGACGTCCTGTTGATTCCCGCCTATTCTGAGGTGCTGCCCAAGACGGTAGAGTTGAAAACACGTTTCTCTCGTCATATCGAGCTGAACGTACCTTTTGTAACGGCAGCAATGGATACCGTTACAGAAAGCCAGATGGCTATAGCCATTGCACGTGAGGGTGGTATCGGTGTGATTCACAAGAATATGTCCATAGAGAATCAGGCGCGTGAGGTGGCCATCGTGAAACGTGCCGAGAATGGTATGATTTACGATCCTATCACCATCCCCCTGGGTAGCACGGTGGCTCAGGCACTCGATATTATGTCGGAGTATCATATCGGTGGTATCCCCGTGGTTGATGCGGAAAAGCATCTGGTGGGTATCGTCACTAACCGTGACTTGCGTTTCGAGCGTCGCCTGGATCGACCCGTCGATGAGATTATGTCGAAGGAGAACCTGGTGACCACACATCAGCAGACGGACCTGACGGCTGCTGCACAGATTCTGCAGGAGAACAAAATCGAAAAACTGCCCGTTGTGGACAAAGACAACCACTTGATAGGTCTGATTACTTATAAGGATATCACCAAGGCTAAGGATAAACCGATGGCTTGCAAGGACGAAAAGGGTCGTCTGCGCGTCGCTGCTGGTGTCGGCGTGACCTTCGATACGCTCGACCGTATGCAGGCTCTGGTCAATGCCGGTGCCGATGCTATCGTGATTGATACGGCTCATGGCCACTCGAAGGGTGTCATCGACAAGCTCCGCGAGGCCAAGGCGTCTTTCCCCAATATTGATATCGTAGTGGGTAACATCGCTACAGGTGATGCTGCTCGTATGTTGGTAGAGAATGGTGCCGACGCCGTCAAGGTGGGCATTGGACCGGGCTCCATCTGTACGACACGTGTCGTAGCAGGTGTCGGCGTACCTCAGCTTAGTGCTGTCTATGATGTGTACAGCGCCCTGAAGGACACCGATGTTCCTCTGATTGCGGATGGTGGCCTGCGCTACTCGGGCGATATTGTCAAGGCATTGGCCGCTGGCGGCTCTTGCGTCATGATTGGTTCACTGGTTGCAGGTACCGAAGAGAGTCCTGGCGACACCATCATCTATAATGGCCGTAAGTTCAAGTCTTATCGTGGCATGGGTTCACTGGAGGCCATGGAACATGGTTCTAAGGACCGTTACTTCCAGGCAGATACCAAGGACGTGAAAAAACTGGTACCCGAGGGTATCGCCGGTCGTGTACCTTACAAAGGCACCGTTCAGGAGGTCATCTATCAGATGGTAGGTGGACTGCGTTCGGGTATGGGCTACTGTGGTGCGCCTACCATAGAAAAGCTGCACGACGCTAAGTTCACGCGTATCACCAATGCCGGTGTCAACGAGAGCCACCCGCATGATATCACCATTACATCTGAAGCTCCCAATTATTCGCGTCCCAATGATTAAAGCTTTTTTTGCCGCTGCCTTCCTGGCAGCCGTTCCGTACGCTGAGGCGATGCCTCAGCCCCAGTCCGACCCCATCATCATGACGGTGGCTGGTGTTGACGTGCCCCGCTCAGAGTTCGAGTATTCTTACAACAAGAATAATACCGATGGTGTCATTGACAAAAAGACGGTTGAGGAGTATGTGGACCTCTTCGTCAACTATAAACTGAAGGTACAGGCTGCCCTGGATGCTAAATACGATACGCTGTCGTCATTCCGTCAGGAATTCGCGCAGTATCGCGACCAACAGGTGTTGCCAACCTTCGTCACCGATGCCGACATGCTAGAGGAGGCTCATAAGGTATATGACCAGACGTTGGAGAATATCGGTCCCGACGGATTGGTCAATGCGGCTCATATCCTGATGCTGACGCCACAGAAGGCCACAGAGGAACAACAGCGCGAGGCGAAGCGTCGCATCGACTCGGTATATACGGCTTTGCAGGCAGGTGCCGACTTTGAAGCCCTTGCCAAACAGGTGTCGCAAGACCCGGGTTCTGCACGTCGTGGCGGAATGATAGGGTGGTTCAGCCGCCATCAGATGGTGAAGGAGTTCGAGGATGCTGCCTTTGCACTCCAACCCGGTGAGATGAGCAAGCCTTTCCTGTCACCTTATGGCTGGCATATCATCCTGATGAAGGAACGTAAACAGCTGGAACCATTCGACTTCCATCGTGAGAACATCTTTAAGTTCCTGGAACAGCGTGGTGCCCGTAATGCCATCACGGAACGTAAACTGGAGGCAATGGTGAAGGCGTCTGACAGTACAAAGACACGCAATATGTTCATTGAGGCGCGTGCTGACTCACTGTCACAGGTCGACCCGGAGATGCGCTATCTCATCAAGGAGTACCACGATGGACTGCTGCTCTATGAGATCAGCAACCGTACCATTTGGGAGAAAGCGGCCAAGGATGAGGCAACACTGGCACTCTATTTCAAGAAACATAAGAAGAACTATAAGTGGGATGAGCCTCGTTTCAAGGGTATGGCATATCATGTCAAGGAACAGGGCGACGTCAAGGCTGTGGCCAATTGTGTCAAGAAACTGAAGTTTGACGAGTGGAACGAAGCACTTCGTACCACCTTCAATGGCGACTCCATCATCCGTATCCGTGTGGAGAAGGGTTTGTTTAAGAAAGGCGATAATGGCTTGATAGACCGTGAATGCTTCAAGGTCTCTGATGCCAAAGTCGACAGCGTCAAGGGTTATCCCATCGATGCGGTCTATGGTAAGATGCTGAAGAAACCGGAGGACTATACCGATGTCCGCGGACAGGTCACGGCAGACCTCCAGGACGAAATGGAGCGCTTCTGGGTGGCTGACCTCCGCAAAAAGTACACCGTTACAATCAATGAGAATGTTTTAAAGACTGTCAATAAGCATGAATAGATATCTCATGACTTTTGCGGCATTACTGTCCGCTACTTTTGGGTATGCTGCGATGTCGCAGCCTTCTCTCTCGTCGCAGCCCTCTGACTCCATAGCTTCCGACTCTTTGGGTACGATAGTGGATGAAGTGATTTGGGTCGTCGGCGATGAGGCTATCCTCAAGTCCGATGTGGAGGCGATGCGCATTCAGGGCCAACAGGAGGGTATGCAATGGAAAGGTGACCCAGACTGTGCTATTCCGGAACAGATTGCCGTACAGAAGTTGTTCCTGAATCAGGCCATTATCGACAGCGTCGAGGTGACGGAGGCTGACATCTCTCAGGGCGTAGAGCAATATCTGGAGAATATGATAAACGTGATAGGCTCGCGAGAAAAACTGGAGGAGTATCATAAGAAGAATATCAGCCAGATCCGTGCCGACCTGCGTGAGTCGTACCGTGAACGACAGATGGTGCAGGGCATGCAGCAAAAATTGGTGAAGGATATCGCGGTGACACCGGCAGAGGTGCGCCGATACTTCAAGGACCTGCCACAGGATAGTATTCCTTTCGTTCCTACGGAGGTGGAGGTGCAGATTATCACCCAACAGCCACGTATCGAACAGGAGGAAATCAACCGTGTCAAGGAGGAACTGCGTGACTATACCAACCGTATCAACAAGGGGGATGCAACGTTCCAGACGTTGGCACGCCTGTATTCGGAAGACCCGGGCACGGCACGTCGTGGCGGTGAACTGGACTATACGGGTCGTGGCACACTGGATCCGGCATTTGCTAATGTGGCGTTCTCTCTGACGGATCCTAAGAAGGTGTCGAAAATCGTGGAGTCGGAATTCGGTTTCCATATCATCCAACTCATCGACAAGCGTGGCGACAAGATCAAGGTGCGCCACATCTTGCGCAAACCTGTTGTCAGCGATGATGCTGTCCAGAAAGCACTGGCACGTCTTGACACCGTGGCAACGTCTATCCGTGAGGGGGCAGTACCGGAAATGCTGAAGCCTTATCTCAACCCGGAGAAACCGATAGAGAAGTTTACCTTCGAGGATGCTGTCTCTATATTCTCTGATGATAAGGATACACGTAACAACAATGGTCTGATGTTCAATACCACACAGGAAGGACAGCGTACCTCGCGTTTCAAACTGGCTGATCTGCCCGCTGAGGTGGCTAAGACGGTCGATGCCATGCAGGTAGGGGAGGTGTCCCAGCCCTTCCAGATGATCAACGAACGTGGTAAGACGGTATGTGCCGTCGTGAAGCTCAAGAACCGTACGGAAGGACATAAGGCAACCATCACCGAGGACTTCCAGGTGATGAAGAATGTGGTATTGGCCAAACGTCGTGAACAGGTGCTCCACGACTGGGTGGTCAACCGTATCAAGTCGACGTATGTCCGTATCAACGAACGCTATCGTAACTGCAACTTTGAATACGAAGGCTGGGTACGTTGATATGGCTGATGTAAGAGGTAAGATGTAAGAGGGATGAAGAAGGCTACGTTGTTTGTCATGCTTTTCGCTTTGTTGCTGACGGCATTCGCTATGCAGCCGGCAAAGAAACGACAGCCTCGCAAAGCGAAGGCGGAGGACAAACGCGTCTATCTGGTTCATGCCGACAACATGCACTACGACCAGTACCGTAATAACGATGCTACGATACTGCATGGCAACGTCCATTTCCGCCATGTCGGCGCTAACCTCTATTGCGACAGTGCGCATTTCTATGAACAGTCGAACAGCTTCGAGGCTTTCGGACATGTCAGGATGCAACAGGGCGACACACTCCGACTGACCAGCGACTATGCATATTATGACGGCAGTGCCCAACTGGCCCAGGCACGCTATAATGTCGTTCTGAAACATCGTAAGTCGACGCTCTATTGCGACTCGCTCGACTACGACCGCATGTATAACTTCGGTAACTTCTTTGAAGGTGGAAAACTGGTCGACGGCTCGGCTGTGCTGACGTCTGACTGGGGTGAATACCATACGGATACGAAGATGGCGATGTTCTACTACGATGTCCAACTGCGCGACAAGAAGATGTACCTGACGACGGACTCGCTCTACTACGATACGCGGACGTCGATGGCTCATATCGTCGGTCCGTCGCATATCACGTCGGGTGGAAGCACCATCTATAGTGAGGATGGCTACTACAATACCAAGACGGAACAGACGGAGCTCTACGGCCGCTCGGTGATGAAGGATGGCGGAAAGACACTGGTGGGCGATAGTGTCTATCATAATGCCAAGACTGGTCTCAATCATGCCTATAATAATGTCATCTATACGGACTCTGTCAACAAAAACATGCTGACGGGTGACTATGCGGAATATAACGACTCTACGGGATATGCCATGGCGACGAATCGGGCGGTGGCATACGACTTCTCCCAAAAGGATACGCTGTTCATGCATGCCGACACGTTCAAGATCTTTACTTACAATATCCGGACGGATTCGGCCTACCGCACCGTTCATGCTTATAATAAGGTCCGCGCCTACCGTCGCGATGTACAGACGGTATGCGACTCGCTGGTCTATTCGTCGCTCGACTCTTGCATGTATATGTATCGCGACCCGATTGTATGGAACATGAACCAACAGCTGACAGGTGAGGAGATACGGGTGTATATGAAGGATTCTACCATCGACCATGCACATGTCATCAATCAGGCTTTCTCTGTAGAACAGCTATATGATTCCGTACATTTCAACCAAATATCGTCGAAGGATATGAAGGCATTCTTCCAAAAAGGAGAGATGCGTGAGGCACAGGCTATCGATAATGTGCTCATCATCTATTATCCGATAGACGAGGCGGACTCTTCACTGATTCTGATGAATTATCAGGAGACGTCCTTGGCTAAGCTGTTCTTCGAGAACCAGAAGATGAAACGTGCCTGGACCAATAAGTCGTCAGGAACGATGTATCCCATGACACAGATTCCGCCCGAAAAGAGTTTCCTCCCTGGCTACAATTGGTTCGACTATGTACGTCCACTCGACAAAAATGACATCTTCAACTGGCGCCCCAAGAAGGCGGGTACGGAACTGAAGGAGCAAAAGCGGCGTACACCACCTCGTTCCGCAAGCCGAGCCACCGCCTCGGCTTCCCCTAATCCCCAGCAGAATGACTGACGTAATTGCCCTCCTCCCAGATAGCGTGGCCAACCAGATTGCTGCTGGTGAGGTCATCCAACGCCCGGCTTCTGTCATCAAGGAACTGGTCGAGAACGCTGTTGATGCGGGTGCTAAGACCATCAATGTACTGGTGGTCGATGCAGGACGTACGTCCATTCAGGTCATCGATGACGGCTGTGGCATGTCGATGACGGATGCACGCTTAGCCTTCGAGCGTCATGCCACATCGAAAATCCGACAGGCCGACGACCTCTTCTCACTGCATACCATGGGTTTCCGTGGCGAGGCACTGCCGTCTATCGCCGCTGTGTCACAGGTGGAGCTGCGCACACGCCGTCCGGAGGATGAGGTGGGCACGTGCATCACGCTCTCGGGCTCTCGTGTAGTAGGGCAGGAGCCTTGCTCGTGTTCGGTAGGCTGTAGCTTCACGGTCAGCAACCTCTTTTTCAATGTTCCGGCACGTCGTAAGTTCCTGAAGACGAATGCCACGGAACTGAACAATATCCTGACGGCTTTCGAACGCATTGTACTGGTCTATCCGGACATCAACTTCACTCTGCATAGCAACGGACAGGAACTCATGAACCTGCGCAGTGGCTCGCTACGTCAGCGTATCACGGATGTCTATGGCCGCCGCTATGGTCAGGACCTGCTGCCGGTTGGCGTCGAGACGTCGCTGTGTCGCATCACCGGATTCGTGGCAAAACCGGAGGCTGCCCGTAAAAAGGGCGTCCACGAGTGCTTCTTTGTCAACGGACGCTATATGAAGCATCCGTATTTCCATAAGGCAGTGGCTCAGGCCTACGACCGATTGATTCCTGCGGGCGCGCATGTACCTTATTTTATATATTTTGAGGTCAGCCCGGCAGATATCGATGTCAATATCCATCCTACCAAGACGGAAATCAAGTTCGAGAACGAACAGCCTATCTGGCAAATCCTTACGGCAGCCGTACACGATGCCATCGGCCAGTTCTGCGAAATCCCACAAATCGACTTCGACACGGAGGGCCGCCCCGACATCCCCGCCTATGACCCTTCAGCCATCAATCCTCATCCATCATCCATCAGCCCTCATCCATCTTACAACCCTTTCCGCCAGAAACCCTCACAGGACTGGCAACGCCTCTACGACGGTCTCCCCTCGGCAGAGAAAGAGGAACCCGCCCCCTCCCTCTTCGATCAGGACAATTCTCCTTCCTCGGACACGCAAAACAATTCTCGTTCCTCGTTCCTCCTTCCTCCTTCCTCGAATCTCTCTCTCCTTCCTCCTTCCTCGAATATTTCCTCGGACATAAGTCCGATTCACTACCAATACAAGGGTCGCTATATTATGACGGCGGTCAAATCGGGACTGATGGTCATCGACCAGCATCGTGCCGATGTGCGCATTCGCTATGAGCGCTACTTGCGCCAACTGGCTGACACCCCTTCGCAGACACAACGCCTGCTGTTCCCGGAGACGGTCGACTTCACGCCTGCTGAGGCTGCCCTGATACCCGACCTGTTGCCGGCCCTGTCGGCAGTAGGCTTCGACCTCACCTCGTTAGGTCCCGTCAGCTATGCTGTCTCCGGCGTCCCTGCCGACATCGAGGGCATCGATCCCGTCGCCCTCCTCCACGACATCCTCGCCGATGCCGCCGATGTCTCAACTCTCAACTCTCATTGCAACGCCACACTCTCAAAGAGAGAATTCTCAACTCTCAACTCTCAATTCTCAACTCTCAATTCTCAACTCGCCTTAACCCTCGCCCGTAAGGCCGCTATCTCCTATGGCGAAGTGCTCTCCAACGACGAGATGGACACGCTGGTCAACCACTTGTTTGCGTGCAGCGATGTCAATCATACGCCGGACGGGAAAACCATCCTTTCTATACTGCCACAACAGGATATTGAACGCCTCATGGCATGATATTATGTGACTTTATAGCATTTCTTCATAGTTTTTTTTCATTTTTTTTTAAAAAAAAACGATTTTTCTTGCTTAATATGGAAAAAATTCCTATCTTTGCACCGATTTATAGGCTTTAAGCCATAACTGTGTCGTGTAGACTAACCTCTATGGGAAAGTATATATATATATAAGTTTTACAATATTAATTTAAAATTAAGTTCAATGAAAAAGAAAATCATTTATGGTTTACTCTTCGCAGTTGCAATGGTAACTGCTTCGAGTTCTTTCGTGTCTTGTAAGGACTACGAAGGTGATGATTATGCTAAATTGCAGGAGCAGAATCTTACTCTGAAAGATGCTCTCCAGAAGCAGATTGACGGTATGAGCGCATATGCTCTGAAGACCGATCTGAAGGACTGGGCTCTGAAGACTGATCTGAACGACTACCTGCTGAAGAATGACTACAAGGCAATTGAGGACACAGCCGAGCTTCACAAGTGGGTTGATGCCATTTGCCAGAGTGTCAAGGCTTTGGAGAAGGACTCTATCTCTAAGTATGCTGAGCTGATTCACCAGAACAACATCCTCATCACGAATATTGGTGACACACTGCATCAGTTCGTATTCATGTGGGGCGACAACCTTCAGGAGGCTCTTCAGAATGCTGGTAAGGCTAAGGAGATTGCTTTGTCTTATGATAAGGATACAGCTGCTATTGACAGCATGATTCGTGAGGCTAAGGCTATTGCTGACAGCGCTTGGAACTATGTGAAGGGTGCACATCCTGACAAGGTTCTCGCTGGTAACACATTCCAGCCCACTGGTGAGAATGGCGAGTTTGCTAATCTTCAGGAGCTCGTAAGCTACTTCGAGGAGGCTGATCAGGTTCTGCAGGCTGAGATCGACACTCTGAAGGAGCGCGTTCAGAAGTTGGAGGATTCTTTCAAGAAGCAGGTAACTGGCATCATCGTTCAGGGCACCTACAGCCCCGTATTCGGTAATGGTTCTCTGCCTCTCGGCATCCAGACCAACATCCTCGCTGCTTACGCTGGTAAGTCTGTTGTTACTGACGGTCAGTTCCCCACCACCGATAATCTTCTTTATATTGCAAGAAATGGTGAGCAGAAGGCTGTTCTCACAGAAAATGATATGGATTTCGCTAAGAAGCTTGGTGCTTCTTGGGAAACTGTTACATTTGAAAACGGCGACCTGCTGATTTCAAGCGCTGACGACAATGCTGGTACACTGTATCTGACTGTGAACCCCACCAACATCGACTTCGATGGTACTCAGTTCACACTCGTCAACAGCCAGGGTGCTGAGACCAAGGTTGAGCTGTCTCCCCTGAAGCCTTCTGAGGAAGTGCTGACCTTCGGTTGGACACGTTCTGCTATCGAGGCTGCTTCTAAGAATGGTTTCTATGAGGTGAAGGCTAAGATTACTGAGGAGAACGCTTTGGCTATGCAGCCTAAGATTGCTAAGGATCAGTTCAAGGAGGCCGTGAAGCTGGCTACTGATGGTAAGAAGCGTATGGCCGTTAAGGAGGTTGCTCGCGCTCTGTTCAACAGCCTGCAGCCCGTACAGCGCTTCGGTATCCAGGCTAAGTGGTACGATGATGTGAAGGACGATATGGTTCGCTATACTTCTGCTTACGACATCGCTGCATTCACACTCGATCCTCTGGGCTTCAACTTCAAGCTCCCCGCTGGTAAGTACACCCGCGTACCGACTATCAACAAGCACCTCATTGCTGAGGAACTGCACATTGATGACATTAACGTTGAAATGCCTGTTATCACTGTTGAAAACAAGGCTAATGGCGATTACCTCGTATTCGTTGAGGTTCCTGAACTTAAGCTCGATAACGACCTGATTGTTGAGACGGCTGCTGGTATTCAGTATAATGGTTATACATATTATCGCAATACCGATTTGGGTATGAATACATCGCTCGCTTCTGGTTATGAGTTCCGCGAGGGTTATGCTTACATTGACATGACGGAGTTGTTTAAGACCATGTATGGCGATATGAACGCTGCATTTGCTGATCTCAACAAGGTTTCTGATCAGGTCAATGAGAAGATTGACAAGATTATCAACACTGTTAACAACTATGTTGACCGCGCTAACAACTGGATCAACCGCGCTAACAACCTGCTCGATCGTCTGGGTGACGCCGTTCAGCCTGTACTCCTCTGGAGCAATGGCACGAACTGCGCTGAGCTCGGTGGCTTCGTCAGCGGTAACTACGTTGCTGGTACAATCGTTAAGGCTGGTTCTGAGCTGGGTCTGATCCCAACATCTTACTCACTCGAGTTGTTCGCTCCTGCTTACAAGAAGAGCTTGCTCGTTACCAACGCTTATAAGGATGGTAAGTCTGCTCAGCAGATTGGCGGCGAACTGGAAGCTGCTGCTGAGGCTGTTGCTAAACAGCTGAAGGATTACGCTCTCTTCGAGGGCAACTCAATCAAGCCTATCATCATCAACATTCCTGAATATAAGGGTATAACCGTCGAGATTGCTTACACGGCTGTTGACTATGAGGGTAAGGTTGCTGGTCGCAAGTTCTACTTCACCATTCAGTAATTCACGGAGTATTAACGGAATAAAAACGAATAAAAATATAAGATTATGAAAATCAAGAAAATTTTTATGTCTTGCCTGCTTTTGGCTGGTGTTATGACTGCATCGGCTCAGGAGCAGTATCCCAAGACTGTGTATGACCACAATCCTTATTGGTACGTACAGGTTCAGGGTGGTGCACAGTACACACTGGGTGAGATTGACTTCAAAGACCTCATCTCTCCCAACGTACAGGTAGCTCTGGGTCGTCAGTTCACCCCCGTATTCGGTGCTCGTCTGGCCGTGAATGCTTGGCAGAGTAAGGCTGGTCTCGAGGCTAATGGCAACACTTACAAGTGGAAGTGGAACTACGTAGCTCCTGGTATCGACCTGACATTCAATCTGTCTAACCTCTTCTGTGGCTTCAATCCTAACCGCATCTTTAACTTCAGCGTATTCGCTGGTGCTGGTGCTAACATCGGTTGGGACAACAAGAAGGCTGACATCGAGGCTTATGGTCGCGCAGCTTATCCTGTTACCACGACTACTTATGGCTTTGCTCCTGAGAACACTCAGTATGCTTGGGATGGCACAAAGGTTCGTATGTTCGGTCGTGCCGGTATCGCTGCTGACTTCCGTGTAAGCGAGTCTGTAAGCTTGGGTCTCGAACTCAACGCTAACACGCTGAGCGACCGCTACAACAGCAAGAAGGCTGGCAACTGGGACTGGTACTTCAACGCCCTCGCTGGTGTGAAGATCGATCTTGGCAAGCGTTACACCACTCGTACCATCGAGGCTCCGAAGGTGCCTGAGAAGGTCATCGAGAAGGTTATCGAGCGCGTTGTTGAGAAGCCCGCTCCCACACCTATGGTTGAGCCCACTCGTGCCGTTGCACAGAAGAAGGAGCAGTTCCGTCGTGACGTATTCTTCACCATCGGTCGCACCAACATCTCTAAGACCGAGATGACAAAGGTGAAGGAAGTTGCCGACTACCTGAAGGCTAACCCCAATGCTACTGTAGAGGTAACTGGTTATGCTGACCGTGGTACTGGTAACCCCACTATCAACGAGCGTCTGTCTAAGCAGCGTGCACAGACAGTGTTCAACACACTGACTCGCACTTACAAGATCAACAAGGATCGTATCAAGGTCGACTACAAGGGTGACACCATCCAGCCGTTCGCTAAGGATATCGAGAACCGTGTTGCAATCTGTATCGCTGAGTAAGCATGTGATAGCTATTCTAAATAGCTTCTGAATACTAACGGTCCGACCTTACATCATTGTTGAAACACTACATTGATGAGGGTCGGACTATTTTGTTTCTCAACTCATAAATGATTATGAAGAAGTTTTTGTTGTCACTGCTGCTCCTGTCGCCCATGGCACTATATGCCCAGCTGACAAGCACGGGCTACTACCGCATCCAGAACTACAAGACGGAGCGCTACTTCCTGCTGGTGGACAACAGGGCAAAGCTCATCACGACGGCCAGCACACAGGACATTGAGACGGGCGCATTTAAACTGGTAAAGCCTTTCGAGGACCGTGTGGCATGGAATCCGGCTACCATCTGTCTGCTGACTGTTGCATCCAAAACCAGTAACACGTCTTACAGGTGTAACGTCTCGGGTCAGGGCCTTGATTTGTATAAGCTCGTACAGTCATATATGGACTTCCGTCAGAATCCAACCAAGGGTGCCTATACCATCAGCGGGTCGGGCACGGCAGCTGGCGTGACGCTGTCAAAGTATCTCACCGATAGTAATCGCTCTGGGGAAGTGGCTACGCTACGTACAGCAGATGCTGGCTTAGATGATTATGCCTACTGGAACATCCGGCCCATCAACGATAAATACTATTTTGGCATCAAACCCGCTTTCAAGGCAAGTCTCGCTGGGGAAGACTCCCTCTATTATACGACGATGTATGCCTCGTTCCCCTTCGAAACGAATGAGAATGTCAAGGCATACTATATCACAGAGGAGAGGGATGGCTATGCCAAGATTCGTGAACTGACCACCAGCGTTCCCGGTGCTGCACCAGTATTCTTGGGCTGTAAGGGTGCTACACCAGCTGAAAATAAGGTCAACTTGCTGCTGACGTCCAGCGCTTCGGTACCGGCCAACCGACTGAAAGGCGTCTATTACTGTAATGACGTGAAGGAGACAACGGAACACCGTAATGTGAAGGATGTGGACACCGCTTATATGCGCGTCCTGGGACGTGCCGACGATGGCCGTCTGGCTTTCATCAAACCGTCATCTGATTTGCAGTATATCCCTGCTAATTCGGCTTACCTACAGGTTGCTGCAGGCTCACCAGACGTCATCTACGTGGTCAGGGATATTCCTGCAGGCATCGAGACGCTGAAGACCTCAGAGACCGCTTCTCGGCCTCGCGGCGTCTTCTCGCTCAGTGGCCAGCGCCTTGCTGATACTACGGACGGCCTCCCCAAAGGCATCTACATCGTCAACGGCCGCAAGACCGTCGTCAAATAAAAAAAGCTCCCAATCGGGAGCCTTTTTTTATTTCAGTTCCACCGTCACTCGGCGGTTGTATTCGGCTGGACTAACGGTATCTACAGCACCGGCGGCAACAACCTCAATGCGGTCGCGGTTGACACCTAAGCGAACCAGTTCGTCGGCAACGGCCTGCGCACGGCGCTCAGAGAGTTTCTGGTTGCCTTCCGCAGTACCCGTCTTTGTATCAGCATAGCCCGTCACGACGACGTATGCCTTCTTGTCGATAGCCAGTTCTGCCAAGGCCTTTACGCTGAGCATATCACGATTGGCAATGACAGTAGATTTGCCACGCTCGAAGAAGATGGAGACGGGGGCAGAGATGATATGATCGACGGTCTTGATAGAGGGCGCAACGGTCATGGCACTGGTCTTCGGAGCGGGCTGGGCTTCCAGCATCTGCTGCAGACGGTCGTTCTCGGCCTGCAAGTCAGCTAACTGGGCATTCAGTGCATCCAGTTCTCCGTCCGTCAGAGCGGTGACGGCATCTTGATCGGTGGCATGACGCCAGTTATGCTTACCGATATTCCAGGTGATACCCACCTCGACGGCAAAGTGCTGGTTGCGGTTCTTCAGGGCGAGCCCGCTGTTGCTGCCCTCGGCACTGTTCCAAGCCAGTTCGATATTGGCAGTGAAGTGGGGCGACAGGCGCAGCGTATTCAACAGACCACAGCTGAGTGCTGTGCTGTAGTGGGCATGCGTCATGTTGCGGTGAACGCCGGCACCTACGTAGGGAATGATGTTCCAGAAACGATATTCGTCGTAGCCACGGAATAGGGTAGTGGCATTGATCAGCAACTGCTCGTTGGCTGTCCAATATTTGTCGCCGCCTAAGCCGTCTTCCTTTTTGCCTATCTGCCAGGCATTAACCTTTGTACGCAGACCAAAGACGGGGGTCAGCCACTTGCCTAACGACAGCGAGATACCTAAACCGTTATAGTAAGTACCTGAAGGGAACTTACGGAAAGGTGCCACCAACGAGCGCTGGCCTTCACCATAGAAGGCGTTCCACGTCACGTTGGCACCTAAAAACCAGTTCTGCCAGAAACCATTGGTAGCCACACGGTGCTTCTCGGCAGGTGCAATATTCATATCTTCATCGTCCTGTGCCATCGCACTTAACGACAGACTGGCAACGGCCAGCAACAAAAACAACTTCTTCATATCTCTTCTCTAACTTCTCTTTTTAACATTCCAAGTGCAAAATTAAGTATTTATTTCATAAAAACAAAGTATTTTATTGGTTATTTCGCCTTTTTATCCTAATTTTGCACCCGAATACAAGATATAAATATAGAAATGGCATTAAATAAGAAGATACTGACGGCCTTGTTGGCTGTGCTGACAATAGGTACGACCTCCATGCAGGCACAGAACGACAAAAAGGATTTCGTTGCATTCAACCACCTGGACTTAGGCGTCACGATAGGTACCACGGGCATCGGCATTGACGTGGCGAGTCCTATCGGCGATTACGTGCAGTTAAGAACGGGCCTGGAGATCATGCCGCGTTTCGAGAAGAGCCTGCATTTCGACATCCAGTCGTTTGGCTACGACCAAAATGGACAACTGCTGAGTACGCAGTTCGACAGGATGGCTGATAAACTGGAGGCGCTGACGAACTATCGTGCCAAACCGTCGGTAGAGATGATAGGCAAGCCGACCTTCTGGAACTTCAAACTGCTGGTAGATGTCTTCCCCTTCCGCAATAAGCATTGGCATGTGACTGCCGGTTTCCACTGGGGACCGTCGAAGGTTGCTGAAGCCGTGAATGCGCTGGATGATGCGCCGTCGCTGGTGGCTGTCAATATCTACAACAAGCTCTACGACAAGGCAGAGAGTGGCGAGCCCATCTATAATGGCCTCTCGCTGGGCAGCGACTGGCTGGATTACGGTCGTATGGGTATCCATCTGGGTGACTATAAAGACCGCTATCGTACCCAGATTATTGCCGAATATGACGATTATGGCGACTTTATCGGTTCACACGAGGAGTATCTCTTGGATGCCAACGGTAACAAGATCCATGAGCCTTATCGTATGGAGCCTGATGAGAACTGTACGGTCAGTGCCACTGTCAGGACGAACAGCTTTAAGCCCTACCTGGGCTTCGGCTATGGCGGACGCCTGCTGAAAAATGACGACCGTTACCAGATTAGCTTTGATGCAGGCCTGATGTTCTGGGGCGGTACGCCGGATATCATCACCCACGATGGCACCAACCTCTCGAAGGACGTCATCAACATCGGCGGCAAGGTAGGCGACTACGTTGACCTCATCAGTGGCGTCAAAGTCTATCCCGTCCTCAACCTCCGCATCACCCGCAAATTATTCTAATTTCTTATTGTTTGATCCCTCTCAGCATTACCTAAGGTAACGGGCGACGTTACTTTAGGTAACAGGCGTTGTTACCTTAGGTAACGTGGCATGTAGCCTTTGGGGCCTTAGAACGGAATAAACACATACAAAAACCATTTGGTTTAACAAAAACACCCTGCACCTCTTACACCCTATGCACCTAAAAAAGTTTCTACAAATATAATGTAAGTGTTTGTGTATATGAGCTTTATCGTCATGGTTATACTACACGAATAGGTGATAGGGCTGGGCAAAAATGCGCAAATCCTCCCATTTGTCATGTACCACTTTAGAACAACAAAACAACTTGTTTTACTTTCTGTAGAGACTTTATTTTTTCAAATAGAGCCTTTTCCTTTTCCTAAATAGAGCCTTCCTTTTCCTAAATGGAGCCTCTATTTTTCCAAAAGGTGCCTCCATATTTTCAAATGGAGCCTTTATTTTTTCAAAAGGAGCCTCCATTTGATAGAATTTTCACGAAAATTCAGATGGATAAAGACACTTTGTGGGTGACGGATGCTTGCGTATTTTTATGTAACAGCTCCGTGTACAAAAAGTAGGCCATTATTCTCGCAAGAAACACCATTACAGATATTTACTAAGGTGCCGTTGAAACATTTTCAGGTGTAGAGGGTGCATGAGGTGCAGGCGTATTTCGTTAAATCAATATGTGGTGTTATTATATTAACGTATAGGGTGACGCTGTGATTAAGCGAGAGCATAACGATGCTGCATCAGTTATGTAGAGTGTGAGCAGGCTCGAGCAAAACACAATCCTGCTCCCTATACCTTATTATATATATTATATAGGCTCCCCATTCATGTTTACCCAAAAACACACAAAAAAAACTAAAAAAAGCGTTGTATTGTTAACACTTAATAAAGAAAAATGCAATAAAATCGCGATTTTTTCGGAAAAAAATTTGCATATAAAAAATAAAAGCCCTATATTTGCACCATTAATGTGCGAAAAGTGTGCGTCACCTCCGCCCGCGAGGTGTGACACCAGTACTAATCGGAACAATAGTTTCAAACTACAAAATAACAAATTTATAGATATAAACATTATTAACTTAAAATTATTGGATTATGAGAAAAAAACTATCTCTGTTATTGGTTGCTCTCATGGCCGTTGTAACGGGTACGTGGGCTGACAATCCTAAGGTGACCTATGCATTGGCAGAAGGTGCAACATTTACATCAGGTCAATCTGTTGATGTAAAAGATGGCGAAAAACTAGTTGCCACCATTACTTATGGTGAGGAAGGTGACGGCTACGCAGACTTCAAAGCTGCTACAAAGAATAGTTCTGTAGAAGGCTTTACTGCTTTTACAGAAGGTAATGGTGTTAATGGCAATAAGGCTGGTGGTACTTTTTATACCATCGTTCCGAAGTTTGACGGAACTATTGAAGTAGCTGTTGTCCTCAACAAAGATAAAGCTTTCTATATTCAGAAGGATGGAACTGCATTAGATGGTTATAACGGAATGACAGTCGGTGAAAAATATTATGGTACATATTCGTTCCCTGTAGTGGCTGGTAGTTCATACAAAGTATATTGCTCAGGTTCTAAACTGGGCTTCTATGGCTTTAATTTCGAATATATTGGGTCGTGGAAGGACTACACATTTACAAACTTCAATTTCAACGCTGCTGAAATTTCTGGTTCAAACAATAAGGCTGATGTTGGTGATATTACCGATAAGACAGGTGACTTCGTCGCTACTGACCAGGAGACTGGTATTAAGTTGACAGTAACTAAGAGTGCCGGGGATACTCCCAACCGTTTCTGGAAGACAAATTCTGGTATTCAGCTCCGTGTTTACGGTGGTACTATGACCTTTGAGGCTGCTGAAGGTTCTAAGGTAAAGGGCATTAAGTTTGATAATAGTAAGTGGAATGCCGAGAATACTGCCGATGTAGGTACATTAGATGCAGGTAAGTGGACTGGTGAAGCTCAAAAGGTTGTGATTACCATTAAGGGTAACACACAGATTAATAATATCACTGTTAGAGGCGATGCAAAGGTTGCCTATGCTGTCTATGCAGATAACATCCTGACCTTCAAGTATGACAAGAACATGCCTGTTGAGAATGCATGGGAAATCGGCAAGAACAAGAATCAGAATCCTGGATGGAGATGGTATGATATTAAGGCCGTAGCTTTCGACGATTCATTCGCAGAGGCTCGTCCGGACAGTTGCTACTATTGGTTTGCTAATGGCAATATTAAGGAAATCATTGGCTGGGCTAACTTCAATACCAGTGAGGTAAAGACGATGGAGGGTATGTTCTCTGGAGCTTACAATTTGGAGAGCATTAACCTTTCGTATTTTGATACCAAGAATGTAGAGAACATGGCTAATATGTTCCGTAATTGTTACGCACTCAAGAGTCTTGATCTGAGTAAGTTCAATACGGAAAAGGTGACCAATATGAATCAGATGTTCTGTAATATGGACGCTATTACCAGCCTTGATCTGAGCAGCTTCAATACCGCCAAGATTACTAACATGAGTAATTTGTTCTATGGTTGCGAAAAGTTGGAATCTATTAAGCTTGGCGAGAAGTTCACAACCGGAATCGTTTCAAACATGTCTCAAATGTTTGCTGATTGTAAGAGTCTGAAGGCTCTTGACCTGAGTGGTTTCGATACACGTAATGTCACTCAAATGGAGGCTATGTTCCGTGGTTGTGAGTCTTTGGAAACCTTGAACGTCAGCAGTTTCAATACTGTAAGTCTTGGTTGGAGCTCGAGCCGTATGTTCGAGGGTTGTGCTAAACTGAAGACTCTCGATTTGAGTGGCTTCACTGGTGCTGGTGACATGAGTCATATGTTCGAAGGCTGTGCTGCACTTGAGAGCGTTAATCTGAGTGGCATCACACGTAATCCTTCATCTCTGAACAGTATGTTCAAGGATTGTGCTGCTTTAACAAAACTTGATTTGAGTAGCATTAATACAAGTGAAGTTCAGAATTTTGGACACATGTTTGCTAATTGTACTAAGCTTGCTGAGCTGAATATCGACAATTTCATTATTGATTACAATTACTTTAGCTCATATGGTGAGTCAATCTATGTTGTCGATGAGAAAGATGACGACGGCAATGTTACAGCTTGGCATTATGAATATAGTATAGGTCTGAACTATATGTTCAAGAACTGTGCAGCACTCACTGCGCTGAATCTGATGAATATGAATACCAGCAACAGCAGTGTTCTTTATGATAATATGATTAGCATGTTCGAGGGTTGCGCTAAGTTGGCTACTATTGATGTTACTAATCAGTTTGTTTGCTACAACAATGACAACAATATGTTCAAGGGTTGTGTAGCTCTGCCAGATTTCAATAAAGGCGATAACGAAGGTGTAATTGGTGGTAATGGTATTGAACCTTACTGTAATGTTTATGGAGTTGTTGCTAACCTCTGGATTAATGCAGGCAAGTTTATCACCTTCTACACTGACCAGGCTGTGAAGGTAAAGGGTGAGACTGGTAAGATTTATACGATCACCGGTATTACCGATACAGAGGTTGTCGTGAAGGAACTGGCTGTTGCCGCTGCAAAGACTCCTCTGCTGATTGAGAACAATTCTGAGAACGATGCAGAGATTATACTGCTCAAAGCTCTCAAGAGCGAGAAGGCTACGGAGGTGACTAAGTATCCTGGATTCGAGGGAACTCTCAATGGAAAGGAAATGCCTGGTAGCAGTGATGATCTCGACTACTACATCCTTGGCAATAACAACTACTTCGTAAAGATTGCTGAAGGTGCCAATGGTTGGATTAACCCGAACCGCTGCTGGCTTGAAATTGAGAAGGCTAACGTAGCTGCAGCTCCTCAGCTGGAAATCGTAGAGGCTACTGCTGGCTTCACTGGCATCACCACGATGAAGGCTAACGGCCAGAAGGCTGAGATCTACGACCTGCAGGGCCGCAAGGTTGGCAATGCTCAGAAGGGTATGTACATCATGAATGGCAAGAAGGTTGTGATTAAATAAAACGTCAAGAGTATTCGAGCTCGATCGGATGCTTTCGGCCGAGCTCGAACTTAAACCAATAGAGTAATAATAAATAAAAACTATAGTATATGAAAAAAACATTTAAACTATGGATCGCCTTGGCCCTGATGATTGTCATGGGTTCTACACAGGTTTGGGCCTTTGACGGTTCTTTTACTATCCAGTTTAAGAATTCTGGTCAGTGGAATGATGGTAGTACAGCTGTAAGTACCATCGAGGATGTTATCGCAACAGGTGCAGAGAATGTGTCTGAAATTCCTGCTGCTCAGGTATTGAGAATATTTAATGCTGGAACCGATGTGGTTGATTATGGTACCGGTGCAAACGGCTACGGTATTCGTTTGGGTGCTGCTGCTGGTGGCGGTATGGTGAAGCTGGTGTTGGCTGAAACCGTGAAGCCTACTAAGATTACCTTTAAGGCTAAGCAGTATGCTGAGGATGAGAACACCATCACGGTGAACACCAAGAAGTTCACACTGAACGATGGTTGGCAGAAGGCTTTGTATGAGGACGAAGATAATCCAGAACAGATTACAGGCTATGCTGATTACGAGATTGAGTATGATGGCAAGACTGAGGTTTCTGATATTACTATTTCTTCTGAGAAGCGTGCCTATATCAGCGAGATTAAGGTAGAATACACGTATGAAGTTGAAAAGTTGTATATTACTGGTGATTTCAATGATTGGAATATTGAGAATATGATCGAGATGAAATACAATGAAACCACAAAGGCTTTTGAGTATGAATTCGAGAATATCGGTAATTATAGCAACTATATTAATTTCGCATTCTCTGATAAGGCCTCGTTTGAGGAAGGTGACTGGAGTGCTTTCAACCTTCACCGTTGGGCTATCCAAAATTATAGCGGCGTGTCTGTGAATAATGAAGGTAGCTACCAGTTGAAAATTAGTAACGATGGCTCTATGTATGTCTACAATCAGGGTACATATAAGCTGAGTGTCGCTAAGGAAGACATGAAACTTACCGTTGCTTATGAAGCAGCAGAAGCTGTAGCGTATGAAGACATTGATATAAGTGGTAGCTATATTTCGGCTTACGACAACGATATCGCCAAGGCTGTCGAGGCTAAGGCTGCCCAGCTTGCTGCTCAGAACAAGAAGGTAAATAATGTTTCTATTTATGATCTTGACAAAACGAAGGAGTATACCATTAGCGCTACTATTAAGGTCGGTGGAAACTTCACTCTTTGGGGTAATGGTGCCACTATCAAGGTTGCTGAGGACATGACGGATAACATCGTGACCCTCGAAGGTACAAGAAGCAAGGCAAGAAAGGCTGATGGCACATATTCAGATCATTATCTAATTAATAATGTTCAGTTTGACAATATTACTATCCTTGGTATCAAGGGCGCTCTGGTAAAGGACAATCAGAAGACATTGCTTCAGAATTTGCAAATCTCTAGCTCGGTCATTGAGATGCCAGCTTCTGCCAAGAACGTTATTGATTTCAATGGTAAGGGTTATGTAGGCCAAGTATATATACAGAATTCTACAATCTATGCTAAGGACAAGAACACAGGCTTCTTCGCTCAGTATGGCAGCCGTCCTAAGAATGTCAATGGCGACTGGAATCAGGAATTCGTTGTCTTCAATTCTACTTTCGTGAATATTGCCAATGGTAAGAACTTCTGCGACCTGAAGCAGAATGGTACTGCTCAGAACAAGTACACTCTTTGGAACAGTATCTTTGTAGATTGCGGTAAGAGTGGTCAGACGGTTGTTGGCTTCAACAAGGGTCAAACCAGTGCAACACCAGAATGGAGCGTTATTAGCAATGCTTTCAACTGGGGTGGAAAGAACACAGGAAAGGCTGAAGTTGAAAAGGCTGGCAAGCAGAAGGACGATGATGGCAATGAGAATGACATTGTACAGAATTGTATTGGTGGTTCTGATGAAGACGATGCTGATAACGTCGTAGTATTTGCCGATGCTGCTAATGGTGACTTTACACTGGGTGAGTGTGCAGCTAAGAATTCCAGAATTGGTGACAAGCGTTGGATTGGCCAGAAGGTTGACGATAACACTCAGTATCCGATTTCTGCTGGATCAGTTGTAAGTACGGTTGATAACTATAGCGATTGTTATTGGAATACCCCGTTGGTAGAGTATAACTATAATAACAATGCAACAAGATCATATAGATGGTATGCTCCTAAGGGCGCTAAAGTCAATGTAAATGTAGGTTCTAATAACTCTTATTATGCCATCAATGCTGTGACAGCAGCTCCAGTAGATGGAAACTGGAGCGATGCAAAAGCTCCTAAGCGTGCTCCTGGCTTCATGCAGGAAATCAGTGCTACGAAGGTTGATGGTAACGATACTGAATGGACTTTCGAAATGCCGGATTATCCAGTTCAACTGAATGTTAGCCTTGGATGGCGTATTCAAAATAGGTGGATTACCGTTCCTGCTGAGGTGGAAGTTCCCGTAGACTTTGAAGGTAAGGTTACTCCAGAGGTTGTGGTTGAAGATAGGAACAATCCGCTTATGGATGATGATGGTAATACATTGTTTGACGAGGAAGGCAATGTCCTCTACAAGGTTCTGAAGGAAGGTGAAGACTACACTGTAGAGTTTGAGGACAACGATGACATGGGTACTGCAACAGTGATTGTTACTGGTAAGGGCGACTACGCCGGAACAGCTTATAGATACTTCGACATCGTTAAGGTACTCGTTGCTGAGACTGAGGAGGCTGGCAAGGATGGTCTTGTAAATGCTCGTATTATTCAGGACGACGAGGATGCTAAGCTTTGTGAAATCACCAAGATTACTGTCAAGGAAGGTGAGACGACTCTGACTATTCCTGCAGAGATCGAGGGTTACGAGGTTGTTCGTATTGCCAGCAATGCTGCTGACATTGAGAAATTCGACAAGATCACAGATCTCTATCTGCCTGCTATTGGTGACAATGGTTTCTGGATTGAAAAGACTGCTTTGCTGCCCATTGGCTTCACACATCCTCAGAAGATGTTCAACGTACATGTTCCTCTGGCAGACCTCGGCGACTATGCAGCTATGGATGGTCTGAAGAAGTTCGCTCAGTACAAGCGCTTGATGGCTGAGATTGAGATTGGTGAGTCTAACTTCGCTACATTCGGCTCTCGCACACCTGCTTTGTTCGAGGAGGCTGTTGAGGTGAACATCATCAAGTCTTACACTGCTACTACAGTGACGAAGGAAGTCGTAGAGGGTAACTTGGTTCCTGCCAACACTGGTGTGCTGCTGTTCGCTAAGCCTGGTACATACACCGTCTATGCTGTCGATGAGAACTATCCTATCGGTACAATCAGTGGCAACAAGCTCGAAGCTGTGACTTTTGCTCAGAACTATCCTCTCGATGACGACGATGCTGCTGCTAATGCATACTTCATCCTGAAGGAAGGCGCCTTCTATCCTATCGCTGATAACAAGAAGGAGGTTCCTGCTTGCAGAGCTATCCTGAAGGTTGCTAAGGGTGACGCTGCCGCTGCTGCTTCTCGTCTGGACATCGTTATCGATGGCTTCACAGGCATCACCGCTGTTAAGGCTGACCTGAACAACGCTCAGATCTACGACATGCAGGGCCGCAAGGTGAACAACGCTCAGAAGGGTGTCTACATCGTAAATGGCAAGAAGGTCGTTATTAAGTAAGTGAAGTAATCATTAGAAGGAGTTGGGGCTCCTGACTCCTTCTATATTCTAAAAAATAACATTTAACGAATAAACATTATGAAGAAATATAAAGTATTGATGATTGCAGCCATTGCTGCTATCGGCTTCGCTTTCACGTCGTGCAACAAGTTTGACAATGAACTGGTTGATCGTGAAGTAGCTATTTCGGGTGATGGCATCGAGAACGGCCTGCTGCGCCTGACAGTGGGTGAGACCGTACAACTCAGCGGTAAGATTCTGCCCCAGAACACGAAGGAAGGCGCTATCGCCTGGACATCAGACAACGAGACCGTGGCTACTGTTGAGAATGGCCTGGTAACAGCTGTTGCCGCTGGTGAGGCTGTCATCTCTGCCGTTGAGCAGAACAACGCCGTCTGCGGTGCTGGCCAGATTCTGGTTATCGTACAGGAGGCAGCTCCTGTCAGCCCCGAGACGCTGGATATAAAGGACGAGACCAAAGACCAGAATGAAGCTGAGTAAATAAAACACTCATACATCCAAAGCGGGAGAGCCACAAGCCTCCCGCTTATTTTTTTTCAGTACCACGAACATAAATTGAATGAATCTAACGAATTATTGGCAGAAATCATTGTGTTATGAGAAAAAAGTTGTACCTTTGCAGGGCACAAGACTGACTAAACACAAAATTAAGTAAAGAAAAGAACAATGATTTGGAATGAAAGTATGGAGTGCATGGACCGCGAACAACTGCGCGAGATCCAAAGCATCCGATTGAAGAAAATGGCGGAGTATGTATATCATAACACGCCATTCTACCGTAAGAAATTTCAGGAGATGGGCCTGGAGCCTGGTGATATCAAGTCGATAGACGATATCACCAAGTTGCCGTTTACCAACAAGCTGGACCTGCGCGACAACTATCCCTTCGGACTGGCTGCCGTGCCGATGTCACAGATTGTGCGTATCCACGCCTCCAGTGGTACGACGGGAAAACCCGTGGTGGTGTTGTACACACGAAAAGACCTCGCCATGTGGGCGGAGGCTATCTCACGTGCCTTTACAGCTTATGGCGCAGGCAAGGATGACATCTTCCAGGTGGCTTACGGCTACGGCCTGTTTACTGGTGGTCTGGGAGCTCACGACGGAGCCACGAATATCGGTGCCTCGGTAATTCCTATCTCCAGCGGTAATACGCAGAAGCAGATGACGCTGATGCATGACTTCGGTACGACCATCCTCTGCTGCACACCCAGCTACGCCATGTTCTTGGGTGAGGCCATGCAGGAGTGTGAGTGGAGTAGGGATGAGTTCAAACTGAAGATTGGCGTCTTCGGTGCGGAACCCTGGACGGAGAAGATGCGCCAAAAACTGGAAGCATCGCTGGGCATCAAGGCTTACGACATCTATGGACTGTCGGAAATTGCCGGTCCTGGCGTGGGTTATGAGTGTGAACACCAGTGTGGCACGCACCTGAACGAAGACTACTTCTATCCGGAAATTCTGAATCCGGAGACGGGAGAACCGATGCCAGAGGGAGCCTTCGGTGAACTGACCTTCACACACCTGACCAAGGAGGGTATGCCGCTGCTACGCTATCGTACCCATGACCTGACGGCGTTGCACTACGAGAAATGCCAGTGCGGCCGTACATTCGTCCGCATGGACCGTATCTTGGGTCGTTGTGACGATATGCTCATCATCCGTGGCGTCAACGTGTTCCCGTCGCAAATCGAGGATGTCATCCTGAAGACGGCTGAGTTCGAACCGCACTTCCTGCTGACGGTAGACCGCGTGAACAATACGGATACGTCGGAACTGAAGGTGGAGGTGAAGGAGGAGTACTTCACTGACGACATGGCGACGATGGTAGGCCTCCAAAAGAAACTGGAGGGCGAACTGCGTAGCGTCATCGGCCTCGGCTTCAAGGTGAAACTGGTAGAACCCAAAGGCATCGAACGCTCAGAGGGCAAAGCCAAGCGCGTCATAGATAATAGAAAACTTTAAAATATAAATGTTATGTTAGCAAAACAATTATCGATTTTCTTGGAGAATAAGTCGGGACGCCTGACGGAGGTGACCGACGTGTTGGGCGAGGCAGGCATTAACCTCTCGGCCATGAGTATTGCAGACAACTCGGACTTCGGTATCCTGCGTTGCATCGTCAGCGACCCTGATAAGGCCTATCAGGTGCTGAAAGCCGCCCACTTTGCCGTGAAGATTACAGACGTCATCGGTTTCGTATGTCCGAACGTCAGCGGATCACTGGCTAAGGTGATGCGCTATCTGGCTGACGCTGGCGTATTCATCGAGTATATGTACTCATTCGCCAATGGCAATGTGGCACACGTCATCATCCGTCCTACCGACCTTGAAGGCTGCGAACGCATCCTGACAGAGAAGAAGGTTGAACTGATGGCAGCCAGCGATTTATATCGTCTTTAAGGATTTTTAAGAAAAAAGCGGGGCAAAAGTTTGGTAGATTGAAAAAATATCCGTACCTTTGCACCCGCTTACGAAAATGAAGGGCGTTTAGCTCAGCTGGTTTAGAGCATCTGCCTTACAAGCAGAGGGTCGGCGGTTCGAATCCGTCAACGCCCACAAAGAGTTCCAAAGAAATTTGGGACTCTTTTTTGTTAAATATCAAAAAAAGCAGGGATAGAATGTGAAATTCTCAATTCTCAATTCTCAATTCTCAATTATTCTTTGTACCTTTGCAGCACGTTTGCGAAAATATAGCTATATATAATATAATAAGGTATTAAGAGAAAGTCATGGAATTAGACATGTTGACAGCCATCTCGCCTATAGATGGCCGCTACAGAGAAAAGACAAAGGAACTGGCAGGATATTTTTCGGAGTATGCGCTGATTCGCTACCGTGTTCGCGTGGAGATAGAGTACTTCATCACCCTGTGTGAACTGCCATTGCCACAACTGCAGGATTTCGACCATAGCCTGTTTGAACCCCTCCGCGACATCTATCGTCACTTCACGGAGCAGGACGCTCAACGTGTGAAGGACATCGAGAAGGTCACCAACCACGACGTCAAGGCCGTCGAATACTTCATCAAGGAGAAAATCAGTGTGCTCAGTGGTTTTGCCACTGAGGCCAAGGAATTCATCCACTTCGGCCTGACATCCCAGGACATCAACAACACCAGCGTGCCCTTGAGCATCAAGGAGGCACTGGAACAGGTGTACTATCCGATGGTTGAGGAACTCATCGAACAACTGAACGACTATGCGGAGCAGTGGAAACAGGTGCCGATGCTGGCAAAGACACACGGACAACCGGCGTCACCTACACGTCTGGGCAAAGAGGTGATGGTATATGTCTATCGCCTGGAGGAACAGCTGCGTGCACTGAAGGATACGCCTATCACGGCAAAGTTCGGCGGGGCTACGGGTAACTATAATGCTCATCACGTCGCTTATCCACAGTATGACTGGCGCGAGTTCGGCAACAAGTTCGTGAGCGAAAAACTGGGACTGGAGCGTGAGCAGTGGACGACACAGATATCGAACTACGACTGGCTGGGCGCTATCTTCGACGCCATGCGTCGCATCAATACGATCATCATCGACTTGGACCGCGACTTCTGGATGTATATCTCCATGGAGTACTTCAAGCAGAAAATCAAGGCTGGTGAGGTGGGAAGCAGCGCTATGCCGCATAAAGTGAACCCCATCGACTTCGAGAACTCGGAAGGAAATATGGGTATCGCCAATGCCGTGCTGGGCTTCCTGGCACAAAAGCTGCCGGTCAGCCGCCTGCAGCGCGACCTCACTGACTCTACGGTATTGCGAAATGTCGGTGTGCCCATGGGACATGCTGTCATTGCCATCCAAAGCACACTGAAGGGACTGCGCAAGCTCATCCTGAATGAGGAAAAACTGCAAGCCGACCTCGACAATACTTGGGCAGTGGTGGCTGAGGCCATCCAGACCATCCTGCGTCGTGAGGCGTACCCGAATCCCTATGAGGCACTGAAGGCACTGACACGTACCAACCAGAAAATGACGGAACAGACCATCCACGAATTTATCCAGGGTTTGGACGTCAATGACGACATCAAGAACGAATTAATGGAAATAACACCATCAAATTATACAGGAATTTGAGCCGTGAGGCCCTAACATTTAAAACAACACAATTATGGAATTCGAAAACGAAAAGAAAACAGAAGAACAGGCTGCTGAGCAGCAGCACACAGAAAACCACGAGGGTGGTTATCAAGCTAATTACCGTCCGGGACGCTCACCACGTCCACGTATTCACCAGCAGACTCGCCCGTACAACACACCGAGCGGATTTAACCATCGTCAGAATGACGACGAGGGAGGATTCCGTCCTGAGGGCTTCGGAGCAGGTCTGCAGAGTCAACCACGTCAACAACAGGGCGGCTATCGCCCACGTCCACAATATGGTCAGCAGCAGGGCGGCTATCAGCCACGCCAGCAGGGTGGCTACCGTCCACGTCCACAATATGGGCAACCGCAAGAAGGCGGCTATCAGCCTCGTCAGCAACAGGGCGGCTATCGTCCGCGTCCTCAGAATGCAACGCCACACTTCGACCAATGGTCGAAGAATGGTCAGCCTCAGGAAGGTGGTTACCAGCAGCAGGGTGGCTACGGACGTCAACAGGGTGGCTATCAGTCGCGTGGCGGTTACCAGCAGGGTGGCTACGGACGTCAACAGGGTGGCTATCAGCCACGTGGCTACCAGCAGGGTGGCTATCAGGGACGTCCGCAGGGAGGCTACGGTCCTAAAAAGAAGAAGCAGAAGCCGTACGATCCCAATGCTAAGTACTCCATGAAGAAACGTATCGAGTACAAGGAGGAGAACTACGATCCCAACGAGCCACTGCGCTTGAACAAGTATCTGGCTAACGCTGGCGTCTGCAGCCGTCGTGAAGCCGATGAGTTCATCCAGGCTGGCGTGGTCAAGGTAAACGGTGAGGTGGTAACGGAACTGGGTACCAAGGTGCTGCGCAGCGATGAGGTGATGTTCCACGACCAGCTGGTCACCATGGAGAAGAAGGTGTATGTGCTGCTGAACAAACCGAAGGACTACGTGACGACGAGCGACGATCCACAGCAGCGTAAGACAGTGATGGACCTCGTGAAGAACGCTTGTCCGGAACGTATCTATCCCGTTGGTCGTCTGGACCGTAACACTACAGGTGTGCTCTTGCTGACCAACGATGGTGACTTGGCTTCAAAGCTGACACATCCGAAGTTCCTCAAGAAGAAGATCTACCACGTTCATCTGGATAAGGCGGTGACTGCGCACGATATGCAGCAGATTGCTGAGGGTATCCAACTGGAGGATGGCGAAATCAAGGCAGATGCTATCGAATATGCCAGCGATACGGACAAGAAACAGGTGGGCATCGAGATTCACTCGGGTAAGAACCGCATCGTACGCCGTATCTTCGAGAGCATGGGTTATAAGGTAACCAAACTCGACCGCGTACAGTTTGCCGGACTGACCAAGAAGAACGTGAAACGTGGTGACTGGCGTTACCTCACAGAAGAGGAGGTTGACCGTCTCCGCATGGGTGCTTACGAGTAATGTCATGGTTTCTAAAGTGTCGTTATTCCGTAATAACGTTATAACGATATAACGAAAAAAACAACAATGAAAAGAACAAAGATAATTGATGTGCTGAAAAGCACAGAATATGGTAAGGAGGTCTGCGTCAAGGGCTGGGTGCGCACGCACCGCAGCTCCAAGGCAGTGGACTTCATTGCCCTCAACGATGGCTCGACCATCAAGAACGTGCAGGTTGTCGTTGACCCTACTAAGTTCGATGAGCAGGTGTTGAAGGATATCACCACCGGCGCTTGTATCTGTGCCGAGGGTACACTGGTAGAGAGTCAGGGTGCTGGTCAGTCGTCAGAGATTCAGGCCACTAAACTCGAGGTTTATGGTCTCTGCGGTAATGACTACCCCATGCAGAAGAAAGGCCAATCGTTCGAGGCGATGCGTAAGAATGCCCATATGCGTCTGCGCACCAATACCTTTGGCGCCGTGATGCGCATCCGCCATAACATGGCGATGGCTATCCATACGTATTTCCATGAGCATGGCTTCTATTATTTCCACACGCCGCTGATCACGGCTTCTGACTGTGAGGGTGCAGGAAACATGTTCCAGGTAACCACCAAGAATCTCTACGACCTGAAGAAGGATGAAGAGGGCAAAATCATCTATGATGACGACTTCTTCGGTGAACAGACCTCACTGACGGTCAGCGGACAGCTGGAGGGTGAGCTGGGTGCAACGGCACTGGGTGCTATCTACACCTTCGGTCCGACATTCCGCGCTGAGAACAGCAACACGCCGCGCCACCTGGCTGAGTTCTGGATGGTGGAGCCTGAAGTGGCCTTCCTCGACCAGGAGGAACTGATGGACCTCGAGGAGGACTTCATCAAATACTGTGTACGCTGGGCTCTCGACAACTGTAAGGACGACCTCGCATTCCTGAATCAGATGATTGACAAGACGCTCATCGAACGCCTTGAAGGTGTGCTGAAGGAGACGTTCGTACGTCTGCCCTATACCGAGGGAATCAACATCCTGCAGGAGGCTATCAAGAATGGCAAGAAGTTCGAATTCCCCTGCAACTGGGGCGACGACCTGGCATCTGAGCATGAGCGCTACCTCGTAGAGGAACACTTCAAGAAGCCGGTCATCATGACCGACTACCCCCGTGCCTTTAAGTCGTTCTACATGAAGCAAAATGTGCCCGTCGATTCCGTCGACGGGGCCTCGATAGGCTATAAGGGTGCTGTGGCTCCCGGTCCTACCATGCAGGGCACCGACGTCCTCTTCCCACAAATCGGCGAAATCATCGGTGGTTCGGTCCGTGAGGAGAGCTACGACAAGCTGATGGCGGAAATCAACCGCCGCGAAATGGACAAGACACACCTCTGGTGGTATATCGACACACGCCGCTGGGGCTCATGTCCACACGCCGGCTTCGGACTGGGCTTCGAACGTCTGATCTTGTTCGTCACGGGTATGCAGAACATCCGCGACGTCATCCCGTTCCCCAGAACACCGAAATCAGCAGAATTCTAAATAGAAAAGCCTCGCCAATCGGCGAGGCTTTCTATTTGTCATCTTACTACCATGTAATATTCATACCCAGATTAACACTGGCCCTCGAACTGAGGGGAATACCTTCCTTGGACTGCTTGCCCAGGATATGGTCCATGCCAACGAAGAAATTGAAACCCTTGGGATGGATGTTCAACAACCAACCGGCACTGGCACCAAAGGAACCAACACCGAGACTCATGCCACCGTCAAGCCAACGGAGGGGCTCCCAGTTGGCACTGAGACGCGCTTCGGTCCATGAGTATTCACCCTGAATACGGGTGCTGCTCAACAGACCAAACGACAACTTGCGGTACATGGGAAGGGTATATTCAGCACCGACATTGAGGGTGGTACCGATACCGGTGGTACGACCGCCCTTGTCACCCTGATCCTGAAGATGGGCAAAATCGGCAAACTGGTCGGCATATTTGTCACCTTGGTTCTTGATGGATTTGTCGCTGCTCTTGGCAACATCGGCATCGTGGAAACCGTCGAACTCGAAGGTGTTGCCGATGTTCGTGGCTTGCACGTCGTTTGACCACCTGATGAAGCCAAGGTCGAGGAGGGCGGCAGAGAACGACCAGTCGTCATTCAACTTATAACTGGCACCAAGGTCGACGGCAAGACCGAAACCACCAATGCCGCCACCGCTCACCTTGAGGTCGTTGACATACTGGTAGCTGCCGGGACGCTGGTTGTACTCCTTCTCTTTCTGCTTGTAAGTAAAGCCCTTCATGGAGACATCGGCCTGGGCATTGGCGGTCACCAACCACTTGTTGGCATCGCTCAACTCAGCCTTCACATTCTCCATCTTGACATCGGCACGACCGACACCTAACAGCACCTTCAACTTGGCACCGGCACGCAACTGATCAGTGAGCTGACGGGAGTGGCCGAGGGCGATCTCGGCATACGACAGGGCACCGGCATTGATGTCACCAATGTTATAGTTGCTATTGCCGGCATTCTTGGCAAACTCAAACAATTCGTAGGGTAACGACACGCCGAAACTGGCCTTGGCGTTAATCTCAATGGTGTTGTAACCGCCCCAGGCCTTGAAACCGGCTGACAGAACGGTGACGCCCACACTACCGATGACACGATTGTTGCCGCTGTTAAAACCGTCAAGGGCGGTAGAGGCATCAATATAGGGATTCAGGAAGGTGGTCATCGTCTTATTGCTATAAGGATTGGGATTGGTCTTGATGATAGCATCATAACCGAAATTACCCTGGGTACGGACGTTGATGTTGCCCAACGCGGGAATAGATACGTAGCTCTGGTCATTACCAAAGGCAGGATTCATCGTGTGACGGAACTTATAACCGTCTGTGAAATAGGCCGAGTTCAACGACTGGGCCGAGGCTGCAACCACCGCAAGCATGAAGGTGGCAACAAGTATTATTTTCTGTTTCATCTTGGTTTTGCTTTTTACGGGGTTCAACATTAATTGGCATCAACAACAATCTTACCATTCAACTGCAACGTGATGTCCTTTAGTATGATCTGCTGGTTCTTGTTCAGGGTCTTACCCTTCTGTGACGCATCGGAAGGAGCGGTGACATTCAAATGGTAATTGATACCGTCGAGCTGCTTCAGACCGGTACCGTTGACATCGGTAATCTCGTATTCTATCTGACCATCAGCAACACCGGCCTTGACGGTATTCTTGATGGGCTTGACAACAAGGTCTCCCAAAGTCTGACCGTTCTGCCCCAACGGAGTGATGTCAATCTCCAGGTCGGCAGGGGTACCGTTCTTGACATTGGCGGTAAGAATGGCCTTGGCATTCTTGGAGAGCTGAATGTCCTTGATGTCTTTATGCCAGTCGCCTTCATTGTCGTTATAGACGATGACGGCATTGTCGCCTAATGCCAAGAGGGCATTGAAACGGTAGTCGGGGGTAAAGGTGTAGTCATGACCGAGAAGGATGGTGACAGGGGCATCCTGAACGGCATCGAAACGGGTGATGTCAATGGTAATCTCCATACCTTCAACGAGCTTCTTGATGATGTTGGAGAGGTCCTCGGCAATGACGGGGGTGTAACCGCTCAGAGCACTGGGGGCCTTACGGCAAATCACCAGACGGGTGGTACCGTTGGGGGCAACCGTCAAGGCATTGCCATTGGCCTTGGTCAACTCCACAAAACCATTGAGGGTCGAGGAACCAAGTCGTGCCTCCACGAGACCGCCAAGAGGCATGTTGGAGGTGATGTCAAGCCATATCTGGGGATTGTCGATGTCGGCAACAACACGGGCGTCAGTCAGGAAGTTGGGCAGACTGTTGATGGTGGTGGAACCGGCACGCTGCGTGTTGATAGTAGGTTTGAAAATACCATTGGCAGCGGTCACGACCAACGTGGAAAGGGTGGCATGACCGGACAACTGAATAGTCGGCGTGGAGGGAACAACAATCTCGTCAATCTCTGCATCCATAGAGATGTTGTCGTTCAACGTAAACTGGTGCTGGGCATTCATCTTGGCCTTGATTTCCTGAACCTTGAAGGTCAGCTCGACCTTGTTGTTGTTGACGACGGTGCCTGCAGGCAAAGTGAGGGTGTTGTCGTCGGACAGTGTACCGACACCGGTATTCTCCATGATTAACTGCTCTGGAAGCTTGATGAGGCACTTCTTCAGTGACTTCACAGAGGGCAGGGTCAGGGTGATAGCCAGATTGGCACCGTTGCCGTCCAAAGTGACGTAATTCAACTCGGAAACTTCCTCGGGAACATCGAAACTGTATTCGAATGATGAAATGTCCTGCGATACTTTCAACGTCGGTAAACCAAGGTCGGAAAGCTTGACGGTTTGACCGGCATAGGCGGTAAGGGAACCGTCAAGGGTGATGGCATCAATGGGAATATCGCGGTTGAAACCGGTATTGGTAATCGGAGCGATATTGACAGTGATGGGACTGACACTCTCGGGATCCTTGCTGAAAAGGTAGTCGCCATTGGCATCAGTACTGATTAAATCGCTACTGCCAAGGTCCAGAATGTCATCCAAAGTGACAATGACAGAGTTGTTACTGGGCAGGGTTAACTGACCGCTGCCGAAACCCAAGGTACTGTCTACCTTGTTGAAATCGTAGTCTGAATTGATACAACCCATCAGCAACAGACAACCACCAAGGGTAGTCAGCACTGGCAGCCTGTAGTTCTTGAATAGTTTTTTCATTTAGTAATATTTTTAGGTGAGTAATGTTACTTTTGCCTACAAAGATAGGCAAAATTTCGGAAAATTCAAATATTTTAGGGACTTTTTTTACTCTGAAGGCAAAAAAAGACTATCATCGGAGGGATTGGTTAATCCATCACGCATGTGAATCGTCCTGTCAGTGATGGTGGCCAACTGCTCGTCGTGCGTAACGATAACGAAGGTCTGACCGTATTTGTCGCGCAAATCAAAGAAGAGTTGGTGCAGCTCTTCCTTGTTCTTGGAATCCAACGAACCGCTGGGCTCGTCGGCTAAGATGACATCGGGGTTGTTAATCAAGGCACGAGCCACGGCGACGCGCTGCTTCTCACCACCACTAAGCTCGTTGGGCTTGTGCTTGGCACGTTCGCTTAGTCCCATAAACTGTAACAGCTCTTCGGCACGCTGACGGGCTTGCTTGCTACCGACACCGGCAATATAGGCGGGAATCATAATGTTCTCAATGGCGGTGAACTCGGGCAGGAGCTGATGAAACTGGAACACAAAACCAATATGCTTGTTGCGAAAATCAGATAGTTTCTTCTGCGACAACTGGGTGGTGTCGATGCCATCGATAAAAACAGAACCGCTATCGGGCTTGTCTAACGTACCGATAATCTGCAACAGGGTGGTCTTGCCGGCACCACTGGGACCGACAATGCTGACAATCTCGCCTTTCTGAATACTGAGATCAATGCCCTTGAGCACCTCTAAAGAACCAAAACTCTTTCGTATATTCTTGATGTCTATCATATCAATATCTCATTATCTCATTTTCTCAATTTCTCAATCCCCCTCAAGATAGTAGCGTAGATACTGCTCTCTTCCTGATGCTGAGCCGACGTGAACGTCATGCTCTCCTCCTTGGCCTCGCCATACTGGTCGGGGAAGATAATCATAAGGTTCTTGCCTGAGAAGTGTTGCATCAGCTCATTGGGCAGACGCTCTAACGCGTTCTTATAGGATATCGTACCCTTACGGGCGGTGATAACCACGAACATGTGGTCGTCCTGAATGGTCTCAGCCAACTTGGGCAGTTCGTTCCAGTGGGCCATAAAGGTGAACTCGGTGCGCACACTGCCATAATGCTTGGCGAGGTAGGTGCGTATCAGTTCCAGGGACTCGTTACGACCATGGAACTGAATGCGGCAGTCTAAATTGGAGGCCATACGTCCTAAGCGCTCTAACCAGCGGTAGAACCCAGGCTCGAACTCGGCGCGGGAAGGCACGACAACCTGGATACGGCGCAGGGTATTTAGGGGCTGAACGAAACGGGTGAGCACAATCTGACGGTTCAGACCATTATAAAGGCTCTGGATGAAGTCGCCCCAGAACTTGGGGTTGACTTCGGTATGTACGTGCATACCCATGATAATTTCGGAACCACCAAACTCACGGAAGGCATGCTTGATGCCATTGGCAATATTGGTGGAAAGACGGACCTGCGTCTGCATCTTGACATCACTGGCGGCAGCACGCTGCTGCAACTGCTCCAACAGACGCAGACCGCGCTCACGATTCGGGGCGGCCTTGTCGTCATCATACACGACATTAAGGGCTACGAGACTACTGTGCTGCGACTGACTGCGCATCATGATGGCCAACTCCAGCAACTGGGGGGCTATCTCAGGGTATTTGACGCACAATAGTATCTTCTCGTTGTCGTGATGAGAGTCAGCGGCAAAACCGCTGACAACGGTCTGTTGCGCCAAGACAATCTCCTGAGCGGCCTTCTCGGTCATCAGGGTGGAGATGATGCAGGTGATGAGAATCATGATGACTACACCATTCAACATCTCGTCGTTGACAAGATAGACACCGGGACTGACCTCCAGACGCATGCCGACCATCACCATGGCAATGGCACCAGCGGCATGGGCACAGGTGAGACCGAACATCATGTGTCCGGCGGACTTCGGCAAGCGGAACAGCAGACTGCTCAGATAGGCGGCTACGGCCTTGCCAAAGGTACCGAAGAAGGCTATCAGGAAGACGATCCATAGCATGTGGGGACCCTCAAACAGGGTACCGACATTAATCAACATACCTACACCAATCAGGAAATAGGGAATGAACAGGGCATTGCCAATGAACTCAATGCGGTTCATCAATGGTGATACATGGGGAATATACCTGTTCAGAATCAGTCCTGAGGTAAAGGCGCCCACAATCCCTTCTACGCCAATGGCTTCGGAGGCGGCTGCGGATAGGAACATCACGGCCATCACAAAGATAAACTGCATGACGGCATCGGAGTAGCGACGCAGGAAATAACGGGCCAGGATAGGAATAAGCCAGATGCTGACAGCAAGGAAAACACCGAACTTCAGTATAAACAGCGCCCAGAACATGATGCCGACATCTTCTCCATACGAGGCGGCGAGGGCTGCCAACATCAGCAGGGCTAAGAATAGGGATATCATACTTGAGCCGACGCTGAGCATCACACTGGAGTCGCGACCCAGACCGTAGCGCGAGATGATAGGGTAGGCGATAAGGGTGTTCGAAGCCATGATACAGCCTAACAGGAACGAGGCGGTCGGCGAATAGTCTAACAGCCAGACGGACATCACGTAGGTCAGGGACAACGGCACGAGACAGGTGAGCAGTCCGAATATTAGAAAGCGGTTCGAGTTGCGCTTCACACTCTCCAAGTCCATCTCCAGTCCGGCCAGGAACATGATATATAAAAGTCCGACCTTGCCAAACAGCTCGAACGACGAGTCGCGCTCCAGGATGTTCAGACCGTGCTGACCAATCAACATACCTGCCAATACCATGCCGATGATATGGGGAATGCGCAGTTTACCCATGATAATCGGGGCAAACAGAATGATGAGCAACACCACGCAGAAGATAAGCGTAGGACTCGTAATGGGCAGATATAGGTCTAAATTCGGCATTCTGTGTGCAAAGGTAGTGCAAATTGTGAGAAATACAAAGAAAAAAAAGGTTTTTTCTTTTTTATTCTCAAGAATAGTTCGTACTTTTGACGACGAAATCGGTAAATGTTATGAAGACAGCGATAATCGGAGGCGGTGCAGCGGGGTTTTTCTTAGCTGTGAACCTGAAGGAGATGATGCCAGAGATGGAGGTGACCATCTTTGAGCGTAGCAACCGTGTACTGGCGAAGGTGGAGGTCAGTGGCGGCGGACGTTGCAACTGTACCAACTCGTTTGCAGAGGTCAGCGACCTCTCACAGGTCTATCCGCGTGGTCACCGACTGATGAAACGTCTGTTTAACGTGTTCAACCATGAGGATGCCTACCGATGGTTTGAAGACCACGGTGTTCCATTGGTGACCCAGGAGGATGAGTGTGTATTCCCACAGGCACAGGACTCGCATGCCATCATCAACTGCTTCCTGTCCTTGGCGCGTCGATATCATATTAATATATGTACAGGAAGAAAAATACAATCGCTCCATGAACTCAACGGCTATGACTATGTGGCTGTCACGACGGGTGGCTCACCCAAAGGAGAAGGTCTGCGTTGGCTAACGGAGCTCGGACATGAGATAGAAACGCCAGTACCGTCGCTCTTCACTTTTTCTATTGCAGACGATAAGTTACGTGCCTTGCAAGGACTTGTCGTTGAGGCTGCTGCCTTCCTGCCTGGAACGAAATACCGCGCTGAAGGACCATTGCTCATCACACACTGGGGCATGAGTGGCCCTGCTATCCTGAAACTCTCCAGCTATGCGGCTCGGCATCTGGCAGACAACCACTATCAGGCACCACTATGCATCAATTGGTTGCAACAAGGTGAGAGTGACATCCAGTCGACGCTTCATGAACAATGCGTCCTTGAACCTAAAAAGCTGTTGACAACATGTAATCCCTTCGGATTGCAACAGCGTCTATGGGCGTATCTGCTGGAAAAGGCGCTCGACCAGCGTGCCTCGCTTCGTTGGAGTGAACTGAACAAAAAGGATATCAACCGACTGGTAAATATCCTGATGAATGACAACTACCAGATTGCTGGGCGTGCAGCTTTCAAGGACGAGTTTGTCACATGCGGTGGCATCTCTCTTAAAGCCGTCAATACTTCCACGCTCGAGAGCCGTCATGTGCCGCATCTTTATTTCGCCGGTGAAGTTCTTGATATCGATGGTATTACGGGTGGTTTCAACTTCCAGGCGGCATGGACAACGGCCTATACAGTGGCCCTCTGCATTGCGATGGGTCAAAAATAAGGCTTGCGAGACGAAATCTGTGCATAAAAATTTGGTTATTAGAATATTTATTCATACCTTTGCACCCCAAATCAGTAAATCAGTAAATAAGTAAATATAAAGATGAAAGTAGCAATTGTTGGCGCTTCAGGCGCTGTGGGTCAGGAATTCCTGCGCCTGCTTGATGAGAGAAACTTCCCTATGGATGAACTGGTGCTGTTTGGTTCTGAACGTTCTGCTGGCACGAAGTACACCTTCCGCGGTAAGGAACTGACGGTAAAACTGCTTCAGCACAACGATGATTTCAAGGATATCGATATCGCCTTCACCTCAGCAGGTGCCGGCACGTCGAAGGAGTTTGCCGAGACCATCACCAAGTATGGTGCTGTCATGATTGATAACTCCAGCGCTTTCCGTATGGATGACGATGTGCCCTTGGTAGTGCCTGAGTGCAACGCTGAGGATGCGCTGAAGCGTCCGCGTGGCATCATCGCCAACCCCAACTGCACCACCATTATGATGGTCGTAGTACTCCAGCCACTGGAGAACATCAGCCATATCAAGCGCATCCACGTCTCTTCGTATCAGAGCGCCAGTGGTGCCGGTGCCGCCGCTATGGCTGAACTGCAGCAGCAGTACAAGGAAATGGTAGAGGACGGCGAGGTGAAGACCATCAAGAAGTTCCCTCACCAACTGGCATACAACGTCATTCCCCAGATTGATGTCTTCCAGCCCAATGGCTATACGAAGGAGGAGATGAAGATGTATAACGAGACGCGTAAGATTATGCATACCGATGCCAAGTGCTCGGCTATGTGTGTCCGTGTCAGCTCGCTGCGCAGCCACTCGGAGTCTGTCTGGATTGAGACGGAGAAACCCATCAGCGTCGAGGAAGCACAGAAGGCTATTGCCACTGCTCCTGGCTGTACGCTGGTTGACGATCCCGCTAACCTCGTGTACCCGATGCCTTTGGAAACTGCTGGTAAGGACGACGTCTTCGTTGGTCGTGTACGCAAAGACCTTTCTGATGAGAACGGCCTGACCTTCTGGCTCTCTGGTGACCAGATCCGTAAGGGTGCAGCGCTGAATGCCGTTCAGATTGGCGAGTACCTCATTAAAGTTGGTAACGTTAAATAAATACTTATGAAGAAGTTAGCATTTTTCCTGTTGGGTGTCATTGCTCTCGCTGCTTGTTCCGGTGAGAAGGCACCTTTCAATTATCGTGGTCTGGCAATGACGATGCCATTGACTCAGTTTATGGACTCACTGCAGAAGCGTGGCTTTGCTGTTGATACGGCTGCCTCTGACAGTGGTAAGACGTGGGTGCTGAAGAGCGATGCCGTGAAGTATCATCTGCTCTTGGCCTTCAAGGGCGAGAAACTGTTGATGGCTCAGGAGAACTATACGATGTCGACGAATGACAGCACACGTGATGCTTGGCAGGAGTTGCGCGACAACCTGGAGAAGGAACTGGGTACGTGGCCTAACATGCCGAAGCATGGTGACGATCATAAGATTGCTACCTTCGAGACGGATGGTGGCTTCATCACGCTGACACTGGAGAATACGTATTCACCTAACCTCAATGTCCGCTATCAGGTGAAAGACGAAGAGAAGTGAGAAGCGAGAAGTGAGAAGTGATAAAGAAAAAGAGAGCCTAAAGCTCTCTTTTTTTCTTGTGTCGACACTTGGACTCGAACCAAGGACCCCCACCATGTCAAGGTGATACTCTAACCAGCTGAGCTATGCCGACCTTTTTACTTTTTTACCTTTTAAGTGCGCCTGACAGGACTCGAACCTGCACATCGCGAGATACTAGATCCTAAGTCTAGCGCGTCTACCAATTCCGCCACAGGCGCATCCTTTCGGCGCATTCTTTCGTTTGCGGGTGCAAAGGTACAACAATAAATTGAGAATTGAGAATTGAGAATTGAGAATTTTTCCTTTTAGCCTGTAATTTTTAATTTGTTAACAGTTCTCGGGCTTTCTCAATGATGAGATCAATACCTTGTGCTGTGGCTTCATCAGTAAGGGCGGCGGGAATATCTGGGTCGATACCGAATTCTGTGTGCTGCTTGTTGCGGTCGTACATGGGGCAGGCCGAAAAACGTACGCTCCAGCCATTGGGTAGTGAACTGGACATGGGCAGACCTGAACCACCACCAGTACGATCACCTACCAGCTTGACATTCGGTAGGGCATGCATCATGACAGCAAAATCGTTGGCAGCACTGAAGACACTCCTGTTAGTCAGTACACAAACGGGCTTGTGCCAGCGAAGATTACTGGAAGGTTCTAAATAACGGGCTTCGAGCGATGAGAAGTCGTGGTGACCTGTTCCGGTCTTATGTTGCATATAGCTCACCAGCGTTTTCTCTTGTACGAAACGTCCTGCCAACCGCTCGGCAGTCGTAAGATTTCCGCCGCCATTATTGCGGATGTCAATAATCAGTCCACGACAGAGGGCCATATAAGAGAGGGCATCGTCAAGCCCGCCTTCTCCGACAGGTAACTGGAAAGAGTCGTAGCGAATGTAGCCGATATTGTCGTCAAGGATACGATAGCTCATGCCGCTGCTGATTTTATAGTCGGTACCTAAATATCGCCGTTCCAGCGTGTCGCTGAAATTCTGTGGATAAGCCTCGTGCCAAGTCCAGTAACGTCCTAAATCATAGGATGTATATAGGTTGACGTGACCGTCACGTAATTCTGCCAACATGTCTTTCAGTACCTCGAAGAGTTCCGGCTCGCTCATCTTGTCGCTTACGCGTACCTTATACTTATTATAAACTTCGTTCCAGTCGAGACCGTACTCGTGCTGTTTGTAGTCGAAGAAGCAGTAGTGCTCGTCGATAATCTCCCAAAGGGCTTCGAAGTTGCCGGTAGGGGTGTCATCGTGCTCTTCCGTATCGACACACGCAGTAAGAAGTATGATGGAAGATGTAAGAAGTAGGAGAATCTTGTTCATAGCGTACGGGGAATGATAGAGAACTGTTTGGTAAATCCTATCAGCAGACGATGGGTGTAGACATGCTGGCGCAGGTTGTTGACCTTTGCTTGCTGCATATTACCCAGATAGCCGATACGTAGCGAGCCTGATTTCCACAGACGGACGTCGAGGGTAAACATCTGGCGCCATTCCGGTGCTGAGACGAACGTCGTAGGCACGACGTTATGGTCGTAGTTGCCCAGCGAGAATATCTCGTAGTACGACTGACCGTAGTTGGGCGAGAACATGATGCCACACAGGGGCAACGCCAATTCATAGCGTGCGGTGAACGGCTTGCGCCATAGGTTGAAGTGATAGGTGGCAACACCCGTCGGCATCACATTCAGATGGGCACGGGCCTGAGCGGGGTTGTTGCCATTGCTGGTGTTGTAGATGAAACCTAATGAGGCGTTCAACAGTCCGCCAGCCTGCAGCTTCAGACGGTTGTCGAACAGTTGCCAGCTATATAGCTTACCCCAATAGAAGTTATAGGCTCCTTCCAACTCGCGTTGTGAACCAGCGCGGTCTTTTGTCGTCGAGAGGTTGGCTTCGTGTTCCATCAGCGTACTCCATCGCTTGTCAGGACGCTGGCGCTCGATAGTGGTGACAAACGACAGCCCACCGCCCTTAAAGTGCTCAGCTGATAGGTAGGTGTCGAGGATGTTCGTACCGCCCAATCCCAGCATGGTACTACGTGTGATAATTTTCTGGCTATTAGCTGTTAGCTCTTGGCTATTAGCAGGTGTGCCAATCGTCAAAAGCAAAAGGCTAAAAGCCAACTGCCAAAAGCTAACTGCCCTTTTACGCGTCTTCATCGTTAGGGAATAGTCTAAGTTGTCCTGTCAGTTCGTCAAGTACCTGCTGTTGGCTCTTGCCGGCATCGGGGTCAAGGTTCTCTTCTTCCTCTTCCGTTTCTTCCGGCTCTTCTGGAGGCTCAGGGAAACGTAGGGGCTCCAGTTCCTCAATAGAGGCTATCTGCCAAGTGGTCAGTCGCTTGCCCTTAGCTTTAAAGCCCTTGACGCCGATGAACTGCTCGACGTCGATTTCCTCTGAACCACGATACTCATCGTTGCCTCCATAGGTAACTTGCAGACGCGGATAGACGGTATCTGTCAGCAGTATCTGTCGCGAATTCTCGTTCTCGCCGATGTAGTTTTGCTTGCGCTTCGAGGCTTCCATGAGGAAACGCTTGACGTAGGGGTAGCCCTGATTGTCAGCATCGTAGAGCACACAGCTCCATACCTTGTCGACCTCGTATTTCTCCAATCGGTCGATATTGTCCTCGAAGTGGACGTTGGCATCGAAACCGCTAAGGTAGTAGTCGCCATTCTTCAGGATGACCAGTATCTGGTCGCCGTCGTTGAACTCGCCCAGCAGTCGTCCGTGCTCGTCGTAGTTCAGACGGTTGACGTCTGGGTCGTACCACACCTTGCGACCACCCAGCGTCGAGTGTCCGTGACTCTTCAGTCCGATGCGGTGTATCTGGAACTTGGTCAGCAGGTTACCCTTGGCGGCACGTCCCTTAATCATAATCTCCGAGAAGTCCTTGTCGAAGAAGATACGTTTCAGCTTGGGTGCCGGGTCGAGCGTGACCTTGATGACTTCTGCCTCACCGTTGGGATTAGCAGTGAAGTAGAGTACGCGGGAACCCTCTGTGCCAGCCGTGATGTCATATTCACGGTCGCGGGTGACGCTTGACACATTGAAGCGCTTGATGTAATAGTAGCCTTTGCGACCGTCGCGATAGACGGCATTATAGATGGTGCGCTGGTCGTTCTTCTTGAAGACGCCCAACCAGATGACGTTCTTGCCGACAAATAACTTGTCGGCCACACGAACCACCTTGAACTTACCGTCCTTATAGAAGATGATGATGTCGTCGATGTCCGAGCAGTTGCACACGAACTCGTCCTTCTTCAAACCCGTGCCGATGAAGCCGTCCTGACGGTTGATGTACAACTTGTGGTTGGCCTCGACCACCTTCGTCGCCTCGATGGTGTCGAAGTTGCGGATTTCCGTCAGTCGCGGATGGTCCTTGCCGTACTTGTCTTTCAGGAACTGGAACCACTGGGCGGTCACCTCCACGAGGTTGGCCAAGTCGCGGTCAATGTCCTCTATCTCGGCCTTGATACGTGCCATCAGCTCGTCGGCCTTATCCTTATTGAACTTCAGGATGCGTTGCATCTTGATTTCCAACAGCTTCAGGATGTCGTCCTTCGTCACCTCGCGAACCATCTGCGGATAGTAGGGCGTCAGTCGGTCGTCGATATGTTCGCAGACGCTGTCAATATCAGGCGCCTGTTCGAATTTCTTGTCCTTATAAATGCGCTCCTCGATGAAGATTTTCTCCAACGAGCAGAAGTGTAACTGCTCCATGAGTTCACCCTTGCGGATTTCCAACTCCTGACGAATCAGATCCTTGGTGCGGTCGACGGAGTGACGCAGCACGTCGCTGATGGTCAGGAACTGAGGCTTGTTGTCCTCGATGACGCAGCAGTTGGGCGAGATGTTGATTTCGCAGTCCGAGAAGGCATAGAGGGCATCGAGCGTCTTGTCTGACGATACGCCTGGAGCCAGCTGTACTTGTATCTCGACCTTCGCTGCTGTCAGGTCTTCCACGTGGCGGGCCTTGATCTTGCCTTTGTCGATGGCCTTCAGGATGGAGTCGATGACAGTCTCGGTGGTTTTTGAGAACGGTATCTCGCGAATGACAAGCGTCTTGGGATCCAACTTCTCTATCTTGGCACGAACCTTCAAGACTCCGCCTCGCTGTCCGTCGTTGTATTTTGAAACGTCGATACTGCCGCCTGTTGGGAAGTCGGGATACAGATGGAACTCCTCGTCGTGCAGATACGAGATGGCGGCATCACATATCTCTACGAAGTTATGGGGTAGGATTTTTGAACTCAGACCGACGGCAATACCCTCGGCACCTTGTGCCAACAGCAACGGATACTTCACGGGTAGGGTAATGGGCTCCTTGTTGCGTCCGTCGTACGACATCTGCCATTCCGTCGTCTTGGGGTTGAATACGGTGTCCAACGCAAACTTGCTGAGCCGGGCCTCAATATATCGGGGCGCTGCGGCTCTGTTGCCCGTCAGGATATTACCCCAGTTACCCTGCGTGTCGATGAGCAGGTCTTTCTGACCCATCTGTACCAATGCATCACCGATGGAAGCGTCGCCATGAGGGTGGAACTGCATGGTATGACCCACGATGTTGGCCACCTTGTTGTAGCGTCCGTCGTCCATGCGCTTCATCGAGTGCAGGATACGGCGCTGTACGGGTTTCAGACCGTCCTCGATATGCGGTACGGCACGCTCCAGGATAACATACGAAGCGTAATCCAGGAACCAGCTCTGGTACATACCGCTCAGGTGGTGAACGGCAGCAGCGTCGAATCGGTTCACGGGCTTATAATCCGAATGGCCTTCTTCCAGAACATCCGGATTTTCCGAAGGGCCAGCCCCCTCGGCACTTTCTGTACCTTGTTCCAGTATCTCGTCGTCTCTTGTTTCGTCGTCCATATAAATTGATGTAGTAGTTTTTAATTTCCTGCAAAGGTACGAATAAATGAGTGAAAATGCAAATTTATTTGCAATTTTCCGAATGGAAATACCTTCTCGCAAAGCGAAAAGGCTTCTTTTTCTTATACCTTACTTAATATATAGTACTTCTGACTGTTATGTCCCGTTGATGTGATGCCTGATGTGGGGTCGCTGGCTATTTTGCGCAGTTCCATCGATGCGGTGGTACGCGATAGTCCTGTTAGCCAAGCATAGTCCATTACCCGCATCAAGGGTTTCTCGGCCAGGAACCTCTTAGCCTTCTCGATGCGTTCGGCGAGCGTCGTCGTCGGTTTCTTAATACGGCTCTCGCCGTCCTTTACCAATATGCATTTGTCGTCTGTATCCTCTATCAGACCTTTGTCGGCCCTGTACGATATGCCCGTTACTTTAATGTTCTTCACATTATGTTTTGTCTCGCCAGGTTCGAAAGCATCAGGCAATACACCTTCCCTCATACCTAACTTGGCCGAGTATGTTCCCAGACCATTAATCTTCACCGAGAATCCTTCAGCCATACTCAGTGCCAGCTTTTCGCGAACCAACGTCAGAACGCCCTCGATAGCGTCCTTTGGCATAGCTCCCTCACGACTGCATAGCTCCACAAAGGCCTCGTGGCTCATGGCCTGAGTCTTCATTTTGTAATATGCCTGTGTCTGACCAGTCCCGTTCAGGTCGGCAATTTCTTTCTTGATGTATCTTGCAAACATAATAACTAATGGTTTTTGTTGCAAAGATACATAAAACTATTCAAAAAGCCAAATCTTCGACGATGAATTCTCGTTCATCGACAATGAATTAACGTTCTTTGGCGTTGAATCATCGTTCATCGACGACGAATGAACTTCCGCTACTGTCTCTCGATGTTTCTAAAGCAAGCCAACAACGTTTTTGTGGCGTTCAAGCAACGCTTTTGCTGTATTCGTAACCAGCTGCGCACTATTTTGCAAATTGTTTCATCTTGTTCTTACCACCTAAGGCAAAGAGCCAAATGAGGAAACCGGCAATGACCAACAACGTAATGCCCAAGATGGGACGATAGAACAGCCAGGCGATAGCGATGACTATCAGAGACCATACGAAACCTAAGACACTGCAAATCACGCCTACACCCCATCCGATAATGCTTGACAGGAATGGCACAATCTTCAGGAGTGTCTCGACAAAACCGAAGATTAACTTCAAACCTCCGATGACCATCATGATTCCCATTATACGGATTATCCAAGTCTTCATGGTGTTGCTTGTCTGTTCGTCTTCGAAGAACTGGTCCACGTCCTTCTTGCCCATCACCAACTTCTCCAATGTATAACCGTTCTTGGCCCTGAATGGCTTGAAACTGTCACCATCGACGACAGCCACAACGGTTACTTCATGAGCAGGCGCCACCTTTTCGAATGACACACGGACATCACCCACCATGGGAGAACTTGGCTCCAAACCAAGATACAGTTGGTTGTCATTCATGTGGACGTAGTTGTAAGTGTTACTATTTCTTTCCTCTTTTGTATAGTAACGCTCGTACGACGCCTGTATGGTTTTGTCCAACTGACGCATCAGACCGTCGCTCAGCTCTATTTTGAATGGCTCGTAGGTGTTAATGCAATGAATCAGACTCATACTGAGGTTATATGCACCAAAGGAGACATGCTCTGCCCATTGCTCGTCATCCTCTATATTAGCCAGTACCACGTTGGTATGACCATGAGTCTTCTTGAAATTGCTCGAGTTGATTGGACTTGGGCTCCATCCTTTATGGTAGTCGTAGGTAATGATCTTTTTCTCACTGCCATCTGACTTCTCCTTGGTTTCCTCAGTCTTGGTTTCATGCCACTGATAGTACGCAGCAGTACGCTTCACCGAGATAGCGTTAACACCAATTCCGAAGTCCTTGTCGATGAGCGAATCTGTAGTGACAGCCTTAGCCGTACCACATATCAACTGGCCTTCAAGGCTGGCATCTTTCTTGTTGGGATTTTCCATCACTTCGCATACCGACTGCGCCTCATCAAGCATATCAGCCGTCTTCACGGAATTGCCCTCGTTCCACCACAGCAAAGCCGTAGCACTTAGGAAAAGCGTAAATCCTGTCGCAATTTTCTTAAACGACTGCTTGACACGTGTGCCGTAACCAGTCGTTACCGTCTCTTGGTAAGCCATCTCTTTTTATGTTTAATGTTTATCGTTTAATTATTGGGTACAAAGATACGCATTATTCCGCTCTTTTATCATTCTCACCCTACTAAAGATTGTTAATTATACATTTTCCCTTTTATCATTGAAAGAAAAATGCTAACTTTGCAAATAGAATCGACATAAATAATAATTATTAACTCTACGAAAGCATGAAACTATCTGTTAGAATTACAATGATGGCTTTAGCAGCCACGTTCGCATTCAGCACGCCCGCTGATGCGCAGTTCGGACTCGGCAAGTTAGCTCGTAAGGCTCGTAAGGCCGTTGGTTTGCAGACCAGTCAAGACAAGTACGAGGAAATCAGGGAACAACAGGCGAAGGCCGAAAAGGAGCGCAGACGCAAGCAGGACTCTATCCAGGCCGTCATCAACAGCATTACGCCCACCATTCCGCTGCCCGCTGCCGAGGGTACCGCACCAATAGCCATCAAGTGGGGCTCGACGCAGATTGGTACGTGGGACCCTGTGGTACAGGAAATTACCTTCAACCAGACCTACGACGAAGGCGAGTTTGCTGGGCAGAAGGTTAGCTATAAGCTCGACCCATCTACTGGCAAGTGGACTAGTAAGAAAGGTACGGATGTCGGTTCGATGAGTAACGACGGTACCATCGTGTCGCCTAACCTTGGCACCATCAAATTCAATCCACAGACCAACAAGATTGTGAGAAACGGTGAGGTCATCGGAGAGGCTACCATGCTGAAAGCCAGCAGCTATGGCACTACATTCGGCTCGTTCGAGACGCATGTCAGTCCTTTGCTCGTTGCTTTTACCTTCCACGGGTCGCTGATTTCTGAAAAGCAGGTGACAGATTGGAAGGAAGCCAAAATAAAGCGCGACCAAGAGGCTGCCATCCGTGCTGCCAAAGCACGCGAGGAGGCTGCCAAGAGAGCACAGTACAGCAGTAGCAGCAGTAGCGGCAGGGATGTCGAACTCTGGCGTAACGGCAGCCGATTTGGTGAACTCCGTTCCAATGGTGAAGTGTGGATAGGCGGCAGTCGCAAGGGTGAGATCCGCTCGAATGGCGAAATCTGGGTTAACGGCAGTCGCAAGGGCGAGATTCGCAATGGTGATATTTGGAAGAACGGCAGTCGTATTGGTGAGGTTCGTTCCAATGGTGAGGTTTGGCAGAACGGTAGCCGCATCGGTGAGGTTCGTTCAAATGGCGAAGTATGGTATAACGGCAGTCGCATCGGTGAGGCACGCAGTATGAGTGATGCCCGCAAGGTTGCCGTCATCTACTTCTACGGATTCTACTAAGCAGTCGTAACATAAAAAGAAGCCGGAACATTTGCGTTTCCGGCTTCTTTTGTAGGGACACCCGGGCTCGAACCGGGGACCTCTGCAATGTGACTGCAGCGCTCTAAACCAACTGGGCTATGCCCCTAACTTCTGTTAAGCGGATGCAAAGGTACACAAAATTATTGAAAACAGCAAGGTTTTTCGGAAAAAAGTTGTACCTTTGCAGGCAAATTTCGAAATTTACGTATTAATATGGCACAAGAAGATGTATTTAAGAAAATCGTAAGCCACTGTAAGGAGTATGGTTTTGTGTTCCCCTCAAGTGAGATTTACGATGGTTTGGGAGCCGTTTATGACTACGGTCAGAACGGTGTAGAGTTGAAGAATAACATTAAGCAGTATTGGTGGAAGGCTATGACGATGCTGCACGAGAATATCGTGGGTATTGACTCAGCTATCTTCATGCACCCGACGATATGGAAGGCTTCCGGACATGTGGATGCTTTCAATGATCCCTTGATTGACAACCGCGACTCAAAGAAGCGCTATCGTGCTGACGTACTGATCGAGGATCAGATTGCCAAGTACGACGAGAAAATCCAGAAGGAAGTGGAGAAGGCCCGCAAGCGCTTTGGCGACAGCTTCGACGAGGCTAAGTATCTGGAGACTTCTGAGCGTGTGAAGGAGACCAAGGAGAAACGCGACAACCTGCACGCCCGCTATGCTGAGGCTATGCAGGGACCAGACCTTGAGGCTTTGAAGCAGATCATCCTTGACGAGGAGATTGTTTGCCCCATCAGTGGTACCCGCAACTGGACCGATGTTCGTCAGTTCAACCTGATGTTCTCTACCGAGATGGGTGCCAGTGCCGATGCTTCCATGAAGATTTACCTGCGTCCTGAGACCGCTCAGGGTATCTTTGTGAACTACCTGAACGTTCAGAAGACCGGTCGTATGAAGATTCCTTTCGGTATCGCCCAGATTGGTAAGGCTTTCCGTAACGAGATTGTGGCTCGTCAGTTCATCTTCCGCATGAGGGAGTTCGAGCAGATGGAGATGCAGTTCTTCGTACAGCCCGGCACGGAGTTGGAGTGGTTCCCGAAGTGGAAGGAGACCCGTATGAAGTGGCATCAGGCCTTAGGCTTCGGTGCAGAGAACTATCGTTTCCACGACCACGATAAGCTGGCTCACTATGCCAATGCCGCTACTGATATCGAGTTCAAGATGCCATTCGGCTTCAAGGAGGTGGAGGGTATCCACTCTCGTACGAACTTCGACCTGTCGCAGCATGAGAAGTACTCTGGTAAGAGCATCAAGTACTTTGATCCTCAGACCAACGAGAGCTACACGCCGTATGTCATCGAGACCTCTATTGGTGTCGATCGTATGTTCCTTTCTATTATGTGTCACGCCTACGAGGAGGAGAAGTTGGAGAACGGTGAGACCCGCGTTGTGCTGAAGTTGCCCGCAGCCCTGGCTCCTATCAAGTGTGCTGTCATGCCGTTGGTGAAGAAGGACGGTCTGCCCGAAAAGGCTCGCGAAATCATCGACCAGCTGAAGTTCCACTTCAATTGCCAGTATGATGAGAAGGATTCTATCGGTAAGCGTTATCGTCGTCAGGATGCCATCGGTACACCGTATTGTGTCACCGTTGACCACGACACGTTGACAGACGGTAAGGTTACTCTGCGTTTCCGCGACACGATGGAGCAGGAGCGTGTGAACATCAGCGACCTCAACGCGATTATCGAGGATAAGGTTAGCATTGCCAGTCTCTTAAAGAAACTTCAATAAATGAAACTGAAACATTATCTGTTCATCTGTCTCTCACTGCTCGGCTTCGCGTCGTGCAGTGAGGAAGATGGTACTGTACAGGAGTTCGTCGATTGGCAGGCCAAGAATGAAGCCTACTTCGAACAGCAGTATCAGCAGCATTTGGCAGCCAGTAGTACAACGTGTTTTGTGCTGAAAAGTTATTCAAAAGGCGATAGCTTGAAGCTGGATCAGGTGGCACACACCGACTGCATCCTGGTAGACGTACTGCCCAGTGACTTTACGACAGAGGGCGACAAGACCACCTCACCGATCTTTACCGATGAAGTGGAAATCCATTATAGCGGAAACTTGCTGCCGTCAGTCAGTTATCCCAATGGCTATCAGTTTGACACCAGTTACTATGGCACGTTCTATCCGGACGTATCAGAAGCTGTCATATTTTCGGTAGATGGTATCGTCGTTGGCCTTTCAACGGCGATGCAGCACATGCATCGTGGTGACCACTGGCGGGTGACAATCCCATATCAGTTAGGTTACGGAACGTCAGACTATAGTGGCATCCCTGCCTATAGTACATTAATATTTGATGTTCGATTGGTAGACTTTGAAACTGCAGGCAACGGATAATAGATAACGAAAAAAGCTACGGGAAATCTTCCGTAGCTTTTTTGTTAACTGACTTTCTCCATGTCCTTCCTCGATTTCGACTTCGTTACCAACCATACACCGCTGAATACAAGGATAACGGCCAAAGCATGGGTGGGCTTCAGAATACCGATACCCATCAGTAGTGTGGCGGCAACAGAAACGACGGGTTGCACGTAGTTGTAGACGCTGACCACCGTCGGACGAAGGGTACGTTGGCCAATGATGGTTAGGATGTATCCGAGGAACGTACCGATGCACACTACGTAAGCGACCTCCCACCACGTCGTTGTCGGTATCGGTTTTGACAATACCTCACTGACATGGCTGAACGTAAACGGCAACAGCATCAGTGAAGCCCAAGAAAACATGTACTTGTTGACGGTGTACACATTATAGCGGCGAATCAGGGGATTGAACAACGACAGGTAGAGGGCGAACGAGAACTGTGCAAACAGACACAGCAGGTCGCCACGAATGTCGCCAACCTTACCATCAGCAGCGGCTGCTGAGGTGAGAATCAATATCAAGGCACCACTGCACCCCATCAGTACACCCAACGCTTTCTTGCCTGTGATGGGCTCTTTCAGAATGAGGGCGGCCAGAATCATGGCAAAGATAGGCATTGACGTGGTGACAATAGAGGCGTTGATGGGTGACGTGATGCTCAGTCCTACCGTATAGCAACATTGGTTGCACAGCAGTCCGAAGATGGCAGCTCCGATGAACATCAACTTGTCTTTTCGGGGGACGTGCTCCTTGGGGGCAAACAACGATGCTATCCAGAAGAGCACACAGGCACCAACAACACGGAAGGTCACCATGGTCATACCATCAAAACCATGGGTCATTGCATCCTTCCCGATAGGGGCCATCAATCCCCAGCCGGCACACGCGCCAAACATAGCCAGATGGGCTATCAAGGCTCTATTATTGCTTGTTTTTTCCATTTTAGTAATTTTTCGCTTGCAAAAGTACGAATAATTCGGGAAATAATCGTATATTTGCACCAAAACTTACGACTATGAAGTACGCAGACTATATCAAACAGATAGAAATCGACTCTCTTTGGAGTGGCAAGAAGCATATCATGTGGACGCTCGATCCTCATGTGAATATCCTGAGCGGTATCAATGGTGTGGGTAAGAGTACGATATTAAATAAGGTGTTCCGAAGCGTCAGCACCAATGGCGACCTGGTGAACCACCTGTTGAAAGGAGTACATATCACTGCCGAACCGGAGGATGCCACGCATGTGCGTTTTGACATCATCCGTTCGCTCGACTCGCCTATGCTCGACAACGAGACGCTGAATATGGTGGATTCGCGTATCACCTCAGCTCTCGACTTCCAACTCTATCATCTGCAACGGAAATATCTGGACTATCAGGTGAATATTGGCAATCGCATCATCTCTGAATTGCAAAAAGGCAATACCGACGCCGCGCAGCATCTGTCTCAACCGAAGTCACGCTTCCAGGATATGGTTGACGACTTGTTTGAAGAGACAGGTAAGAAGATTGTGCGAACGGAGAACGAGATACGCTTTTCGCAGATTGGTGAGACACTGGTGCCTTATCAGCTGTCGAGTGGTGAGAAACAGATGTTAGCTATCCTCCTCACGGTCCTTGTCGAGGACCAGCAACCGTATGTTCTCTTTATGGATGAACCGGAGGTGTCGCTGCATATAGAATGGCAAAAACGACTCATCGACCTCATCGTTGAACTGAATCCTAACGTACAGATCATTCTGACCACCCACTCACCAGCAGTCATCATGAATGGCTGGGTGGATAAAGTGACGGAAGTCTCTGATATCACCCTTTAGTATCTCTATAATTATAGTATCTATAGTAAAATAGTTATGCCCAGCAACCTAAAAGACAACCTCAACAGCCAGTACTTCGAGGCGGCCAACGGCTTGAAACCGAAACAGGCGCGTCGCAGGATAGTCGTCTATGTCGAAAGCTACGACGACATCTTCTTCTGGCGAACTGTGCTGTCGCGATTCGAGAACGAACAGCGCTATTTCGAGGTGATGCTGCCTTCGCACAAAAAACTGGAACGCGGCAAGAAGGCGGCATTGATGGCTGGCTTGGGCGAGGCTATGATAGCCTGTGTGGATGCTGACTACGACTACTTGCTACAAGGGGCGACGGCGCAGTCGCAGAAGGTGATAGAGAATCCGTATGTGTTTCATACCTATGCCTATTCCATTGAAAGCCTCCAGTGCTATGCGCCATCGTTGCATGATGTCTGTGTAGCTATCACGCTTAACGACCACCGCATCTTTGACTTTAACGACTATCTCCGCCAGTATTCGGAGGCGGTATTTCCGCTTTTCGTCTGGTCGGTATGGGCTTATCGTACAGGTTGTCATAACAAGTTCTCGCTCTCCGACTTCAATCGTGTGGCGGATCCCGGTGGCTTCAACGTGTTCGACCCGCAACCGTCTATCGACCATCTGCGCCGCAAGGTGAATACAAAGGTGCATCAGTTACAACACGAATTTCCGAATAATAAGGAAGAATACATTCGTACAAAGGAGAACATCAAGGCGTTGGGGGTTACACCGCAGACGACGTATCTCTATATACAGGGCCATCACTTGTTCGACACAGTGATAGTACCTATATTAAATAAGGTGTGCAACCGCCTTCGTCAGGAACGGCAGGATGAGATAACACGGATGGCACGCCATTATACCCAGCGACAGAACGAGATGTCATGCTACGAACACTCGTTGCTGGACATCCGACAGACACTGAAAAAGAATATGGGCTATATCCTTTCTGACTTGTTTCGTCGCATACAACATGACATTGAGGAATTCCTGCTTAATTGTCCTTCCAGAAAGAACGAGTAAACAGTACCAGTACAGACATGATTTCCAGACGACCTACCAACATTAGGAACGAACAGGTCCATTTGAGGTAGTCTGGCAAATCGGCCCATGACATCACTTCGCCAATCTCTGTGGACAGCGATAGGCCGACATTACTGATAAGGCTCAGCGCAATAACAATGGAGTTGGTGATGTCGATATCGGCCAACATCATAATAGTGGTGGACAGCAGCAGAATCATGACGTAGAAGGCAAAGAATGCCAAGAGTGAGTTCATCTTCTGCTGGGGTACGGGCTGGCCGTCAATCTTTACGGGTAAGACGGCGTTGGGATGTAGGATCTTGCGGAACTCGTTGCGCAATACCTTGAAAACCATCACACCGCGGACACACTTGAAACCACCGGTGGTAGATCCGGAACAGGCGCCGATGAACATCAGACCGCCTAATATCACCCAGGTGATATGAGGCCATCGGGAGGCGTCGTCATTAAAGATACCTGTGGTGGTGATAAACGACACCACATGGAAAAGAGACGAACGGAAAGCATGTTCCAGGCCGTAACCGTTGCGGGTCATCAACAGATAGGCTATCCATAGCGTTGCACCAGTGACAAGACCGATGAAGGCCTTAAACTCACTGCTCTTGAACAGCATCTGAATACGGCCCTTGAACAACACAAAATAGAGTAGGGTGAAATTGATACCTGCCAGGAACTGGAACAAAATGCTGACATAGTCTATCGTGGGTGAATCGAAGTAGGCAGCGGTGTCGTTATGGGTACAGAAACCACCCGTTGCCGTGATGGACATCGAGTAGTTGATACTGTCGAACCAATCCATGCCTGCTGCATAATAGCTCAGCATACAGGTAATGGTCAGGGCGGTATAGACACTCCAAATCCATTTGGCGGTGGTTGACAGACGGGGATGCATCTTTTCACGCATGGGACCGGTGGCCTCGGCGGCAAACACCTTCACACTACCGCCACCCACCATCGACGGCAGAATGGCAATGGTGAAGAACACGATTCCTAATGCACCAATCCACTGGGTCATGGAACGCCAGAACAAAATGCCATGGGGCAGCCGTTCTACGTCTTCTATCAACGTGGCACCCGTGGTTGAGAAACCTGACATGGTCTCGAAATAGGCATCGGTGACATTGGTGATGTAACCGCCAATCAAATAGGGCCCCATGCCTAACAACGAAAAGACTGACCATGTTAAAGTAACCAATAGGTAGGAGTCACGACGACTCAGATTGTTGTCGGCATTACGACCCAAATATTTCAGTACTAAAGCACAGCAGCAGGTAAAGATGGTAGACATCAAAAACGACATGACATCATCTTCCCGATAACAGAAGGCAATGCCTGCGCAGATGGCTTGCAACGTTCCCAACAGGAACAGCAGCGAACCGAGAATCTTATATATCAGTGCCGTGTTTAACACTCTAAACTATAAACTGTAAACTCTAAACTACTTAAAAAACTTCTCTAGCTTCTTGAGGTTCTGCTCATGACAGAACACCATCACCGAGTCACCCGACAGAATCTGCGTGTTACCGTTTACCAGAATACCTTGACCGTCGCGCACCAGTCCGCCGATAGTGACACCGAAAGGCAGACCTAAGTCCTTGACCTGGCGTTTGGTGACCTTCGAACCTTCTGCAGCAATGAATTCAGCCACGTCGGAATCGACCATCATCAGACTGCGTACATTGCTCACATCGCCGTCAAGCATCATCTGGTAGATGTGGCTGGCAGCAATATTCTTCTTGTTGATAATGGTACCGATGTCCAGACTCTCGGCCATCTCCACGTAGTCGAGGTTTTCAACCATCGCAACGGTCTTGCGAACACCTAAGCGCTTGGCGGTCAGACAGGCCAGGATGTTGGTCTCAGCATTGTCGGTCAGGGCCACAAAGGCTTGGGTGGTCTGGATACCTTCTTCCTGCAGCAGACCTAAATCGCGACCGTCACCATGTATCACCATCGTGTCGACATCGTTCAGAAGTTCGTTCAGACGCTCACAGCGCTCTTCGTTCTTCTCGATAATCTTCAGATTCATATAGTCGGGGGCTGTCAGTGCCAAACGTACTGCCGTCTTGCCACCGCCCATAATAATCACGTTCTTTACGTCGGCATAGTGCTCCTTACCGCATATCTGTCGTATGTAATTAATGTATTCACGGGTGGTCATCAGATAGGCCAAATCGTTGACCTTCAACTCGTCATTACCACTTGGAATCAGGGTCTCGCCTTGTCTTTTGATGGCAACCACATGATAGGGGTCGTCGGGACCACATAGGTTTTTCAAAGGTTGGTTCAGTATCTGACAGGTGTCGCGTAGCTTGATGCCAAGCATGACCAATGCACCTCCATGTACATCCCAGCGCTGACGGACCCACGACATCTTCAGACCGTTCACAATATCTTGGGCGGCTAACACTTCAGGGTAAATCAGGGAATTGATACCCATCTCGGCAAAGAAGGGCTTTAAATTGGAAGCCAGGTATTCATAGTTGTCGATGCGGGCAACGGTCATCTTGGCTCCTAACCCGTGGGCAATGGTACAGGCATTCATATTACGGCTCTCATCGGGGGTCACACCGACAAAAAGGTCGGCTCTCTCCACACCGGCTTCTTTCAATACCTTGATACTGGTGGGCGAACCCTGAAGGGTCATGATATCAAACTTACCGTCCAGACCGCCTAAGCGTTCTGCACTCTCGTCAATCAGCACACAGTCCATATGGTCTTTCGACAACAGACGTGCCAGATAGGTACCTACGGCGCCAGCACCGCCAATGATAATCTTCATGCTTGTTTATTAATTATCATTTATCATTTGTCATTTATCATTTAGGCCGAAGGCCGCAATAATTGCTTCCTTGTCAATCCCCACGATGTGTTGCAGCTCTTTCACAGTGCCATGCTCCACAAAGTTGTCGGGCAGACCTAACCGACGGATAACGGGCGAGAAACCATGGTCGCTCATCCATTCCATCACAGCAGTACCCATGCCGCCCTTACGGACACCATCCTCCACTGTGATAATCTTCTTGAACTTCTGACCAATCTCCGTCAGCATTTCTTCGTCTAACGGCTTCAGGAATCGCAGATCGTAATGTGCTACTGTCGAATGCGTGGCTGTGCCACAGCCACATACGTCACTAATGGCTTCTTCCACCGTCTTACCTATCGGCCCAATGCTGATGACGGCCACATCTTCGCCGTCTCTCAGTTTCCGTCCCTTACCGACAGGTACGGCTTCCAACGGACAGCGCCAGTCAACCACGCTGCCGTTACCTCGTGGATAGCGGATGACGAAAGGCCCCATGTCAGGCAACTGGGCCGTGTACATCAGTCGACGGAGCTCACACTCGTCCATAGGCGATGCAATGGTGATATTAGGAATGATGCGCAACGAAGCCATATCAAAAGCACCATGGTGGGTCGGACCGTCTTCACCAACCAGTCCGGCACGGTCCAGACAAAGCACGACGTTCAATTTTAGAATAGCGACATCATGGATGATATTGTCGTAAGCACGCTGGGCAAAAGCACTATAGATATTACAGAAAGGCACCAACCCCTCTTTGGCCATACCACCGCTAAAGGTGACGGCATGGCCTTCGGCTATACCGACGTCGAAGGTGCGCTCAGGCATCTCCTTCATCATGATATTCATTGAACAGCCACTGGGCATAGCAGGGGTCACGCCGACGATCTTGTCGTTCTGACGAGCCAGTTCCAACAGAGTCTCACCAAACACGTCCTGGAAACGGGGGGGCTGGTTACTGGTATCTTTCACAATGCGCTCACCGGTCTCGGCATTAAACTTACCAGGGGCGTGCCAGACGGTGACATCCTCCTCGGCGGGGGCATAGCCGTGACCTTTCTGGGTGTGTAGGTGTAACAGTTTCGGACCTTTCATCTCCTTCAACTGTTTCAGAATTCTTACCAGCTCCTTCACATTATGGCCGTTGAAGGGACCGAAGTAGCGGATGTCCATACCCTCGAACACGTTCTGCTGGTGGGAAATGGCAGACTTCAAGGCATTGGTCAGGCGAATCAGACCACGACGACGGTCATCCTCTAACATGCCTTTTTTGTGCAACCAACTCGATACCTTGAAGCGCATGGCATTATAGGTCTCATTCGTATTCAGCGACAGCAGGTACTCCTGCATGCCACCTACTGCACGATCTATCGACATGTTGTTGTCGTTCAGAATAATCAGCAGATCGTTGTCGCTCGATGCTACGTTGTTCAGTCCTTCGTAGGCCAGACCACCGCTCATCGCACCGTCACCAATCACGGCTACCACATGGCGCTTCTTACCTTTGTCGGCTACGGCCATGCCCAACGCTGCACTGATGCTGTTCGAGGCATGACCACACATAAAGGTGTCGTATTCACTCTCCTGTGGAGTGGGGAAGGGACGGATACCCCCCAGCTTTCTGTTGGTGAAGAACTGCTCGCGACGACCAGTCAGAATCTTATGACCGTAGGCCTGATGGCCCACGTCCCATACAATCCGATCCTCTGGGGTGTTGTACACATAGTGGAGTGCCACGGTAATCTCGGCAACACCTAAACTCGATGCCAGATGACCAGGGTTGACACTCAACTCCTGTACGATGTCTTCGCGCAGTTCCTGACACACTTGTGGCAACTCGTCTACCGACAAGCGTCTCAGGTCTTCAGGGTATTTGATGCTCTCTAAAAGTTTCACATTAATGCAAATTTTTGGCAAAGGTACAAATTAGTAAGCATATTTCCAAAAGTTTTTCGACCTTTTTCTTTTCAATAAATTATTTCTTCAAAAAACTTGCATATTACATATTTTCTTCATACTTTTGCAGAAAGTTATTCACTACGACCCAGAATGAGATATATTTCTTTACCAGGAACTATCCATAAAGGACAATTCAAAAGATTGTCGTTCTATTTGGCTATGGAGGAGTATGTGGCTCGATATGTGGCTGAACGTGAGTGCTTTTTTATGTGGCAGGTGGAACCGACAGTCATCTTCGGACGCAATCAGATGATAGAGAATGAGGTGAATCTGGACTTCTGTCGGAAGCACGACATCCAAGTGTACCGACGGAAGAGTGGGGGAGGCTGCGTATATGCTGACAGTGACAATGTGATGCTGTCGTATATTTCTGAGGACGACAGTGTGGGGATGGCATTCAACCAGTTTATCCAGATGGTATTGCTGGTATTTCGCAAGATGGGTGTTGAGGCCGTGGGAACCCAACATAATGATGTGCTGATAGGCGACCGGAAGGTGTGCGGTACGGCCTGTTACCACCTCGACGGACGAAACATCGTTCATAGCACGCTGCTCTACGACACAAACATGGACAACATGTTACAGGCCATCACACCCAGTCAGGAGAAACTTCAGTCGAAGGGTATTCAAAGCGTTCGTCAGCGCATCACCCTGCTGAAAAACCATGTGACGCTGTCGCTCGAGGAGGTGAAGACGATGATTCGCGATACGCTCTGCACTGGTGAACTGGTGCTGACAGAGCGGCAGGTGAAGGCGATAGAACAGATGGAACAAGAATATCTGCAAAAGGATTTTATCAATAAACTTTAAAGCAATACAGTACAAATGGAAAATAAGAAAACCTGTCTCTATGACAAACACGTGGCCTTGGGGGCACTGATGTCGCCCTTTGGGGGCTTCGACATGCCTATCCAGTATTCTGGTATCGTGGACGAACATCAGGCGGTACGTATGGCCTGCGGTGTGTTCGACGTGAGCCACATGGGTGAGGTGCTCATCACTGGTCGTGATGCGGAACGCTACGTAAACCACATCTTCACTAACGATGTTGTGGGGATGCCAGACGGCAAAATCCTGTATGGCATGATGTGCTATGAAGATGGTGGTGTGGTGGACGACCTGCTGGTTTATAAAGTGGCTGATCAACGCTTCTTCCTCGTCATCAATGCGGCTAACATCGATAAGGACTGGGCTTGGATACAGGAACAGGCTCAGGGCTATGATGTGCAGTTGGAACACCAGAGCGACGATTACGGAGAATTGGCTGTGCAGGGACCTGATGCTGAACAGGTTATGAAAGAGGTGTTGGGTATCGATGGCTCTGACCTGACGTTCTATACCTTCAAAGTGATGGGTGATGTGATCGTCTCTCGCACTGGATATACGGGCGAGGATGGTTTTGAAATCTATGCAGCACCTGACTATATCAATGAGTGCTGGGATAAGCTCATAGCTTCGGGACGCTGCAAACCCTGTGGACTGGGCTGTCGCGATACGCTCCGCTTCGAGGTGGGACTGCCTCTCTATGGCGACGAACTGTCTGCCGACATTACACCGATAATGGCTGGCTTAGGCATCTTCGTCAAACTCGACAAGGCTGAGTTCATTGGCAAGGAGGCACTGGCTAAGCAGAAAGCAGAGGGCCCTGCCAAGAAACTGGTGGGCATCGAGTTGCAGGACAAGGCCATTCCTCGTCATGGCTATACCGTGCTTTCACCAGAAGGAACGCCCATTGGCGAGGTAACCACTGGCTATCACACCATTTCTACCGACAAAAGTGTCTGTATGGCTCTCATCGACAGCCATTATGCTGCCCTTGACACTGAGGTACAGATACAAATCCGCAAGAAGACCTTCCCAGGTCGAGTCGTTAAGAAACAATTCTATAACAAAAACTATAAAAAATAAGTATTATGGCAAAAGTATTGGAAGGACTTTATTACAGTGAGTCACACGAGTATGTACGTGTTGAAGGTGACTTCGGTTACATTGGTATTACAGACTATGCTCAAAATGCGCTGGGCAATGTGGTGTATGTGGATATGCCTGATGTCGATGATGAGGTCAGCGCAGGCGAGGAGTTTGGCGCCGTCGAGAGTGTCAAGGCCGCCAGCGACCTGATGTCACCTGTGACGGGTGTCGTCGTTGAGGTCAACGAGGCTTTGGAGGATCAGCCAGAACTCATCAACCAGGATGCTTATGAGAACTGGATTATCAAGGTTTCTATCGCCGACAAGTCTGAACTCGACAATCTGATGGATGCCAAGGCCTATGCTGCTTTCTGCGAGAAATAATGTTTAATCTTTAATGTTTAATCTTTAATGTTTAAATACTTTCCGCACACTGATGATGACCTGCAGGCGATGCTCGCCAGTGTAGGCGTCGATTCTCTTGACGCCCTATATGCGCAGATTCCTGACAGCATACGCTTCAAAGGTGACTATGACCTGCCGCTGGCAGCCAGCGAGATGGAGGTACGTCAAGCTTTTAAACTGTTGGGCTCGCGCAACAGACAGCTGACGTGTTTCGCCGGTATGGGCGTCTACGACCATTATACCCCCAGTGTCATCCCCCAATTGCTGCAACGCTCTGAGTTCCTGACGTCTTATACCCCGTATCAGGCAGAAATCTCACAGGGTACACTACACTATATCTTCGAATACCAGTCGATGATGGCTGAATTGACGGGTATGGACATCTCGAATGCATCTATGTACGATGGTACTACGGCCTGTGCCGAGGCTATGATGATGGCGGTGGCTGCTGGCAAAAAACAGAACCGTGTGCTGGTGTCGGGCTGTGTCAATCCCAATACCATCGAAGTACTGCAGACATACGCCTTGCATCATGGCATTGAGTTGGAGGTGTTGCCCATCAAGGATGGTGTGACCTCAAGGCAAGATATTGAGGAACAGTTGGTAAAGGGCGGCGTCGCTGGCGTCATCGTCCAACAACCCAATGTTTATGGCATCGTCGAGGACTTTACAGGTTTTGCTGAGGCTTGTCATGAGCAAAAGGCATTGTTCATCATGGATAGTGTGGCAGCCGACCTCGCCGTGCTGAAGACACCGGGAGAGTGGGGGGCTGACATCGCCGTGGGCGACGGTCAGTCGTTAGGCATCCCCATGCAGTGGGGTGGTCCCTACGTGGGTTATATGTGTTGCACTGAGAAACTGATCCGTAAAATGCCTGGACGTATCGTCGGTAAGACGGTCGACAATCGTGGTCAGCGTGCCTTTGTGCTGACGCTGCAGGCTCGTGAACAGCATATCCGTCGTCAGAAGGCTACGTCGAACATCTGTTCGAACCAAAGTTTGATGGCACTGTGGGTGACCATCTACATGTCACTGATGGGTAAGCAGGGTATCAAGGAGGCTGCAGAGCTGTCGTATGCCGGTGCCCACTATCTCTGCGATGAACTGCTGAAGACGGGTAGTTTTGCGTTAGTTTACGAAAAACCGTTCTTCAACGAGTTTGTTGTACGATTCGATGGTGATGTGGATGAACTTCAGAATTTCTGGCTCCTGAATGGTATTCAGGGTGGTGTCAAAATCGCCGAAGACCAGATTATGTTTGCCGTAACGGAGAAGCGTTCCAAAGAAGAAATAGACAGGATAGTTGAAATAATACCGTTATATAAAGGTGTAGGGTAAAGAGATACATATATGAATAATCAATTATACGGAAAGCTGATCTTCGAACTGTCGAAGAAAGGACGCAAAGGCTATAGCCTGCCACGTAATAATTATGGCAATTATGAACTGCCACCACATCTCCATCGTCAGACAGAAGCTAATCTCCCCGAGTGCGACGAACTGACGGTGGTGCGCCATTATACCAATCTCTCAAACGATAACTTTGGCGTTGATACGGGTTTCTATCCGCTGGGCTCCTGTACGATGAAGTACAATCCCAAGATCAATGAAGAGATGGCCGCTATGCCGCAGTTCCAGAACCTCCATCCCTTGCAGCCCGACAATACCGTTGAAGGTGCGCGTGCTGTAGTTGCTTTGTTAGAACGTTCACTCTGTGCCTTGACGGGACTGGCGCATTTCACCTTCAAACCCTATGCTGGCGCACATGGTGAACTGACGGGACTGATGGTTATTGACAACTACCATCGCTCGCGTGGCGATTTGCAGCGTAAAAAGGTCATCGTGCCCGACTCGGCTCACGGCACCAATCCCGCTTCGGCGGCCGTCTGCGGCCTTGAGATTCTTGAGGTCAAGTCGACCTCGGAAGGTCTCGTTGATTTGGAAGATCTAGAACGTCTAGTAAATATAGAAGGCGACAATATCGCCGCGATGATGATGACCAATCCCAATACGCTTGGCCTCTTCGAGACCAGCATCCCTGAGATTGCCCGTCTTATTCACGACTGTGGTGGCCTGATGTACTACGATGGTGCGAATCTGAATCCTATGCTGGGTGCTTGCCGCCCTGGTGACATGGGGTTCGACGTGATGCACATCAATCTACACAAGACTTTCTCGACACCTCATGGTGGCGGTGGCCCTGGCTCAGGTCCAGTCGGTGTCCGCGAGGGCTTACAGGAGTTCTTCCCCTTTGTGTCGCCCTATCATGGCAACTTCGCAGTGATGATGCGTGCCTATGCCTATATTCTCTCGCTGGGTCGTGAACAGGTGAAGAAGGTCGGCCCGTTGGCCGTGCTCAATGCCAACTATATCAAGGAATCGTTGAAGGATGTCTATGAACTGCCTATTGACGGCCTGTGCTGTCATGAGTTTGTGTTCGACGGGCTGAAGGATAAGTCCACGGGTGTCACTACGATGGATGTCGCCAAGCGTTTGCTGGACTACGGCTATCATGCACCGACCATCTACTTCCCCTTGCTGTTTCATGAGAGTCTCATGATTGAACCTACAGAGAACGAATCGAAGGAGACGCTGGATGGCTTTATCGCCGTTATGCGAAAGATTGCCGAAGAGGCGAAGAATGATCCCGAACTGGTGAAAACAGCTCCGCATACCACGCCCATCGGTCGTGTCGATGACGTGCTCGCCGCGAAGCATCCAGTTACCACCTATCGTCAACTCCAAGCAGAAAATGTTTAGTGTTTCTGAAGTTTAATGTTTAATGTTTAATGTTAATGTCTGAAACAGATCTTATCATCATCGGTGCGGGGCCAGGTGGCTACCGTGCTGCTGAATATGCTGCCAAGCAAGGCTTGAAGGTCGTTATCTTCGAGGAAGATAACGTTGGTGGAACCTGCCTCAATGTAGGCTGCATTCCTACCAAGACCTACGTTCATAGTGATTCGTTCGCTGAGGCTCGTGAGCGTATGGCGCAGGTTGTTCCCCAGCTCCGTGCTGGCGTAGAGGGCATTCTCTCTCATCCTAACATCACGCTGGTTCGCGAGAAAGCAGTATTTGACGGTGGTCATACTGTCAACGACTACTCCGCTCCCAACATCATTATCGCCACAGGCTCCGAGACGAAGTGGCTGCCCATCAAGGGCATCGATGATTCTCGTGTGGTTGACAGCACTGGCCTTTTAAACCTCGAAAACCTCCCCAAGCGTCTCTGCATCATCGGCGCAGGTGTCATAGGTATGGAATTTGCCAGCGTTTTCAACCGCTTTGGCTCCGAGGTGACGGTCATCGAGTACTTGAAGGAATGTCTTCCTGCCCTCGACAGCGATATTGCCAAGCGACTGCGTAAAACGATGGAGAAACGTGGCATCACCTTTAAGATGAAGACAGCTGTCGAGGACATCGCCGATATCGATGCTGACGTAATCCTCATGGCTACGGGCCGCCGTCCGCGAACTCCGGGTTATACCAACGTCGATGACAATTTCCGAGTAGTTGGTGTGTCCGACGGTTCTCCGTCGGGTATCTACGCCATCGGCGACGTCAACGGCCGACAAATGCTGGCTCATGCTGCTGAGATGCAAGCTATTCGAGCCGTCAACCATATCCTCGGCAAGAGTGACGGCATCCGTTTCGACATCATGCCGGCTGCCATCTTCACCGACCCCGAAGCTGCTTGTGTCGGTCCCACCGAAGACGCCCTCAAATCCACCAATACTCCCGTCGAGTCAGCGGCGGGTTACACCTGCCACAAAGCTTTCTGGCGTGCCAATGGCAAGGCTCTCGCCATGAACGAGACTGATGGAATGCTGAAACTCTTCTCCGATACCGTCGATGGGCGCATCCTCGGCTGTCATGCCTATGGTGCCCATAGTGCCGACATCGTCCAAGAGGTCAGTGCCCTTATGTGTCGTGATACCACCATCGACCAACTGCGCGACATGGTTCATATACATCCGACGCTCAGCGAAATATTGCTGTCTGCAGTACAATAAAATAAGCCTGCCACTACGGCAGGCTTATTCTTTGTATTATCATTAATAGTTTACTTGGCCTCAAGAACCTGTTTGGCAATCTCGTTCTCGGGATCGATGGCCTGCAGCTTGGTGGCGAAAGCCTTAGCAGCATCCTTGTCTTCCTTCACGACGAAGTTGTAACCAATCATGTAACGGTAAGCCTCAATGATGCGAGCACGCTCTGTAGCGTCTTTCTCAGCACGGGGCTCGATAAGCTCGATGAGTTTCTCGTAGTAAGGCTTAGCCAAACCGAGCTTAGAGTCGGGGTCCATCTGACCATTGACACGGGCACGCATGAAGTTTGCATACTCAACGGCATTCTCATATTTGTTAGCAAGGTCAGCATAAACAGCGTCGGCTTCGATGAAGGCTGCTTTCTTAGCCTCGGCATCCTGCAAGGTGCTACCATGTTGCATGTGCAGAGTAGCCAGACCAGCCATGTCGTTGGCAGTGGGCTTCTCTTGATTGTTCAAATAGTCTTTGTAGTTCTTGATGGCGTTGGGATAGTCTTCCTTGGCCTTGTAGGCGTCAGAGAGCTGCTTAACGACACCGGCACGCTTAGCTTTGTTGTCCATATCTTCCTGAGCGAGAGCTAACTCGTACATCTCAATAGCCTTCTCGGGCTGCTTGGCACCAGCGTATGCGTTGCCATAGTAAGTGTAGTCATAGTAAGAGAACTTAGCAGAATCACTCTTATGGAACAGGGCATCGGCATACTGCAGAGCCTCGTCGTAGCGCTTGAGCTCAGTAAGGTTAAAGAAAGCCAAACGGTTGAAAGCTGCATGACGGGGATTTTTGCTGAGACCAAACTGGGCAACCTCAAGAGCTTTATCATACTTCTGCTTGAAGAAAGCTGACATGGCATAATCGCTGAGGTCGCGCTCTTCCATCTTGCTCTTGTCGGCCTTGTCGTAGGCAGCCAGAGCCTTGTCGAACTCGTTAGACATGTAGTAGATTCGACCAGCCAGAGCATCTACTGCAACGTCGGGACGCTGTGCACGCAAATCATTCAGTTTTGCAACAGCACCGCTGGGGCTAATCTTACGATAGACGTTAGCATACTTGTAGTAGGCATCGGGATTCTTGGGATCCACATAGATGGCCTGCTCGTACTGGGCTGCAGCACCACCACCATCGTCGGCAACAGCTGCGATGTCACCCAACAGAATGAAGGCGGGAGCGCACTTGTTCTTAGAAGCCTGAAGGGCGTAGTTGGCATAGACCTTGGCATTGGCGGTGTCCTTTGCCTCGTAGAAGGCACGACCGAAGGCTACAAGATTCTCAGCATTCTTCTTGTTGGCCTTGAAGAATGGCTTCATCTGCTTGTCGAGATCGGCGGGTTTGCTACTAATAATCTTCTTAACGGCATCGATGTCGGCCTTTGAGCCGTCCTGTGCCAGTGCATTGGCGCTGTAACCTGCGGTCAGCGCTGCGATGAATAGATATTTAATTGCTTTCATAATCGTTTATTTAATTAAATGATACTTCTTGTTAATTCTCACGTTTGCTTTTATGACGTTTGACGCCTTAAAAAGTTTATCTTTTTATTGATTATTCACAATTATCTCGCGCTGGTTCATAGCTGCCTGAATAGGCAGAAGTCCAGACTGGAGGATGATTTTCTGTCCTTTGGGCAGGCGACAGAAATGGGCAAAATTCGAGGGTAGACCCGTGCGAGGCTCGTTGAGCAGGGCATAGATGGTGCGCACCAACGGATAGTTGCCATTATAGAGATAGTACTGATAGGGTCGCCAACTGTTAGCTGCGGTAGCAGAGTCCATGCGGCTGACCTTCATGACCTGAATATTCTTCTTAAAGGTGACATTGGTGGTGTCACGGCTGTCGTTGAGCCAGTTGGAACCAATAATGCCCATGGCATTGGGATGTTGTTCCACATAGTCGACGACGGCCTTACTGGTCTTAACGGCTCCGATATTGGGAGCTTTGAATTCCTTGCCGTCCAACAGGGAATCGACACACCAACGGACAGTGCTTGACAACGGGTTGTCAAAGACAACATCGATGGTGCCCAGTTTCGAAGTGGGGTAGAGGTCTTTCCAATTGACGAGCTCACCTTTGAGGATACGTTTGAAATCCTTGACGGTGATGCAGGTGTCGGGATTGCTGTTGTTGGTGATGATGGCCAGACCGTCGTAGGCAAGGGCATAAGTGCGGGGCAGGTAGCGGCGGTCTTTCAGGTTCTGCTCTTCCTTCTCCGTCAGTCGGCGGGTGGTAAAGGCGAGCCATGTCTCAAGGCGCATCAGTTTCTGCACAGCCTCCTGTTCGTTGGTGTACTGTGCTTCGAGGGTGTCGAGCAGGTTCTGATAGAGGAAGATGTCCAACTCTTCGTCAAGGATAGGCTGGAAACTGGCGTCGGCCACGAAATATCGGGCGGCACGCTGATAGTCCTGCTCCTCTTTTGTATTTTTAGGCTTGTTCCCACAAGCGAGGAACAAGCCTAAAATGAGTGTTAATCCAATTAAATTGAATGCGTTTCTATTCATGTCGAATCAATTACTGAAGACGGAAGGTTACAGGGAGGGTGTACTTTACACGTACAGCCGAACCATTCTGCTTACCAGGAATCCAGTGAGGCATAGCCTTGGTGACGCGGACGGCCTCCTTGTCGAGTGACGGGTCTACTGACTTCACAACTCGTACGTCAGTAATCGAACCATCGCGCTCAACCACGAAGGTCACGATAACGCGGCCCTGAACACCATTTTCCTCGGCGACTACCGGGTACTTGATGTTGTTTGACAGCCACTGGAACAGAGCAGCCTGACCACCGGGGAACGAAGGCATCTGTTCTACAACGTCGAATACCTTGGTTTCCTCTTCCTTCGGGGGCTCCGGCTGTGCGATAACTTCCTTAGCCTTCAGCA
>JAEEGG010000825.1_pt1 | contig 90062 bp, 72 predicted proteins | sample 9134161 | NCBI WGS metagenome assembly JAEEGG01 (sample SAMN16246543, study PRJNA631951) | gut metagenome | biome: gut microbiome; feature: rumen; material: CR-attached | host: Bos | place: Iran: Karaj | collected 2018-10
CGTATCTGTGCCAGGATGTAATAACGTCTATTTCAACAACGATGAATTGCCTCGTGATCTCTACAGACCATGGACTGAAACCGGTTAATATGATACTGGAGATGAATGGCGGACTGTCACTATTCCAATTAAATCGTCATTCATCTATGGTATGTCTGGGGCACCTGCATCTGGATCGCTCAGTGCTGACTCTTTCACCAGTCTTTGCATTTTTGTGGTTGGTGGCGGTGTCCACGGCAAGGAATGTACACCGCTCATAAAGCTTGATAACATTCGTTGTGTTCCTAATTAATAAATTTCAGCTATTATGAAAAAGATATATAAATTAATGTCTATGCTGGTGGTTACCCTGTTGGGTCTCTCATTGGCATCGTGTAGCGATGATGACCTCAGCACTAACCAATATGCAAAAGGGGTACAGCTCAATGTTTATGGGCCTAATCCGGTTATGAGAGGCGGTGTGCTCAGGTTCATCGGAAGCAATCTCGACCAGATTTCTCAGGTCATTATTCCAGGATGCGATCCTATCACAAACTTTGAGGTTGTGAAATCAGGCTCGCCAAGTGAAATCCGTGTGACTCTGCCGAAGGATGGCCCAGAGGTAGGGTATGTGAAACTTATTGCCAAGGATGGTACAGAGATTACCACTAAGTCACAGCTTGAATATGAGGAGCCTATTATCTTCGATAAGTTCTCACCGGAATCTGTGATGCCTGGAGATGAAATTACAATTGAAGGTGATTATCTCAACCTTGTCAAGATGGTTTGCTTCAACGACGACGTATGGGTGTCGGAAGATGATTTTGTGTCACAAGACAGATACAAGCTTGTGGTTAAAGTGCCAGAGCAGGCACAGACCGGTGTCATCGGACTATACACCATGGATCTCACGAAGATTGATAATCCGGCTGCTGAGACTGGTTACAACATCATCGAAAGCGAGATTATTCTTGAGGTTGGTACACCAATTGTCACAAAGTTTAATTCTCCCCGTGGAGAGGCAAAGCCGATGGAGACAGTTACCGTGAAAGCTGGTGAGACTGTCACCATAACGGGAAAATTCTTCAATTTGGCTGCGGGTGTTGAATTTGTTGGTGAGGAAAATACTGTTGCTGTCACAAATATTAAGGTAAGTGAAGACGGCAATACGATTACATTCACTATGCCAGCTGATGCCCCCGACGGACAACTCAATATCGTCTGCAAGTCAGGGGTTAAAGTTCCCGTGGGTTCTGTTGCAACAGTGGCACCTGATGGACTGAAAGCAGAGCCTATGCCTGTTAAGAATGGTAAGCAGCTTACCATTAGTGGTTCTGACCTTGATCTCATCAAGGAGGTGCATTTCCCGAATGTAGCTGATGCTGTTCAGTTTGAACTAAATAACGGTAAGATTCTGGTTACAGTTCCAGAAAAGGCTCAAGAAGGTGATGTCACACTGAAGATGGAGAACAGTAAGGAAGTGACTGTGGCTTTCACGCTTGTGAAACCAGTGGTGACTGAATACAGCAGTAATCCGGTCAATGCTGGAGCGCAGTTCAAGATTATTGGTACAGATCTCGACCTTGTGGAAAGTGTCTCATTCGGAGAGGCAAAAAGCGTACCTGATAACATCGAAAATACCGACACAGTTAGGACGGCCATCACGGTTACTGTTCCAATGGCAGCCACTTCTGGAAAACCGACACTTAACCTTAAGAATGGCACGACTGTAGAGGCGCCAGACCTTCAGATTGAGGAGGCTACATTCTGCTATGCCACAGCTTTGCCTTCAGAAGAGGATGAGCTGAAGGCTGGAAATTCCATGACTATTACCGTTGCAAACGGTGATGTGCTCACAAAGGTGCTCATGAATGGTGAGGACTGCCAGTTCATCCTCACAGGTGAGGAGAAGGACCAGCTAATTATCGGTATTCCAGCGTCTGCTACTAAGTCATCCACGCTCACGCTTGTTTCCTCTAATGGAGAAATCAGCTACGACCTGACTATTATTCCGGCTACATCTGTTAAGAAAAAATTGTTCTCTGGCTTGCAAGAGCTGACATGGAACGACGGAGGACGTATTGCAATTCCGGCTGAGAAGTTCGAGGGCGTTCCTGAAGGTGCTGAGCTTACATTCGTCTATTCACAGGTGCAAAACGAATGGGGTGCTGCTCAGATTAACTATGGCAACTGGTCGGGCATCGACTTTATTAAGGATGGGGAATATGCCGTGACATTCAAGCAGACACTCGTGCCTACCGACATCTATGGATGGTTCGAAGACGGAGTTCTTAACCGTGAGACTACCGTTATCCTCACTCAGGATATCCTGGACAATATCCAGGCCTTGCAAGGCGTATGCGAAGGACAGAACAATATCGGTATCATCATACAAGGTCAGAACTTGGTATTTACCGGTGTCATATTGTCCTACGAGAATTCACTTGAGACCACTTTGTGGGAAGGTAATGAAGACATGGGCAACTGGGGCAATCAGCCGTATATCTTGTCCGATGGAGGTGCTGAATTTATCGAAAATAAAGTGAAGGCTGGGCAAACCTTACGTTTCTATGGTACTGCAACTGATTCCGGAGACTGGAATTTTCAGATATTTGAAGGTCACTGGGGCCCCCAATATGGTGACTTCTCTGCTGGTAATAATGGAAACGAACTGGCTGCTAATGGTTGTGTAAGCTTAACTGTTACACAGGCTATGCTTGACGCTGCCACTTCTGCTGGCGGATGGGGAGGTATCTTTGTTGTTCAGGGAAAGAACTTCATCCTTACAAAGGTTACTGTTGAATAACTCTAAAATTTGCTTATTATGAATTTCAGAAATATTTTATTGAATGTGCTGTTCGTCACAGCTGCGGGGATTATCCTCGCAGCTTGTGCCGACACCGATGCACAGTATGAGATGGCTAAGGTCAATGACCCGGTTATGGTGGCATCCAATCCTAAGGATAGTACAGTCCTTGAAACAGGAGAACAGACTTTCACCATTACTTACGACAAGAACATTTTCTTCTCTTCGGCTAAGTATAATCAAATTCAGTTTACTGGTGGTGATGTGCTTTCAGCTGTTGTGTATGGAGCCAGCCCAACGCTCACTGTTACGGTTAATGTGAAAGATAATGAAACCCCCTCAACTTTCACTATTCCTGAAGGACTGGTCACAGGACCTAATGGCAGTGTGGCTAAGGCTGTGACAATTAATTTTAATGGACTGGCAATTCCCGAATTGGCGCAAGAGCCAGTAGTTGCTACCTCTGCAAAGGCTAAGGCGCTATATAATTATCTCAAGGCTAATTATAAGTCTAAAATCATCTCTGGTATGATGGCTAATGTGGCTTGGAACAACGAAGAGAGTGAGAAAGTATATGGATACACTGGAAAATATCCGGCTATTAACGGTTATGACTATGGACATCTTCAGGCTTCTTGGGCTGGTGCCAATTGGATTAATTATGCCGATATCACTCCTGTGAAACAATGGTCCGACAATGGAGGTATCGTTCAGGTTGGATGGCATTGGAATGTGCCAACTAAAGAAGTGACTTCAGGTAATGGTGACGATGGTTATGCTGTTACAACTTTATGGGAAGGAACACAGGATATGCCTTCCGACTGGTCTGGGAATATTCAGCTTACCGACAACAATACCAAGGCTGTAATGGCTAAAGCTTACGTGGGTGCTGTGTTGACTGTCTCCATTACGAATGTGGCGGCAGGAGCCCAAGGGTCAATTAAGAACTCATCTTGGACGGGCTTTGTAGATGAAGAAGCTAACAATTGGGAATATTTTGATATTTCTGGTGAATCCTACTCCATGACGCTTGACCAGACCACATTGGACGACATGAGAGCAAATGGATTTATTATCAGTGGTCATGACTATACTGTCACTAAAATAACTGTTGAGACAAACGGTGCTATAGCCAATGTGCTTGATCCTGTCAACGACTTCAGTTATAAACCTGGGTTGCTCTTTGACATTAAGAACGCTGTCACTGAAGGAACTTGGGAATATCAGTTTGTGCAGGATGACCTTAAGAAAGTTGCTACCTATCTCAAGTTGTTGAAGGACGCTGACATACCTGTGCTATGGCGTCCGCTCCATGAGGCTTCCGGCGGATGGTTCTGGTGGGGTACGGATGCTGAGGCGTTCAAAACCTTATGGATTATGATGTTCGATTATTTCAAAGCAGAGGGTCTCGACAATCTTATCTGGGTTTGGACATGCAACGGAGACGATTTTGAATGGTATCCTGGTGATGAATACGTTGACATCGTAGGACGTGACCTTTATGGTAATGATGCGGCAAGCTGTGCTGACGAGTATAATAAACTTTATACTCATTATGGAAAAATAATTGCACTTTCTGAGTGTGGATTTAGTGAATACACAAACTCCTTTGTGGCTGCTATCGACCAGCAATGGAATGCAGGTGCTAAGTGGGCTTGGTTCATGCCATGGTACACTACTGAAAATCACGCACCACAGGAATGGTGGGGCGAATTCATGAACAGCGACTTGGTCATCACACGCGATGAAGTATCGTTTTAACAACGTCGTCTCAGATTGAATCCTATTCACAACCCCAGGTTCAATGCCTATCATCGAACCTGGGGTTGTTTACTTTCAAATATTCAATTTTTGTATATCCATCTCACCTGCATAATATACTTTTTAGCGTTCATTTTTAACTTATAATTCTTTTAAATGCTGGATATTTTAAAGTTAATTTGTAAATCGTAAATAAAATGATGAATCATATTAAATTCCTGTTTTTTATTTTATCTGTATTGTTTCTTTCTTCCTGTTCATGCGGGGGAGGCAACAAACACGACGAATTGGCTCCTACAGGTCGCACACAGAACACTGAGAATCTGTTAGCTAACTTGAAAACATTAGCCACAGAGAAGGGCTATCTCTTTGGACATGAAGACTCGCCTATGTATGGGGCTGGGTGGAGAGGCGCCGACGATAAGTCCGATATCAAGGAAGTTACATCCGACTATCCTGCGCTCATGGGGTTTGACCTCGGTCATCTCGAACTTGACCAAGCGAAGAATCTTGACGCTGTACCTTTCGACTCCATGAGAATACAGATTGTACGCCAGTTTGAGAGGGGTGGGGTAGTCACCATCAGCTGGCATCCCAACAACCCGCTCTCAGGTGGAACAGCATGGGTGGCGGATTCACTACAGGATATAGAAGGAAAGACTGTCGATGCCATTCTTGAGGGAGGGGAAAAGCACGACCTCTTCGTACAGTGGCTTGACAAGGCTGCCGATTACGTCAACTCTCTGCAGACTAAGCAGGGAGTGAAAGTGCCGGTTATCTTCCGTCCTTGGCATGAGCATACTGGGTCTTGGTTCTGGTGGGGACAGAAATGGTGTACTGCCGACCAGTACAAGCAGCTTTGGAAACTCACCCATGAACGCTTCGACAAGAAGAACGTCACCAATGTGCTATGGGCGTATTCCCCCAATATCGGCGACAAAGAGCTGACACCCGAATTTATACTTGAGCGCTATCCGGGTGACGACTATATCGATATCATAGGATGGGATCATTATTGTTTTGCACAGGAAGGAGATTCCGTCGGATTCAATGATTTCGCAGCATCTCTCGACAAATGTCTCAACGTTGTCTGTCAGGTGGCTAAAGACCACGGTAAACTCCCTGCACTTACCGAAACAGGTTCCGAGGGCATAAAGTCCGATGTGTTCTGGACACAAATCCTCCTGCCCGTCCTCAATAAATACCCCATCGCCTATATGCTTGTTTGGAGAAATGCACCGCAGGACAAGCCTGGTCATTTCTATGCACCTTATCTCGGGCAGGCTTCCGTCAGCGACTTCATTAAGTTCTACAATGACCCTAATACTCTATTCCTCAGGGATATCAATGCCATTTATTTGAAAAATAATGAGAAATAAACTATTATAAGAAAATAGAAACGCCTGAAATTATTCAGACGTTTCTATTTTTATTATATTACCAACTTAAATATGTTTACTTACTTCTATCGCTTCTGAATGGTACCAAAGGTAGGTTCCTGTGATTAACTACATTACCTATCTGGAAGTTCTTGAAACAATAGCGGACTTCTTTCGGGTCTGAAATATCGGGATTGCTTAGAATGTAAGACTTATTACTCTCATTAAACTTCACATTAGCTTGTTTAAACACACCGTCAGCTCCGGCGATCTCAAAGCCTCGAACGTCTTCCCACGGACTGATTCCGTCGTCAGCGTATTTAAAGAACACCTCTAATTCTGACCCCTTAATTGTATGGTGATCGTATTCTGGACCATCGCATACGATGTTTTTCATACCGTAGGTACGGTTCAATGCCATATAGGCAAAACGATAGCCTACTTGCTCTTTCTCTGCTGGGTGTATCTGAGTTGCCTCCCATGGTTTTACAAGATCATTTGTCGTGATGCATCCGCTGTTTTTGATAACACGCTCTCCTGCATCATGCTGAGCTTCACGAAGCAAAGCACCGCTCTCACCATCGTTTCCGCCATAACCGCCCCACGGGGCAATCTCAGCCAAATAAAAAGGTAGCTGGTCGTTCAACGGATTTGCCTGATCTTCGCTGAATTCCTTACGCCAGACATCTACCATCGTGCTAAGACGGGGTGCATAGTCTTTTTCTTTGCCCACGTTTGCCTCACCCTGATACCACAGGAAACCCTTAATGGTGTAATGACGGAGTGGATGAAGCATGCCGTTGTACATCACAAGCGGTGACCAGTATTCCCACCACTGACCATTCCATCCTCGTTTCAGCTCATCGTCCAGGTTGATGTCCTGATAGGTGCGGAGTATCGCCTCTGGAGTCCATCCTTCCACACGAGAGCCGCCCCACGCACAACAGATAATGCCTACAGGAACATTCAACGAACGGGTCAGCATCTTTGCGAAATACCACGATGTAGCACTCATATAAGGAGCTGTATTGCTTGAGGGAACTTCCCATTTACCGCTTACCTCTTCCTGTATCTCACGCTTACCGGTTTTGGGAATCGTAGCCATGTGGATACGACCTGCCCATTCTGCTGCAGTTGCTATCTCCTCATTGGAGTTGCTTACAGGACAGTTCCAGAAACCGTTCAAAGGCATTTCCATATTCGACTGACCGGAGGTGAACCACACTTCGCCAATCAGTACATTGCTTAAAGTCAATAGATCACCGTCGCTGATGGTCAATGAGTGAGGTGTATATGATGCTGACGGGGTAGGGATGGATATAATCCATTGTCCGTCCTTGTCACTTTTAGTGCTGAAGCTTTCGTTGCTCCAGTCTGCTGTCACCTTGATTTCCTTCTGTGCGGCGGATTTTCCCCAGAGATTAACCTTAGTCTGCTGCTGCAGTACCATGTTGTCACCTATAATCTCAGGGAGCAACACTTTCGCATTCATAGTCTCCATGCATGCTAATCCCAATGCTAAAGCAATTAATTTTTTCATAATCATTATAGTGTTTTATTTTTTAATCCTTTGTGATTTTAATTATTAACTGAGTTAATACTCTTTTTTTGTTGAACTTTCTCCCTACTTTGCATAGCTTGAACAAGTCCGGTTCTGCTCTTGCTGTTCCAGGGTATCATTTTTTACTTTTCACAATTCATTGAATTAATTCTCTCCATCAGTTCCATACACATCCTTCCGTTATGGTAAGGACATTTCCAAAACCCCGCTTTGTCTTCTTCTCGGTTGATGTGTCCCTGTGCATCGCAGCTCCACCACCATTCACCGCCTTCGTAGTCAATCAGATGTTTCTTGATATAATTGAAACAACGGAGACTTTTCGACAAAGAATCCTCGTCGCCGAAATGTTCAAAGATATTGAAAAAACCGACTACAGTTTCTGCCTGAACCCACCAGTGACGTTCCTCACAGAAATAATCTGTTTCAACATTCGCCTCATAACACATGCTTCCGTCCGCCTGAAGGCCTTTCTCACTTGCTTGTGCAACCATTCGTACAACCGGTTCGACTTTCTTTAACAACGCTTCGTCGTTAAGCACCAGTGCCGCCTCATGAAGCAGCCAACTGCATTCAATGTCATGACCATAACTCTCCAACTGTCCCATCCGTTTCCAATCCATACTGAAAAATAAATCCAGATGATGGGTAGTCGGATTTAGAATTTTTTCTGTAAAGAGATTTATCAGCCGACGTAAAGCGTCTGCAACACTTGGGGTCGGACATACACGATAGAGATTAGCGTATGGCTCTATGATGTGTAAATGCGTATTCTGAGATTTAGGATAGTTTTCATCTTTCTCCGAAAGACGCATATCGTTCATCTCACTCCAATCGCGTTTGCAAGCCTCAATATATCCGCCATTTAAAGTGTCTAAAGAATGGGATTCTATGCAGTGGAACAGTTTTAAGGCACAGTCCAATGATTCTTTGTTCCCTGTCGCACGTACATACTCACTCAGACCATATAGCATGAACCCGAGGGCATAAAACTGCTTTTTTGTATTCACTGGATTTCCTTCGTAGTCCAATTCCCAGTATATGCCGCCATATTCTTTGTCGATGAAATGAGATAGAATATACTCATTACATCGTTTAGCTGCCTCAAAATAAACGCTCTTACCGGTCAGACGGTAAGCCGCGGAAAAGGTCCAAAGTAAGCGGGCATTCAGAATCCCTCCCTTATTTGCCGTCTTCACTAACGATCCGTCACCTTTCATCTGACCATACCACCCACCATGCTCATTGTCCCGCATCTTGTCCAGCCAGAACTTTAGGATGTTCTCCTCCAAAATCTGACAGCACTCATGCTGTAGTTCACATAACATTTGTCTCCTCTTCTCGTCTTCTTGTTTTCTGGTTTTCATATAAAATTCGTAAATCTTAAATCATTTAATCGTAAATCTCCTTATTTCTTTATTGGATACTTATGAATCAAAAACAACATAATCAGACAGATAATAGCCGGGAACAAAGAGAATATTGCCCATATCATATTACGGACAGATTCCTCATCAGTAATCTGGACGATTGTTTGTCCGGTATTATCTGTAAACGAGATAAAACCTGCTATGCCAAGCAACATGGCTACAAGCGAACCGCTTATGGCAGTGCCAAATTTCTGGGCCATTGTGCCGGATGAGAAAATCAGTCCAGTAGATGACGTACCGTTTTTCTCTGTAGCGTAATCTGCCACATCTGCATACATCGACCAGAGCAACGGTGAATATAGTCCAACACCGATTGACGTAAGAATGACGATTGCTATCAGCACCCAAATATATTTGGGATCCATCGGTACAAAGAAGAATGTTACAGAGAACACAATGCAGATAATTGCGGCTATAGAGAATGCCTTTCGCTTTGAGCCAACCATCTTTGTGAATTTGGGCGACAGACCGCCAAAAATCATGCAAGTCACTTCTCCGAATGTCATGAACACTGTGTAGTTGATGATTAATCCGCTCACCGTCACGTCGCCATGAAGGCAATATTCTACAAGATAACCTGCAACTGCATATCTGAATCCGTTGAAGAAATTCGTGCAGATGCCAATTAATGTAAGATAAATCCATGGCTTGTTTTTAAACAAATCGACAAAAGGACGGAAAGAGAATTTTTCCGCACGGACGGGTTTCAAACGCTCTTTTGTCATCAGACCACAGGCGAGAGTGCCGACAGCAGCGATAATACCGAAGAAAACACCCAACACTGCATATTGATGGGATTCGCTGCCGCCAACCATGTTCTTAAGGTAGGGAAACGACAATAGTGTGATGAACCCCATTGCGTATGCTCCTACCATCCGGAAAGAAGAAAATTGGTTCTTCTCGTTGTCATCGTCTGTCATCACCCCTAATAATGAGCCGTATGGCACATTAACCGCTGTATAGATAGCCATCATAAGCAGATACATTGTATAGGCATAAATTCGTTTGCCCACAGGGCCAAAGTCAGGAGTGAAAAGCAGTAATGCAAATATCACACCAAAAGGAATGGCACCAAAAATCAGCCAAGGGCGATATGTGCCCCACCGCGACTGGGTGCGATCTGCCAAACTACCCATCAATGGATCAGTCACCACATCGAACATACGGGCTATCAGCATTAGCGTGGCTGTGTCGGCAACTGTCAGTCCGAACACATTAGTGAAAAACAAAGGAAAGGCAATCGACATGATTTTCCATGTGATGCCCCCAGCAGCAGCGTCGCCTAAGGCATACCCGATTTTTTCTTTTAAGTACTTCATATTTGATAAATTATTATAATCTGTTGTTGTTAGGAACTTACTATATGTATGTCTAAAAGAAGAGATACACTGTCGTGGGTCTTGTGTCTTAAATTTGAAATTAAATTTTTAAATTCTTATCTATCAACCTTTTTAATGTCTCAACGGAAGTAAATGTCGTCAGACCGTCTTCGGGGGTGTTCATGCAGTAATCAACCAAACGGTCAATGGTTGAAGTCGCAACATGAAGGCGTGTGTCGCTTGAGGCATAGTATATAAATACTTTACCGTCGTCATCTTTTATCCATCCGTTGGCAAACAGCACATTCGACACATCACCAACACGCTCATCACCTTCTGGTGCCATAAAATACCCCCCTGGGCGGGCTATCACACGGGCTGGTTGGTCAAGCGCTGTCATATACATATATAACACATAGCGCAGACCTGCTGCTGTGTTGCGCACACCATGAGCCAGATGAAGCCAGCCTTTATCTGTCTTCAGTGGGTGTGGACCCTCGCCGTTTTTCACCTCTTTGATGGTGTGGTATATTCGTTCTTCTATAATCTGCTCATCACAAATCTCTGCATGAGTGATGTCATCAATCAATGCCCAACCGATGCCACCACCACTGCCTGTATCAATAAAACCGTCTTGGGGACGGGTATAGAGTGCGTATTTACCATCAACAAATTCTGGGTGTAGCACAACATTACGTTGCTGACTGCGGCTCTTCAAATCAGGCAGACGCTCCCAGTTTATTAAATCTTTCGTACGAGCGATGCCAGCTGTTGCTGTTGCAGCCGACAAGTCACCGGCAGGTGCACTGTCATCATGGCGTTCTGCACAGAAGATACCATAAATCCATCCGTCCTCATGGCATGTCAAACGCATGTCGTAGATATTTGTAGTTGGAACTACATCGTCGGGCATGGTGACAGGATAATCCCAAAAACGGAAGTGGTCTATTCCATTAGGACTTTCTGCAATAGCAAAAAATGATTTGCGGTCGTTTCCTTCCACACGTACTACTAATATATAACGACCCTTTGACAGTTTTAGTGCACCGGCATTCATTGTGGCATTAATTCCAATACGTTCCATCAGATATGGATTCGTCTTTTCATCTAAGTCATATCGCCAAAACAATGGGGTATGTTTTGACGTAACAACTGGATTCATATACCTTTGGTAAATCCCATTGTACTCTTCTCTAGCTTGATTGGGAAGTCCTATCAAAGCTTCATGGTCTGATGTCAGTTTTTTAAGTCTTTCTTCAAATGATAACATCATATCTTATTTTTAGTTAATTATAAGTCCTATTTGTTGTTATTCATACATTTCCATTAACAGGTTTTTATAATTTCTTATTCCACAGGAAGTTTATTCTTATATAAAACAATTAAATCAAAATTCTACGTTTATGATAGTTTTCTCTGAACTCTTTTGGTGTGCAGTTTTTAAGTCGCTTAAATTGACGGTTAAAATTGGACAAAGTGTTGAAGCCACATAAATAGCATATTTCAGATATGCTCATCTGAGTGTCGATTAAGAGGCGTGACGCTTTACCCAATCGGTATTCTATGATATAATCGCTTAGGGTTTTCCCCGTGCGCAGACGAAAAAAACGGCTGAATGCCACTGGTGTCATTCCAACCATATCTGCTAGTGTGTTCAGACGTATTTCATTATTGTAATTATCGGAAATATATTGCTGGACTTTTGCCACTCGGCGGCTTTCATTGTGGCTTTCATGCTTTGCATAAGAAGATGACGAAAGTTGTCGGGAAGTCGGGCAGTTAGCAAGTTCGTTAAGCAATTGAAGAAGATTAATAACTGACTGAAAACTTGCTGGTTGCTTTGTTAATTCCACAAGCCGATTATATACTTTCATAATCGTATCCATCGGAAACGCTAGTCCACAGCGTGCCCGTTGAAGCATATTGTAGATACTGCTGAACTGATTTTTGTGAGCAAATGGACCAGAGAATGAATCATGAGCAAACTGGATGGTGATTTCATGAATATCGGGAGATGTGCAAGTGCCTTGTTCCCACACATGCTCGAGTTCCTGACCAGTGATAAGAACTAAGTCATAGTCGCCAATCGTTTCTACACTGTCGCCAACAATACGCCGGACACCACAGCCATGCTCAATGAAATTCAATTCATATTCAGGATGGCTATGCATCGGATATGTGAATTCCTGCTTGTGGCGGTCAACAATATAAAAAAAATCCCGTTCAGACAAAGGTGTTATCTCATGAATTATATCATCCATTTTTCTAGATTAAAAATAAAGTACCAAAGGTAAATGTTAATTGTAATTATAACCTTTATATCTGTCGTTTCATTTGAAGTCTTCCCATCTAACTATATAATTAAATATAAAAATAAATGGTAAAGAGTAAATCTTTAAATAGTAAATAAATATTATTCCAGATAAAGTACACGACTAGACCACCCTATTTTATCATTCCAGTCCAAATCGTGTTCCACAGGAATTTCCAGACCAGTGGACATCAAATAGGAGCCACTAAAACTTTTACCCTCATAGGGAAGAGGATGACGGTCTATACGGTCAAGCTCGCGTATAGTGTAGTTTTTGTCTGGTTCCAGTCCGCACATTGTAATACGTGGCAGCTGCTGAGCCACAAATGTCTCAGTCTTCCACCAGAAGAAAACAGCTTTGCTCTTGTCGGAATTCACATACATCAGAGAGGCACATCCCAGTTTCTCGTAAGGTGACTGGAGACGATAAATATCACCATGTTGCACTATCGGCCGAATTTCTTTATATTCAGATATGGCTTTCCTGCATTGCTCTTTTTCTTTATCGCTCATGTTTTTGGGCTGTATTTCCATACCCAACCGGCCACTCATGGCTACGTCTATCCTGTATTTCAGAGGTATGGAGCGGAAGGTCTGATGGTTGGGGGCGGCACTGATATGAGACGCCATAGCGATTGCAGGAAAGAAGTAACTAGTGCCCCATTGCATATAAACACGCTGTAATGCGTCGGTGTTGTCGCTGACCCAGAATTCGTCGAAATAAGGGAGATAACCATAATTGGCGCGACCACCACCACTTGCACATGCTTGGATAATCAAGTCTGGATACTTACTGCGTATTCTCTGACACACTTTTTCCAGGCCGCGATGATATTCAATAAACAAATGGCTTTGGTTGTCTTTCGTCAGATATTGTGAACCATGATTCATAATCGGGGCATTAGCATCCCATTTGATATAATAAATGTCGGGATATTTTGTCATTAGTGTATCAACAACGTGGAATACCAAATCTTGTACTTTGGGATTGCCCATGTCGAGTACCACCTGCGTGCCTCCTCGTCCTAGATTTGGCTCTCGGTTTGTTGGCTTTATAATATATTCAGGATGTTGCTCATAAAGTTCGCTTATGGTGTTCGACATCTCCGGCTCAATCCATAAACCGAATCGGATATTGTGTCTTTTTGCAGAGGAGAGTAACCCGCTAATGCCATGAGGCAGTTTCTGGGTATCAACTGTCCAGTCGCCTAATGATGAACTATCGTTTTTTCGAGGATATTTATCGCCGAACCAACCGTCGTCCATCACGAAAAGTTCTCCTCCCATGGAAGAGATATCCGACATCATCTGATCCATTCCTTCTTCATTGATGTCGAAATAGACTCCTTCCCAGCTATTAAGCAGAATCGGACGCAAATCGTTACCATGCATCAGTTTGTAGCTCCGTGCCCAACTGTGATAGTTGCGGCTTACACCGCTCAGACCTTCGTTACTATAAGTCAAGGCAAGGGGAGGGGTGATAAAACGCTCACCCTGCTTAAGATTGTATGATGAGTTTTCTTCATTAATCCCGGCATAAAAATGATGAAAGTTAGTGTCGTCGGTATCAACACGCAGTTTGTAATTACCCGTATAGCATAAAGCTGCACCAATCACTCTGCCGCTGTTTTCACGTGGTTGACCATCAAGCGAGAACATAACCTCGGCATGACTGGTGTGGGAATTGCGGGCACCGTCCTTGTTTTTGATCACAAACATGCCATGTGTCAATGGCTCTTCCTCTAATTTTCCTTCGTTTGCCCATGTGCCGTAGAGATGAGAAATCCATACTTTGCCATAGCGGATTGGAAGATAGGCGGAAGCAAACTGACTTAATACGACTGTTCCCTTTTCATTGTGTTCATATTCTGCCCATGTTTCAATTATATCTTTATCAGGGTATGTGCGATAGCATATATCTACATAAAACGGATAAAACGTGTCTTTTAAACGGATGCGTTGAATAGTGCTTTTGCCATCTTGCTCTGTTGTTCGGGATGCAACTTTCAAATCCAAGGTCATATTACCGTCACTGTGAGTCACACTGATGGCAGACTCGCGCTGAACATCCATACCGTATGCAGGATAGGCATTCCAATGTTGAGTACCTGAATTGAACAACTGTTCCGTTTCATTATTGTTCAGTTTTTGTCCATAATAAACAAATTGTAAGCTGCCGCCGTCAGGAGCATCAACCACCAATGTGGTATTTTTTGTGTTTATACTTAGATGTTGGGCAAGCATAGGTAACGTCATTACCAGCCCAAAAAGAATACAAAAGCTTTTACGCATAATTTATTGGTGTTTTGATTATTCTATTTTCTTATTATATATCATTAAAAATGTATATACACTTTTCTTACGCTATTATTCTCTAGTCACTTTTTACTATTCATTTATGATTCATACCAGTGTGCTTTATGATAATATCAATAGTGCTTCGGTCGGAACTAAACACAGAGTTAAGTCCTTGAGCCTCTTGCGCCGGGTCACCGGTATATTGGTCGTATGGAAGCCAGCTGGTGTGAGTGGGCTCGGCAAATCCTCCCCAACCCCAAAAGTTACATCCTGCCAAGAGGGGATAAGATGGGTTAAGGACAACACTGAACACGTAATCGTAATATTTATTTCTGCCATTGGTGGTAGAAGTTTTAGAAGTAGAAAAACCATCGCGTGGAAACCCGAATTCTTCAATTACAATCGGCTTATTCATTCGCATAGCCACACCTAATGCCTCATCAATATAGTTACCAGTGCTGTCGTTTACGGCACTTATATCAATACTGCTTCCTGATTGTTTCAACTGATTTTCTGTCATCCATCCCCAGTTGTAGGGCCAGATATGGATGCAGATGTAATCGATGTTTTTATCGGCATGTATGGTTCGGAATAATTCAAGGTCTTCCTCACAACCGTGTCTGCCTTCGCTTCCTGTGGTCACTAAATGGTTTTTGTCTAATTTTTTTATTAAACGTGAGGTTTTGGAAAGCCAAGAGGCAAATGCAACTTTCTGGTGTCTGGAATCCTTGTTGTAGTCTGGATTGAAAGCGCGGGGTTCATTACCAATCTGCCAAGACATGATGGTTGGGTCGTTCTTATAAGCGATTCCTGTATAGCGATTTGTGCGACTGATAATAAATCTGACATGGTTGAAAAACAAACGCTGGGCTGTTTTGTTCGTCGAAAACTGGGCAACATGTTTCATATATGCTTCATAACCGTCTATATTGGGCTGAGGAGTAGAACCTCCCCCTGCCCATTCCAGATACTGTCCGTAACCGCCGCTCCATTCCCACGCATTGTTAAGATACAGCACTGCTTTCATTTCCCTTTTACCCATTTCCATAAGCAAATAGTCCAGACCGGCAAGGAGGGTGTCATTGTATTCTCCAGGAGATGTTTGAAGTGTCGGGTAAACAAGATTGGCTTTGTATGATGTCATTCTGTTCAATGGACTTCCATCAGATCCAACAAGAACACGAAGATTCTTTACACCAATAGCATTCAGATAATCCAGTTCTTTTTTTAGTCTGCTGCGGTCACCACCTTGACCTTCACTTGCCAACATGGCACCATACCAGAAGTTAGCTCCTATATATTTTGGATATGGTTTGCTGCCGATGTAAAACTGACCATTTTTTACGCTTATAAATGAATTCTGACCATTTATGTCAATGACGGCAAACAACGATATGATTATGTAAAAAAAAGCACGTCTCATTGTCGTTTTGGATTTAAGATTACACTTTTATGTGGCTATTTAGTTAAATAATTGCAAATTTAAGCTTTTTATATTACCTACAATGACTTTTTATTAACATTTTATGCTTTTATGATTGTTTTTTCACAAATGAATCGTCTGCTTCACATTTTTGCATATTCTGAATAACTTTTTACACCGCTGGTTTTATATTATTATTAACTAAAATAAACCCGCACACATCCTATCAATTTTAAAGATGTATGCGGATATAAAGTTGCGATTTTGAAAAATGTTTATTTTGTTTCAATCTCAAACTGGGGAGCGGGAATCCCGACTGTATTATATAGGGTTGGGGTAGGGTAATCATCCCAGCAATAACGGATAGTGGTATTTAATAATCCGGCAGGCAAATCCACACTAATGGTGTGTGGACCAATTATTTCTGCGTTAGTGAATTGATATTTTCCGTTAACTTTGACGGCAAAATCATTTAGCTTTTCCCCCCTTAGCTGCAAATCACCGCTTTTTTTTGAGAATGTGATGGTTGCCTTGCCGTTTTTCACTTTGGCGGAAATGGGAGTGGGGCCGTTCGCAATGATGTTTTTTTCACCGTAGGCAATACGAATCATCTGAAGAGCTGCACGATGGCCGGCAACATCTTTGTCCTGTGGATGAATATCTATCGCCTCACCCGTGTCGATCGTCGGTGCTAAAGCTGATTTGGATATTTGATGACTTGCAAGATATTGCTGATGTCGTATTTGTGTCCATCCGGTTTCAACTGGCTGGTTATGTTTGCTCATGTAACCGGGTAACTGCATGATTACGAAAGGAAGCTCTTTGCCAAACTGTTTTCTCCAAGAATTCACCATGCCATTGAGCATGGATGCATAATGGCTTGTATTGCCCAAGTTCGATTCACCTTGATACCACAGAATCCCCTTGAAAGCAAAATCTTTGAACGGAGCTATCATCGCATTATACAGTCCTGTGTTGCCGTCAACAAAATAAGTGGAACGTGGTTTTGGAGGCATATTGCAGCCCACACAGAACTGAATCTCGGAGGGAATTGTGAACACCTGATCATTAATTTCAAGCTGGTAAAGTTTTCCTTTTGTGAAGTTCGGACGTCCATTTTGAGACATCAGGTGAACTACAATATCATTGTTGCCGCCACGTAATATACCTTGCTTAACCTGATAGATACGGGGAGGATATTCGTATGTGGTATTCCCGACGAACTGACCATTTACGAAGATGGAGTCAGCGTCTTTCATAGCTCCGAAACGTAAAATGGCAGCAGAACCGGCCAGCTTATCTGGAATGTTAACTATTGTACGGAACCAATATGAGCCATTCTTACCCTCGCTCCAGTTTGAGAACATATCCACGTTTTTCCATGAAGAATAATTGTACCCTGGTGTTTTCCATTTGTTAACAATCTCGTCTTTGCTGATCATTGTACGTTCCCAGTTGAAGCCAGCAGCATTCTCTGCACTTCGGACTGAATCTGGCCATTGCGGGTTATGGTATTTTTCTTTTTGGAGCTCTGATTTATACCCTTCGTAGTCTGAAAGCACATCGTATGGCATCCAAGCCTCAACACGAGTTCCACCTACGGCCGAATTGACAATACCAATAGGAACATGGTAACGCTCTTGAAGCTCCCGAGCCATAAAATAGCAAATACCACTTACTTCAGCGCAGTTCTCAGGAGTGATGTCCTGCCAGGGTAGCACGCGGACATCATCGTTAGGGCTGACGTAATTGTATTGATGAGGGAGTTTCAAATATCGAATTTGATTATTCCTGTAATTTTTTACTTTGTCGCTAACAACATCCATGCAACGGCGGATAGGCAGCTCCATATTTGACTGACCCGAACATAAAAATACGTCTCCAATTAGAATGTCTTTTAGCGTTAAGCTGGAACTGCCACTGTTAATTGTCAGCAGATAGGGACCACCAGCTTTCATCTTAGGAATAAAAAGTTTCCATTTTCCCTCTGAGTCACAGCATGTACGAATAACATTACCATTAAATGACACTTCAACACAAGAGCCAGGGTTGCTCCAGCCCCAAATAGGAATTTTCACATCTCGTTGCAATACCATGCCGTCTCCAAAGAACCTGGGCATCCTTACCTGTCCATTTGTGCATATTACACAACTCATCAAGATGATGAGACACATCATTATTCTTTTCATTTGAATATTCTGATTTGTGTTATTATTTAGTTGATTTAGAATTTTTATTATGTTATTTTGTTTCAATGCAAATTTACAAACTTCTGTCAATAATAAAAAATTTTTTGTTTATTCTTTTGACTTTTTATCTTGTATTGTAACTTTGAAGATATTTTCTGTAACAAAAGCCCCGGACGTAGTAAAACGACCGGGGCTGATATGTGGATTTGTCAGAAAGTCATTGACCTGCCATGATGTTAATGATGGACACAACATCAGAAATATTTGTTTCGTTATCCTCGTTCACATCAGAGGTGTCTTTAAATGTGGTGTCGCCAGCCATCGTGTTGATTACTGCAACAACATCTGAGATGTCAACTTTCCCATCACGGTTTACGTCGCCACGAATAGTTGCTATAGCCTCGGCACCGGCCGGTATTTCCTCCGACAAGTAGAGAAGCTGGAAGTTGTCGAGCTTGAACCAACCAGCACTGTCGTATGGATGTGCCGTGCCAGTCTCAACGTCAACATTATTTGTTCGGAAACCAATCTTCAGAGGCTGGCCCTCAATTAATCCGAAGGTGAGTTCCATGTGACGAGGACAACTGGTTGGACCGTATGAAGCAGTCTGATAATGCCCTGCGTAAGTTAAATGTTTATATTCGGCATCTGGATAACTGCCGTCAATGATTATAGCGGCTGTCATATCCTTTGTGTCGTTGGGATGTTCTGCGTAAGTGTCTTCTGCACCGAACATCTGAATATAATCGTTAGCAAAGATGCGTTGAGTTGTCAGGCACTGACCACCCCAGTTCCATTCTACTACCATGTCACAACTTAACACGTATGTTCCAGCGGGAAGACCGTTGATTGTCTGAGATAATTCAACTTCGGGAATATTACCGCCCCAAATTCCCCAAACATGGGTTCCGTCTGTGTATTGGTTCGTCCAGTGAACACCGTCGGCATCATCAGCATCGATATTGTCGCCATTGTTGATACCACACCATCCAATGTTAACGCCGGCAGTATTGTAGTCACCAGAAGTTGCACATTCCATTCCATTCAAGCATAAGGTCCAACCGGCAGGTGGATTGGAGACACCATTGCTGTTTGTGTTGCCCTGAGCGGACAAATCCTCAAAACTGCCGTTCTGAATTACCATGGCATATTCACCAACTTGAACACCCTCAGACTTGATTTTCTTGATGGCCTCGTTTAATGCGGCTATCATCTCGTCAATCTGCTCTTTGTCAGCATTACGCTCGTCCAGGGCTATCTCACATGCTTCCAATGCAGGACTGAAAATCGTCTCGTAGGATGGAGCGTAAGAATAATCAGCCGATTCGTCATAAGCGATTTCCAGAGCCTCCTGAAGTCTCTTGTATGCAGCAACAGAACTTTCAACTTCTGGAATACGGTCTTTCAATGAGATTATAACATTATTAATTTCATCAACAGGTGTGCTTGCGGTCACGTCGTTGGATGGAATCACACTTCTGATTTCCTGTTCCAGAGCTCTCTCGAAAATCTCATTGTTCATGTAAGTCTTAAGTGCATCAATAACATGATTTGCAACTTTTGCAGCGTCATTACCATCGTATCCAACTTTCTGAATCGTGAAGTTATCTACTTTAAACCAACCGTCACCTCCTGCGGAGTTTCCGGATGTCCTGAATGTGGCAGCTAAATTGCCGTCAGTGCGCACACCGAATGTAAGGGTTCCGTCGTAAACGTATGCGCGGACAGACACATTCCGGAGTTCACGGTCTGTTGTGATTTCCTCATTTCCTGCGAATGAGAACACTTCACCTTGGTCGAGAGCATCTGTGTCGTACATGCTTTCGTCGCCATAATATGCTGAATTCAAGTTGCCGAATATACGTTGTGTTGTTAATCGTGAACCATTTCCGTTGGCTCCTGCCATCAAACCGGCACTGACAATATAGGTGCCAGTTTCCAAACCGCTTACCTGCTGGGATAACTCAAACTTAGGCACACCGCCGCACCATATACCGAAGGCATAGCTTCCATCCATGCCCTCTCCTTCTGCATCGTTGTTTACACCACACCAGTTAGGGATATATGAACTGATTTCAGATGCGGTTGATACTTGTGTGCCATTGATGAACATGCTCCAGCCAATGGGAGTATCAGCAACACTGCTTGTCTGATTGCCACCTTGAGCAGAAAGATCCTCAAAGCTCATGTTTGCACCAAGTGCGGTCAAATCACCCGTGTCTTCTTTAAATGCGATTACAGCTTTCTTTAAAGCAGCAATGGCAGCCTCAACATCCGAAGCACTTGTGGCTGTTGTGAAAGCATTTTTGGCGGAAGCAATAGCGGAAATCAATGCATTCGAAGGATTGTCTATCAATTCAGCAGCCTCTATCTCATCATAGAGAGAGCTTTTGTTGTCCAATATGGAAGAGATGACTGCGGGATCTTCTTCCCAGTTGTATTCAGGGTTATTATAAATAGCAACCGCTGCATTATAGCTGGCTGTAAAACCATCTGAATAATCCTCATAGTCACCTGAAGTGATGTACTTCGAATAGAAGTCATCAAGCACCTTGGACGCTTTCAGGTCAGACATGTATGAAGCAAGGTTCTCAAGGCTTACAAATCCCCAGTTAAACGAAGTATAGTCGTTGATCGTGATTGTCTCTTCTCCTGTCATTTCATCGTAATCACGGGTAACGCCACCGGCAAAGTCGGGATACCAGCTGTTGGTTGGCTCATTGATGATGGGATATTGATAGCCGGCATTCAAGTGAAGGCGAAGACCAATACAGTTTGGATTGCCTGTACCTTCACCAGCTATCAGCTGATAGAAGCCTTCGTAGTCACTGCTCGGTTCAACTGTCCATTCTACAATATCCATACTAATCGCATTTACATTGTTTGTTCCAGACGGCACACCGAAATAGAGCGGACCCTCGTATGTAGCTGTGATGGGGCTGCCATTGTCGTCATACTCGCCTGTTTCGTAAGTCAACGTACCGTCAAGCGTAAACGACCATGTGCCGTTGCTGTTTTTAATGGCTGTCAATGCGTAATTGGCATAGTTGGATTCAGTCTCGCCTAAATAATAGAAAGCACCGTCCCATGATGTACGGCTCATGTACTGGTTGGCATTCATCGCCTTGTTCACAAGGACATATTTGCCCCCATCGGTCAATGCTTCAGGCTTGACGTGTTGCTCCACTTGGGCTATCGAAGTCAACGACCAAGTAAGCAAACTAAGAATTAGTAAGTTTCTTTTCATAACCGTCAAATTTGTTAGTTAAAAATAATGATTGTGTTAATCTCAATATAATGGTGTTGGCATTATTTCAGGGTAATGATTAATGATGTAGTTATTTTTGCAAAGTTAAGAATAAATAATCAAATAAAAACATTTTAAAAGTCTTTTTTTTACACTTTCAATGTTAAACTCATGCGCCCACGTTCCATGTCCACACTTAGTACTTTGACTGTTACATGCTGATGAAGGCTTACAACCTCTGTTGGATCTTTCACAAAATGATCACATAGTTCACTTATATGCACCAAGCCTTTGGTGTGGACACCGACATCAACAAAACAGCCAAAGTTTGTGATGTTGGTTATGATCCCAGGAAGAATCATGCCTTCCCGAACATCTGAAAGTTCTTTCACTGTGTCGCTAAAGCTAAAAGCTTTCAACTGACGGCGTGGATCACGGCCTGGTTTCTCTAATTCATGCATGATATCGGTGAGTGTGGGAATGCCGATGTTGTCGGAAACATATCGGTGGATGTCGATACGCTGACGAATAGACGGGTCGGAAATCAAGTCTGACACATTGCAATGTTCATCATGGGCCATTTGCTCTACGATTGGGTAGGATTCAGGATGGACCGCACTGTTGTCTAAGGGATTGTCTCCGCCACTGATTCTTAAAAAACCGGCACATTGCTCAAATGCTTTTGATCCCATACGTGGAACAGAAAGCAATTCTCGACGATTATGAAAAGCACCATGTTCGCTACGGTAATCTATGATATTCTGAGCTAAGCTGGGACCTAAACCGCTGATGTAAGCCAAAAGATGCTTGGAAGCTGTATTTACGTTTACACCTACTTTATTTACACAACTGACAACAGTCTGGTCAAGACTTTTTTTCAAAGATGACTGATTCACGTCCTTCTGATATTGGCCAACGCCGATGCTGCTTGGGTCAATTTTTACCAATTCGGCAAGCGGATCCATCAGACGGCGGCCTATGGACACAGCACCACGGACAGTTACATCATAGTCGGGGAATTCTTCACGGGCTGTCTTTGAAGCAGAGTATATTGAGGCTCCATCTTCGCTAACCACATATATTTCTATAGATTTAGGTAGTCCAAGGCCACGAATGAATGATTCTGTCTCACGACTTGCAGTGCCGTTTCCTATTGATATGGCTTCAGTTTTGTATTGTTTTGTTAGTGTCCATATCTTATTAGATGCGGCCTGGCGGTTGCTTAACGTGCCTTTCATTCCGGATATGTGGGGATAAATGGTTTCGTTATGAATAAGGTTTCCCTCAGTGTCTAAACAAACCACTTTGCAACCCGTACGGAATCCGGGGTCAATAGCAAGAACACGTTTTTGCCCTAATGGAGCTGACATCAATAGCTGTTCTAGATTACGCACGAATATCTGAATGGCTTCGGAATCGGCTCGTTCTTTTGACTGATTGGCAAATTCAGTTTCTATGCTTGGTTTCAGCAAACGCTTGAATGCATCGACTACTGCTGATGAAACATAGCCAGAAGACTCGCTGCTACCATGGACCCACTGACGGTGCAGACGGTCAATGCACAAGTCATCGTTACCACCAATGCTTACACGCAAGAATCCCTCAGATTCACCGCGACGCATAGCTAACAGACGATGGCTGGCACAACGGCTGAGTCTTTCACTGAAATTAAAATAATCACGGTATTTACTGCCTTCCTCTTCTTTTCCCTTTATTACTTTGGAGGTAATGTAGGCATCGTGATTGAAATTATTGCGTACCATGTTACGTGAACGTTCGTCTTCGCTTACACGCTCAGCAATGATGTCCATCGCACCTTGTATAGCATCGTTTATGTCTGTGGCACAACCAGTTGGAGCAGAAAATTGCAGGGCATATCGTTTCACATCTCCATATCGTTGATTTATAATGTAATCAGCTAATGGTTCTAATCCTTTCTCTCGGGCAATTTGTGCCCGTGTGCGACGTTTGGGCCTGTATGGCAGATAGATATCTTCTAGTTCTGTTGAGTTCCATGTCTCTTCTATTCGGGAACGAAGTACGTCGGTCAATTTTCCTTGTTCTTCTATTGTTGAGAGAATAGTTTCTTTTCGTTTGGCGATTTCCTTGAGTTTTGCAAGCTTATCGCTGATTGCGCCTACTTGCAACTCATTTAGACCACCTGTTCGCTCTTTACGGTAGCGGCTGATAAATGGAATGGTACATCCATCTTCAAGGAGGTTGAGTGTGTTGTTTACTTGAGATGCGGAAATACCAGTCTCATTTGAGATTAACTCAGTAAATTTTGATTCCATTATATTATTATCTTTTTTCTCTACAAAGTTACAAATTTTATGTGATAATATGCTGTCTGACGATAAATTATTTCATTTTTCGATGATTTTGTCATTTCATGAATTATATGTAACTTTGCAAAAATAAAAAAGACAATGGCCACATTTAACCCTTATCTAGAAGTCATATCCCTTACCAAACGTATTGGAGAGAGGGTGCTTTTTCATGATATCTCATTTACAATTGCTGAAAGACAACATGTTGGGCTGATTGCAAAAAATGGAACTGGCAAAACTACATTGTTGAATATAATAGCTGGAAAAGAAGGATATGACGAAGGTGAAATCATTCAAAAAAACAATCTGACGATTGGATATCTTGAACAGACTCCTGTATTTGATCCGGATTTAAACATTGAAGAGGCATGTCTCGGTCATGACAACGATCTGATCACGAAACAGATTCTGACAAAGCTTAAATTGACCGATTATAAAATGCCATTCCGACAGATGTCTGGTGGCATGATTAAGCGTGTGGCATTAGCACAAGTGCTGGAGAAAGACCCCGACCTCATTATTCTTGATGAGCCAACCAATCACCTTGACCTCGAAATGATAGAATGGCTTGAGAAATTTCTATCCAACACAACCAAAAGTATTCTCATGGTCACTCACGATCGTTATTTCCTTGACCGGGTATGTAATTCTATCATTGAGATGGATGACTCTACAATTTATTCCTACGAAGGCAACTATTCCTATTATCTGAAAAAAAGACAGGAAAGGATTAATAATCTTAATGATGAAATAGTCAGGGCCAATAACCTTTATAGAACTGAGCTGGAATGGATGAAGCGTATGCCGCAGGCAAGAGGACATAAGGCAAAATACAGGCAAGATGCTTTCTATGAGCTGGAGAAAGTGGCTAAACAACGTATAATCAGTCAGCATGTTGAAATTAAAAATTCCGCTACATATATCGGAACGAAAATTTTTGAAGCATACGATGTATGCAAAGCATTTGAAGACAAAATCATTCTTAATAATTTTAACTACATTTTCTCCAGATATGAGAAATTAGGAATTGTCGGTAACAATGGTACAGGAAAAACCTCCTTCATCAAACTTCTTATTGGAGAAATACCGATTGACAGTGGCAAACTAGTTGTAGGAAAAACCGTAAAATTTGGATATTATTCACAGGATGGCATTTTTTTTAAGGAAAATCAGAAGGTAATTGAGGCTGTCAGGGACATCGCTGAATACGTGGAGTTGGGTAACGGACAGAAACTGTCGGCATCACAGTTTCTACAAAATTTCCTATTTTCACCCAAACAACAATATAATTATATCGAAAAACTTAGTGGAGGTGAAAAAAGAAGACTATATCTCTGCACAGTCCTAATGAAATCACCTAATTTCCTTATTCTTGATGAGCCAACAAACGACCTGGATATCATTACACTTCAAATATTGGAGGATTACCTGAAAACATTTAAAGGGTGTGTAATAGTCGTCAGCCACGACCGCTATTTTATGGACAAGATAGTTGATCATGTTCTGGTGTTTAAGGGAAATGGGGATATCAAAGACTTTCCTGGAAATTACACTCAATATCGAGAATGGCAAAAACTACAAGAATCAGAACAAAAACAGAATTCTCAAATAAAAGACAAGTCGAAACAGGAAGCATACAAAAATGGTAATCAAGCTCAGAGAAAACGGAAAATATCTTTTAAAGAACAAAAAGAATTTGAAATACTTGAAAAGGATATTGAGCAGCTCGAATCCGAAAAGAAGGTAATTGAAAATGCGTTGAGTGGAGTAGTTATGAATCCGGAAAAAATCAACGAACTTTCCAAAAGGCTTCATTTAATAATCAACGAACTCGATTTAAAATCCGAAAGATGGCTTGAACTCGCAGAAATAGCGGGTCAATAAAATCCAATAATTAATAATCTATATATAATGAATATTAAATCTGCTAAATTCGTTACTAGTAGTCCAAGAGCTGATATGTGTCCAGACACATCTGAACCTGAATATGCTTTTATCGGAAGGTCTAATGTAGGGAAGTCGAGTCTTATCAATATGCTTACAAAACATAATAAATTGGCGATGACATCATCTACTCCTGGAAAAACCATGCTTGTCAACCATTTTCTCATCAATGACGAGTGGTATATTGTTGATCTGCCTGGATATGGATATGCCCAGAGAGGTAAAAGAGAGATGGAGAAACTCAAGAATCTCATTACGCATTACGTTCTTGAACGGCAACAGCTAACTTGTCTTTTCCTTTTAATAGACATCAGGCATGAACCACAAAAGAAAGACCTTGATTTTATCCATTTTTTAGGCGAAAATGAAGTGCCTTTTGCCATTGTCTTTACGAAAGCTGATAAGATTTCCAGACAAACAATCAACAAACAGACAAAAGCTTACCTCAATCAACTCAAACAACAATGGGAAGAACTCCCTAAGTTTTTTGTCACCAGTGCATCAAATGGCATGGGCAGAGAAGATATTTTAAGTTATATTGAGAATATAAACATACAATTGGCTAATTAATATTTTGATACAGTTGATTAGTTCCTTTAATTTATTTCTATATAAATCTTTTTTTCTTAAAAAATCATAATTTGTTTGTCTTTATCGAAAAAAAACAAACAAAACAAGTGATTGTTGTTAAATTTTTCGTAATTTTGCAAAAGTTTTCAGATTAAAGTGTTTTGAGTGTTTGAAACACAACCGAAAAACAAACAATTCCCATCCTTAATCATTTTATCTTCTGTAGAAAGACTGTTTATTGTAGTAGTTGTAATGCTATATTAGTTAAAATGTTTTTGTTGGAAAGTAATTTAATCATTTTTATTCATTTTTTACGTACACACATGAATGTACGATTTCACCATGATTGTATGGTGTGATAACGACACTTTTATGCCGTGATTTTATGACCTTTTTAATTGAATAATCTATAATTATGCAATATACAAAAGAACAATTAAGTGCTATGGGCGTTGATGAATTACGCGAAATAGCCAAAGAGTTAGATATTAAAACAGCAAAACTCGAGCAAATGGATCTTGTCTATGAGATCCTTGACAAATCTGCTATTGTCTCGGCTGCTGATAAAGCAGCAAAACAGACTCCTTCAACCAGAAAACGTGCAAGAATCAAGACTGTTGACAGAGTATATACAGCATCACAGGACAAAGCAAAGAAAGTTGATAAGACAATGAAAGTTAGTGTTGATGACTCTATTTTTGCTTCTTTATCTGAAGAGGAGAAAGATTTGATGAAGCAAACTCAGCAGGAAGAGAAGGAAATGGCAGAAACTGTGGAGAAGAGTGATGTTGAGAAGAATGAACAGCCCGAAGAGACATCCAAAAAGCGAACCCGTAAGACAAAAAAATCACAAGAAGAAGAAACAAATTCAAAAGCTGAAGTAACAGAACAGGCCAATCAAGAATCAGAAAAAAAAGAAGAGCCTAAGAAAAAGGGCAGAAAATCTAAAAAGGACGAAGAAACAACAAAAACAGTTAATTCTGAGGATTCAGTAACTGATGATTTTGTTGTGATTGAAATGGCTGATGTTAAGAATGCTGATGATAAATCGGATATAGATTCAGAGATGGTTTTGAACGATCAAGTTACATCAGATTCTGTGTTATCTTCCGATATAACCACAAAGGATGAATCAATTGTGGCTTCTCATGATAACGATAACCTGAGTGAACTGACTGACAATTTGAACATGTATCATTCATTAAGCGAGGTTCCTCTTGAAAATGGATCTGATTTTATCATTATTGATGATATTCCCGCTGAGGAATTTGTTGTCGGACGTAATATCATGGACATTATCAAGGGATATTCAGCAAGGCAAACACCAAACAATTTGCCTAATGGAGGAAAACATCCTGAACTACAGGAGAATGCACAAATTAACGAAAAGACATACGACTTTGCTGATATACTTACGGTTAGTGGTGTAATGGAAGTGGTTGAAAATTATGGCTTTTTAAGATCTTCTGACTACAATTATCTAGTTTCTCCTGATGATGTTTATGTCAGCCAATCGCAGGTCAAGCAATATGGATTAAAAACAGGCGATGTAGTCGAGGGATCTATAAGACCGCCCAAAGAAGGTGAAAAGTTTTTTACCCTTATTAATATAAAATCTATCAATGGATGCAATCCTGCGGTAATCAGAGACAGAGTATCGTTCGAATATCTTACACCTCTCTTCCCTAACGAAAAATTCAAACTTTGCTCAGGTGATGCCAGAGATACAGTTTCGTCTCGAATTGTTGATTTGTTTGCACCGATTGGAAAGGGTCAGAGGGCACTTATTGTTGCTCAGCCTAAGACAGGTAAAACCCTTCTCATGAAGGATATTGCCAATTCTATCGCTCGTAATCATCCGGATGCATACCTTATGATGCTGCTGATTGATGAAAGACCTGAAGAGGTGACTGATATGGCCCGGACTGTCAATGCCGAGGTTATAGCATCCACGTTTGATGCACCAGCTGAAAATCATGTGAAAATAGCCGGATTGGTGCTTGAAAAAGCAAAAAGAATGGTAGAATGTGGACACGATGTTGTTATTTTCCTCGATTCTATTACTCGTTTGGCTAGAGCATACAACACAGTTAGTCCTGCTTCAGGAAAAGTACTCTCTGGAGGTGTGGATGCGAATGCGTTGCAAAAACCAAAACGGTTCTTCGGAGCAGCTCGTAATATTGAGGACGGTGGGTCACTCACCATCATTGCTACTGCATTAATCGATACTGGGTCAAAAATGGATGAGGTGATTTTTGAGGAATTTAAAGGTACTGGCAATATGGAGTTGCAGCTTGACAGAACTCTTTCAAACAAGAGAGTGTTCCCTGCTGTCAACCTGATTGCATCTTCAACAAGAAGGGATGACTTGTTGCAAGACCAGACGACCTTAAGACGTATGTGGGTGCTGAGAAAGCATCTCTCCGACATGACACCTCTTGAAGCGATGGAATTCCTGCTTCAACAAATTAAGAATACTAAAAACAATGATGAGTTTTTGCTCAGTATGAATAGTTGATTTGATAATTTAGTAATAGTGAAAAAACATGTTTAAATCTTGAATGATTGCCTGTCATTAAATTTACCAAGTTATTTTTTTACTGGTGCTAAATTCTTGTTTGATTATATAATTGATTAGAATAAAATAAATAAAAAAGGTATGTTATAGCATACCTTTTTTTGTAAATATAATGAACCGTCATTATTATTATTCATTCTCTTTTAAGAATTTCTGAGCAGCAGAGCTCAATACTGTGCTGAACTCTTCTATTGCTTTTTCAAGTGTTGATTGTTCAGATGCATCGGGTTCGAAATCATCGAAATACTTCTCAATGATACCTGTGTATTGATTTACATACTCCATCAACTCATCCATAGACGATGCTTCATTAACTTTGCTTGTATAGTCATGAGTGATAGCTAAAAAACGGTCTCCTGTATTTTCTATATCGCTATATCTTTCGTAAATGGAAGCAAGAGTTGCCGCAGTTTCTTCATCCTCTTCTTCTTCATCCACCAGATAATCATCATAATCAGAGGACTCAGTTAATTCTACAAATTGTTGAAAAGCATATTCTATAGATGCTAACTCATTTGCGTCTGGCTCAAATCCGGGATATTTCTTGTCTAAAGCATCAATTTTTTCGAATAGCTCTGATTTCAATGAATCGCAGGTCTCTCTGTCCTCAGCCGACTCAATGGCATCACCATAATCGGAAAGCAAGCTTATCAGCTCATCTACAGGGCCGGGATTGTTTGTTAAAACTGTAAAATCCTGTTGAGATATACAAACAGAATAGTCTGCCAAGGCTGTTGAAGCTGAAGTTGCTTTTGATATGGATGCTGTACAGAATAAGAATGTGGACAATGCTATGCACAAAAATTTATTCATAATTACGAAATTTTGTTTTGGTTATAAAGTTTTATATTTCTTATTTTTTTGCAAATATATGATTTTACTTTATAAATATGAAATTTACATTCATTTTTTCTGCTTATTTCTCAAAAAATATCGTATATTTGCATAATTTCTTTAACTACTACATGCATAATTTTTCTAACTACTACATGTTATTTTATGAAAAGTAAATATATAGCCTGTATTTTGGTTTTTTTTATATTATCTGTGTTTGCTTATTCACAGAGCTACACGAGGAAAACCAATCTGCCACATCTTTATATCAATACCTTCAATGGAGCAAGTATCACGAGCAAGGACGTTTATGTCTTTTGTAAACTTGTTTATGTGGATGAGAATGATGTTGTCACTCAATATGACTCTGTGTCTATCAGAGGTAGGGGAAACTCCACCTGGGGATTATCAAAAAAACCATACAAGATTAAGTTTAAAGAAAAGCTGCGCTTTCTAGGTAAGGATTATGCTAATGCCAAGAATTGGACAATCCTTGCTAATGCCGGTGATAAAACGCTTATACGCAATGCTCTGACATCTGAATTGGCGAAGTGGATGGGAATGAGTTTCGCCCCGGCAGCTAAGTTTGTAGATTTCACACTCAATGGTGTATATCAGGGTAATTATCAGATTAGTGACCAAGTGGATGTGAAGAATAAAAGAGTCAACATCGTTGAACAGGACTATCCGCTTACTGCCAATTCTAATATTACAGGAGGCTATCTGCTTGAAGTGGATGGCTTTAAAGACGGAAATTGGTTCTCATCTTCTAAGTCTGTCGCTATACGTATTCATTATCCTGATGAGGATGAAATTGTTGCAACCCAAAACAACTATATACGGAATTATGTGAATAGTTTTGAGAAAATCCTTTTTTCCTCTGATTATAATGACCCAGTAAAAGGATATAGGCAATTTGTAGATTCAGTTTCCATGGCAAATCTCTATCTCGTCACAGAAATCACTGCTAATATAGACGGATTCTGGAGCATGTATTTCTATAAGAATCAAAATGATTCCCTTTTCTATTTCGGACCGCCATGGGACTATGACATCGCCTATAATAATGACTACAGAATTCAGCCCACACAATCAAAGCTGATGGTAGATGAGGGGTATGGTGATGCAAAGACATGGTTCAAGCAGATGTGGAATGATCAGGAATGGTTCGCCAAGCTTATTAACAGTCGGTTTGAGGAACTGGTTGATAATGGGGTTGAACAGTTTCTTTATCAAAAGATAGATAGTCTAACCAGTCTTATAGAAGAGTCAATGATCCTTAATTATCAGCGATGGTCAATCAGTTCACGTATGTATCATGAAATCATAATGCATTCATCTTACGAGGATTATATTGACGATCTCAAAAGTTTTATTCACAATCATCTGATTTACCTTCAGACTGCTTTTGCCAATAGGATGCCAGAGGAACCCACACCTCCTTTCCAGCCTAAACCTTACTATTATAACATATTGAATGCGAGAACAAACACATTAATAGATATTTATTCATCTGATGGTAATTTGTATGATGAAAACAATCTGCCACCATCCGGAAGCCAGATTTGTTCATGGTCGTATGCAAACAATAGAATGACACAATATTGGAAGTTCGAACCAGTAGGAGATTATTTCATAATTACCAATCAGTTGGGTCTTGCACTTAACGATCCTACCGAAGGTGTATCAACTGCTACAACAAACACGGGGACACAATTGAATGTGGTTGAACCTAATCCGGAAGATGAAAGACAACTTTGGATTATCACACCTCAGGGCACACAAGGGTATTATAATCTTACGAATGTTTATACCCAACATACTGCCAATTTGAATGGAGGCAGTTCTGCGAACGGAACTGCTATTCTTAGCTATACTACAGACGCCAGGAATGCAAGCAGTATGAACCGGCTTTGGTATATTAGAAAAACCGAAATCAAAACGTCTGAAGCATCAGGACCTGTTTTCAGATGGGAATTTGCACAAGGATGGAACTGGGGGGCATCAATCATGAAACAACCGCTTGAACTGGAACTATTCAGAAATGATGTGGAAAGAATAACCACACAAAATGCAGAGACCTATAACGACACAGAGACTGGATTCAAGGGAAACATGGTGTCTGTTAAAGCGGGAACACTTTATAAATTCTTAATGAAGAATGATGTAGTGTATGATTTTGATGGTGATTTATGTGAAAATTCTATGCCTATTCCTCTTAAGGGTGGTTGGAATTGGATTGGATTTACCTCATCACAGTCGATGACACCGAATGAAGCATTGTCCTATCCGTTTGTTGAGGAGAATGATATCATTATGGGGCAGGATGGTTTTGATGTGTTTTACAATGGGGAATGGGTCGGTACCCTGCCTGAACTTGTCCCGGGAAAGGGTTATATGTACTTCTCTTCATCCACCAAGTCGATTCGTTTCAATAAACCGAAGTCTGACGATATAAAACATATTCCTGCTCATCTTCAATTTAACACAAATGACACTGGTGTTGACAGATACGCTTTTCCTAATGTTATGGGAGTGATTGCGGTACTTCAATTACAGAAAGAGAATCTTTCCGGAGATGTAAACAAACTACATGAATATACTATCCAGATATTTGATGATCAAGGAATTTGCCGTGGAGTCGGGGATTGCGTCAACGGCAGGTATTTACTTACAATATATGGTGTCGGTGAAGAACTGTTAACATTTCATGCCATTGACAAAACGGCTAATCAGTGTTTCTCTGTCTCTGAAAAAGTTATGTTCGTACCTGATGTGACCGGTACAATAGATGATCCGGTTGTGCTTACAATTAATGGATTAGAAAATCCATTCACCACTTCTGCCGATTCCTATAATCTGAATATGCATAATATTGACAAACAAATCATTGGATGTTACTCCATCAGCGGGCTCTATATTTCAAACAATCCTCAAAAACTTCCTAAAGGCATCTATGTCATTAGATATACTGATGGTACCAGTAAAAAAATCATTGTGAAATCTTATACTGCAACTCCCTGACGAAGATTTCTTCATCGCCATAAAAGCCCAGTATCTCCAGAACTTCGCTCCAGAATGAGTGGTTCGTCCTGATGGGATGGAATCCACCATTGAAATGGTCGGTTACAATGATGCCGTCATCGGTGGCCTCCACATCCCTCGTGAGGCTGACACCTTGCCCTATGAACTCCAGCGCCATGAGCAGGGAGATAAAGAATGTCAATCGTCTCATAGATTTTCTGTGAGGTTTTGTGCAAATACCCCGTTTGAGAAATTAACAATTAAGATAAGTATAATTAGTCTGATTATATATTGTAATTAGTTGATAATAAAGTTGTTAATACGTTTACATTAAGTGAGAAATGTGCGTATAAAAATCTTACCCCCTCCAGTGGAGCGGTTTTTGAATGTCAGAATGACCGGGATGTCCCTTAATGATTAGTCATCCTGAATGTCCGTCAATTTGCCTTCGCTTTTTCTGTTATCTGACGGACTGCGTATGTGTTGATGATTGTCCTACAAAGTCACGCTGAATCCTAAAGCAATGCCCACCTGTGAGAACCAACCGACGACCATCTCGCTGTCGGACAGCTTGGTGTGTTTGAAGGAGAGTTCAAAAGAAATGCGGGTCTGATAAGTCCGGATGTCCACCCCCACCTGAGGACGCAGGAAGAATCCTCCAACGCTGGAGTTATCAGGTTTTGCGGAGGAGTAGTGGCTATAACCTACATCCATGCCGATATAAGGGCTTATTTTTCTAGGCTTGCAGATGTTATGCTTCACCGTCAGGAATAACGGCATGCTGCCGACATTTTTGTATTTGTCTTTTTTACTGCTGTACGATGAGCCTGACCATTGGGCAGGAAGACCACTTCCATAATAAGAATAGTCCTTGAAAAGATGACTGTTGCCTGCATACCCGATGCCGATACCTATCCGCGTCTGCTCGGAGGTGCGAAGACCGGCGATGAACTCCACTGAGTAGGTGCTCGGCTTCATCTTATTAACCCCTTTTTCATACGAGAATCTTACCTGAGGCTCAAAACGTCTGCCTTCCTGGGCACTCATTTTCATCATGCTGAATGATGAAAGCAAAATGAAGATAATAATGTTTTTTCGTGACATCATATTTCAGAAATCTATTGTTTATTCTATATTTGGATTGTTTCGAATCATTAATCAAGGTTATTTACATGTCAAAATCATAATGCTCGGCAAGTACATCAAATCCAATCTGATACGTCAGAACATAATGTCCGGGCTTCAAGTCCTTGATGCTTATGCGATAAATCCTGTCATCAATCGGGTAAATCAAGGTAGGAATAAAATCTTTTGAACTGTACTTTGATCCAATAACCATTGAGCTAGTCCAGCAGGTCATCTCACGATTTCCTTTTTTCTCTCTTAAATGCATTAAACGAAAAAACTGTGGCTGTAGCATGGCTGTATCGACAATTTCAAAATACAAGTCCTCTTTGCCAGTAAGTTTAGTTTTGGCTTCCTTCCCCCAAAACACAATTTTCGCTCGTTGTGTAAAGAAGCCTGTCATTTTTGTTGAAGAATGTTCATTTTCAGGCAAATCTATTCTTGTGCCATTTGAATCTTTCACAAAGACATGGAATCCATGTTTGTCTTCATCTCTTTCTTGAGAAATAGCAGCTTGAAAACAAAAGAGTAAGCTGACAAAAGCAACATAAAATCTTAAATATCGATACATAATTATTAATTTATGAATTAGTATAATATGTTATTTTAAATAAAAGAATTAGCATTAATAAATTTCGATTTGAATTGTTGCAAAGTTACCATTTTCAGTTGAGCCAAAGAAAAGAATTGTCTTTGATTTCATTTTTATACACATATTTTTGCATTATTAATATATCATAATAAATCGGTAATATAAATGACCGGCATCTCCGAACTCACATACTAATGATTTTATTTATGCAAAATTACTTTTTTCATACAAAAATGTCAAATAGTATGTCAGAAAAAAGTAAACCAAAAGTAAACCAAAACGAAAACATCGGAAAAAAAATATTCAGAAACGAATTCATGGACGAAATTGAGGAAAAGAAAAAGGGTCTCAATTATAAAATAAATCAAGACTAAAGAATACTGACAATAATATAATTAATGCTTCATAGGCAGTAATTTTTTTAATATTGTTGTTTTCCTAGTTGTATTAACGCTAAGAGAAATAACTCTGAAAAAAATTATTTTGTCGTTTCAGTATACAAAAGTAGCCATTTATGACTGATTATCATAATTATCTTATAATATATTTCAAAATAACGATTTAGTATTATAATAAAAATAATTATTCGTCTGCAAATTTAGACAATAAACAAGATATAAAAAACAGTTTTAAGATAAATTTTCACATCGGGGTGTTTCATAGTTTTATACTAATTTCTCATTGTATTACAATCAATTAACCATACAATTAAGATCTGATTGCTTAAAAATGTAACGCTTTTATGTAGCGTTTGCTATTATAAATGAAAGAATTTACGTAAATTTGAAGTCAGAATATATTAACAGTAAAAAAATAACTTAGTAAATTTAGTGTCAGGCAATCTTTCACTTTTTCCGCAACAGACATTCATTTCTTATTTTCTTTTTTCTGTTTTCTTATAACTTAATCATAAAACATAAAAATAATGAAAGTATTCATTTTTACACTAACGTTCGCAGTATTTATTTTTGTTGCTTGTCAGCAACAAGAGAAGACAGAACTATTAAAATCCATAGACTCACTGATTGTTAAGGAACTCTACGATTCAGCCTATAGGGAAGTCCAACTATTAGATGAGTCTTTTTTCAAGGATGAATCAGACCGTGCACACTTTCATCTGCTGCAGATTCAGACGAGCTATATCACCATGAAACCAGTTCCTGCAGACTCCATCATCAATCAGACAGTCCATTTTTATGAACAACAACAAAACGATGAGTTGCTTGCCGAGGCGTATTATTACAGAGGAACCATATATTATGACAGCTTACGGAACAAGGAAGCAGTTGCCTGTTTCAAGAAAGCAGAGGATTCTGCCATGAAAACCGACAACAACCGTCTGAAATACAAAATTGCAAAGAGTCTATCGAATATCAACAGGGACGCGAGTAATTACAACCTTCAGCTGAGTTATGCTGAACAAGCCTATCAGACGGCAAAAGAAGCAGACAACAAAAAATGGATTGCTTATGCGTTGTATCATATCAGTTGTGCGTATTCTAATATGCTGAATATGGAGAAAGCCCGAGAATATGCTGATGCGATGCTGCCGTACATTCAATATGCCGACACAAATGATTTCGGATATTTATACTCATGCGTAGGCTATGCCTATAAAGACAAGGACAAAACCAAGTCGAAAGATTTTTTTCTGAAATCATTGACATATAAAGAATACACTTCCACATACGAGCATCTTGCGGATATTGAGATGTCTTGTGGAAACCGTGAAAAAGCATATTATTACTGGGAAAAAGCCTTTGCCCTGGATGATAACAGCACCCCAAAGGACAATCTGCTGTATAATATGCTGCAGTATGACCTGTCAGTCGGAAACACCAGACAAGTCTGCGAAAGGATATACAACATCATGCTTCTGAAAGACAGTATAAATGAAGAACTGAAGGACAGGACAATCATGGAAATCCAAAACGAGTATGACACCACGGTTGCCCGGCATAACATCAAAGAAAAGCAACTCTGGATTACTATTCTTTCACTTTCTTTATTGGCCTGCCTTCTGTTATTTGTGATTTATATAAAACACAGGCGGTCGAGGCTGAAACAGGAACGTTCAAAACATCAGATGACCGTCAGTCAATATCTTTGGGAAATTGAGAGATTGAAGAGGGAAAACGAAGTAGCCCTCCAACAAATCACTGATTATAATGAGAAAATAACAGAAGCCTACAACGAGCTCAGTCTTTCTGAATCGGAGGATGTGCCTGATGAGGACAAAGTCAACAAACTGAAAGAAAGGATAACAGACTATAAGAACAGAATAAGTGAACTTGAGGAAAAACGTGTCAGAGAAGAAAGCGTGGCAGAAGACTTGAAAAAGTCATTAGACAAATATATCAAAGAAAAAATGCCATATTTGTTAAAAGGTAAAATACTTTATGATAGGATTTTAAACAACTGATGGACAAAAGAAGACCTAGCATGTTTCCTTGAATATTACAAAACGACTGAATACAAATCGTACAGTCAGATAGAAAAAAAGTACACTCACCTCACGGATTACAACAGACTCTTTCTGATATTATATGAGTTAGGAAAAGAAGAGAAAGAGATTCAGGAGATTTTAAGTATATCTCTAAGTACAATAAGGGTGATGAAGCATAGAATAAGACAACATAAAAAATGATTTGATTATAACCCTTTTTATGCTTTCTCAATCTTGTACGTGTGTGTTTTAGCCTTAGTGTCGTGGCTGAATTCCATCTAAAGAGTCAACCAGCAAGTGCAATACTAAATGCAAATTTAATTATAATGTTTGAAAAATTCGTTTTTTGGTGAGTTGAATTTTAATTTTTCTCTTGGTCTTCGATTTATTTTCTTTTGTATGTCCATGATTTTCTTATTGCTAATCTTGCTAATATCAGTGTGTTTCGGAATATATTGTCTGACGAGTTTGTTCGTGTTCTCAATGTTTCCTTTCTGCCATGACGAATAAGAGTCCGTGAAATAGACTTTCACGTTCAATTTATGTGATATCCATTCATGTTCTGCAAACTCGCTTCCGTTATCAGTTGTAATAGTAAGCAGATTTTGTCCTTTAAATGGAAGCAGCATCCTCCATACCGCCCTGGCCACTCCCTTGGCTTTTTTCCCGTCTGTGAGCTTCTCCATGAGCATGTAGTCCGTACTTCTCTCCACAAGAGTCAGTATGGCGTTCTGGTCTGCGTCCACAATCAGATCCATCTCCCAGTCGCCGAAGCGGTTGCCGTCAGCTTCAGGCGGTCTTTCGTGGATGCTTACCCTGTTTTTGATGTTGGTTGCTTTTGTCTCACGCCTATGTGAGCTGCTTTTGCGATACTTCATCTTATGGCGACAGTTCTCTGCCAACTTGCCTGTACTGTCTTCACGGATAATCCTGTATATGGTCTCGTGTGATATGTGTATGCCTTCTTTCCTCAGATAGCCGGATATTTGTGCCGGTGACCATTGCTCGTCCATGATGAGATGCTTGACGCGCCATATAAGCTCCGGTGGCTTTGAACGGTTCCCGGGACACCGGCAACGTCTGCACATGGCACGCTCATGTGCTTTCTTGAAGTTGTAACCACCGTTTTTCTCGCTGTTGCGGCGTAGCTCACGGCTTACTGTCGATTCGCTCACTCCTATAGCTTCTGCTATGGATTTTTGTGTACTACCCTTTTGCCGTTCCAAATAAATGTAGTACCTTTGCTCCGAGGTTAGTTGTTTGTACATGTTTGCAATGCAAAGTTAACTAATCTTTGGGAGACAGTGGTCTCCCTTTTTGTTTATTTGCATTGCTGGAACTTTTTTCCCTCACGCCGAACAACGACGCCACTTCCGCTACGCTCCAGGGCGTCGTTGTTCGGCGTGAGGGTTAAATCTTTCAATCAAGAAATTGCACTTCTATCTTGAAAGTATAGACGGTTATGCAGAGTATTCGGGATATATGACCAATTAAACACTGGGGATAATGGGTCAAATGGGCAGTTATATGATATTCTAGGAAACTCTAAACAATTCCAGGAGACTCAGTTTGTACTTGCTTCATGTTTGTCAGAGATTAACAGGAGGTAATATTCCTGTTGAACAGGAGCTGATTTAAAGAAATAAATAAAGAATCATGATAATCTCTTGCTAATTTGAAAAGGAAATTTTAAATTTGCAGTTGATTATGGAAACCTCGTTGAAAGAGAAGACCGCAAAAGGGCTGATGTGGGGCATGATGAACAACGGCGTGATGCAGCTGCTGAATATCGTGTTCGGAATTGTCCTTGCCCGGATACTATCGGATGCCGATTATGGTCTGGCAGGCGAACTCGCTATCTTTACTGCCATCGCATCGGCTCTTCAAGAGAGCGGTTTCATATCAGCCCTAACCAACCGTAAGACCCCAACTGCCCTTGACTATAACTCTGTGTTCTGGTTCAATGTGGGATGCAGTACCCTGATATATGTCATCCTGTGGTTCTGTGCACCGTTGATTGCCCATTTCTTCGGTGAACCGGAACTGCTGTGGCTCTCCAGATATGCTTTCACAGGCTTTTTCTTTGCCAGCTTTTCCATCACCCCCCGAGCTATCCTTTTTCGCCAGCTGAAAGTGAAACAGCAGACAATTATTGGCATCACGTCGCTGGTGCTGTCCGGCATCGTCGGCATCATCTTGGCCGTTAGGGGCATGAGTTACTGGAGTGTTGTGACCCAGAATATCGTGTTTGTCTCCACCGTGTCGGTGCTCAGCTGGAAGTACTCCGGTTTCCGTCCCTCGTTGGCGTTCTCATGGAAACCGATACGTGAGATGTTCGGATTCTCATGCAAACTACTTATCACCAACATCTTCAACTGCATCAACAACAACGTGTTCTCACTGCTTTTCGGTAAGTTCTACACCAAACATGAGGTAGGCCAATACACACAAGCCGACAAATGGAACAAGATGGGCAGCAACATGATCACGGGGATAGTGCAGCAGGTGGCACAGCCGATGTTCGTGCAGGTGGGCGATGACAAAGAACGACTAGTCAGGGCTTTCCGTAAGATGCTTCGGTTCACATCTCTCGTGGCGTTCCCCGCTTTGTTCGGACTGGTACTCGTGGCACCACAATTCATCACCATCACGGTTGGCGATAAATGGCTGCCGAGTGCTGAAATCATGCAGCTGCTGTGTGTGGCAGGCGCATTCATGCCCATCGCCGCACTGTATCAGAACCTGCTTATCAGCCGCGGAAAAAGCGGGACGTATATGTGGAATATCCTGGCTCAGGGCCTGCTTGTCATCACTACGGTATGCTGTGTGAAGTTCATGAAGTGGGAGGTATGGCTGCCATGGTTCGGAGGCGGGCTGCAGCTGAAAGGACTCCGGCTGATGATTATTGTTTACGTGGTGATTTATCTCGGCTGGATGTTTGTGTGGCATGCTTTCCTTCAGCGTGAAATCTCTCTCAAGTTCCATGTCGCGCTAAAAGACATCCTTCCCTTTGCCTTCCTCGCCGCATTGTCGATGGTCATCACTTATTACCTCACGCGCGGCATTGAAAACATCTATATCCTGCTTATTTCGAGAATACTCATAGCGGGAACCATCTACCTCGGAGCCGTCTGGCTGACCGGAGCCAAAATTCTTCGCGAGAGTGTTGATTATTTAAGAGGTAATCGGAGTAATCAGAATAAGATCTAAAAACTATATATGAAAATCGCCTACCTGATATCTACGTTCACAGACCCGGATCATCTGAGCCGGCTATTGAAAGCATTAGAAGACAAAGATGTCCATTTTTTCATCCATGTGGATGCCAAAACGGATATCCGACCATTTGAGGGATGCTGTCAAAGTGGCAACATCCATTTCCTCAGTAACCGCGTGAACGTGTATTGGGGCACCTACTCGCAAGTAGAGTTTCAGATGCGGCTGATCCGTGCCGCCCTTGACTCGTCTGTACAGTTTGACAGGCTGTTCATGCTTAGCGGGCAGGACTATCCACTTTGGAGCAATGTTCAGATCCGTGATTATCTAAACCAAAGCTGTGACCGTGAGCTAATTTCCGGCATCTGTCTTGACACGGAGGATGTTGAGGAAAGCAAAAAGCGGATTTACCGCCTTTTCCGTCCTCAGACCAATATAGGCTGGATGAGCGCGAAAGCAAATGACTGGCTGTCGAAAGCACTGCGTAAATTCTGCAAGCTGACAGGCCTGCGTAAAAAATTATGGCTAGATGTAGAAGGAAAGCTGTGGCATCTCTATAAGGGCAGCGACTACTTCTGCCTGAGCCACGACCTGGCAGCATACGTGGTACACACCTGGGAAACACAATGCTCTATCCAGCAATATTTCAAGACTTCGTTCGCCCCTTCTGAGACCTGCATACAGACCATCGTGTTCAATAATCCCGCATACGCAGCAGCCGCAGACTTACACACAGGCGACTACACGACACTGAAATCCCTGACCTTCCTGCATCATATCGACTATGTGCCCTTAATACGGATATGGAAGGACAAGGATTACGACGAACTGATGAACAGTGGCAAGATGTTCGCCCGAAAATTCACTACGACTGACAGCACCACCCTCTTAGACCGCATCGACCAGCACAGGGGATAGCACAGAGACGCGCTTTATTGCGTATTTTATTTGCAAATCAAGACACTTTATTAAAACAGCCAAGTCTTAAAGAAGGCACAAACTTATTTTTAACTTTTTCATTCAGAAAATTTGGTGTTATGGTAATAAATGCCTAATTTTGCGGTAAATAAGGATACGAGAAGACAAGATGAATCCTAAAGAACAGTGTCTAAGTTTTTTTGTTTAAAGCTGAAACAGAATGAACAACTGTCCTGAAATAGACCAAGAAAACTTAAGAGCCCGTTTCAATCCCGACGGGTCGTTATTGCGTCGCCAACAGCTGAGGATGCTTGAACTGCTCATCGAGGTGGACCGCATCTGCAAAAAGCACAATATTTCCTATTGGCTCAGCAGTGGCACACTCATCGGGGCAGCACGGCACAAAGGTTTCATTCCTTGGGACGATGATCTTGACATTGAGATGCTCCTCCCCGACTACAACCGTCTGATGAAAGTGCTGCCAAGGGAACTTCCTGACACAATGGCACTTCAGTCGGTTAAAACCGACCCCAACTATTTTTTCTTCTATTCAAAAGTGCGCGATCGACGTTCTTTCCTTGCTGAGAGCAACCGCTACGACCGTGTGTGGAAAGAACGTGGAATCTATATCGACATCTTTCCATTTTATAAACAACCACTGTGGGCGCATCTGCTGTCGGAGAAAACCCAAGGGCATGTGTATAAAATCATGAACCGCATGGGTGAGGGCAATAAAGAGATGTGGAAAGTGAGGCTTTTCACACGCTTCAATCGTTTTGTTGTGCATCCCGTTCTTAAAATGATATGTAAACTGAGCCATGCACGGGAGACCTACGGACTAGGCATTCCCTACCATGACCCTCGGCACTTGGAGGATATCTTACCGCTCACTGAAATGGAGTTTGAAGGACGGATGTTCCCAGTACCCAAAGACACTCATAAAGTTCTGACACTCAAATATGGTGATTATATGCAACTCCCCGACATCGAATCCGTCAACCTCCACGTGGGGAAACTGAGGATTAGTTCATAGTTTTGGGGATGATAGGCATAGTACGGAATCTATTTATATGCCAAGCAGGGTGTCTCTACAGCAACTACTGTTATTTCATGCGTGGGTTGGGATTCAAAAAGCCTTTCCATTTAAACTCCCAAAAGTATTTATAACTTCCTATTTTTGACATACTTAAAGTAAATCCCTTCAAGTTGATGATAAAGTATTCTCCTGTAGCCATATTCGTTTACAACCGCGCCGACAACACTCGCAAAACGTTGGAGGCTCTGATGCATAACCAGCATGCATCAGAAACTGACATATATGTGTTCAGCGATGGTGGAAAAGACGAACGGTCATGGGAGCAAGTGAATGAGGTAAGGAGACTTCTCCATGATGTGGAGCAAGAAGTTCAGACCACACATTCGCTAAAAAGCATGACCATCGTGGAACGTCCAAAGAACATCTATCTGGAACGTAATATCATAGAGGGAATCAGTTATGTTCTTGAACATCACGACACCATCATTGTATTGGAGGATGACATCGTCACTTCGCCCTTCTTTCTCGACTATATGAACCAAGCGTTCTATATCTATAAAGACGACGAAAAGGTGATGCACGTATCCGGGTTCACCAATCTAGACCTCCCCTGTGATGATGGTGAGGAATTTTATTTCACCCCCCATATGTCGGGCTGGGGCTGGGGCACATGGTCATCGAAATGGAAGCAACATTTCACCCACTATCAAAGTCGTGTTGATGCCTTGGCAGGCATGACAGAGGAAGATATGAACTCAATGCAGTACGATGGCGTGTTTCCCTGTCTGAAATCGCTTGATAAAAACCCGATTCCCTGGGATATCTGTTGGGAAATCGCCATATACAAGGCAGGAGGCCTTTGCCTGACACCTTACCATACGCTTGTGAGGAATATCGGTCTTGACAGCGGCACCCATTTCCGCGGCAACAGATGGCTTCAGCGTTATGAGTTTGACCGTGAACCGCTGAATCATGCCATAGTCATCACTCATCAGACAGCTGAAAAGGACGAAGAGAAAGAGCAGCTATTCAAACTCGCCATCCGCGACTGGGGAATCCGCTATACCTTGCTAGGCAAAACACTTCGATTTATCTATAAGAAATACAAACAAATCATGAGAAAATAGTTTTTCCTTTTGTTTTAAAGTATTTAGCAACAGTAAAAAGGATATAACATATTATCTTTTTTTCATTCTTACAGGGAAATATGAATTTTTTTCTGTAAATTTGCAAAAAAGAAAGAAAAAACCATTAAAAAAACTACGAATCTATGGCAAATATGTTTTCACTTGAAGGTAAGAACGCCTGGATTACCGGCGGATCTTACGGTATTGGCTTCAACATCGCAAAGGCGTTTGTGGAAGCAGGCATCAAAAACATCATCTTCAACGACATCAACCAGGCAGCTTTGGATCGCGGTCTCGCCAACTACAAGGAGGCAGGTATATCAAACGTTCATGGCTATGTGTGCGACGTGACGAAAGAGGACGATGTAAAGGCACTCGTGGACAGGATTCATAAGGAGGTTGGACAAATCGACATTCTGGTTAACAACGCCGGCATCATCAAGCGCATCCCGATGCATGAGATGAAACGTGCTGAATTCCAGCAAGTGATAGATGTGGATCTCGTTGCTCCTTTCATCGTATCGTCAGCCGTGCTTCCTGAGATGATGGAGCGCCGTGCCGGCAAAATCATCAACATCTGCTCCATGATGTCTGAACTCGGTCGCGAGACAGTGAGCGCTTACGCAGCCGCTAAGGGCGGTCTGAAAATGCTGACCCGCAACATCTGTTCCGAGTATGGTGAATATAATATCCAGTGCAATGGCATCGGCCCCGGCTATATCGCCACCCCTCAGACCGCCCCGCTACGTGAGCGTCAGCCTGACGGAAGCCGTCATCCGTTTGACTCATTCATCTGCGCCAAAACTCCTGCTGGACGGTGGCTTAACCCCGAAGAGCTAGGCGGACCGGCAGTGTTCCTTGCATCAGCTGCTTCCGACGCAGTCAATGGTCATGTGCTCTATGTAGATGGAGGAATTCTCGCCTACATTGGAAAGCAGCCATGATTTATTTGGAAATTTATATATTATATTATTAAAGTTTCCTGCAGAGTATCAGCACGCGTGATACATCCCAAAGTGTAGTGGCGAAGATATAGTCTTCGCCACCCTCTTTTATGCTCATGCGTTTACGGAGCTCATCTACAGAGAGAGGGAAATTCCTTACCGTAATATTAGCCTTGCCAACCCTGTTGCGAAGCAGCTTTATTCCCGTCTTGTTGAAAGGAAATACCTCAACTACTTCGAATATTCTTCCTGGAAAATCTTTGCATTTCTCAGAAGAAGTGTAGAGATGACTATGCCGATGCAGTTTCTCAACCCCATACTCAATACCCACACTTTTGAATGCCCCAGCTTTGAGAATGGAAGAATTTGGCTCATAAAGATAAGGACCCATCTGATGAGCATATTGTGGCTCTAACATCTTCTCGCTGTCGGGAGAGAAGGCAAAGATGTCAGTATGTTCTGACGTGATGTTCACACAGTGAATAGATAAAGGTGAATTCAATGCCGGCAGAGAGCTCAAGACCATGAGAATCTCTTTACACTCTCCATTCACTCCGACAATGTGAATCTCGCGTATATCTGTCAGTGTACGAGATGCCAAAGACAAGTCTAACATAGGAGACAGCTTCACCATCACCACCTCTCCTTTTTCTAAAAGCAGCCTGTTTAGTACGCAGATATCTGGTGTACAGTCTTCTATAGCAACAGTCTTTCTCCCGTGGTTATCTCGTCGTGCCGGGTCAATGAATAGCACATGCTGAGGATGGAGCTCATTCAGCATGGACTGGCAGTCGGCGCAGACCACATCAACAGGGCAAACCCCGAGCAATGGAAAATTATGGCTTGCAATCTGACACAGTTCCTCACTGCGCTCCACGAATGTGGTGTGGCAATTTCCCAGCGTTTTGGCTATCATCGTTGCATCAACGCCAAATCCACCGGTGAGGTCGGTAAAACGTATGAGTTCTTGCTGACCTGCATTGGAATCCAATGAGCTGCTATCATTCATATTGTCTGTTATCACCTGTTTCACCATCCGTTCTATCACCTCTCCTTTATAGCGTGCAGTCAGTTCGGATGAACATTGCTCCAACGAGAGGTGTTCGGGATAGCGAATACCATTGACCGCAGCCCAGGTAGGCAGTTTCCTGTGCGCCGTCTGCCACCCCTTAATTTGCACAGCAACTGCACGAATATTTAGACCTGTAACCGTTTTATATTTCAGCAGTAGCTCCCTCACATCCTCATTGCGATGGATTCTGATAAATTCCTTCTCTTGTTCAGTCATGATTGTGCTTTTTCCTTTTTTGCAAAATTACATAAAAAATGCAAAACAAACATTACCTTTTGGCACATATTATCTGCTTTTTGCTTCCATAAAAAAAAAATACATGTCTTTTTGAAAAAAAATCACCCTAAAATTTTGTAATTAAAAACTTTATTCCCATCTTTGCATTTGAAAAAAGATTTTTCATAGTTAAGGTTTAGGTTAAAAATAGGAAGGCAATGATTCGTGAGGGATCGTTGCCTTTGTTTTTTGGATGGTTTTTGCCGTTATAAGAGAATCCAAGAAGTTCTAGGAGATTTGGGGGACTAGGAGATTTGGGGGATTATGCTGATTGGATGAATGGGAGGTTTTAACGGCATTGGAGGATTTCAGGAAATCTGGAGTTTTTTATAAATCAGAAATCTTCCTTTCGTTGGTATTTTTTCAGGTATTTGAGATTCCAATGAAATTCATCGGGCACAGGGTCGTAGCCATATCCTCCCCATGGATTACAACGAAGGATACGCCAAACAGCGAGATAAAGCCCTTTGACGGGTCCGTGCTTCTTGAGTGCCTGGATGGCATAAGTTGAGCATGTGGGACGATAGCGACATGCTGGAGGAGTGAACGGTGAAATGCACTTCTTGTAAAAATAAATGGGGAGCAGGAGAATCCAGGTGATGATTTTCCCGATCCATTTGAAGAATAATTTAAAAGGAAGAAGAAGGAAGTGCATAATGTTTATTCACATATTTTTTCCTGAGTTTTTCTAAGGAGTTTAATCATGCTGTGTTCAACCTTGTCGGTTTGGCATGCTTCTTCTGCTAAAGCCACAAAGGCAATATAAAGCTTTACCTCATGTTCGTTGCAGTATTTCAGAAGCTGGTTCTTGTTGAGCCTGTAGGCCTCTCTGATTTGTCGTTTAAGCCTGTTACGGTCAACTGCACGCCGCATCCTTCTTTTAGACACACTAACAATTACCTGAACAGGGTATTTGTCGTCGTCATTGAGGTGTTCAGTCATGAAAATAGCACGTAGCGGAAACACAGTCATTGCTGTGTTTCCGCCGCTAAACAGTTTGTCTATAATGATTTTTCTACAGATCCGTTCTTTTTTTGGAAAAGTAAAATTCATTGTATAATTATTATGGCTTACACTCTCACTTTCTATGATTCTTGATGTAATCCTCAATGATAGCAGGAACAGACCTTAGAGTTGGAGTCGGCTTCATATCGACTCTGAGTCCTGCAGCCTCCGCCGCCTCAATTGTTTTCTGACCAAGACATGCAATAGCAACTCTGTCCTGATGGAAATCCGGAAAGTTTTTCACAAGAGAGTTGATTCCCTCCGGACTAAAGAAAACGAGCATGTCGTAGTCAAAAGGCTCGTCTGGTGTGAAGTCATTGCTGACGGTATAGTACATTACTGCCTCGTCGTGTTTTAGCCCTACCTCATCAAGCTTATGCTTAAGGTCATCGTTGTGCGCTGATGACTGTGGCACAAAGTAGTTTTCATCAGGATGTTTCATCATGATCTGAATGAGGTCATCAATCAGTCCCGTCTCGGGGAAAAACACTTTGCGCTTTCTGTATTGCACGTATTTCTGAATATATAATGCCACCTGCTCCGACTTACAGAAATATTTCATATCGGACTTGATGACCACACGAAGTTCTTTTACAAGCTGAAAGAAATGGTCGATTCCATGTCTTGACGTAAAGACAACAGCAGTGTGTCCATCGATAGACACTTTCTGTTGGCGGAAATCTTTAGCCGCCATCGGTTCAATTTTAATAAAAGGCCTGAAAACCATCTCCAATCCATATTTTTCCTCTAAATCAAAATATGGGGACTTAGCCACTTGCGGTTTAGGTTGTGAAATAAGAATTTTAGGAGTCATTTACTTGATAATTTGCCGGCTGAATGTCGGTATCCTTAATTAAATCTTTTAGTTTCAACTAGAACGCTTATAAGCAAAATTATAGTCAGCCGTCCGCCCATTTAAACAGTCAAATCCCAATCCTCTATTATCGGATTTTTTGCAGTACCAAAAGGGCAGGCAACACTTCGACGGCGCAAAAATACAAAAAAAACAGCAAAACACCATGTTTCTTAGCCTTAAAGTTTACAATTAGCTTATAAAACAGCAATATTTCGTACAGAATGAACAAAAAAAGTAAAATCAGAGTTAGCAATTTTTCCGGAAAACGGGCAAAGAGCTCAATGAGTGCAAAAGGGTATAAAAGGAAGCAAAACACTCCCGTGAGAAAGAAAAAAGAGCTGTTCCATCTGACATTCAGATCATGTCGGAAAAACACCCAGTTGATGAGTGCGTATAGTATTCCCTTGACGATAAAAAACAGGAATATCAGCGCACTAGTTTTTAAGGCAAGACTTAATCCTGCGCTTTGGCTTTCGTTTGGCATTGCCAGCAGTTCCCCATCATGATAAATAGTGGAATGCACGCTCAAGATGAGTCCCAGTGAGCAGCAAGTGAGCAGCAAGAGTGTTGTAAGCGTGAAATAGTTGTTCGACACAGCCTGTGGCTTTGAGAATGTGTATAGCTCTTCGGGTGAGAAGAAGTCTCGGATGCGGTACGCAATATACTGCCTTTGACGATAGATGATGACAAACACCATGACAGTCAGCGCGAGTACAAAAGTGACAGTCCATGAAGTGAAACCCACGCTCTGACTTCTTGAAATACCCTCTACACTCTTGCGCAGACTATCCGTCGGCTCACATGCCGGCATCGCAGCCAGAGAGTCGATGATGGAGTTGATGGTGTCGGAATATGTCTTGAAAAAACTTGGCAATTTCTTGCAGTTATGCTGTTAGACGGTTTGAAGGTTTGGCAAAGCCTTAAACTAAGTTGAATTCCCTTTTAATGATATCCACAAAATCGAGCTTTTCCCATGTGAAGAGTTCCACTTCCAGCTGCTTGTCTCCTTCGTATCGGTTTTGAAAATGCTTGGTTACGATGCGTGAAGGTTGTCCGAAATGCCCATAAGCTGCTGTCTCGCTATAGATGGGATTCCTAAGCTTCAGGCGATCTTCAATCTCCTTAGGTCTAAGTGTGAATATAGGTTTTATCCTTTCAGCAATCTCGGTGTCGGAAAGATTGAGACGTGACTTTCCGTAGGTATTGACATAAATGCTGAGGGGTTCTGCCACACCAATGGCATAGCTGAGCTGTACGAGAATCTCGTCAGCCACTCCAGCTGCCACCAGATTCTTAGCGATATGTCGTGCGGCGTATGCAGCAGAACGGTCCACCTTTGATGGATCTTTACCGCTGAATGCACCACCTCCGTGTGCACCTTTACCTCCATAGGTGTCCACGATTATCTTCCTTCCTGTGAGTCCTGTATCTCCATGAGGTCCTCCAATGACGAACTTGCCAGTCGGGTTGACATGATAAATAATGTCAGTATCGAACAGAGCTTTTACCTCAGGATTATCGATTTCCTCTACAACTCGTGGTATGAGAATGTTCTTTACATCGTGTCGGATGGTTTCAAGCATTTTCTCATCAGCAGCCTTCTGTGCCTCTTCACTGTTGTCGTCAGGCAGGATGAATTCATCGTGCTGTGTTGAAACGACAATCGTATGGATTCTGACAGGCTTTCCATCCTCAGCATATTCCACAGTGACCTGGCTTTTAGAGTCTGGTCTGAGATATGTCATTATCTTTCCCTCTTTCCTGATAGCCGCAAGTGTACGCAGGATATGATGACTGAGTTCAAGCGGGAGCGGCATGAAGTTGTCCGTTTCGTTGGTTGCATATCCGAACATAATCCCTTGGTCTCCTGCTCCTTGGTTTTCCGGATTATCTCTTTCTACTCCTCGGTTGATGTCTTCACTCTGTTCATGAATAGCAGAAAAAACTCCACAGCTCTTGGAGTCGAATTGATATTCTGCCTTAGTATATCCGATTCGTTGGATGGTGTCGCGCGCCACCTCCTGCAAGTCGATATATGCATTCGATTTCACCTCCCCTGCGAGTACAACCTGTCCGGTTGTCACCAAGGTTTCGCACGCCACTTTAGAATTTGGGTCGTAAGCCAAAAGGTTGTCAAGGACGGCATCTGAAATCTGGTCAGCCACTTTGTCAGGATGACCTTCACTAACTGATTCTGAAGTAAATAAATAGCCCATACTTTAAATATATAAAATAGAAAAATTAAAAGTGTGGGAGAAAAGGGGAGATGCATTGGCATGAACTTTATTGTCGGTGGGAGCCGTATAATAAACTGATTCATGTCGTTTTAGCATTTTTTTGTGTGGTTGCAAGCAGCCCAAATCTGTCCACAATGATATAAAAACTGAAATCGGATGCAAAGTTACGATTTTTTTTTAGTTTTCTTTTTAGTTTTTAGGTTTTAGTCTTTAGTTTTTAGGGTTTTTTAGGGTTTTGCAGTTATACGGTTGGGTGGTTGGACGGTTTTTCAAGCATCTTCGGATATCGAGCCCTCAACGCTCGATGCGTTGGAGACGACCACGCCGCAGCCGATACACATGGAATGAGTGATAAAGGGAATGACAGCTATGTAAACAAAAAATTGGCAAACGGTTTGGAGCCGTTTGCCGGATATGGATTACTCCCTTCACATGAGATGTGGGAGTGATTACAAGCAAAACAGATAATTGTTTTTATTCGAACGCTGAGTCGATACCGCCATTGGTTGGTGGCGCTGCCGGTGTTGGAGTTGGCTGAGCTGCTGGAGTTGGAGTTGTTGTGGGAGTGGGATTTGTTGCAGGTTTTTCTGGTGAATGGTTCCCTCCTCCTTGGTTTCCGCCAGACTGGTTTTCTGTCTTTGGCTGTGTTTTTGGTTCTGTTTTCTGTTTCTGCTTGTTTTGTGGCTGGCTGTTAGAACTTTTGTCGTTTTTCTTTCTGTTTGACTGCCAGTCTGTATTGCTTTTCTTGCTTTTTTTGTCGGATTGTCCGCTTCCATCCTTTGATATGGATGAATTATTGGCAGAATCACGCTTCTCTTCGCCATAAACCCTCTCATCTGGATTGTTGTAATTAGTGAGGGTATCCTTAATGGTGCTCTTCTCTTGGTTTTTCTCCCAATTTGACACATTCATGTCTCTTTGCTTAGGAATGTAGTAGAAGAGGGTATATACCGCTGCTGCAATTAGCACAAGCATGATTTTGACCCATGGAAATTTCTTCTTCGCCTTCTCTTTGACCGGTTCATCAGACACAAAATCTCCCTCAGCCACTTTTGTAACCGCCTGCTTATTGATTTCCGGTATGTAGTTCACCACATTACTTCTGGAATTAGCCTCATCATTTCGTATCTCGCTGTCTCCCGCCTCAGTTTGCACCTCCTCTATCCTTATGATATATGCAGAATGATTGTCCTTGTTGTCAAGAGCCGTTGAAATGAGGCGTTGCTGCTTTGCCGTGTCGGTGTTGTCGCTTGCCAGAATTCCCATGATATCAGACTCCTCAGTCCGTTCCAGCATTCCGTCTGAGCAGAGGTAGAAATAATCTCCTGGCTGTATGTCAGTGGTGTTGACAGTCTCAGCAGACAGCCTGTTCTCCTCTCCCGGCATCATCGCCCTTGTGATGATGTTTTTCTTGGGATGCGTCTTCATCTCCTCATAACTGATTTCTCCGCTTCTAAATAGTTCGAAGACGAGTGAATGATCGCGTGACATATATAGAAACCTCTTCTCTGATGGTCTGACATGATAGATTCTGCTGTCTCCGATATGTGCCATGAAGCATCCCCCCTTGTGGAAGAGAATGAAAGTGAGTGTTGTGCCCATTTTCTTGCTAACAGTGTTGTCGTCCGCATTATCCAATTCCTGATATGCCAATTCAAGTGCCTCGTTGAACATATCATCATTGAAGACAGTGTTGTCATCGACATGCTGATTGACATATTTTGCGAATGATTCGCAGACAATTCTGCTGGCACGTTCTCCATGTTCATGTCCTCCCATCCCGTCACATACGATGAACAGCCGGTCTTCGGCAGTAGCATTTTCAGAAGACGGATAGATGGTATCTTCCTGATTATTCCGTTTTCCCAGCTCGTAGATGAACTGTGGCTGTGCTAATGATACTTTCATAAGAAACGATGGTTAAATGGGCGGTAAAAGCCCTGCTAAGTTTAAACTGTGAAAAGTATTCTTTAATCCTCACTAACTTTGAAAACGACAATTGTGTGTCCCATCCTGATTTCAGCCCCAGAAAGGAGAACAGTCTCCTCCTGTTCACCCACAGGTATATTGTTGACACTTAGTCCGTTTTTTGCGTCTTTTCGTTTGAGTGTATAAACTGTGTTTTTAGAAAAGTCCGTCTTCATCGTAATGATTGCATGATGGCGTCCCATATACATATCAGGTGTGTCGATTTGAATATCGGCAGTAGAAGTACCCGCCCTTCGTCCAATGACGCTGACCGGTTTTTCGATGTAATACTTCATTCCCTCAAATTCGAGCCATGCAGTTGCGTTATTCGAATTTAGTCCACCTCCATATACAGTCTGGCTATCATTCCCATCTTCAGTTGTTTTGTCGTTGTTATCTGTCATACTGTCGATAAAGGTGACCATTAACGATGTCCCACACTTTGGACACTTCACTTTCTTTGCAACGACAAGTGCACTGTTAGGGACTTTCATCTTTTGTCCGCAACCAGTACATTCAATTATTTTCTCAGATAAAATATTACTCATATTTATTTTTTGTTCTTAGTTTTTAGTTTTTTGAGAAACCATGCAGATAGTTTTCTGACATACAGTAAAAAGTCCCTACTCGCTTCCTAATATTAAAGAAACGGATTTACCAACGAATAATTGTCATACTGTCATTAAAATTTCCCCACATCACGGGATGTTGCCTGCGGTAAGTGAGTTTAATTACATTAGAGCTGACATAATCGAACAGTTCTCTCGCGCTGATAGTGCGGTCCTGATTCTTATCTGCAAATCCCTTGAGTCCTTTACCAAGGAAATAGGTGAAGGCACTGTTCTCAAGTCCGAAAACCTCCCTAGATGGCTCCGCGGTCCTTGAAGACAGGAAGAACATGAGGCTGATTCCGTTTTCTCTTCCACTAATCCTCCTGTTGTTAGTTCTCATACCTCCCGACATACACGCATCTGCAAAGACGAGCCTTTTTCTCGCATCACTTAATTTCATACATTCGGTGACGGCACTATATTGTAGCTGCCCATCGTAGCATCTGAACGCCCCATTAAATCCATGACCACTGAAAAAAAGAATGACGGTGTCATGTACAGATGCCCTTGAGTAAACCTGTCTCATAGTTGCCTTGACATTTGAGACTGTGGCCTGATGGTTTGTGAGGCAATAGACCTCCGCTCCTCCGTTTCGTTTGAAGAGGTTGGCAATATATACCGCGTCGTTAGCAGATACCGTAAGGTCATTTGCGTATCCTGGATAGTCGCTGAGTCCCACACACACCACATAGTTCTTAGCGCATGCCACAGTGGCACACGCTAAGAACAATACTATGTGAAACAATCGTTTACTTATCGTCATTTACAGTTTTAGGGTTATACGTTTTTGTGACCTTTTGGTTGGACTGTCTTACGTATATATGGTTATGGGTAATTTTGGTATTTCATCTGGATATTAGTATTCCGATAATTCAGAACTCAGTCAGATGGCTCTTTGAGCAATACCCATGACAAGTCTCAACTAAAGACTACACAAGTCCAAGCGTATCGGCATCAGACACATAGTCTGGCATATCGGCTTCAGCGTCGTTTGATTCGTAATTGCTAAACAATCCGTCAACCATCTCCATACCCTGTGCCAAGTTGTCGTTATCGTTAATAAGGGTCGCCACAGTTCCGAGAATGTCGTCAGTTGTCAGCACTCCGTCGCCGTCGTTATCAATGAAAGACTCAATCTGCTCAATGCCATCAAGCGTGTTGTCGAGTGTAATGATTTCCGGCAAACTTTCAATCTCCTGTCCAGCACTCTCAATAATCTGCACAGCATCATCGCCATCGTCGTCAATCATCGACACCTCATCGTTGTTGCCTGCATAGTCGTCAGCTGTGACAGTAATCACGTTGTCAGTGAAAACATGTTCTCCTTCTATAAAATGCACATCCTGATGATTATGTGCATAAAGCTCAGAAGCCTCTATCTGCTGATATTCGCGAACTGCCACAGCAGTGAACTCATGCTGTTCAGCAGAATTAAGGGCATCCCATTCATACTTGCTGAAAGTGCCATATACTCCATCTCTCCAGACGAATGCCTGTCCCGGTCCGAGCTGTTCTCTTGCCATATTCCAAGCTTCAGCAAATGAAAGGCTGTCATCAACAGTTGTGATATTTACTTGATGCACCCCTGGATCAAAAGCCATATTGTCTTCTGCCGTCTCATGTCCATTCTGATACACATTAATGGTGATGTGTGGCGAGTTGGTGTCTGCAGCTATCTGCCCTGCATCATCGTGTTGCTGCCGTGGAACATGTGTGTGATAAGCAGTGTGTCCATGAGCTGCCGCAGCAGAGTTAGCCACTTCGTTTACCACCTCGTCGATTCTTTCCTGTGCCTGCTGTCGTGAGACTGGAATAATGGGATTTCCATCTTCATCAAGCATAACGGGATCATCGTTAGCACTCTGCACCTGGTTCTCCCCGTTTCCATTCCCCACACGCACGCTGTCGCTGGCCTGTGCTCCTGCAAGGAGTGCATCCTCATCTTCTCCTTTTCCGAGTCCTGATGCATAAATACCTCCTCCTGCAAGCAGCAGTCCGAACGTACCTCCTATCGACAGCTCCTTCCATGGAGTACCTTTTGACTGAAGGATGGTCACCTCTTCCTGCACCATGGAATCGTTTTCCACATTCATGTCATGGGCATTGAAGCCTTCGTAATCCATCATGGTTTTTCCGTTTTCATTCGTAATCATAATTTTCCATTTTTTGATGTTAATAACTGATTTCTGGTGCAAAGTTATGACCTTTTGTATTTACCACCAAAAAAAAGAATGCTGATTCCACGAAATAGTGGGTTTAATGTATGAAGTGGTGGAATTTCTGTTTATCCTCAGAAATGATTAGTTTTGAACTTAGCCTTACAAAGAGGACACTCTCCCAACTTCACGAGCCGCTCATAGCGGAAAGACTTTCCCAATGGCTTCTTGCATGCGGGACAGACATAGTCGTCGAAGAACTGCTGTTCCTTTTCCTTAACCTCTCTGATTTTTCTTGGTGCGCTGAAAAAAGTGTAAATGATGGTCCATGCCACGGAGATAATGGCAATTGTGTAGAGCACGATTCTCAAGGTCTTTACGGTGTTGATGTCCATACCGAAATCGGTGAAGGAGATGATAATAGCAAACATAGAGAATAATCCTGTGATGCCCTTGAGTGCGTTTGACCTTTGCACAGCGATTTTTTGCTTCTCCTCCCATTGCTCATAGTCATTCCAAATCTTCTCGAGATGCTCAATATTAACAGATTTCACAAGCTTGAGAAACGATGTGTCGAGCCTGTAGTGACTTCCTCCGAGTTCCACGACATCATCTGAGGTGATGATTTTGCTGATTACTCTTATCCCGTTCACAAAAGTGGCGTTTTTGTCGTTGAGGTTTGTAATCAAGGCCGTTCCATCGTCGTTGCGCACAATCTTGCAATGTTCTCTGCTGACCGATTGTGGAACCGGTCCCTGAGTCACAGACTTTCCGTTTGTGGATATTTCGAGCAAATTATCAGGAGCCTTACGTCCAATCAGAAATACCTGCATTTTATTAAAGGAAGTTATTTTTTTTCAAATTATTGATTTAATTCTTTAATGGAATTTATATTCTATTGGAAAAGTGATTTAACGAGGAGGATTCTGTATGCACATTTCTTTGACTGTTTTGAGAGCCTCCTTGGAAGCTGGCAGAGTGAATGCGAATCTCTCAAAATCAGAGAGAACGAGTTTTTGTTTAGCGATGTGTATCTGGCAAATGAAACACGTGTTGACAATGTATTTCTTACCTATACGCATAAACACCGGCATGTTGTCGGGTGCCTGCCTGCTTATCATCTGCTGTGTGTTTCCGAGGTTCATCCCCACAACGATTTTCATATTGTTGACGGTGTAAATGTTTGTGTAGTTAGCATCCGCCTCAAAATAAACTACCTTGTGGAGATTCACCCGCAATAATTCGTCACGATTTTGAAAAAAAATCCATTTTTCCATCTTTTCAAATTCTTAAAATGCAAAGTTAAGGTAAATCAGCGGTTTTAGCAAGTTTTCAGACAAAATAATAGTTTCCAGTTGTTAATGAATGAGATATGTAAAACATTCCACTACGAAATCTAGCATGTTATTTTCGTTTCTTCCGTTCCTGCCAACTCATCTTCAGAAGATGAAACCATCTGCTGATTGTCTGTCACTTCCTCAGTATTCACTGTTTCTGATTCCTGCTCTGCCTCTTCTTGAATCATCTTAGAATTAAGTGTTTCCTTCGCCTGCTCAATGATTTCACTATAGTCGATTGGAGACTCCATGTCGCTTCCTGTGAACGACTGATGCTCCTTGGCGAGAAATGATATCTTACCACTTAGGATTTCCAGACGGTCGGATGCTTTACGCAAATCTTTCATGGCATAGTTCAGTTCAATACTCGCTTTATTTAAGTCGGCATTCCAATTGGACATCTGCTCTTTCAGCTGTTGTTGCTTCTGCTGAAGCATCTTGATGCGGTTTGCCTGCTCCTGGGCCTGCATCCCCATATAGTCCATCTGAAAGTGGATGAAATGTCCAATATTTGACTTCACCGCAAAGACGTTGAAAATAGCCGCCACGGATGCATCGTCCTTGCTTCCTATTCTGGATACGATTGGCAGGTCGTCACGTAGCTGCTGTTCTGCCGCTGAAATACCGTCCTTTGCCACAATTTTGAGTATTTCCACATAGAAGTTTGCGATGTTTTCCATCTCTCCATAGGTGTCGTCAATACCATCTGATCCAAGGAATACTGCCACTGGAGTCTCCGTGTTGTTGCCGTAGCAATATCTGAACTCGTTGATAGCGTCAGAATCACAGATAGATGTGGTTTTATTAAGAAAACAACGTTCATCCCATGGAATTGGCTCATCCCACACTTGTTGTAGTCCGTGGAAATTGATGTCCTTATGGAAAGAGATACACTTTCCATCTCCGAGATGAAACGCAAACCAATAATCCTCAGTCTGGACATAGGCCATGAGTGTGCATCCATACTGCTTGTTGAGCGTTGAAGATTCAGGAGGACATTCGAGATTTTCCAGAAACTCATTCCTGTATTTCTCTGGTACATGCTCAATCTCCCATTCAGTCAATGGATGCTCCTTAGCGTGGAGCTCAATCCGTTCGTTCCATTTAGTGATGATGGAAGAGAACATCTGCCTGAACTTCACATCCAATGGTGTGAGCTTCTTTTCGGACTCTGTGACCACGCCCTCGGCTGTGTATGGAGAGCCCTTGAACAGCTTAGAATCGGCTTGTTGCACAAACAACCGAACCACCTCAACAATGATTTCTGTTGCAGCCTGGGCCCCCACATCACTCCGGAAATATCTTTCGCCGCCATGTCCGTCGCATACGATGGCAATGGCCATGTCATCATCTACACAACTAAACGAGTAGTCCTGGCATGGCTTTCCCGAGTCCTTGTGGCTCTCTCCAAGACAATGAACATCTAAACAAGCAGTCATATTAATTGATAATGAAGAATTAAGAATTAATAATTATAATCAGTAGTTTATTCCACAAATTGGTGTTGTATTTCTTCATAAAAAAACACAAAATGGAGGACATAGTTCTTAGTCTTTAGTTTTCAGGTATTATGAGCACAATAACTAAAAACTAAAGACTAAGAACAAAAGACTAAGAAAAGGCTTAATCCCAATAGTCATCGCTAGCATTCGAAGGGTCGGCAGCAGAATTTGCTCCATCAACATTATCAATCTGCTGGTTTATTTCATCAATCACCTGTTCCTGCTTTGTAGAGTCAGTTGCCGACGTGCTCTTACTTCCAATCTGTGAGGAAGTGACCGCCACAATTCTGATAATCTGCTTGAGCGCCTCGATATTATGAACCTCAATGACAGCTTCCAGATTTCCGGTGAATTTTTTCAGCTCATCTTTGTCGGCATCGTCTCCGATAGCGATGGCAATCTTGATAGCCGCCTTAAACCAGTTGTTCTGCTTCAGTTTCTCAATACCTTTGTCGAAGTCGTCAGTAGCTCCTCCATCAGAAAGAAGTATTATGGCAGGAGCGTATGATCCGCTTGGTGACTTCATGAATCCATCTCTATGTAGTACTTTCTCTAACTGGATACAAGCTTCTCCAAGTGATGTAAGTCCGCTAGCCTTCTGATCCTGCCAAATGAAATCTTCTGCATTCTTTGGCTCGTCGTATAACCAAGTTGTGCCGCTTGAGAATTCTAGTGCAGCCACTTTTATTTCAGCATCTGGATTGGTGTTTGATATCTCGCTGATCATCGGAATAATATTCGAGATAGCATCATTTAAAGCTCCAATTTTATTGCCTTCCATACTTCCCGAGGTATCAGCCAGGAAGAACAGTGTCATCGTTCTGCGTGGAACGCTTTCTACATCAATTAAACTCATAATGTTATATTTTATTTAAAATACATAATTAAAATTTTATATTTATTCAACTACTTTAACTCAGCTTTGGCATTTTGAGCTCCCTCAATGCTGGAACCGAAAGAGATTTTCAGCCCTGGACGAGCCGGTAGGCAGTCGTTGACATTAACAACTCTTATTTTTCCACTAGGCGTTTCCACACTCCAGCTGTTTGTTGACACATTCTGTAGCATCATCTCCCCCGTGGAGCTGATCTGAATCTTGATGTCGGGCAAGTTGTCCATATCAATAAAGAGATTGGTTCCAGAAGTGAGCACCATCGACCGGTCTCCCATGACAAGCCTTCTAGTGATATCAAACTGCGCTCCACACTCTATGCATTTTCCCGTGTTCTGATTTGGATCGACAAAAGTCTCACGCCTACATTTAGGACACACCACAAGTGTGTCTCTGACCTTGGCAATCACTTTTTCCCATTCCTGTTCTATGAGTCTTGTTGAAGGGTTCTTGAGCTTCTCCTGACTAAGCTGCTCCATAAACGTGTCGCGAAGCAGCTGTGGAAAGGCAGGCCATCTTCTTATGACATTTGTGTGTACACCTCTCACAGGCAGGTTTGTATTATTATCTTTGTCGTAGATGAAAAGAGCCTCGCTTCCGTAGAATTTTTTCTCGTTGTTCTCTGTCATACAAGGACATGCTGCTACTCTTGCCCCCTCAAGTGGATGGTTGAGATATATGAGCATAAACAGGAGAACAGTCAGTGAATACCTGTCGCTGAACTTGTCGGGAATACCTCCCGCCACAATCTCAGGCGCCATATAGCGTGCTTTCCCCATGATTCCCGACTTCTCCCCCTGTGGATAGACATTGTCGTTGTCGCAGATAAGCACATCTCCGTCATCAGGCCTGATAAAGAAGTTTCCGTCGTTGAGGTCCTGGTAGCTGTAACCAAATCTGTGTAGGAGTTTAAATCCGTTGCATATCTTCATCGCTGCAGCAAAGATTGCAGAAAGTGACTTCATCTGATGGCGTGCAAGCAGATACTGTCCGAACTCATAATACCCTGATGGCCTGAGCTTCATGACATATCCATAGCTTCCGTTTTCCTTAACTGTGAGAAACTCTGGCCAAATAAAAGCATCCGATGGTGCTCCTGCATCGACGTTCTTTTGAAGATTCTTATAGAATTTGTCTTCAGGAGGGATATGATACCACTTAAGTGCCATCTTCTTTCCTCCAAGATCTACTTTATAAACAGTTCCCTGACCTCCACGGCCTAATTCTTCGATTACCGTGCAAGTCATTCCACCAGTAGTGAGGTGTACGATTTGTCCTTTCTTTAAATCCATTTTTAGTTGTTGGTTTTTTAGTTGTTGGTTCTTAATAAAACGAGTAAAGAAAAGTGCTGAACTTAGAAACCTCCTCCCCCGAACGAGAAGTCGGATGCTTCCTGGAAGCCTCCAATTCTGATATGACAGATAGGACACTGGTTTGTTTCGTTATTGTAGCAGATGAAGTGTCCACAATTTCCACATTGAGCAAACAATTTTCCTCCACAATAAGGACAAAAATTGAAGTTTTGGTCGATTATTATCTGTCCCTGGACATTACGTTTGTCGGTTCCTTCTCTGATAGCCTGGTCCTTAGTCATCTTAAACGACCAAACGAGCTTGAACTGCCTCTTTCCGACCGGATCGACCGCAATGCCGAAATATTCACGGCTTCTGGAACATGCCGCCAAAATAGCAAAAGCCTCTTTACTTACTGGAGTGAAATTCATAGATAGTATTTAGTTGTTAGTCTTTAGTGGTTAGTTATCAGTAATTTTCTTGTTCAGAAATCACCCGTCTTATTCTGTTTTGATTCCTATGACATCAAAACACGCTTTTACTTTGGCAATTATTTCGTGTAGCTGGACTTTGAATTTGTTACCATTCTGCGGTCCATTAGCGACAAAAGCCACACAGTCCATCTTCATTTTCTTAGCAATGAACAAAGCTCTTTCCGCATGGTCGCGCTGCGTGATGATGGTCATTCGTGTGACTCCTCCGTCGCGTGCATTCTTGATTGACTCAAAAGTTCGCCAGCCAGAGCAATCCTCTTCAATGAGATCTTCTACAATCCCATGTTCCAGCATATATCGGTGCATATCCCTTGGCTCATTCTCACCTGAGATACTTACTCCTCCGCTAAGAATGAGACGGCTGATTTTCTTCTTCTGCAGCAATTCCACCGCAGCGTCCATCCTGTTAACGAAATAAGGGTTCGTCTCACCGTCCTGCCTTTTAGCAGGAGTGCCTAGCACCAATCCCACATTATAGAAAGGAATCTGCTCCACACTGTCAAAAATTTTTCCGATGGCACTGTGTGCCACATAGAAATTACAGAAAGCCACACCTGCCGCAAGCAAAAATATGATTATAATCAAAAACACCAACATTTCTCTTATTCGTATATTTTATTTTGCAAATATAGTGATATGTAAGGAAAACTGCAAATAAAACGGCAATATTTTTCGTTGTCCTTAATCGTAATAAAACAAGTTTGTATGATTTTGATGAAGACAAGAAGACAAGAAGACCCGAAAACGAGAGAATTCATCAATATATCTATTTCCGTTTGAAATGGTCTTTGTAGAATTGACGTGCTTTGCGTTTCTGTTCATATTTATCGATTTGTTGTGCCACAAAGCTTACAGCTTCCTCTGGGTTCCATCCGCGTCGGTTGGCGTATGCTTCGACAACGCGCCTGCTAAGATTTCTGTCGCGTGTGATTCGCATGAGGTTGTTCAGGCAGTCGGATTTTGAGGGATGCTCCTTAAAATGAGAGCGGTTGATGTCAATAACCTCAAAATGATAGTCTCCGTCTTCAAGATAGAAAAGGAAATTTGTGAGATTTGTGTCTCCGTGCAGAAATCCCTTATCATGGATGAAAATAAAATAGTCGATGAGGCTGTCGAAGAATTTCTTGTCATTTTCGAGTCTGTTGAGATTCGACTTCACATCCGGATGTTCTGTTAGAGTAGAAACAAAATATCCCTGTCGGAAAACTCCCCCCTTCTTACATTCGATAAATGCGATTGGTTCTGGTGTCTGGATACCTAACTCAATAAGTCTGAGCGCAAACAGATAAGCCCTCTTAGCCTTTGAGGGTCTGCAGAAAGTGTAGTCAATTCGCTGGAAAAGCAATGGTATCTTATATCTTTTCACCACAAGAGCCATACCTTCAAGATCAAACCGCTTCACGACATTCCGTTTGTTGTGAAGCATGATTCCAGTTGTCTCAAACACATCCGGTAGTGTCTGTATGAACGGGGAGAGTGATTCATATTTTGGGTTGATGGTGATATTCATTTGAATTTTCTTGTGTCTTGATAGTCGTGATACGAATGTTGCAGATCGATATAGTCAGGTCTGTGGATACGTCTTTTATTTTCTGGCGGGATTTCCATATATTCTCCATATAGTTTCCTCAGATATGTGTCGTAGTCGGCAGGTCCGTAGAAAAAATGTCCCTCGAACTCATATCCGTCTTTCCTTCCTCCAATGACATCCTTTGTGATGATGCTTTTCTCTCCATTGTCGAGCATACATATCTTATCGTGCTTTTCGAAGTCGCAAGCTGTCTGCAGTTTGTGCATCCATCGTTGCAATGTGGCGTTCTTGAATGCAAACTGTACGAATCTGGGCATCCAGGAGGATAATCCGTGCCCCCGCTTGTAAGGGTCCCGGTTTCTCATATAAATCAACCTGTTGAGCACTTTGAATGCTGAGAAATGTATTCTTCTCTTCCATCGTTTATCAGAAACGGCATCAAGTGGCCAAATGTCAAGATACGCTCCTCCAAGCTGATTGAACGACCATCGTTCAATGAGTGTTGTGCTTCCGTCGATTACTTTTCCCAGCTCCATGGGATAATTGTCACTAGTTGAGGGTGCGACAAACTCATAAGGCTTTGGCAACAAACCTTGTATGACGGCAGCAAACCTCTCATAATCTGGTCTTAGCATGGCTATATCCATATCATCATCCCATGGAATGCACCCTTTATGCCTTACAGCTCCCAGAAGTGTCCCGTTAGTGAGGAAATAAGGTATGTTTTGCTCCCTGCAGATTTTATCGACAACAATGAGAATCTTAAGCATGCACAGCTGATGTTCTCTCAACGTGCATTTGTGATTTTTTTCATCCATCATTCAGCAGTTTTATCTTAATTCATTTGCAAATGTAACCAAAATTTGCGAGTTAAGCAAAAATATACTAACTTTGTGGTAAAAAGGTGATGAACAAGAAAAAAATACTCCTCGACCTACGCAATTTAAGCAATCCAGCAAGCGGTTTCGGTCAGATAGCCCTCAACTATGCCAAACACTTCGGAAGTCTGCAGCTCAATGATCTTCAGTTTGTGTTTCTTGTGCCAGAGTCGTATGTGGCAGATGCATCCTGCCATGCAGAAATCGTGAATTACACACGGGAGATGCATCACGACCATCAAAAGCTTCCGTCAGTAGATATCTGGCATTCCGTGAATCAACAGCAAAAAGTATGCCGTCTATGTCCGAACACAAAATTCGTGTTGACCATTCACGATTTGAACTATCTGACAGAAAAGAACTGGCTCCGTCAGTTGAAGCATAACTACGTACTCGGCAAACGTATCCGCAAGGCAGACATTGTAACTGCCATTTCAGGCTATGTTGGAAAACAGGTTGAGGCACATTTCAAAAAGTCGCTTGGCAGCAGACCCGTGGAAGTTGTATATGATGCTGTGGAGCATATAGCCGACAAACCACAGCTTCAGCCTGCGTTTGCCGACGGCACCCCCTTTTTCTTCACACTCGGCCAAATCCGAATGAAAAAAAATTTTCATCTGTTGCTTGATGTAATGAAGTCGTTTCCCCGCCATCAGCTGTATATCTGCGGTGACGACCATTTCGAAGCCGGCAGCCTGATCCGCAAACGTCTGCTTCATGAAGGGATAGAGAATGTGCATCTGACGGGTAAGATTACCGAGGAGGAGAAAGTGTGGCTTTATTCCCATTGCGATGCCTTTCTTTTTCCGAGCCAGGGAGAGGGTTTCGGTCTTCCTATAATAGAAGCAATGCAGTTTGGCAAGCCGGTGTTCGTCTCATCATTCACATGTCTTCCTGAAATCAGCAGTGGTCATGCGTTTGTGTGGAAGAATCTGAGCACCGCCACGATGGTAGATGATATAAGAGTTCACCTGAAGGAGTTTTATTCCGACAGCATACGAATGGATGCCGTCCGCCGTCATGCACGTTCATTCAGCTACAGTCAGCATGTTCAGAAATATGTGGAGCTCTACCGAAAGCTATTATAATGAGCGCATTGACTTGCTTAGCAGTTCTCCTCTGAACAACACCGGGAGAATATACCATCTCTTGGGTTTAAATATGGCAAAAGCAATGAGCAGTATGCGATACAAAAAGGACTTGACCCATCCATGATGTTTCCGATAGACATATATTCTGGAAATATACCGTTCACGTCCAGTCAGGGTTTTACGCTTCCTTGTGGTAGTGGCTCCCGCATGCAGAAACACAGCCGAAAGTAATACGACACATTTTTTCCCCGCCTTTTTGATTCTATATCCCACATCACATTCCTCATCGTAAAGGAAAATATTCGTGTCGAAACCTCCTATAGTCTTGAACACAGCGGTTGGAAACATCATGAAGCAACCATTTACCTGCGGTGTGACCACAGGTTCAGAACCCTTCACCATTCTTTTCGGATATTTCTTGGGAAAATGTTTCTCAAGAAAAGAATTTCCGAAAAGTTCCCTTCTGAATCCAGGGTTGTGCCGGAACGACTCCACCTGCTTATGGTTGAAATCCAGCTGTAGAGGCGTGATGCACCCTACATCCGGATGATTTTTGAGATATTCACACAGCGGACTGATACAATCCTCCTCGAAAAGAATATCGCTGTTGATGATGCAGAGATAATCACCCTTTGCCATGTTGTATCCCAACATATTTCCCAGCCCGAACCCTGCATTAAACCGGCTTTCCACCCAAACTACATCCGAGGGCAATTCGTTTCTGAGCTTTTTCTTGTCCTCATCATTACTGTTGTTGTCCACAACAATAATCTCAAACAGATTCTTCGGAATATGTCTGTGGATGGATTCCACACAATTCAAAGTATAAGAGGCACTGTTGTAGTTCAAGATAATGATAGATACCATTTGAATTTATGATTTATGATTTATCATTTACGATTTATATTGAGAATATGGATTCTGAATGATTGTATTTTGTAAAGTTACGAATTATAAATGTAAATCCAACCTGTTAATTGAAAAGTATTTGTGCGTTTTCTTGCATATTTCAAGTTTTTTACGGAATTTTGTATAAAATTTATTTAAAAAGGAATTTGATTCGTTTTAAGGAAGACGAGAAGACAAGAAGTTTCCCCCCAAAAAAAGGGGTGTTCTATTTGTTAAAATATGGCATTGGAAGTAAAACATATTCTGGTAATCCGTTTCCGCCGTGTCGGAGACTCAGTGCTGTCTATGGCATTATGTCACGGACTCCGCCAGACATTTCCTGAAGCCCAGATAGACTTTGTAGTTAATGAGGGTATCCACACGCTTTATGAGCATCATCCTGACGTTGACCGTTGCGTGGTGTTCAGTTCAGCCGACAACCAAAAGAACAGTCGTTACATCAAGAAAGTGTGGCAGACAGTTCACAACACACGTTACGACGTGATTATCGATATGCGTACGACCCTTCGCACGCTGTTTTTCTCCTTATTCAGCCGGTTCAGAACCCCTTATCGCATAGGGGAGAAAAAATGGTATGCCTGGCCATTTTTGTCGCACAGGGTAGATAATCATGCCGCCGGCACTGGAAGTCGTGTCCAGCAGAACAACCTTCTACTTCAGCCTCTAAGCAAAATAACCGCTGTGAAACCGTCGGAGGATTTCCGTCTATATGCATCGGATAAGGATGTGGAACGTTACCGTCAGCTGATGGAGGACCATGGGATTGACTTTTCCCGTCCTGTGATTATAGCCACTCCCACCGCACGTTTAGAATACAAGGTTCTGCCCTCACAGACTATGAAGTCTGTGCTCCGTCGCATTATCGATGAACTTGATGCCCAGATTATATTTAATTTTGCCGGCAGAGAGCGTGAGATCGCCCTCCGCTATCATCATGAGATGGGTGACGACCCACATATCTTCACCAACATAGAAGCCCCTACTCTTCCCGACCTTTGCGCCCTGATGAAGAACTGTGACTTCTTCTTCGGTAACGAAGGCGGACCTCGCCATATTTCCCAGGCGCTAAATCTCCCATCGTTCGCCATTTTTCCTCCTGGCATCGACAAAACGATATGGCTTCCCTGCGAGGGTGAACGATTTTCCGGCATCAGTCCCGATGATTTCATGCCCCGTGAAGAGCAGGAATTAAAGCAACTTAGCTATCAGGATCGTATGTCGCTATTGACCGAGGATCGAATCTGCAACCGGCTCTTGCCAGTCATCAAACATTACTGTAAATCATGAGACAAATACTGACATTAATCATCCTTTTGATATCCTTCACAACTGCATTATCCCAAGACGAGAGCAGTGTGACCTCGTCACAATTCTTATCCGACAGTCTTTCCTCAGAACTTCTTTCAGGCACAATGAAAATCGCAGCTTCTTCCGAAATTCTCAGTGATTTTCAGGATGTTTACAACAACGATAAATACAAAAAGCATCAGCTGTTTCACCATAACGACACCACTTGGAAAGACTATGCAATGGGTAGTCGTGTGCATCTGCAACGTCTGTCGGAGGGTGACACGTTGGTAAAGAGCGACAAAAGTCTTATCAAACCGGTGCTGGAATCACTTGGTGTCAATTTCTTGGTTTGGGGTTACGATCGTTTCTGGCAGAAAGACGGTTGGGCTGCCGTAAATGCCCATACAATCCACCACAACCTGAAGTGCAAATGGATACTTGACCACGACAGCTACTCAGGCAACCAATTCTCACATCCTTTTCACGGAAGCATGTTCTATAATGCTGCGCGCTACCATGGTCATAGTTACTATTCCTCAGCTCTTTATCCTCTTATCGGCAGCTGCGTATGGGAATATTTCTGCGAGACGAACGAGCCGTCCTACAACGACTTCCTCTCTACTGGCATCGGCGGCAGTGCCATAGGCGAGATGACTTACCGTGTGTCGGACATCGTGTTCGACAACTCAAAAACAGGCGTTAACCGTGTCATCCGTGAGATTATCGGCTGCTTCCTGAATCCTTCTCGCGGTTTTCACCGACTGTTTTCCGGTGAAATGTGGCGTGTCAGCTCTTCCCGGGGTAAGCGAATAAGTCCGGAGCCCTTTTCCTTGGATGTCGGTTTGGGTAACCGCTACATAAAGGAAATGAGGCATAATCAACGTCAAAAAAACATTGCCTACATTGATTTCCTAATGAACTACGGTGAGCATTTCGACGGCAAAGCACATCACAAGCCCTTTGATTATTTCCGTCTTTATGCCCAGCTTAACCTGTCGAACGAAGACCCGACGTTCAGCGACATCGACATCCGTGGGCGCATCGCCACCAAGCAGTTTCACACATCAAAAGACTGGAAATACGACCTTGGTTTTTATCAGGTGTTCAAATATGTGGACAACTACGGTGAAAACGGGAAGAGCAAAAGCCGCATGAATGCCGGCGACTTCGCTTTTGTGAATGAAGCATGCAGCTTCGGTGGCGGTCTGTATATGGAAAAGGTTGAACGAGGTGTGTCCTTCAGCAACGATTTCATGCTCGATGCCATCGCTTTTGGCGGCAACACTGCCGATTATTTCAACAAACGGACGTATAACTATGCGTCAGGACTGAGCCTGAAGAACGAAATCCGGTTCTGTGTGAACAACCGAATGGTAATAGGCAACGACTTTTATTTCGTGAGAATGTATATGTTTAAGGGAGGAAAGCCCGACAACCCGATGGAATACGACAACTGGGCATGGGGAGATAAGGGTAACTGCTCAATTTACCAGAACAAAGCTTATATCCAGTTTTTCCTGAAGCACAACCTAAAATTGAACGCCGAGCACAAGCTATTTTACCGTCGCTCCAACTATGCAGCTTTTGACAAAGTCCATGCCAAAAGCTACGAGTTGAAGTTTGGCATTATTTATTCGATTTAGCTTTTTAGTAGTTTTCTTTTGATGACGTGTTTGTTACGGTTTGGCAAGCCGTCATGAAATGGCATCGATATTTCTTTTGAGCCCGGCATATTTGGCACGTTTCACTGCTGAACCCTTGAAAATTCGACGATAGTCTTCCTCAGTCAAGTTAATCCAATCCTGGTCAGTCATGTTGAGGAACTCATCAGTAGGATTGAATTCCTCAATTTCTGTCGGTGTGGCAAAACGGTTGTGTGGGCAGCATTGCTGACAGCGGTCGCACCCATATACCGTGTTATTCATTTTCGACGCATATACCTCCGGTATGTCACCATGGTACTCTATCGTAAGGTAAGAAAGACATTTCGATGCATCAAGCAGAAATGGTTCAGAAAGCGCACCAGTGGGACATGCTTTCAGGCAATTCTCACATTTGCCACATAAATTCTGCATGGGTGTGGCATAATCTGTGAATTCCAATTCAGTAATAATTATCCCAAGGAAGAAAAAACTGCCGGCATTTGGGATAATCAGACTGTTGTTTTTTCCGATCCACCCTATTCCGGCTTTCCAAGCCCAGTAGCGTTCAAGCACAGGTACGGTGTCGCAACATATCAGACCCTGATACTTCTTCTCAACGTTTTCGTGCGACTCAGCTCTATGACGGACATCCCGGATGGAGCAGATTTCGGCAAGTTTCTTCAGCCTCTTGCGCATCACATCGTGATAATCTTTTCCGTAGGCATAGTAAGCAAACTGAAGCTGCGAATTGTTGAGCAACTGTCGAGGATAATAGTTCATCGCCACCACAATCACACTTTTGGCATCTGTCAGCAGCAGATTCGTATCAAGCCGTTTATCCCTGTTATCAGCCATAAAGGCCATTTCGCCATGACGTCCCTTCTCAAGCCATAGAGAGAACGCCTCCGACACATTCTTGTCAACTTCTCCCGACCTGGCCACTCCACAAGCATAAAAGCCGAGGCTCAGAGCTTCGGCTTTCAGTCTGTTTATATCCATTGCGATTGGCATGATGAATGAATTAGCTGTGATTACGCCATTCAGCGGTTTCTCACTTGGAATGCTCAGCTTATTTCAGATGTCTGCTCCACGACATGTTCTCATCGAAGGCCTTGAACTCATATCCCTGGCTTCTGAGCCATTCCAGACTCATAGGCAGCGCCGTCTTCAGCTTGCCAATGCTTTTGAGGGAGTCATGAAAAGTGATAATAGATCCGTTTCGGGCATATTTCCTTACATTCTCAAACACCTCGTCTGCATTAAGGTGTTTGGAGTAGTCGCGTGTGACGAGATCCCACATAATGATGGTGAACTTATGTCTGAGCAAGATATACTCAGCGTTACGCATCCATCCGTGTGGAGGGCGGAAGAGTCTGGAGTTGATAAGCTCATCAGCTTTCAGCACATTCAGCACATATCTGCTTGACCTAGTCAGGAACTTGATGTGGTTATAGGTGTGGTTGCCCACACTATGTCCCCTGCTTTTGATTTCCTGGAAGAGGTCGGGATATTTCCTCACATTGTCGCCAACCATGAAGAATGTGGCCTTTGCATTGTATTCATCCAACGTGTCGAGGATCCAGGGTGTAGCCTGCGGAATCGGCCCGTCGTCGAAAGTGAGATAAACCGCCCGCTCTTTTGGATCCATTCTCCAGATAGCACTTGGATAGAGCCATCTCAGCCACTTGCTCGGTTGTTCTATTATCATCGTCCAGTCTAATCTATAGCTTATCTTATCAAGTTTCAAGAGTTAAAAAGTGAGCTAAAACAGACAATACTCTTGAGTTATCTTTAACTAGCCTCTCCAGGAGAAAGCTTTCTCAATCTGCTATCGAAAACATCATATCGCTTGCCGAAGTTCAGTTCAATCGATTCCTTTCCTTTGGCAATCAAAGATTTCTCGTCATTTGAGTAATCCACATCCCTCAGCTCACCATCCTCAGCGCTCTTGTAAATCTGTGCGAGTTTCTGATAGACATAAAACTCCTTGTCAATGATTCCATGCTGACATAAGTCGGAGAAATTGTCGTCGCCTGCTGAAAGCATCACATCGAGATTTCGGTTTGCCCAACTCATAAGGCGAGCTGAGTTGCTGTTTGCGTCATCCACACGTCCTTGTGTGAGATAAGCTTCCACCATTCTCATCACCCCTGCGCTGGGATAGTCAATCTCCAAAAAACTGATCTGGTTATCCTCACAGCGTTTGAGCACTCTGCTGTAGAGATCTTGCACAGTGGTGTTGAGCTTGTCGGAGCTGGTTTCCAGCACTTTCTTGTCGGCAGGCTTAAGTTTCTCGCAGTACGTACTGTCGGCAAGTTTTCCCGCATAAATGTCTAGGAATGAGCTTAACACGTAAATCTCCGTGTTGGCATCGTTCGCATAGTTTTTGAAACGGCTGTCAGAGAGAGAGAGATACCATTCCACATATTCCGTTGAGCGCTTGACGAGCGCTGAGAGGATATGCTCACCCTCATTCACCTTGCCGAGGTCGAAATAAGCCTTAGCCATCTCCATCGACCCGCTGAAGGCCTCATGCGGCACATTATATTCAGGAATCTCTGCTTCGCATTTCTTCAGAGCTTCGAGTGCCATCTTATCCTTTCCCTCATCCACGAGGCTCTTGATGAGAAGTGCGAACCAACGTCGGTGTGTGTAGCACATTCGCATGGTGGTCTCGTCGATGTACAGCCCTTTCTGCTTGAGGTTTCCATACTTATACTTGTTCATCATGTTGTCGTACATCTTCTCAGTATCGACAACCGTGCGCTGTGCCTGATTCTCAGGGTAAGAATAAGGAGTGAACCTCCAGGCAATACCTTCCTGAATGAAGTGCTTGAACAGGTTTCCATAATTGTCGGGTCCCACGGTCGTTGACATATAGAGCGGACGTGAGAAGTTGCTCTGTCCAATCATCTCGAGCATCATTATGAAGTTCTTATATACCTGCGACTTACCAGAAAGGTCGATGACCATGCGGTCTGGAATGGAGTCGTTCTCCAGCTTCATGCCCGACTTACGTACTGCCTTCTTGTCCACCTTCACGTAAAGGGAGTCGGATGGGAGGCATGACGGAATATTATCCACAACATCCTTGACAGCCGGATCCACATTCTTGAGGACGAACTTCTGAATGGCGTTGTTGAGCTCAAACGGCTCATCGCCCCACAGCTTCTTCGCATAGTCAGGATCTTTCTCATAGGTATCCTTTATCAGGTCTTTCATCCTGAAATATTGTCCATTCTCAGACTGCCCCACTATCGGGTTGACCTCTATCGCCTCATGCTGACCTTCCACATAATCATAACGCTTCCAAGAGATAGGCAACGGTGATGATGCACCTTCTCCTGAGAACGCCGGCCGTTTCATCTGGTCGATATACCAGTCGGTCTGGAGATATGAGAGATTGCATACACGCACATCAGTTCGTTTGCCTTCAGTGTCCTCGTTATACCAGAGCGGGAAGGTGTCGTTATCGCCGTTGGTAAAAATCACTCCGTCGTGTGGAACGGTCTCAAGATAGTTGAGTCCGAAGTCGCGGCAAATCTCACGTCCGCTTCGGTCGTGGTCATCCCACGTCTGGCTCACCATCTGTGCAGGCACCACAATTGCAGGCACAGCAGCCACGGAGGCAGCCACAACCTTACTGATTTTACCTGTTCGGCTCATCCAGTCATAGATGGCAGCCACACCCAGTCCACACCAGATGGCGAAGGCATAGAACGATCCGGCGTAGGCATAGTCACGCTCACGTGGCTGTCCTGGTGTCTGATTCAGATAAAGCACAATCGCCAGACCAGTCATAAAGAAGAGGAAGAATACGACCCAGAACTGCTGGATGCCCTCTTTGCCCTTGAACGCCTGCCAGAAGAATCCGAGGAGTCCGAGGATAAGCGGCATGCAGTAGAACACGTTATGGCCCTTGTTGTTCTTCAGGTCTGAAGGCAGGTTGTCCTGGTCGCCATACATAGCATTGTCGATGAATGAGAATCCTGTGAGCCAGTTGCCGTGTTCCAATTCTCCTCCCTGGTTCTGAATGTCGTTCTGCCGTCCTGCGAAGTTCCAGAGGAAATAGCGCCAGTACATGAAATTCACCTGATAACGGAAGAAGTAAAGTAAATTATCTCCGAATGAAGGAATTTCCACAAACCCATTCTCGTTGTAATTATAGCTGACATGTTTCTTGCTTGGTGACCCAATCCAGTTCTCATACTGTTTTGCATGCGGCTTGCTGTAGATACGTGGGAAGAACATACACTGGTCGGAAGGATAGACATAGTCTATTTTTCCCGGCATAGGTATATACTCGTCTTTCTCATCAGCAGAGTGTTTTTCCTTACGCATATATTTGGGAGCACCCTCGTCAACTTTATACATGTGTTTCGCCTCATCCACATCCGGCTCAGAGGCGTAGGTAGGTCCCCAGAAGAGAGGTCTGTCGCCATACTGCTCACGTCCGAGATACTCCGCGAGCGTAAACACATCCTCAGGAGAGTTCTGGTCCATCGGAGGGTTTGCAGTGGAACGTATGACGATGACGGCATAGCTTGAATAGCCCACGGTGATGAGTGTCATGCAGAGCAGAGCAGTATTGAGCAGACGAGAGCTCACGTTTTTACTGAAATTCGTGAACAGAATGGCTGCCAAAACCACGAGCACGAGGATTCCTATCACAGCACTTCCCATTCCATGTCCGTAGAACGGAATACCGAGGAGGGCTGTGCAAACAAGGAAGGCAATCTTCGAACTGAGTGAGATTTCCTTCTGATGTGTCGTCCAAAGTGCCCAAATGAGCGCAGCAAGGAGGACAATTATATAGAAATAGAGCCCGGTGTTGAACGACATTCCCAGTCCGTTGACAAACATCAGCTCAAACCAACCGCTGACTTTTGTGATACCCGGCACCATACCGTAGAGTACAGCCGCCACAATAACGACCGAGACACCCAGCACCGCCAGCGCCCCTTTGAGATTCGGCTCCTTGCTCCGCTTGAAATAGAAGACGAGGACGATGGCAGGGATACAGAGAAGGTTTAGCAAGTGTACACCGATGGAAAGTCCGACAAGATATGAAATGAGCACGAGCCACTTGTCACTGTGCGGGTTGTCGGCGTTGTCCTCCCATTTAAGAATGAGCCAAAACACAAGTGCCGTGAAGAAGGACGAGAAGGCATATACCTCGCCTTCAACTGCGCTAAACCAGAACGTGTCGCTCCATGTGTAAATCAAGGCACCCCCTACTCCACTTGCCATGACAGCTATCATCTCTGCCATGGTGATTTTTTTTGTATCTCTCACAATCAGCTTCTTAGCCAGGTGTGTGACACTCCAGAAAAGGAAGAGGATACATCCTGCACTGAGCAGTGCCGACATGATGTTGACCATCTTCGCCACCTGGGTGGCATCGCTGGCAAATAGTGTGAAGAACTTGCCGAAAAGCATGAAGAATGGAGCTCCTGGCGGGTGTCCGACCTCCATTTTCTCAGCCGTAGTGATAAACTCAGGGCAATCCCAGAAACTGGCCGTCGGCTCAATGGTTGAGCAGTAGGTGAACGCTGCGATTGCGAACACCACCCAGCCTGTGATGTTGTTGACTAACCTGTAATTAAAGTTATTCATCTATGTATGGATTATTTTGTTGATTCCTGCCTGACAAAGGATGAATGTGATAAGAATGAATCAAATCAAGCGTTTAATTTGCAAAGTTACGAAAAAACGAGAGCAGTACAAAGAAGAAATGAAATTTTTTCTTTGTACTGCCGAGTGAAAGTAACTTCGGCGCAGCCAAAGTACAAAAAATCTGCGATTCCACATCGTTTAAACGGATTTTAAAGCAACTATTCACTTTATTTGACATTTTTTCATTAACTTCGCATGAAAATATTAACAAAAACTGTCAAATATGGCCAATTATATTTATGAACTGAAACTGAAGGTGAGGGATTACGAGTGTGACCTTCAGGGTATCGTGAACAATGCGAATTATCAGCATTACTTGGAGCATACGCGCCATGAGTTTCTGCTGGCGCACGACATCAGCTTCGCCAAGCTGCATGAGCAGGGTACCGATGCGGTTGTCGCCCGCATCAGCATGCAGTTTAAAGTGCCTCTGAAGAGCAGAGACGAGTTTGTAAGTAAACTATGGATAAAAAAAGAGGGAATAAAGTATGTGTTCATGCAGGACATCTTCCGTCTGCCCGACATGAAACTCTCTGTGAGAGCACAGGTGGATACCGTCTGCCTTATCAACGGCAGACTGGCCGACTCCCCTCAGCTGAATGAGGCGTTCGCCGATTTTTTCTAGTTTTTTCATATTCACTACTTAAAAAAACAGCGGTGGGATTATCAGCAAAGATAATCCCACCGAAAATGATGTTTTTATTCTCTGAATTTAGAATGAGAATCTGTTGTTTTTCTACCCTGCCATGATGTTAATCCCTGTTAGTTTCGGACATACATAAAGTAAGTCCCTACGAACCCAATTTTTTACTTGACGGGTCGGATTAAGAGTCCGATACAGCGTGCGGCTTCATTCACCTTGTGTTGCGTATCATCCAAAAGCATCTGATTAGCCATGTACGCATAGTCGGCTGACTGCTCTGCTGACCAATAGGCGCATTGACGGTAGTGGGGCAAAGCCCCCCAGCGGTAGCCTGCTCCCGGTATGAAGATACTGTTTCCGTTCTTTCCCGTCACTTTCGCACCCTCAATCCCATTGAAAATTAACCATTCGAACGTGCAGTCATCGATAATAGCCTGACAGTCAGCCATAGAAGGCATAGTCCAGCTGCCTCCCCATTCCTTTCGAGCCACATCATAGCCAGTTCCGGCGATATTGTTGCCAAGTGCCTGACAAGCTTCCTGCGTGCCGTCGCAAAGAGAGTAAGTGTCCCAGTTATAAGTCCAATACGGCTTCACGTCAGTCTCTCCCCATGCATAGAATCCGCCGTATTCCCATGGTGTCCTTGCCCCCACATTGCAGCATGCCCATTTCTTCCCCGTTCCCAGATCGATTTCATGCGGGTGGTTGCTGTCGGGGCACAGTCCGGCGGTCACTGCAGGATCTGAAGTCGTATCTTTGACAATGGGTCTGACTGGCAATCTGCTGACACGCGACAGACTCAATAAATTATAATAACCCGCGTCGGTGTTAAAATAATATGCCGCAAAAGGAAAAGTTGGAGACATCAGAGATGTCCAGTATAAGCAGTCGGAGTTCAATTTTTCCGTTCCGCCATGTTCCGAACCGTAGCCCGCGGCAGGCATGAAGATGCTGTTGCCGTTCTCAGCTTTAAACAATTGTCCGTAAATTCCTTTAATGGAAAACCATTCCATCTCACAATGCTCACCAAGCAAATTAAACTGTTCAAATCCAGGCAAACGCCAAGGCGATCCTAACACAGCATGAGCGGCATCATAGCCGGTATCTCCAATGTCGTTTCCAACATATTCGCATCCATCCCTTGTCCCGTCACACAGCTTATAGTCTGCCCATGTGTAAAGCCTTTTATCTTTGGGTTCGGTCTCGCCCCATGCATAGTAATCACCATATTCCCAAGGATTTGCGGCACCGAGATTGCAGCAGAGCCATTTTCCTGCTTTTCCCATGTCGATGATGTGAGGATGGTTTTTGTCGGGACAGATGTTGAAGAACACAGCCGGGTCGATGTTCTCGTCCTCGATATTCTCATCAAGAATTGGACGTACCATACAGCCCACGCAGCGATTAAACCCCTGGATAGGTGTACCCATAGAGCTGTCAACATAAAACCCACGTGCCACATTAGGTATATACGAATGGCGCATAGAGGTCCAATAGGCAGTTTTAACCTCAATCTCTTCTATATCCGAGCGGACAGTGGCAAACGGAATGAAGATGCTGTTTCCGTTCGTGGCAGTGTATGTCATGCCGGGCACACCATTCAGCACAGTGGAGTCTTTCTGGCATCCGCTTTGGAAAAGCTGCATGAACTGTTCATCGGAAGGCATCCGCCAGAGGCTGCCCCAATTCACATGAGCCGGATCATAGTCTGTGTAGGAAATGTCACTGCCAAGATCATGACATTTGTAGTAATCACCGTCACAATGAATATAAGTTGACCAGTCGTATTTTTCCTTTGGCTCAGTTTCTCCCCATGCATACTGTCCGCCGGTCTCCCATGGTGCGGAAGCTCCCACATTGCAGCATGCCCATCTGCCTCCATAGCCCATGTCGATGGCATGTGGGTGGTGGTTGTCGGGACATATTCCGGCAACAACCGCCGCATCGGGCTGCTCTGGTTCCGGATTCTCCTCACCTCCGTTTGCCATGATATTGATAATGGCGACAACATCACTGATATTTGTGTCGCCGTCGGCGTTGACGTCGGATGTGGCCTTGAAGGTGGTGTCGCCCGCCATGGTATTGATGACAGCCACCACGTCGCTGATATCCACCTTGCCGTCGTGGTTCACATCACCTTTAGGATAATGCTGCTCCTGATATTGAATCGTCACTATCTGGTTTTTCACTGGCAGCTTGCCAATACACACGGCGTGGTTGGAGAATGCCGCGCCTGCAGGGTCTGTGATGGCGAGTCCGTCGTTCAGTCGCAGACTCTGCAGGTTGACAATGCTTCCGGTAGTGCCAAGCGCCTTAATGACAGTTTCTTCGCCTGTTGCGGCGAGTATTCCCTTGTAGAGTTTAACTAGTTCCTTACCCGATGTGGTGGAACCTCCGCTAATGGCAAACTTTCCGCTCCGCACATTCAGGTTCAGGTTGCTGACTCCCATTCCGGCATTGAGCAGCAGACCGCAGGCACTGCCGCTTACATTCAGTGTGGCTGTTCCGACACCTTCGATAATCGTGACATTGTCCAGCACGATTCCTACGCCATCGGTTACGTTTGACTGCACCAGCACAGTCTCTGACACTTTCACAGTCAGTCCCTCGATATCATGCTGAATGGCTTTGCCGCTTTTGTCCACCAGCTCCACATTCTTCAGCGCGAGCGTTTTCGACTTAGGGTCAAATATCGCCGCTCCGTTACGTTTTGTCAGGGTGACTCCGTCGATGACGGTGAGGTTCTTACAGTTTTCCGCGGTCACTTTTGTGCCACAGATATATAGCTCCTGTGCCTTCATGGTGATGAAAGCCGACAGCGTGAGCACACAAAAGCAAAAAAATCTGAACAGTCGTATCATTGTCTCAACAATTTAAAAGGGTTTGTTTCGACAAAGATACGACTATTCAGTAAATCAAACAAAAAATCAGAGGATTTTCTTATTCTTTATTATTTTATATACACTTTTACTGTGTAATTTTAAAACTTATAGGTGCGTTTGGGATTCTTGGGAAACCACCCTTTCTGAACGCGCTTCTCCTGTGCGAAGAGTTCACCTATTCCCCAGAAAGCGGAGAAGGCGAATGAGCCGAGAATGGCAGAGAGCGTGATGCTCTCAACAAACAGTGAGAATCCGAGTGCGATAAGTCCGGCAAGGAGCCATGTCCACCAGTATTTCGTTCCCCAGTAATACTCCATTTTGATGACAAGGGGATGGAAGAGTCCGATGATAAGGAAGGTGGAGGCACCGATGATGAGTCCGTCGAAATGCATACAGTCTATTCTTCTTCGCCGTCAACAGGCCTGATTGGAATTTCTTTCATGATGCTCTGATCGAGGGAAATCAGCGTCTCTGTGGAATCCACTCCGTGAATGCCCTGGATTCGGTTGTTGAGCAGGTCCATGAGCTGCTCGTTGTCGCGCGCATAGAGTTTGACGAGCATGGTGTAGGGTCCGGTTGTGAAATGGCACTCCACAATTTCAGGGATATTCTTCAGCTCATCCACCACTTTCTTGTACATCGACCCTTTCTCGAGTCGTATGCCTACGTATGTGCATGTGGAATAGCCAAGGCTTTTGGGGTTGACATGATATCCCGACCCCACGATGACATTGAGGTCGATAAGCCGTTGCACACGCTGATGGATGGCTGCACGTGACACACCACAGGCCGTTGCAACTTCCTTGAACGGAATCCTGGCGTTGCCGGCTATGATTTTGAGGATTTGCAAGTCTAACTTGTCAATTTTCTCCATAAGAACAGTTTGTTTTTTTATTAAGTCAGAATGAGGTGTTTTTTTTAAAGTCAGAGCCGTTGATTTTAAGTTGTGACTCATGTCTTTATATAAAATTGTTTACAAATGTATGATTTTTTTTGCAAAATAACGAAAAAAAGTGGAATTTTTATGTGTTATTACACAAAAATTCCACTTTTTACTATCATTTTGACAACATTTAGTCAAACAAACAAGCAATAATTATGAAAAACTTCGATTGAAAGAGAAACGGATTTTAATTCAATCATCTGGAAAAGTGAGAATACAGGCTTGTGTTATTTCAGTATGCCGGCTTTATAGAAGATTTCAATGAGGATGTCGGCATTGCCCCGTCGTTTTTCTGGCAGATTCCTGTATTCGTCAAGCAGTTCAGGAAAAGGACTCAACCATTCTTCTGCCATTTCCGGTGTCACTATATCCACCTCTGTATATTTGTTATTGGTATTGATGATGAAACAGAACCGGTTTTCCAGTTTGTAAGGGTTTGTAAACGGATTGACACCGATTGGAATGACCGCGCTGCCGACCCCCGCATAGAATTTAGGGACTTTTTGCAAGTAATTCGTAAACAGGAGTGTACTGTCACTTATATGGTAGGCTTTAGTGAATGAGCCACTGTTAATCTGGGCATTGCACGCTATATCCGGGTTGATATAAAGTGTGTCGTTGTGCTGAAGGTAAAGGGCGAAATTCTTTATCTTTTTTCTTGTAGCCTTGTCTTTGCACTTCAGTTGGAACTCAGTGGGGTGCTTTTTATCCAGAGGAGTGAGGAAAATATCGCATGATATGGTTTTCCAATCATTCTCTACCAGCATCTTCAGGTTTTCGGCATATCGGCTTTGTGAACAGACGAAACTGGAAACACAAAAACTGCAAAGAAAGAATATTATTTTTTTATACGACATAGCTTTTTATAATTATTTAATCCATTATCATTATGAATTGTTAAGCGAGCACAATTTCTCCTTTTCCATTCATCTCGAGAATAATGTCGGAGAAACTGCTGTAGTAAGAGCCCAAGAAATAGGATGTGCGGGAGAGGATGAACATCTCTGCCACGGCATCCCGCATTCCCTGTAGCGTCTGACGTGAAGCCGGCTGGGGCGAGCAGACGATACGGCCTGGGAAAAGCTGGTTGAGCTGCCGCTTCACCTCCTCGGAGTCGGTTGCGAGATAAAACTGCGAGGGGTTGAGCTGGCGCATACGGTCAATAAAAGCCTCCACCGGACTTTTGCTGATGCTGACCGCATTGTCGGTGCGCCGGATATGCACGCCCACTACGTCGGGCGACAGCTCTGAGAGCCGTTTGTAAGCGGTATCGAGAATATCCTGCTTTGGTACAAAGCAAGAATTGTAGAATGATGAATCGGCAGGATAGAATCCTAGTCCACTCGAAATTAAAATATTTCTCCCTTTGGCCAGTTCTAACAGCCGTTCGGGTGTGTGCTGCAATTCAGCCAGCTGAGGGTCAAAAAAAGTCTGTTCATACCCTATCTGCAACAGACGAGGTATGAACAGATTACGTTTGCATGGAGGAAGGAAAGCGATGTTTTTCCATCCCGGGATTTCCTCCACCTGAAAGAACGACGTCGGCTCAAACAGCTCATCGAAGCGAGCGTTCAGCCCCTTGTCACGCAACCATACTATCCTCAGTGGCAGAGCGGCATGCTTAGCCAGTGCTGAAGCTGAGAGGATGGCGCGCATCCGGTTGGCAAGTCCGCCCAAAGGAGCCAGCGTCAGAGTCATGTGTCAAAGGTGGTTCAAAAAAACTGATTTTAAATCAACTGTTATTTCTTGGGTTTTGCAGGAACCACCGTAGGTTTTACTGTATTCACAGTGGGTCTGGCAGGATTCGCAGTTGTTTTTGCAGGGGCCACGACAGGCTCTATCTCCAGCAGCTCGACGGTGAAAATCAGCGTTGAGAAGGGAGGAATCTTACCAGCTGCACGCTCACCGTATGCGAGGTTGTAAGGGATGTAAAGCTCCCATTTTGAACCTACAGGCATGAGGCAGAGTGCCTCTGTCCATCCCTTTATCACCTGGTTGCACTTGAACGATGTCGGCTCCTTGCGCTTATACGACGAGTCGAACTCTGTCCCGTCGATGAGATGCCCCTCATAGTTCACCTTCACCTTGCTTGTGGCCTTCGGTTTTTCTCCTGTTCCCTCGGTAATCACCTTATACTGCAAACCACTGGGAAGTTCCACCACACCTGGCTTGGTGCGGTTCTCAGCGAGGAACTGCGCGCCTTTCACTTTGTTCTCTCCATACTGCTTCTCGAGGTTATCCTGCTTGCGTGCCTCCATCTGGCTCTGGAATTTCTTCATCGCATCGGGCGACTTCATAGCGTCAGTACCATAAAGCCCGGCAAATATACCGTCTGCCACGATTTTCGGGTCGATTTTCATGTCGGGGTCAGCTGAATAATAGTCTTTCGTGAGGCTGGCAGCCATCTGCTCTATCTGTGATCCAATGGTCATACCCTGAAAATAAGCAGATTTCTCCTTGTCATCAGGTGCCACACCCAGACGGTCAACAATACCCTCACTGAACTTGTCAGTATAGACACTGTCAACATTCAGCTGCTTCTTCATGTACTCTTTCAGTCCGTCAGCCTGTGACAGTCCGAAAATATAGGCGATGGAGTCGCCTCCATTGGTAAGTGGATGCGTCGGTACCTGGAAAGCCGGTTGTGCCGTCAGTCCAGTCTGAGCCGTTGTGAGGTCAACCACTTCAGCACCCTTGTTCTTGGCAGCTTTCTTAGCAGCCTTCTCAGCTTCCTTGGCAGCCTTCTTTGCCGCCTTGGCAGCTTCCTTCTCAGCTTTCAGTGCAGCCTTGTCTGTAGGCTTATCCTGAGCAGAAGCCATGTTGACGGCGCATACCATCAACACGGCTAAAGCAAATAATTTCTTCATTTTTCTTTAAATAAACGGATTCAAAAAACACCCATCCTGGGCAAATTGTTTTTTCATCCTGCTTTTTACTGAGCAGGGATAGTAACAGGAGCTGGAGCGGAACCAGAAGCCTTTGGAGCTGGAGTTTTCACAGTTGTGATGGTGAAAATCAGTGTGGAGAACGGCTTGATAGGTCCCATCTCTCGTGAGCCGTAACCCTGCTCCTGAGGAATCACCACTTCCCATTTTGCACCCATCGGCATGATTTTGAGCACTTCCACCCATCCTGGAATCACACTCGGACGTTTCATGTTCACCTGAATCGGGTCTTTTCCCTCAGATGAGTCGAATGTTGAGTCGTTGATGAGCACACCCTTATAGTCACATGTAACGACAGAATCAGCGTTCATGGCACTTCCTGCCCCCGGCTCAATCACCTTATAAAGCACGCCGTTAGGAAGGGCTTTATACTCACTGTCCTTCTTCTTTTTTGCGATGAATTCCTCGTTCTGCTTTTTCCATTCTCCATATTTCTTTGATAGGTTTTCGTCGCGCAGTTTCTGTGTACGCTCAGTAACCAAATCGTTGGCAGCTTTCAGCGCATTCTCTTTAGCCTCGCCATCAGCCATTTTCAGACCTTCTATAAGTCCGGCAACAATCTGCTCGGTTCCTATACGCTGAGTGGAATCCTCACCAAACACCTCCATAGTAAGCCCCTTGGCGATGCCCTGAACCTGCTCACCCACCTGAAGTCCGCGGTTGTAAGCTGCTGCTGCCTTACCTGTTGCCTCAGCACCTTCTTTCATACCCTTGATGAAGTCATCAATATAAGCAGAGTCAACACCAAGCTGGAACATCATATACTGTTTCAGACCGCCTGACTGTGCCAGACCCAAGTTATACGCCAGCGAATCGATGCCGGCATCCTTCACTACAGGAGCCAACTTATCATCATCACCTTTACCGTTGCTTCCTCCCTTATTGCAGGAAGTTACCATCACGGCTGCCATAGCAACCGCAAAAAACATCATTTTTTTCATTGTTTAATTTTTTATTTAGAGTTGAGATTAATAATCAGAATAATCGGAATAATCAGAGTACCTCAATCAGCTCAACATCGAAGATGAGGGTTGCGTATGGCGGAATCATGCCACCCGCTCCACTTTCTCCGTATGCAAGAAGATAAGGTATGTAGAAACGGTATTTAGCTCCTTCCGACATGAGCTGGACACCCTCAGTCCATCCTGCAATCACCTGGTTAAGTCCAAAAACAGCCGGCTCGTTACGCTTGTAGGATGAGTCGAACACGGTGCCGTCGATAAGTGTACCCTCATAATGGCAACGCACCTGGTCGGTGGCTTTCGGCTTTTTGCCGTTACCTTCCACCAGCACCTCATACTGAAGCCCGCTCTTAGTGGTGATGACACCAGGACGTCCTGCATTGTTCTGCAGGAACACTCTACCCTCTTCAAGAGCTTTCTTTCCTTTCTCTGCCTGCTGAGCCTTCATCTGCTTCTCCTGCTCTGCGAAGAAAGCATTGACAATCTGCTGTGCCTCTGAGTTTTTCACTTTAAGTTCGTTATCCTGCAACACATCTACGATGCTTTGTGCAAAGTCCTCCATGACTAAGGCGTCTTTCAGCCCCATCTGTTTGAGCTGTTGTCCGATTCCCAGACCCAGCGCATAACTTAATTTATCCATTATTTAATTCTTTAATAAAGACAAGAAGACAAGAAGACAAGATGTTAGTCTTGAAAAAAGTTGCTTCTTGAATCTGTCACTTTTTGCTAACTATTTCTTTTATTTTCGATTACCAACCTGCAAAGTTAGTAAAAATAAATGAAGAATGAAGAACGAAGAATGAAGAATTTGCCGAAACAGCTATTTTTTAATTAATTTTTAACGATTTAGGGTCTTCTGGACTTATTTCATCAGCTATTGGTGTTCCAAATTTATTGATGATAGTCTCTGCCTCTTTCAATAGCTGGAACAACTCTTCCATGCTCTCAGCACGGAGGATTTTGATGCGAGTCTTGCGGAAGTCGTGAATTCCTTTAAACAGGGGTGAGTTGGCAAGATGGCGGCGAACATGCATGATACCTCCCAACTCAGTGGCTTTACGAGGGTTATCTGTTCGGCTGAGCGAACACTCCACGCTGTCGTGCACCTGCCGTCGTAGCACGTTCATCTTCCATTCCGTAGTCATGTCAGTGGTGACACGTCCCTGGTCGAGATACTCCCTGATTTCCTTGAATATCCAAGGCCTTCCGAACGAAGCCCTTCCCACCATCACGGCATCCACTCCGTATCTCTCAAAAGCCTCTGCAGCTTTCTCGGGTGAGTCGATGTCACCGTTGCCGATAATCGGGATATGCATCCGGGGATTGGCTCTGACTGATCCGATATAACTCCAGTCAGCCTCACCCGTGTACATCTGGCTGCGGGTCCGTCCGTGGATGGTGATTGCAGCGATTCCGCAGTCCTGCAGCTGCTCAGCCAGATCCACGATAATTTTACTCTCGTGATCCCATCCCAGACGAGTCTTCACGGTGACTGGTGTATTGACCGCCTTCACTACAGCTCTCGTGATATCGAGCATAAGCGGGACATTACGAAGCATACCAGCCCCGGCACCTTTTCCTGCCACTTTCTTCACCGGACAGCCGAAATTGATATCGATGACATCTGGCTTCGACTCGTTCTCTATGATTTTCGCCGCCTCCACCATGGAATCGACATCACGTCCATAAATCTGTACGGCTACGGGCCGTTCAGCATCCTGAACCACGATTTTCTGCAGGCTACGGTTCACGGAGCGAATCAGTGCATCAGCACTGACAAACTCGGAATAGACCATGGATGCACCGAACTCCTTACATAGGAGACGGAAAGCCAAGTCTGTGACATCCTCCATGGGAGCAAGCAGGACAGGTTTATTTCCTAAGTCGATATCTCGGATTTTCATAGAAACAGGAATATATTTTAATTCAGTTTTTTTTTACAGGAATTACAGGAATTTATAGAATTATTTCTGAGTGAAAAGTGTATTCTTGGAGCAGCGAGAGCAAAGATGAACTTGTTCAGTATTTGCCGAGCCGTGAAAAAGATTCAACGAAGTGAAAAGTGTATTTACTTTGGTAAATGATAAGTTTACTGATGATTTTCATTCTTCATTTATATCCATTTTTTCGATGCAGCGTCGTGCTGCATCGATGGAAAAGCCTCTGCCGACAGCGAAACGGAGAAGTTTCATACAGCGGTCGTAATCATTTTTGTAGGTGATCTGCCGGTTTTTGGCAATGAGCAGGTCCATGAGAGTCCGTTCAGCCTCGTCGTCGTTGAGCTCAGTCAGTCCGTCGGCAATGTCCTCGTCGCTGATACCTTTCATCTTCAGCGCGCGTGCGATTTTGTCACGCCCCCAGCGGTTGAAACGGAACTTGCTTCTCACAAATGCGTGGGCATAGCGGTTCTCATTCACATAACCATCAGAGGTGAGCCGTCGGATAATACGATCATCAGCCCCTTCTGGCAACAGCCATGCCTTCATTTTATGGCGGATGTCGCTCAGACAGTATTCCGCACGTGCACAGAGAGCCGCAAGACGTGATAACGCCTCTTTTTCGCTCATCACTTTTTGCTTAAGTTCCATTTATTTAAAAAGGAGTTAAATTGGGAGTTAACGAGTCTGCAACTCGTGGACGATAGTTTTGCAAATGAGATTTGATTAAGAAATAACTATAAGCTAATCACTCCTCTGACTATACGCTGGTTGTCGAACTGGTCGTTGACCACCTGCACTTCGATGAAGCTATTGGTTTTCAGCAGTTCAGCCACATCAGCAGCATATGCGCGGTTTGTCTCGAAATAGACTTTTCCACCAGTGTTGAGGTGTTGGCGGGCAAATAATGTGATGGCCCAGTAGAAGCGGAGCGGGTCGTCGTCGGGCACGAAAAGTGCGGTATGCGGCTCAAAGTCGAGCACCTGCCGCTCCATCTCAGCCTCTTCACTTGTGCAGACATATGGGGGATTACTTACAATAATATCAAAGTGGTCTGCTGACTGCTGTGGCAAAAGGATGTCTTTCAGCTGGAATTTCACATCCAGACCATTTTTCAAAGCATTATGGTGTGCCACTTCAAGCGCTTTCTCCGACACGTCCCAAGCTGTCACCCTTGTATCAGGCATCTGATGTTTGACAGCGAGCGCGATACATCCGCTGCCTGTCCCAATATCGAGCACTTTGCCATCATTCAGTCCTTTGTTCTCGCTGATGAGCAGCCTGACGAGGTCTTCTGTCTCGGGACGGGGAATCAGCACCGCAGGGCTAACTTTGAGTTCCAGACCCATGAATACAGTCTTCCCGATGACATACTGCACCGGTTCCCCCTGCTCCACTCTCCGTGCGGCAGCCCTCAGTTTCTCTTTCGTCTCTTCAGGGAGCTCCGCATCTCTGCCCGTCAGCACATCAACGGTGGAAAGTCCTCCAATATGCTCAAACAAGAGCAACGTGACAGCCCTCGCCTCCCCTTCACCTAAAAGGTGAGCAAGCCTTCGTTGCAATTCCAATCTTAAAGAATCGGTCATCATACCCTCAAGAATCAGAGCGTCTGCATGTCGTTGAGTTTTTTGTAATAGCCGTCGGCCTGCAGCAGCTCTTCGTGGGTGCCCTGCTCCACAATTTGTCCTTCATGGAGCACATAGATGATATCGGCATTTTTGATAGTTGAGAGCCGGTGTGCGATGGCAATTGTAGTTCTCGACTTCATCAGCCGGAAGAGTGCGTCCTGCACGAGTTTCTCCGATTCGGTGTCGAGAGCGGATGTCGCCTCGTCAAGAATGAGTATGGGCGGGTTTTTCAGGATGGCCCTTGCGATGGATATCCTCTGCCGCTGACCTCCAGAGAGTTTTCCTCCACGGTCGCCCACTATGGTGTCGTAACCTTGTTCGCTCTCCATGATGAACTCATGCGCATTAGCTATTTTCGCAGCCTCCTCCACCTGCTCTCTGGTTGCTCCCTCCACACCGAATGCGATGTTGTTGAAGATAGTGTCGTTGAAGAGAATAGCCTCCTGATTCACGTTTCCGATAAGTGCCCTGAGTGACTTGATTTTCAATTCGCGAATGTCTGTGCCGTCAATGGTGATGGTTCCGCTGTTAAGTTCGTGATAGCGTGGTATTAAATCGACGAGTGTGGATTTTCCAGATCCTGACTGCCCCACCAGTGCCACAGTCTGTCCTTTTGGAATTTTCAGGTTGATATGATGCAGAATCTCCCGCTGATTGTTGTATGAAAAGGACACGTCTTTCAGCTCGATTCCCTCATAGAGTCCACCGATATCTTTTGCGTCGGTTTTCTCCTTGATATTATTTTCCGCCTTCAGGATTTTGTTGATTCTTTCCATCGATGCCATACCCTTCTGAATAGAGTATCCTGCCTTCGACAGCTCTTTGAGCGGCTGGAGAATAGTGTATAGAATGACGAGATAATAGATGAACGTGCTGGCATCGATGGTGGAACTTCCTGAGAAAATGAGCGTTCCTCCGAACCAGAGGACGACCACAATCATAAGTGTGCCAAGAAACTCACTGACTGGATGCGCCGCTGACTGTCGGATAGCCACCTTCATTGCAGCCGACCTGTGTTCGTTGTTCACCTTCACGAAGCGTTGCTCCATCTTCTTCTCCGCCACAAACGCCTTGATGATACGCAGTCCGCCGAGTGTCTCCTCAATGATGCTGAGTCCGTCGCTCCATTTCGACTGGGCATAGAGCGACTTTTTCTTGAGTTTTTTTCCTATCCTTCCGATCCCGAACGCCATAAGCGGCACAACCAGGAGTGTGAAGAGTGTGAGCTGCCAGCTAATGGTAATCAGCGTTACGATATAAATAAGAATGAAAATCGGATTTTTTATCACCATGTCTAACGAGCTGGTGATGGAAGCATCCACCTCGTTGACATCAGTCGATACACGGGCTAGGATGTCGCCTTTCCGCTCCTCGGAGAAAAACGCAAGCGGCAGTGCGAGAATCTTCCTGTAGATGTTTGCCCTGATGTCTCTCACGATGCCTGTCTTAATGGGCATGAGGCAAGCCGACCCCGCGAAATAACTGCCAGTCTTAAGCAACGTCATGAAGGCAAGCCCCAGTCCAAGCAGCAGGAGTGTGGTGGCCTGTCCGTAGTGGTTGATGAGCTGCTGCGAATAATAATAAAGGTTGTTGAGTGCCACATCCTTGAGACTTCCGTCGCTGAATGACATCAGGTGGTATGTACCTTTGTCAATTTGGAAAAGAATGTTGAGGATAGGCAGCAGAAGCGTAAAGGAGAATACATTAAAAAATGCGGACAGCACATTGAACGACAATGTGCCAGCCACGAATTTCTTGTAAGGAGCGAAATAATGCCCCATGATTTTGAAGAATTCCCTCATAGCGATACTTTTTGTACCCGTTATTTTTTTCTTCCGAAATCAGCGGGAATCTCTCCCCACCGCTCGGTGTTCCATTTGATGATTTTATTCGGATAGGTGTTGGTGCGCAGCCAGTTCTCAGCCCGTTGGATGATGTTGTGCAGTCGTGCGTTCTCTGGTGTGAGCGGGAGAGTGGTCTTGGCTTTGCGGTTTCTCACCCATGCCATGCCAGAGATGCTGTCGGAATAGATGGTCTTGCTGGATCCAGCCTTCTTAAGCAAGGCAAGCGCATGTACGATAGCGAGAAACTCACCTATGTTATTTGTTCCGCTAATTGGTCCGAAATGGAAAACCTGCTGCCCTGTTCGCAGGTCAATCCCCTGATACTCCATAGGTCCTGGATTTCCGCTGCATGCAGCATCCACAGCGATGGCATCTGCCTCCACCTCCATGGGCAGCGGCAGGACGGTATCGTGTCGATAGTCGGGAGGATTGATAAGCGGCATGATTTTTGTTTTTTTTAAGTCTGATTAATCGGAGTAATCAGAATAATCAGAAAATCCGATTGTCAACTACATTCTTTCCGGCATCTGGATGCCGAGGAGTCCCATGCCGAGCTGTGCTACTTTGGCAACGTTCTTTGAGAGCAAAAGGCGGAACAGCTTTTTCTGCTCGTCTGTCTCGCTGAGTATGTAGAAGTCGTGATAGAACTGGTTATATTCTTTTGTCAGCTCATAGCAGTAGTTGGCGATTCCCGAGGGGCTATAGTCCTGACCTGCCTGCCGGAGCGCTGTTGTGAATCCGTTGAGTTTCTGGATAAGTTCCACCTCTTTCTCGCTTAGTTCCACCTCACCTTCAAATGATTCGGGTATGTTGATGCCGGCCTCTTGCGCCTTACGCAGAATCGACTTGATACGTGCGTAGGTGTATTGTATGAACGGTCCTGTGTTGCCGTTGAAGTCGATGCTCTCCTCGGGGTTGAACAGCATGTTCTTGCGTGCATCCACCTTGAGGATGAAATACTTCAAAGCTCCCATGCCCACTTTCTCTGCGATGTCGCGTGCCTCGTCGTCTGGTATATCCACCTGCTTGGTCCGCTCTTTCGATGCCTCGAACGCATCGTTGACCATCTGGTCCATCAGTTCATCAGAATCGACCACGGTACCCTCACGTGATTTCATCTTTCCGTTAGGGAGCTCCACCATTCCGTAGGAGAAATGTACGAGGTCCTTTCCCCATTTGAATCCCAGTTTGTCGAGCAGTATCGACAGCACTTGGAAATGATAGTTCTGCTCGTTGCCCACCACATAGATCATCTTGTCGATAGGATAGTCTTGGAAACGGAGTTTGGCTGTTCCGATGTCCTGAGTCATATACACCGACGTTCCGTCGCTTCGTAGGAGCAGCTTCTCGTCGAGTCCCTCAGCTTCGAGGTTCGCCCATACCGACCCGTCGTCGCGGCGGTAGAAGAGCCCTTTTTCCAGCCCCTCCATCACCTTCTCCTTTCCTTCAAGATAGGTGTCGGACTCGTAGTAAATCTTGTCGAACGAAACACCCATTCGCTTGTATGTCTCATCAAATCCGGCATACACCCATTCGTTCATCATCTTCCATAGGCTTCGCACCTCCGGGTCGTTCTGCTCCCACTTCACGAGCATCTCGTGTGCCTCTTTAATGAGTGGTGCCTCCTGCTTGGCGCGCTCCTTGGCAGCCTCCTCGTTCATGCCTTCAGCCATGAACTGTTCAGCAAGCTGCCTGCACTCCTCACGGTAGTGTTTGTCGAACGCCACATAAAAATCGCCGATAAGGTGGTCACCTTTGATGCCAGTGGACTCAGGTGTGGCTCCGTCTCCCCATTTCTGCCAGGCTATCATAGACTTGCAGATATGTATGCCGCGGTCGTTGACTATATTGGTCTTCACCACCTTATTTCCGTTCGCCTCGACGATACGAGCGAGCGATGACCCTAGCAGGTTATTGCGCATGTGTCCGAGATGTAACGGCTTGTTGGTGTTGGGCGATGAATACTCTATCATCACAAGCGGACTATCATCGGTCGGCTCAATAAATCCGAACTTTTCCTCCTTATTGATGTCGTTGAGCAGGGCAATCCATGCCTGCTGACTGATGACTAGGTTAAGGAATCCCTTCACCACGTTGTAGGCTGCCACCACGTCGGCTGCATTGTTTTTAAGGTATTCACCCAGTTCTGTGGCAGTCGCCTCCGGCGACTTGCGTGCCATCTTCACAAAAGGAAACACCACAACAGTGAGGTTGCCCTCAAACTCTTTTTTTGTCTTCTGCAGCTGCACCTGTGCAGGCTGTAGCTCTGCCCCATAAAGTGCCCTTACGCCATCAATCACGGCGTCTATGATTTTCTGTTCTATTGTCATTTCATTAAATTTTTTTGCAAAGTTACGAAAAAAAGGGGAAATATAGTTTTTAGTTGCTAGTTTTTAGTTGTTAGTTCTTAGTTTTTAGTTGTTAAATCTGAAACTGGAATTAAAAACAAATCCGCCGGACGCATCGCAAAAGGATGGTCTGGCGAATTTTGCTTCTTTTTTTGTATTGATTCAGAAAAAATGATACTTCAGGAGTTTTCCGAAAATCTGATTCTGGAATGCTCTTTCAGGATTTATTTGTCGTTAAATATTTCTGCCAGCTTTTTCTCTATGGCCTCACCGAGCGGACCGCGGGCAATGATGGTGCCGTCGGGAGCAAAGAGGATGGAGTAAGGAACACTAAGAATGCCGTAAGTTTCCATTGCCTTGGTTTGTGTGTTTAGTAATTGAGGGAAAGTGATGTGATGCTTTTCGATGGCAGCACGCGTTTTTTCCGCATCCTCACTGACGGCAATGCCGAGCACGGTCAGTCCACAGCTCTGATATTTTTGGTGGATTTCGTTCAGTTTAGGCATCTGCGCAAGACAGGGAGTACATGTGGATCCCCAAAAGTCTGCCAGTATGTAGCGGCCTTTTCCCACATAATCAGACAAACGGCAAATCTTACCGTCAACTTCAGCCTCCACGTCGATGAACTTGGTTCCTTCCCCCGTTTTCACGTTTGATTCCATCATTGACTTAAAGAAAGTGAGATCTTCGTATAAATCCGGCTTGGTCTTTAGCCAAGGTGCTATCTTATCGAACATTTCCAGCCATGTGGCAGGGGTAAGATAATTGACGGCTTCCTCCCGCAGGAGATACAGTCCGAGGATATCTGACGTATGTCGGCTGATGACATC